>OGHU01000591.1_pt1 | contig 24995 bp, 20 predicted proteins | sample 1571521 | NCBI WGS metagenome assembly OGHU01 (sample SAMEA2581963, study PRJEB24529) | metagenome | biome: Human gut stool | place: China | collected 2011 | reverse complement strand
AAAAAGGGACTCGACGACTATCTCCACCGGCACAGCGATGTGGCCGAGGCGATGCTGCAAAAGATCTCGCAATCGGAAAAGGAACGCAAATCCATGGCCGGGGTGGCCAAGCTCGCACGTGAGAAAGCCAAGAAAGTCAGCCTGCACAACCGCAAACTTCGCGACTGCCGCATACACTACAACGACACTCTGAAACTGAAGAAAAACAAAGACGGGGAGATCGAGACAGATCCGCGTGAAGAAACCGCGATCTTCATAACCGAGGGAGACTCGGCATCGGGCACCATCACCAAAGTGCGCAACGCAGAGACGCAGGCCGTGTTCTCACTGCGCGGGAAACCGCTCAATTCCTTCGGAATGACGCAGGAAGTCGTATACAAGAACGATGAGTTCAATCTGCTTCAGGCAGCCCTCAATATCGAAGAGGGCATAGAGGGACTTCGCTATAACAAAGTGATCATAGCGACCGATGCCGATGTCGACGGAATGCATATAAGGCTGCTCATAATAACGTTTTTTCTTATGTTCTTCCCGGACCTTGTCAAGAAAGGACATGTTCATATACTCCAGACTCCTCTCTTCAGAGTCAGGGACAAGAACTCCGTGAGACGAAACAAAAACAAACGTCGCAAAAAGAACGATACAGGAGAAGAACCCGACAAAGAAAAAGACACTTACTACTGTTATACGGATGAAGAACGCGAGGCGGCCATAGCACGTTTCGGAGCCAACGCCGAGATAACACGATTCAAGGGACTCGGAGAGATCAACGACGCGGAATTCGCCGAGTTCATAGGTCCGGACATGCGTCTTGACCGGGTGAAACTGCGCAAGGAAGACTCGCCCGAATCACTTCTTGAGTTCTATATGGGCAAAAACACAATGGAAAGACAGAACTTCATTATCAACAATCTCGTTATTGAAGATGACTCCCAGATCTAAGACAGCACTATATCCGGGCTCATTCCGGCCTTTCACCATCGGACACAAATCCATAATCGACCGCACACTCCGCATATGCGACCGTGTGGTTGTGGCGATCGGATTCAATCCAGAGAAAGACAATACCGACTGCGAGCAGAGAGCGGCGGAAATCAGACGGATATTCGAGGGCGATGCACGCGTAGAGGTCTTGACTTATTCAGGACTTACCGTAGATCTCGCGCGCAGATGCGGAGCCGACTTCATGATACGTGGAGTAAGAAATGCCATGGATTACGAATATGAGCGGAATCTTGCGGAAGTCAATCTGCGCATCTCCGGCATAGAGACATTGCTTATGCCGTCACTTCCTGAACTCTCATGTGTATCATCGAGCATGGTGCGCGAACTTGCCGCCAACGGGTATGACACCGCCCAATTCGTGCCTTGACCGGAAAACAGTTTAAACTTTTATCCGAATCACAAATCATCATTATTGAAATGAAGAAACTATTGTATACCATACTGGCGGCCGCCGCAGTCTCGGCTGGATTCGCCCAAAAGAACATACTGCCTCTTGACCAGAAACTGCGGATGGCAGAACTTATAGTGGCAGACTATTATGTCGACACTGTCAACGAGAACAAGCTTGTGGAATCGGCCATACGCAGCATGCTCGAGGAACTCGACCCGCATTCACAGTACTCCACCGCAGAGGAGACTCGCGAGCTAAACGAACCTCTCGCTGGCAATTTCAGCGGTATCGGAATCACGTTCAACATGAACAAAGACACACTTTACGTGATCCAGACCGTATCGGGAGGACCGTCGGAACGTGTGGGAATACTCGCGGGAGACAGGATAATCTCGGTGAATGACACAACAATAGCCGGAGTCGAGATGAAAAACTCCGCTATAATGAAACGTCTCCGCGGCCCAAAAGGCACCACGGTCGATGTAAAAGTGCTCCGCAAGTCGGCAGGAAAGACAGACACGATCGATTTTCGCATCACACGGGCCGACATCCCTATCTACAGCATAGATGCCGCCTATATGGCCGACCACAAGACAGGCTACATCCGCGTAAACAAGTTCTCTGCCGAGACACCTAATGAATTCGCCACAGCTCTCAAGGATCTTAAGAAACAGGGAATGGAACAACTGATTCTTGATCTTTCGGACAATGGAGGCGGTTATCTCAACGCTGCGGTAGAGATGCTCGGAGAATTGCTTGAACCTGGACAGATGGCGGTTTACACGGAAGGACGCAATTCACCGCGTTACGACTACAAGGCTCATCCCGGTTCGAACAGCCCGCTTTTCAGAAACGGACGCCTCGTAGTAATGGCCAACCAATACAGTGCATCCGCCTCGGAAATTACTTCGGGAGCCATACAGGACTGGGACCGCGGAGTAATAGTGGGACGACGCACATTCGGCAAAGGCCTTGTGCAACGGCCTTTCCCTTTCCCCGACGGCTCGATGATGCGGCTCACTGTGGCTCATTACTACACTCCCACAGGACGTGACATACAGAAACCCTATACCAACGGAGACAGCGAAGGATACAGACATGACATAATCGACAGGCTGAACAGCGGAGAACTTATGCATGCCGACTCAATAAAATATATTGATTCACTCAAAGTCAAGACCTTGCGTCTCGGACGAACCATATATGGAGGAGGAGGAATATCACCGGATGTATTCGTGCCGCTTGATACGGCTGACTTTACCAAATATTACCGCGATGTAGTGGCCAAGGGAGCCATCAATCAGTTCGCCATAAAATATGTGGACGATAACCGCAAAGAACTTAAAAAGCGTTTCAAAACCGACACTGATTTCGTCAGGGATTTCGTCATAGATCAGAAAATGCTTGACAACCTGTTTGAAATAGCCGCAAAAGAGGGCGTGGAATTCAATGAAGAACAGTCGAAACAGAGCGAGCCGCTCTTCAAAATGAACCTCAAAGCCCTTATCGGCCGTGACCTGTATGACCAGGCGACATATTTCAAGGTATATAATCAATACGATCCTATATTCCGCGAAGCCTTACGCGTAATAAATTCGGACGAATACGATTCCATCCTGAAATAAGCCCCGGCAGAGCCGACCTGACAATAACAACCTAACTACAGATGTCGCTTCCGCCGCATGTATAAGCGGACAGGGCGACAAGAAGAGAACCAGCAAATATGAAATTACTGATTCCTGCCTGTCTTATATTTCTGACATCATCAAACATATATGCCCAGACGGAAGAAAGGGAACCTATACGCCCTGACCTTACGGGCACGGCTCCGATATGCGTTGAAAATAATTCGGAGACAGATGGCGAGATATTTTACCGGCCCGATCTAAGCGGAGAAATCTACACCACCCCGATCAATAAGTCTCTTGCTCCGAGAGTATTTTTAGGATACAGATATATCAGGGAACATACATTCGATACCATTTTCCCCGAAAGGCATATCGTAGAGGAATCATGGCGAAAGCTGACAGCAGCGACCGATAGCGTCATACATGAAGGGGGCTCCCCCGTAGCGCTCCCGACAGACTCGCTTTACGTCATGAACAGAGCAGATCTCACCGGATATATTCCCGATATGCCTGACCGAGAGGACCTTCCAGTCGCATTCGGAAGCGCGACACCGGACTGGCTTGCCAGATCACGCAAGGCATACGGATTTCAGGAAGATTTCGTCTATATGATGATGATCCGTCGCCCTGAATTGATCGAATACGCATACTGGGATCTGCCGGTGCCTCCGCGGCTGCCTAAAGAAGACCAGAGTTTCAGAGGGTTTCTGAAACGTCAGGAATTACCGGCTCCGATCGGCACCGGCTCCGTACCGGTCGGAGCGGAAAACGAAAGGATAAACTGGCTGCATACATTCAATATCGCATTGCAGCTTTCACAAGCGTACGTATCAGAAAACTGGTATCAGGGAGGAAACAGTTATCTGGCATTCTTAGGCAATTTCCTCTGGGATGTGCAGCTGAATCCGGTGTATCATCCGAAACTAATATTTCAGAGCACAGTCTCATACAAACTCGCGATCAATTCTACACCAGATGATGAATATCACAGATATTCAGTTTCGCAGGATCAATTCCAATACAATCTGAAAACCGGTTACAAGGCTGTGAACAACTGGTACTACTCGTTTCTCGCACAATTCAAAACACAGTTCCTGAACAGCTATCCCGCCAATTCCCTGAGCCGTACCGCCTCATTTCTGTCACCGGGAGAACTCAACCTCGGTCTCGGTATGACCTACTCAAAAGAAAATGAGAAGAAAACTCTCAAATTCTCAGCCTCCATATCTCCCGCATCCTACAACCTCAAGATATGTATTGATCCTGAAGTAGACCATTCGCAGTTCGGCATACGCCAGGACCGTAAATGGCTCAACGAAATAGGTAGCAACGCCGAGCTGAACTTCTATGCAAAACTATGGGGCAATACTACCTATACCACAAGACTATTCATATTCAGCGACTACAAGATGCTGCAGACTGATTGGGAAAATACACTCAACTTCCAGTTTTCCCGTCTTTTCTCGACACAGATATACGCTCATCTGCGTTATGACACATCGGCTGACTCATCGATATCACATGAGTGGAAAAAACTCATGCTCAAAGAGATACTGAGCGTGGGCATATCCTACACTTTCTCTACGAAATAAAAATCATAATCCGGACACACCATGACCGCACGAGTGATAATCTCAATACTGTTGTACGCCTGCTCGATACCCGCATGCGGACAGGCGGTATCGGACATGGGTATCGCACGCGAATGGTGCGACCGCACAATGACGCACCGGATAGAAGGCATATGGGAGTTTCCTCAAGACGAGACCCGAGTTCTTATCCGCAGATCGGCAGGAACCGACAACCGCTACGACATAATAGTCGTGGAATCTCCCGACACAAGACTCCAGCCGGGAGAGAATATAGGATATCTCCAGATATCGCCACTTTCCACAAAATTTGAAATGGCATTATACCGCAACCGACAGAAAGGCATTCTCGGCAGTCCCGGGAAGTGTCTTGCCGAACTTAATGAGAAAGAAGACGCCCTCATTATTCAGGGGCGGAAAATGAAATTCTCGCTCGGCTCACGATGGTTTCTTCCGGCTTTCTGGCGCTCAGTCAGGATCAGTCTCAAGAATCCTCTGAACGCATTGCCCAAGGGCATGATACGTATATACCCCAAAACAACCCGGCGTCAACCGGATTATCTATAATCGTTGACCCTCAATAATAAACCGGAATGAAAACTTGGATCATCGCCGCTCTCCTGATCATATTGCCCGGCGTTTTGCCGTCAGAGGCACGAAAAAAAGGTTACAGTCTTAAAACGGAGACCCGCTCCCGGCCGGAGAGTGAAGAACAAAAGATGGAAAAGGGCAGCTTCATGGTAGCGTCTCAATGCACAGACTGCAATAACGGATACATGATATCGCAGATTTCATTTTCCGGTTATGACAAGCCGCAGTCAAGCCCGACAGAGACTTTTTTTATAACGAACGGCACAGACAGAACCATGTCGGGAATAACGATGTATGTGGAATACCTTACGCTCGACGGCAGGCAACTGCACAAACGTTTTGTAAGACTGGTCTGCAATATTCCCCCGGGAGAAACCCGCATGGCGGATATAAAAAGCTGGGACAAACAGAAATCATTTTATTTTGAAAAAAGTGCCGCCTCCAAACGCCAGGGAATGCCATACACGGTCGTTTTCGATCCTATTTCATTTTACCTGAAATATTAGCACGGAGCGAAGGGGTATCTTTCCGTGACAGCAATGCCATCAGATCGTCATGGTCAGCTTCTCCATACCATGATCTCGGAGTCAGAATCTTAACCGTCGCATAGGCTAATGCCACGGCAATAAGATACGGGAACACATATCCATAAGTATTAGTTGTCTCACACAAAATAAAGATAGCCATCAGCGGAGCATGTATAGTGCCTGCCATCACCGCGCCCATGCCGACAAGCGAAAAGAGCCATACCGGCAGATTCAGCCCGAACGACAGATTGATCACAGTGGCAAACAGATAACCGGCAAGCGCCCCGGCAAAAAAAGTCGGTACAAAATCGCCGGCGACGCCTCCGCCCGAATATGAAGCCGCTACCAACGCGCCTTTAAGCAGCAGGACGGCAACAATGCCTGTTAACATCCATAACATCCCTGAATGTCCGGCAAGAATTCCGGATTCCGTAAAAGAAACGCCGACACCATTGACAAGAGATGTTATGACATTGAATCCTTCTCCGAAAAGAACGGGAAAAATAAAAACAAAAACCGAAAGAGAGGCTCCGGTGGCAATCGAGGCTACCCAGGGACGCTTTATCGACGTAAAGAATGCGGTAGCCTTATTTTTGGTATAACTGTAATAAATACTGTACAGTCCGCAGAATATACCCAACAAGGCCACCCATCCCAATGTATGGGGATCAAGAGGAAGAGACTTGTCGAAAAATATATCGAATGTAAAGTCACTGAGAAGATATGCGGTGGTAGATGCAAACAGACATGCGATGACGAGAGCGAGCACGGGAAGAGTCGTCAGTTCCATCTGAAGGACCTCAAGTGTGAAAAGCACTCCTCCTGTCGGAGACTTGAATATCGCCGATATTCCCGCACCGGCACCGATTCCGACCAGAAGTCTCAGCCACGCCCTGGACAATCCGAACCATCTGCCTATCACGCTGCCTATGGCTGCTCCGCTCAAAGCCGTCGGACCCTCGGTGCCGCCTGTCGCTCCGAGACCCATTGTAAGCGAGCATCCCACTATAGGATTGAATATAGTAAACGGACTCAGATGATAATGTCCGTTGTCAAGATCCCTGCGTATAATCCTTGTGCCTCTCGATACGTTTCCTCTGACCACATAACGCTGATATAGACCTGTAGCCAAAATGCCGGCGAGCGGCCATATCAGAAACCTCACATTTGGTTTTCCGATACGGACACCCGCCAGAATAGAGTCATTAAGAAGACCGACAAGTCCCTTGAGTGCGGCCGCAGCCATTCCTGTGAACACTCCAAGCAACAAAGCTATAAGTATGAGCTCCACGCTTTCGGGCAAGTGGGAGTTCTGCCATTTCAGATATCCCACCCGCGCGGCCCGGGCCTTATTGCCTATCATGCGGCCTGTGCCGCGGAATATGTCACATCTCTTTTTTGTCATTGCAATCCGGAAGTCACCAATTCTGGAGAATCATGACCTCTCGCGGAGCGAATGTCATCTTCTCTGAAATTGTAACATCCGAATCAGTCAGTATGTTGCGCAGAACAGTGCCATAAGGCAAAATTTCAAGCGTACGCTCCATGGTCACCGTCAGCGGTTCATCGCGGCCGTTCATCATGATAGTAACTTCCTTGTCTCCCAACTTACGACGATATACGTAAAGCCCGTTCTGCGGCATAAAATGTTTAAGCGAACCACGTGCCATCACTTCACGCGCATCGCCACGGCGCCAGTTCAACACTTTGGATAGGAAATCCCATGCCTCGTTCTGTATATCGCTGCGTCCTTCGCGAGAGAAGGCATTGACCTCATCACCGGGAAATCCGCCGGGCATGTCACGCCGCACATAGCCGTCACTCCCCTCTTTCGAGCCGTTCATCAGCAATTCGGTGCCGTAATAAATCTGGGGAATACCACGGGAAGTGAGCAGAAAAGCCATGGCTTGTTTCCACCGGCCGAGAGAATCCGGCATTTCCGCAAGAAAACGGTCAGTGTCGTGATTATCAAGAAACGTCAGTATTTTCTGAGGCTCCGGGAAAAGAAAGTCATTTGAAAGATGATCGTAGACCGCGTTGAGACCTCCCCAGGGAGTGGTGTCATCGGAAAAGGCCTTCCGGCCATTGAGAATATAAAAGAAATCCATGACACTCGGCAGATGTGTGTCGATCGGATTGAGTTTGTTACCGCTCTGCCAGAATGCGGATCCCGCCTCATTGGCATACCAGCATTCTCCCACGATGTTGAAATCCGGATATTCGCGAAGCACATCGGCCGCCCATTGCGACATGCCTTTCATGTCGGCATAGGGATACGTATCCATACGTATGCCATCTATCTTGGACGATTCTATCCACCAGATGGAATTCTGGGTGAGATATTTCATCAGATGCGGATTACGCTGGTTAAGATCGGGCATGGAAGGCACGAACCATGCATCGACCGTATGTTCAAGATCATAATCCGATACATAAGGATCATGCACGGTCGTGAGGCGGTAATTGGTCATCGCGTCACCCTCGGGACGATTGTACCAGTCTTTGGAAGGAGCGTCTTTCATCCAGGGATGATTTGAACCGGAATGATTGAAGATCATATCCATCACCACTTTAAGTCCCCGGCTGTGAGCATCGGAAATAAGGCTGTTCCATTCGCTGTTCGAACCGAAACGAGGATCTATATTGTAATAGTCGGTGGTGGCGTAGCCGTGATAGCTGCCTCCGGGCATATCATTCTCAAGCACGGGACATACCCATATGGCTGTGACACCGAGCGAATCAATATAGTCGAGATGATTGCGGATGCCGCGCATGTCACCACCATGACGTCCATTGGGATTCCCGCGATCAGCCATAACGGGATAATCAAGATTCCTGACATTGATATCCTTATCATCCAGGCCCTTGGCGAAACGGTCGGGCATAAGCAGATAGAGTACGTCGCCGGCATCAAATCCCTTGTATTCCGACGCGGCCCGGTCGCGTGCCTTAAGCTCATATGGGACCGATCCTTTCTTGCCATCTACAACATAACGGAGATCTATCTTACCCGGCTTTGTATCAGGAGATATCGTAAGATATATGAATTTGTAATTTTTAGAATCGAGAGAAACCTGACGGTCCAGCTTCACGCCGGGATAATCCACCGTGAAATCGGCAGAAGCTATATCCGGTCCCGTAAGCATAAGCTGCAGGGTGTCATTGGCCATGCCTACCCACCAGAAAGGAGGCTCGATGTTCGAGACATTGCGTGGAGCTTTGGCACAAAAAGCGGTTGTCGTTCCCGCCAGAAGTCCTAAAATAATTGACGCTATTTTTTTCATGTTTAGAAATTGTTGGTTGATAAGTCAGTAAAAAGAGGGAGCACCATCCCGACTCCCCGGGTGGTTTATAATGCAAAGATAATTCTATTTTTTAACTCCGCAATCTCTATAAACCACCAAATTTTGGCTGTTAACGGATTTTATTATAATTTTGAAACAAAAACAATAGACAGTGAAATTCAGAACAGAATTCAAGCCCCGGAAGTCAGAACTCACGCTTAATCCCCACCTGCCCCTCGTGACACTGGGGTCTTGTTTCGCTGACGAAATCAGCAGCCGGATGCGTGACTGCCTGTGGAAAGCCGGAAACCCTGCCGGAGTTCTTTTCAATCCGTTGTCGATAGCGAAAGCTTTGGAACTCCTGCTTTTTACAGACAATGCAGATGAAGCTTTCTCGAAAACGCTTTTTGAGACATCAGGAATTTACCATTCCTGGATGTTCGATTCATCGGGTTCGGCAAAAAGCGGACCGGAAGCAACCGATATTTTCAAAAACCGTAAAAGGGAACTGGAATCAATGATCGACAAAGGGCGGACTCTGTGCGTCACGTTCGGAACATCATACTGTTACTTTCTTTCCGAATATCCGGATTTCGTAGTAGCCAACTGCCACAAGCAGCCTGCGGAAATGTTTATACGTCGCAGAATCGGTATCGGGGGAATCACTGAAATATGGTCATCGCTGATAACGAAACTACAAATAAAATATCCCGGGCTACAGATCATATTCACTGTCAGCCCGGTGCGCCACATACGCGACGGCCTGCATGAAAACGAATTGTCTAAAGCCACACTTCTGCTGGCCATTGACGAAATCTGTTCAACAGCCGGATCCTGTCATTATTTTCCTTCTTACGAGATCGTCAATGACGATTTGCGCGACTACCGTTTCTATGCCGCGGATCTGGTGCATCCTTCGGACATGGCTGTAGAATATATCTGGGAAATTTTCAAGGAAACGTATCTTGACGCCAAAGGGCTGGAATTTATTAAAGAAGGCTCCTCGATCGTCAGACGCGCGAACCATCGTCCTATTCTTGCTTCAGAAAAACAAACCGAAGAATTCCGTCGGAAGACTGCAAGATTATACTCGGATTTTCAGCTAAGACATCCGGATTGCCTCAAACTAATGTGACATCATGAAAATAATGTGGCTTCATGCTGTCAACGGATAAACTTATGAGTTGCCACAGGACTGTTATCGCGTATCAAGGTGATTATATAGACTCCTTTGGGAAGTTCGCCGAGATCAATACCGCCGGTAACTCCGGTCAGAACGACAGGCAGCATAGCGGGAGTCCCATCCGTACCATAGACCAAGACGGTCACGGCATCACCGGCAGGATTGAATATCTCGGCAGACTCTCCTGCGAATATGACAGACGGAGCATTCACATCTACCCAGCCTGAGGGAATGCCCGATTCGGCCAATACCTGTCTTATTCCCTCGTAAGGACGCAACCATCCTTGGCCATTGCGGGGATTTTCAGGATCAGGATAATCCCTGAAGTTGGTTTTCAGGATTATATCGCGAGCGCGGGCCACGGTCAGAGATGGATCGGCCTGTACCCATGTGGCTATTGTCCCCGCCACAAACGGAGTGGCCATCGATGTGCCTGCATCCGTATCCCAATAATATGTCTTGCCTCCGGATTCAGTTTTGGCATTGACAATCGGCATGCGCTCCGGATGGGCGGCATTATAGTAGGAATTGGAAGCCGACACTATAAATCCGCCGGGAGCAACAGTGTGGGGAAGAATACGACCGTCGACCAGAGTGCCATAGCCAGATCCGACATTTACAACAAGCGGTTGGGCTCCGACATCGCGTGTGCCGCCGCTCCAGACAGGCACATCATGTCGGTTATTATACATGCCGACACAGATCACATTACTTCCTGTCGCAATATCACTCACAGACAGATCATTGCCCGGGTAATCAAATCCGGGCCACACTCTCAGCAACGAATATTGACCGTCACTGTTGATATCCGCATGAACTCCCGAATCCGCACTTATCTCAAAGCCGAGTTCATATCTGGCACGCGGCCATTTAGAAGAGGGTTCAGGCTCCTCCGAACGGAAATCATATTCTATCTCCGTCACCCAGCGTCCGTTAAGATCACTCACATAGCCGCGCACACTGATATTCCCGTCAAAATAACGCGCAAGAAGATCATCGGAAACAGACGATATGACACCCTCATATCCGGAATCGCCGGCAAAGACCTGCGACTCATATACGACATTGCCAAACGACAGATCATATACAAGTATCTTCACCTCCAGCGGCCGTGAATCCTCACTCCATGCATCAGTCATTCCATACATTCCGAACTGGGTGCCGTCGGCCGAATGGATACGTCCGCGCCACAAAGGCTTCTCCTCATCGAAAGTAATGCGATATGAATGGGAATCATCCGCTTCATTGCCCGCGGCGATACATACAATAGCCTCCTCTCCTATCAGATCAAGATAACGACAGAACAGAGATGAGCCGTCATGTGGTCCGTTATAACTGCCCAACGACAGATTTATGACGGCCGGCTTACCGACCGAACGGGCATAATCAACGATATCCTCGCATGCGGACAATATGCCGGCATCATACAATTGAGATGTCGTAGCCACAATTTCAGCATCTGGCGCCATACCCGAATATCCGTTGCCTCTATATCCTCCCGCCATTATATTGGCGACATGGGTACCGTGAAACATGTCTGTATTGTCAGTAGTCCATGAAGCTATCTCACCGGGAGTATCCATAATCCTGCGTATTCCTTTTGGCTCATCATAATAGACAAGGCGCCTGACGCGCGATACGCCCTCACTGTCAAGAAAAGCGACATGGTTGGGATCAAATCCTGTGTCACAGAAACCCACTACAACTCCTTTCCCTGTAAAGGGTTGCGGAAGTCCGGCACCAGACAGTACCATATCCGCGTCATAATATGTCTTGGCTATATCGAGAGCAGGCACAGCCTTCCGTCCTTTCTCGGAACGTCTCACTCCCCGTGCGCGTTTAAGAGATATCTCGCGCGGCACGAGAGCAAGAACCATGTCCTCACGTCTATGCCAGATTATGACTCCCTGCCGTTCAAGTTCAGCCACAGCACCATCGTCCTCCACGACAAGGACAGAAGGAATATAAGGATCTTCCTTGTCCTCGCCGTCTCCCGGCAGAATTGACATAAGAAACACCAAACAGGCACAATGCCGCAACATGTGTATATATCGGAACATAAACTTATTGATAATTTGCTTATTAAAATAACGTATATGCCATGTGCCAAGTATATTATTATCAAGAATTGTCGTTTTTTTGACTTTCCTTTGCGTAATTCAACAAAAAAGGTTAACTTTGTTTGTCAGGTTACCGCATACAAAGTCATGAAACTTTTTCAAAACAAGAAGACTTTGAAATCACCTGAAATCATGAAATACTTCTCACATAATGAAAAAATTATTTCTGACTTTTACAATAACCATCTTATTACAACTCGCTATATCGGCCAAAGCACAAACTGACTACCAGCGTGATACCTCCTCTAAACTCCGGATCAGTCTCGCCAATGCCAAGACGCCACGGGACTCCATAAAGATTTTATATGATATATTCGATGTGGTGCCGAGAAATCAGGAAGTTGCCATAGGACGCCAGATATATGATATTGCGAAACGCATAGGAGACAACTCCACCCGTCTTGACATATGCCGCCAGCTTACAGCCTGCTTCAGAGATGACAGAAGCCTTGCCGAAATAGAAAAAGAGGTTTCCCTGATTCCGGAATCGCAGGAGCAGAAAGAGACACATCTGTTTCTGAGAATGAAACGGCTGAGTTATTCTTCCAGCAACAAGTCCGAGACCGACAGGCAAAAGGAAATAATACGCATACTTGCAGAAGAAGATAAAGGGAAAACCAAAAGCCCGACACAGAGACTTCTTGACCTTTTCACACTTGTGGAATTTCTCCGCAATGACGCTTCGGGCGATATGCTAAAGGAATACCTCGACCGCCTTATAATGTTGGCGACATCCTCTCATTTCAAGCTTTATGCAATTCCTAATATTGTATATGCGGAAGCCGCGAATGTATATGCCGATGCAGGAGAGATCGAGAAATCCGTTGAAGCTGACCGTAAACTGCTACAAATCATAGACAGGCTCGAGAATAAATATCACTCCAATGGCAGAATCTACAGAAATTTCGATATCAGCCGTTATGTATGCTACAGGAGAATGATCCGTAATTATGAGGCCCTCAGACCCGGAGAGCTTAAGACACTATACGACAAATGCATGAATCTACGTGCGAAAAGTCATGACGTACGTAATGACATGGATACACATCCACGGTTCTATGCATATTATTATACGGCCTCGGGCGATTATAACGCCGCCTTACCGTATCTTAAACAATTGCTTGAGAAAGACCTTTCTTTGCCATTACGGAAACTCGTACTTGAACACACTGTCAGCGTGGCAGAAAAAATCGGCGATGACGAGACCAGAGTAAAAGCTCTTGAGGAGTATTCCACAATTCTCGAGGAGCTCAACAGGCTCAAAGCATCCGAACGCTACAGGGAACTCCAGATAAAATATGACGTGCAGGATCTCAAGACAAGAAATGCCGAACTCGAGCTCACCAACAAAAACGAGGAGATATTGTCAGCACGGCGTCTGATGACGTTTGTAGCTGTATTGTTCGTAATTCTTTTTATAATTCTTGTTCTCTTTTTACATTATTGGGGAAAATTCAAAAGGAACGCCAGCCGTATGGGAGAAGTTGTCGACAGCATACATATGGAACGTGAAAGGCTCAGACAATCCCTATATTATGATTATGCTGAAATGCCTGGCTATCTCGCACCGGAATTAAATATAGACGGTTGGAGAGAGCGCATGCGTAAAAAGGGAATCAAATGGGATATGGTGTCGCTGTTCATGACCAAAAGCATTGTCAACGATCTGCTCTTCATAGCAGCCAGCGGACATTCCGACCTGATGAAATATATCCAAGAGACATCTGTAGACTCGCTGTTGCGAAGAGTCGAGGTTCTCGCTCACGAAGGTGATTATCCGGATAATGGAATTTCTGTGGAATATCTTGACGATGATTTCAAAATCACCACCGATCCGGAATGTCTGTCTATCCTGATAAACCATATCTTCGACACAGCCATACATTGCATACCGGACTCGACAATTGAATTATCATGCCGGAAGACTTCTGAAAATTATGTTGACTTTATAATTACCACTATCGGAGTAAACGGTGCAAGTCCGGAAGATCCTCAGATATTCAACAATTTCATCACCGTCCGACGAATATTGCACCGAAAAGGAAGCGGGTTCTTCATATGCCGGCTCATCTGGCTTCTTCTCAACAGTGAGATCATTCCTGACAAAGAATACAAAAACGGCTCCCGATATTATCTCAGGGTACCTGTAAAACCGGCCCCAAAGACAATCTGACACAGCGCATATGGTGCAGGGAAGTGCAAATAAAAACAATATTACACTTAACATACGGCAGTCCGAGGCCGTGAAGGCCACAGAAGGCCGAGTGCGTGTCGTAGCCGGTGCGGGATCGGGTAAGACAAGAGTCCTGGCCCACAGGTATGCTTTTCTTGTCAACGAACTCGGGATATCGCCGGGCAACATACTTTGTCTGACATTCACCAACAAAGCCGCCCAGGAGATGAAAAGCCGCATAGCGCGCATGGTGGACAGAGGAAGCGTCAATGACTTCATATGCACGATCCACAGTTTCTGTGTAAAATTCCTGCGACGCGAGATATACCGTATCGGCTATCCTAAAAATTTCACGGTATTAGACGAGGAAGACGCCAAGTCTCTCGCAAAACAGGCAATGGAGGAATTCTGGGTGGACCGCCGCAAACTTACCGCAGAACGGTTTCTCACCAAAGTCTCCGCTCTCAAAGGCTACAATATCGACGCTTACATACAGCGCCATCTTCTGCCGGCAAGTTCTCCCGAATGTCCGGACGAACTCGTGAGATACATACGTCTTCAGCTGAAACATTACGCTCTCGACTATGACGATCTGATATATTTTACCATCTATATACTCAATCATTTCGAGGACGCGCGCCGCTACTGGACAGACAAGCTCAACTATATCATGGTGGACGAAGTGCAGGACTGCTCGTCGGACGACTGGAAACTTCTTAATATACTTGCCTCAGGACATGGGAATCTGTTCGTAGTAGGAGATCCGGATCAGGCGATATACGAATGGAGAGGAGCGAATCCGAAGATATTCATCGATTTCAAAGCCGCGACCGATGTGATTCTGAACGAGAACTATCGTTCCACACCCGACATCCTTGAGATTGCGAACAGCATCATATCCAACAATCGTAATCGCGTTCCAAAGGAACTATACACCATGCGGCTCAATGAACGCCGTCCGGCATACCGTCATGCCGCTTCCGAACGTGAAGAAGCCGAATTCATAGCCGACACTATCGAGAAAGGACTTAAAAACGGAGAATCGGCACGTGATTTCGCGATACTTTACCGCAGTTCTTTCCTTTCGAGAGGACTCGAACAGGTGCTTCTGAAACGCAAGATAAATTATAGCGTATGGGGAGGAGTCAGATTTTTTGAACGTAAGGAGATAAAAGACGTGACGAGTTATCTGCGTCTGATAGCATCCGACAATGATGACATGGCTTTCTCCCGGATAATCAATCTCCCTGCAAGAAAATTCGGAAACGCGTCCCTTGCCAACCTGCGTACAATGGCGGAACAGCATAAAGTATCGCTGATGACAATGCTTCGTTCTGCAGTAGACACTCCGAAATTCAACCGACCTCAGTTCAGGGAGTTCATCAGCCTGATAGACACACTGCGGACGCTGTCGACACAGATCCCTGTATCGGAGCTCACCGACAAACTCCTCGTGGACAGCCGTCTCGCGGATCTTTACCGTATGGATGAGCGAGAGGACAGACTTGAGAACATAGCCGAACTGATCAACTCAATGAAAGAATATGAACTGTCGCACGATGAAGATGACGACAGACTGCTTGACGCTTATCTCCAGGAGATAGCTCTATACACCAATGTCGATGCAGCCAATGACAAAGACAAGGTACGACTGATGACTATCCATCAGTCGAAAGGACTAGAATTTCCCACAGTATTCATAACCGGACTGACAGAAGGCGTATTTCCCAACCACCGCTCCATACGCGAACGGCGCAAAGATGGCGAAGAGGAGGAACGCCGGCTGATGTATGTAGCAGTGACACGTGCGCGAAAAATGCTCTATCTGTCGGAATCAGAAGGATATATGAACGATAACGGCGCACTCAGATATCCATCGCGTTTTATTTCCGAAATCCCAGAAGTTCTGCTGACAATAGAGGGGAAACCCGATCCCGCTCTCTTTGAAGGAACACGCAATATGGTCAACATGCTGAACTCGGAACTCGGGGAGGGAGATGAATCTCCAATGTCGCCGGGCACCGCAGTAGAACACAAAATATTCGGCACCGGCGTCATCGTCAGTTTTGATCCGGCCGCACGATCCTACCGCGTACGCTTCCAGAATACAGAACGTGATCTCGTGCCGCGAGTGTTACGCAAAATATGAACTTTCATTGAAGTCTTTCATTTTAACTTTGGGTACACATACCGGACAACATATCATATCAAGAATATCAAATCTTTTAAACTCAAATCAATACATGTTAAATTCAAGAGTATCATCAATAATGGCGGCGATTCTGTTAGCAGGCGGTCTCACATTCACGGGAACCGCACAGACCAACAGCACATATGACGCCCGGTTCATCGAATGGCCAACCTACAACGGTTCCGATCTTGAACTGACTGTCGACAATTCAGGTACACATTTCCGTCTGTGGAGTCCGAAAGCCAAAGAGGCACGTGTCAATCTTTATGACAACGGACACACAGGAAAGGCTTATAAGACGCTTCCCATGAAATTCGATGCGGCCACAGGCACATGGGCGGTCACAGTGCCGGAAAAACTGTACGGCAAATTCTATACGTTTCAGATCAACACCGGAGACAAATGGCTCAACGAGACACCCGGCGTATGGGCCAAGGCGGTAGGAGTAAACGGGAACCGCGCGGCCGTCATCGACTTTGACAGGACAGATCCTGCCGGATGGTCTTCCGACAAAGGTCCGGAAGTAAAGAATTTCTCGGATGTCATAGTCTATGAAATGCATCACCGCGACATGTCAATGCATCCTTCTTCAGGAATAGCCAACAAAGGCAAGTTTCTCGCGCTTACAGAACCGGGAACCGTTTCGCCTGAAGGAATGAAGACCGGTATAGATCACCTGAAGGAACTCGGAGTGACCCACGTGCATATTCTTCCTTCGTATGACTACAATTCAGTAGACGAGACGAATCTTCAGAGCAACACTTACAACTGGGGATACGATCCGCTGAACTACAATGCCCCCGAGGGAAGTTATTCCACCAATCCTTCTGATCCGACTGTCCGGGTGCGCGAGATGAAAGAGATGATAAAGGCTCTGCATGACGCGGGAATCGGTGTGATAATGGACGTGGTGTATAACCATACCGCCGACAACGACAATTCCAACTTCGAGCTGACCGCACCGGGATATTATCACCGTCATTGGAATGACGGCCGCTATTCGGATGCCTCGGGATGCGGCAACGAGACCGCATCCGATCTGCAGCAGATGCGCGACTATATCATAAATTCTACAAAATATTGGGCGGATGAATATCATATAGACGGATTCCGCTTCGATCTTATGGCAATCCACGACACGGAGACAATGAATCAGGTCGCTGCGGAACTCAAGAAAATAAACCCTTCGATATTCGTATATGGCGAAGGCTGGACAGCCGGAGACTCTCCACTGCAGACTGAACGCCGTGCCCTTAAAGAGAATGTGAGCAAAATGACCGACATAGCCGTTTTCTCCGATGACATACGCGATGCAGTCAAAGGACATTATACCGATGCGGCCGACCGCGGCTTTGCCACAGGCAAGCCAGGACTGGAAGAGACAGTGAAAATAGGTATTGTGGCAGCTACGGACCATCCTCAGGTAAACTACAAAAAGGGCAACAATTCCAAATTTCCCTATGCGAAATCTCCTGAAATGATCGTCAATTATGTATCCTGCCACGACGACCTCTGTCTCACTGACAAACTTCACAAATCCATGGCCGGGGAACCTGAGGAGAACATGCTCGCGGCGGCAAAACTCGCGCAGACAATCGTATTCACGTCACAGGGCACACCGTTCATGTTTGCCGGAGAAGAAGTGTTCCGTGACAAGAAAGGCGTGCATAATTCCTATAAAAGTCCGGATTCCATCAATGCGATAGACTGGAGCAACAAGGCCCGCTACCGCGATCAGTTCGACTATTATAAAGGACTGATCGCCCTGCGCAAGGCCCATCCTGCATTCCGCATGACAACGGCGTCCGAAATAGCGAAAAATCTTAAGTTCGACAAGATAGACTCGTCCAAAACTCCCAATCTCATATCCTATTCGCTTCTCAACAACGCAAACGGCGACGAATGGAAAGAGATCAAGGTCATCTTCAACGGCGCGTCCAATCCCCAGACCGTAGATATCAAGAAAGGTGAATGGATGATCGTCGCGCAGGACGGAAAAATCTCGCCTGCAGGTGATCTGGGTGTGACACAAGGTGGAAAAATTACACTCCGGCCATATTCCGCCCTGATACTGGCCCGGAAATAACAGTAAACAATATAAGAAAATCTCCGCGATCAATGCTTGGGCAAATGATCGCGGAGATTTTCTTTGTATTCCCATGGGGAGTCGAACCCCAATCGTCGGAACCGGAATCCGATATTCTATCCATTGAACTATGGGAACATTTCATGCCATCCGAAAGGTAATCGTACGGGTATATCCTGCTTCCGACACACCGTAATTGCACATTCGGCTTGTTTAGAGTGCAAAGTTAATGTTTTTTTCGATTTTTATCACTATCTTTGAGGAAAATTTTTGAAATTCATTTCTTTTAACATATGAATGTCCGAATTGATCCTCAATGGCGCCAGGCACTTGCAGGCGAGTTTGAGCAACCATATTTCAAGGCGCTTACGGACCGCATACGCGCCGAATATGCTGACCCGAGAATAAGGGTCTATCCTCCGGCGGCATCTATTTTCGCGGCTTTCGACGCATCTCCCTTTCTCGAGACCAAAGTTGTCATCATAGGTCAGGATCCCTATCACGGACCGGGTCAGGCCAACGGACTTTGTTTTTCCGTCAATCCCGGAATCGAGATGCCTCCTTCGCTACGCAATATATTCAAAGAAGTCCATGATGACACGGGCGCTCCGATTCCGGCTGACGGAGATCTGTCACGCTGGGCACGTCAAGGGGTGCTTCTGCTGAACTCTTCACTTACCGTACGTGAACATCAGCCTAAATCACACTCTGGCCTGGGATGGGAAAAACTTACGGACGCGGCCGTGCACGCTCTTGCCGAACAGCGCGACAATCTGGTATTTATCTTATGGGGATCAGACGCCATACGCAAAGGAGAATTCATAGACCGCAACCGCCATCTTGTACTCGCCTCTCCCCACCCCTCTCCACTTTCCGCCCACCGGGGATTCTTCGGCAACCATCATTTCTCACGTGCAAACGAGTATCTTGTGGCTCACGGCAAGACACCGATCCTATGGTAAGACATTTACTTATAACTGCGGCTCTCCTCTGGGGAATTTTTTCCATAAGCGCCGCCACAGACACTTCGACACGTATATTCAGTCAGCGTTTCAAAACTCTGAAGACAACCGTCGAAGACAATTTCATGTCTCCTCCCGTAATACGCATGGGAACCAATGACCGGATTATCATCACCTTCGATGAAATAGCGGAAGACAACAGTTATCTGGAATATCGGCTGATACATTGCAATTCGGACTGGCAGCCGTCAAGGCTGGTCGAATCGGAATATATATCCGGATTCAATTCCATTAAAATAGAAGACTACGCATTCTCATCATCGACGTTCGTGCATTATGTCAATTACATGATAACACTTCCGAACGAAGACATGCGGATTCTCCATTCGGGCAATTATCTTCTTCAGGTATATGATCCGGATGCTCCCAACGAGACATTGGTGCAGACCCGATTTCAAGTCTCTGAAAACGCAATCCGTACCGATGGCTCTGTCACTTCACGGACCGACAAAGGGTTCAACAGCGAATGGCAACAGTTGTCCCTATATCTCGACTGTGAAGGCTCCGAAGTTCTGAATCCGTATCAGGATCTGCTTGTAGAGGTGACACAGAACATGAATACAGGCATGACCCGGTTTCTCCGCGCTCCACTTCGGGTAGAGGGTAGCCGTGTGGTCTACGAACATATGCCGGATCTTATTTTTCCTGCATCCAACGAATATCGCCGTTTCGAATCGGTCAGCAATGGTTTTCCCGGCATGCATGTCGACTCCCTGAGATATATGGGCACAAACTATCATGTATGGCTTAAACCCGATTATCCCCGTGCAGAGGCGCAATACAATTATGACCGTACCCAGCATGGACGTTTCCTTGTACATGAATACAATGCGACAGATTCGGATACGGGCGCGGATTATATAACGGTCCATTTCCTGCTTGAGTCACCGGAGTTCACAGACGCGGACGTTTACGTAGACGGAGAATTCATTCACAATACATACGATGATCACAACCGGATGGTCTATGACCGGTCACGGGGAATTTACACGGCGGAGATACCTGTCAAACAAGGTGCTTATAACTATCAGTATGTAGTAAAACGCAGAAACGGGAACGAGCCTCCCGTATCCGCTCCGATAGAGGGCAACAAATACGAGACCGAAAATGAATATGGCATAGCCGTATGGCTGCGCACACCAGGCGCCCGGGCCGACAGGCTTGTCTCCTTTACCACTCTTACGAGTGCCCGTTTTTGACGCAAACCCTTCCGATCCTGATTTTTAACAGTTATTCAGTGCTATATGTTACAGATTCAACATACCTTGGTATCACTTGATCTTATCGAAAAATACTTCGTATGCGATCTTGACGCGTGTCTTGGTGCATGCTGTATCGAAGGAGACGCGGGAGCACCACTCGCTCCGGGAGAAGCGGAAAAGATCGAACGGATTCTTCCGGAAGTTGAAAATGACCTTTTGCCACGTGCGTTGGAAGAAATACGCAATGAAGGAGCGTCATATACTGATCCCGACGGCGATCTGGTGACTCAGATCGTAGACGGCCGCGATTGTGTCTACACCTGCTACGCGGCAGGAGGGAAATGCCTGTGCGCGCTTGAAAAGGCTTTCCGCGAAGGCCGTATTCCCGATGTGAAACCCATATCCTGTCGGCTCTATCCTGTCCGGCTTAAGGAATATGACGGCTTCACCGCAGTCAACATGCACCGCTGGAAAATATGCCGTCCGGCCGAGACTCTCGGCCGCAGACTCGGCGTGCGCGCATATCAGTTCCTGAAAGGTCCTCTGATTGCCCGATTCGGAAAAGATTGGTATTCCGAACTTGAACTTACCGCTGCGGAATATCTCAGGCAACACCCGGACAAATAACATATCTCATAATCGGGCTTATGGATGCATTCAACTGGTGGATCAATCTGGTCATATTCATAGTATACGTCATAACCATCGCGAGCTGCATAGTGGTCGTATTAAAAGAGAACCGTAATCCTATACGTTCTCTGTCATGGGTCATAGCCCTCATATTCCTGCCTGTCGTAGGACTTATATTCTATATATTCTTCGGCCGGAGCCTCCGCGGACAACACATGATCTCGCGCATGAACAAGCGCAAGATCATCACTTCGATGGCCCCCCGGCATGTCAATCTCGACTCTCAGAACTTATCTCGCTCCGACCGGAATCTGATCAAACTCGCCCGAAATCTATCTTCATCGTTCTACACGATCAATAACCGGATGGAAATCTTCACCAACGGTGAAGATAAGTTCACGGCTCTGAAGAAGGATCTCAATGACGCAAAAAGATCCATCTATGTTCAGTATTATATATTTCTCGACGACACTCTCGGCCATGAGATAGCCCAGATCCTCATGCGGAAGGCCAGGGAGGGAGTCGATGTCAAGGTCATATATGACCACGTGGGAAGTTTCTCGGTCCGCAACAGATTCTTTAAAATGATGAACGATGCAGGGGTCGAAACCCACCCGTTTTTCAAGGTGACGTTCCCTCAGTTCGCCAATCGTGTAAATTGGCGTAACCACCGCAAGATAGTCATAATCGACGAACGGATAGGCTATATAGGAGGCATGAACATTGCCGACCGCTACGTAAAAAGCGTGTCAAAGGGCTGGGGATGGCGCGACACGCATTTCCGCGTCGAGGGAGACATAGTGGAGTCATTATTGTTTTCTTATGTAGTTGACTGGAATTTCCGCAATCAGAAGCATCCCATGAGGTATCCGAAAACACCTCCGGTAAATTTTTCCAATACTGTCGGAATGCAGCTTGTGACCTCCGGCCCGTTGTCTCAGTGGGACAATCTGGCTCTGTGCTTCCTTAAAGCCATTTCCTCGGCCACAAGAAGCATTTACATACAAACCCCTTACTTTCTGCCCACGGATGCCCTCAGACACGCCTTAGAGGCCGCTGCGCTGTCTAAAATAGACGTACGCATAATGATTCCGAGACGCAGTGACTCCAGAATGCTTCAATACGCATCATTCTCTTATGTCACACAATGTCTCAAGGCCGGTATAAAAGTCTATCTCTACAATCCCGGAATGCTTCATGCCAAAGCCATGATAATTGATGACAATATCGTAACGGCCGGCTCCACCAATTTCGATTTCCGGAGCTTCGAAAACAATTTCGAATGCAATCTTTTCATCTATGACAAGGAAATCAACAGCCGTATGCGGGAGATATTTTTTGCCGATATGGGACACTGCACCAAACTGACATATGCGTCCTGGCATACACGTCCGCGCCTGCAACGGTCCATGGAATCCATCATCCGGCTTGTCTCGCCGATTCTCTGAAAACCGCCCGAATCATACGCTAAATAATAAAGGTCCCGCATCGTCTGATGCGGGACCTTTATTATTTAGCTGACCGTAGGAATTACTCTGCAGTCTTTTCCTCAGCGTTTGCCTCTTCATCCTTGGGAGCTTCTGCAACAGAAGCCTCAGCGGCGGGAGCGGCTTTCTTTGAACGTGAACGACGGGTGCGGCTTGTCTTCTTTGCAGCAGCCTCGGCAAGAGCAGCCTCGTTGAAATCAACGAACTCGATCATTGCCATTTCAGCATTGTCACCAAGACGATGGCCGGTCTTGAGAATACGGAGATAACCGCCGGGACGGGTAGCCACTTTTTCAGAAATCACTCCGAAAAGCTCCTTGACAGCCTCTTTGTTCTGCAGATAGCTGAAAACAAGACGGCGATTCTGCGTGTCATCCTTCTTAGAGCGTGTGATCAGAGGCTCTGCATAGACGCGCAACGCCTTGGCCTTTGCCAGAGTGGTGAAGATTCTCTTATGCTCGATAAGAGAGATCGCCAGGTTGGCCAGAAGGGCCTCGCGGTGTCCCTTCTTACGGCTGAGGTGATTGAATTTTTTATTATGTCTCATTGTGCGATTTAGTCTTTGTCTAATTTATATTTAGAAATATCCATTCCAAAGGAAAGATTGTACTTCTCAAGCAGATCGTCAAGCTCTGAAAGCGATTTCTTTCCAAAGTTTCTGAATTTGAGCAGGTCGTTTTTGTTGAAAACAACCAGTTCGCCGAGAGTCTCGACTTCAGCGCTCTTCAGACAGTTGAGCGCACGGACCGAGAGATCAAGGTCGACGAGTTTGCTCTTGAGCAACTGGCGCATGTGGAGCACCTCCTCATCGAACTCCTCGGGAGTGTCCTCCTGAGGCGTCTCAAGCGTGATCTTCTCATCGCTGAACATCATGAAATGCTGGATGAGGATCTTGGCAGCCTCCTTCAGCGCGTACTTCGGAAGGATCGAACCGTCGGTGGTAACCTCAATAAGGAGTTTCTCGTAGTCGGTTTTCTGCTCTACACGGTAGTTCTCGACAGCATACTTGACGTTCTTGATCGGCGTATAGATAGAGTCGATAGCTATGGTGTTAGCACTGGCACCTGCGAGCATCTCGCGGTTTTCGTCAGCGGGAACCCAACCACGGCCTTTGTTGATGGAATATTCCATCTCAAAGCCCTGTTCGGGATCGAGGTGACAGATTACCAGTTCAGGATTGAGAACCTCGAATCCTGAGAGAACCTTGCCTAAGTCACCAGCCGTAAACACATCCGTTCCCTCGACAACTACCGTTGCAGTTTCGGCATTGTGGTCTTCGGTCATCTGCTTGAAGCGGATCTGCTTTAAATTAAGGATGATGTTGGTTACATCTTCCTTCACACCCGGGATAGTGTCCAGCTCATGTGCCACTCCGCTGATGCGGATGGAGTTGATGGCAAAACCTCCGAGCGACGAAAGAAGGATTCGTCTCAAGGCATTGCCGATGGTCTGGCCATAACCGGGCTCGAGAGGGCGAAACTCAAACTTGCCGTAAGAGTTGTCAGCCTCCAGCATGATGACCTTATCGGGTTTCTGAAATGCTAATATTGGCATGGGTATCTTAGTGTTTATTATTTAGAATAGAGCTCGACGATCAGCTGCTCCTTGATAGTCTCGGGGATGTCTTCACGCTGCGGCATATGAAGATATTTGCCGCCCATGACAGATGCGTCCCATTCGATCCAGGGATATTTGCTGTGATTGAAACCTGATACGCAATCGGCGATCACCTCAAGCGATTTTGATTTCTCACGAACTGTGACTACATCGCCGGGCATAACGCGATATGAAGGTATATTCACGTTCTTGCCGTTGACATTGATGTTATTATGAAGCACGATCTAGCGTGCGGCGGGACGAGTGGGTGCGAGACCGAGACGATATAC
>OGHU01000573.1_pt1 | contig 25281 bp, 18 predicted proteins | sample 1571521 | NCBI WGS metagenome assembly OGHU01 (sample SAMEA2581963, study PRJEB24529) | metagenome | biome: Human gut stool | place: China | collected 2011 | reverse complement strand
CTTGAGCCTTAATCAGTAAAGGCATATCCGTAAAATCCTTTCCATCCCATGCCGGAAACGGAGCCAATAACTGCAAACGCTGTGATTCGGGATTCACCTTAATTTCTACCTGTGCACCGGCAGGAGCCAAATAACCGGGATTACCTTGAGTGAAACCTGCCGACGGCAATTCATCTCCCTCGGGAACGCTCAATTTCACCTTCTCGCCTTCTTGATTTATCAACGTATCTTTCAACGGATTGAAACATAAATCACCGGCAATAGTCAGAGCCAATACCAATTCAGGAGAAGCCACAAATGCATGTGTATTCGGATTACCATCGGCACGTTTGGCAAAATTACGGTTGAAAGAAGTGACAATCGAGTTCTTGCGGACAGGATCATCGGTATGGCGTTTCCACTGTCCGATGCACGGACCGCAAGCATTCGCCATAATAGTAGCCCCAATCTTTTGGAAAGCATCAATCATCCCGTCACGCTCGGCGGTGGCTCGAATCTGTTCAGAACCCGGATTGACAATCAAAGGAGCAGCCACAGCCAAATGTTTTTCAGCTACCTGACGGGCAATGGAAGCAGCCCGACTTAAATCCTGATAAGATGAATTGGTACATGAACCTATCAGCCCGACTTCCATCTTACGCGGATAACCATTAACCAATACCTTTTCGGCAAACTCTGAAATAGGTGTTGCGGCATCCGGTGTAAACGGCCCGTTGATATAAGGTTCCAACTCGGACAAATTAATTTCAATCACACGGTCGTAGAAAGCAGAAGGATTGGCAACAACCTCAGCATCGGCACGTAAATCATTTGCCACTTTTCCGGCCATCTCTGCTACAGACTCTCTTCCGGTAGCTTTCAGATACACAGCCATCCGGTCGTCATAGGGGAACAAGGATGTGGTAGCCCCCACCTCTGCACCCATATTGCAGATAGTAGCCTTACCGGTTGCCGAAAGTGAAGCTGTCCCTTCTCCAAAATATTCTATAATGGCATTCGTTCCACCTTTCACGGTCAGAATACCGGCCAATTTCAGAATCACATCCTTTGGCGAAGCCCATCCATTCAAGCTTCCGGTCAAATGAACTCCAATCAGTTTCGGCATCTTTAACTCCCATTCCATACCGGTCATTACATCCACAGCATCGGCACCACCGACTCCGATTGCCACCATTCCCAATCCTCCGGCATTGGGGGTATGAGAATCCGTCCCCACCATCATTCCCCCGGGAAAAGCATAGTTTTCGAGTACCACCTGATGAATGATTCCTGCTCCCGGTTTCCAAAACCCGATACCGAAACGCGAAGAAACATCTCGTAAGAAATCGTATACCTCACGGTTGGTTTCCGTAGCCGTTGCAATATCCGGGCCCGCTCCTTTATATGCCTGAATCAAATGGTCACAATGCACAGTAGAAGGTACGGCAGCGGAATCCTTTCCTGCATTGATAAATTGCAACAATGCCATTTGCGCCGTCGCGTCTTGCATAGCCACGCGGTCGGGACGGAAATTCACATAATCCTCGCCACGTTCATAATTCTTCAGTTGAGCATCATCATAAAGATGTGTATACAGAATTTTCTCAGCCAATGTCAGCGGACGCTGCAACACGGCTCTTACCCGACCTATCTTCTTTTCGAAAGAAGCATAAAAGGCCTTTAACATGTCCAAGTCATATACCATACCTTTTACTATTTATAATTATTACAGTTTTAAATCTATTTTATTTTTGGCAATATAGGAATAATATTTGAATTCTTGTGTTATCTATAATACGTTTAACAAAATAAAACATAAAGTCCTACCTAAAGGATTATTATTATCTTTGCAATTCTTATAGAAAAAAGCATCATTATGAACCAACATATACCCCTTTCTAATATAATTAACAAACTACAACGCAAAGAGTTGTTACTAAAATTAGAATATGATTACGAAAAAGAGACTTTCAGGCAACAGACTGAAGCAATGGGCATCGGGCGCAAAGTGAAACGGGGTATGTGCTGGTATCCTATATCGGCAGGCAGAAGCTATTATAACTCATTGAATCAATTGGTTGTAGAAGTTGAAAGGCAAGAAGACAAAGACATAGAACATGTATTTGAATTCGGCCGTCCGGTATGCTTTTTTACGCAAAATGCATCAGGCCAATTACATTATTTCAATTTTACGGCAACTGTCAACTACGTGGACGAAGACCGAATGGTAATCGTTCTCCCCTCGGCAGATGCATTGCTCAGCATACAGGCAACCGAGCTACAATTGGGAGTACAGCTTTATTTTGATGAAACCAGTTACCGGTTGATGTTCGAAGCGTTGGGACAAGTCCTCAAGGCAAAAGGGAACCGCCTGGCAGAGTTACGTGAGATTTTTCATGGCAACCAAAAGGCGGAAACTTTCAGTTTCGGCTTCACCCGTTTCCCTTGGTTAAACAATACGCAGGAGGAAGCAGTAAATAAAGTGATGCATGCCAAAGATGTTGCTATAGTCCACGGTCCGCCCGGAACCGGTAAAACTACCACATTGGTAGAAGCCATTTACGAGACCCTTCACCGGGAAAATCAAGTGATGGTTTGCGCACAAAGCAATATGGCTGTAGACTGGATTAGCGAGAAACTGGTGGACCGGGGTGTTCCCGTTCTCCGTATTGGTAATCCCACCCGCGTCAATGACAAAATGCTTGCTTTTACCTATGAACGCCGTTTTGAAAGCCATCCCGATTATCCGCAATTATGGAGTATCCGAAAAGCAATACGCGAGCTCTACGGACGTTCGCGCAAAGGAGCGGAGCGTGAGAATATCCGACAGAAAATAAACTCACTGAAAGACCGTGCCACCGAACTGGAAATTCGCATCAACGAAGCATTGTTCGGCGAAGCACGTGTGATAGCCTGCACACTGGTAAGTTCCGCCAACAGAATATTGACAGGACGCAAATTCAGTACCTTATTCATAGACGAAGCCGCACAAGCTCTAGAACCTGCCTGCTGGATTGCCATCCGCAAAGCAGACCGTGTCATTCTGGCCGGTGATTATTGCCAGCTTCCTCCTACCATTAAATGCATGGAAGCAGCTCGTGGAGGATTAGACCGGACACTGATGCAGGAGATTGCAGACAACAAACCCGACACTGTATCCTTGTTAAAGGTACAATATAGAATGAATGACGAAATTATGCGTTTCTCTTCAGAATGGTTCTATCAGGGTGAACTGAAATCAGCTCCCGAAGTAAAATATCGGAGTATATTGGACTATGACACACCGATAGAATGGATAAATACGGAAGGAATGGAATGCAACGAAGAGTTTGTGGGTGAAAGCTTCGGCCGTATCAATAAAGAGGAGGCGGCACTCTCCATTTCCCAACTCACCAACTATATCAATAAAATAGGTAAAGACCGTTTTCTGGAAGAACGGATTGATGTGGGACTGATTTCTCCTTATAAAGCACAAGTACAATATCTCCGTCAACTGATAAAACGAGATGCTTTCTTCAAGCCTTACCGACACCTTATCACCATCAATACGGTAGATGGTTTTCAGGGACAGGAACGAGACGTTATCCTCATCAGTTTAGTACGTGCAAATGAAGAGGGACAGATTGGTTTTCTAAATGACTTGCGACGAATGAATGTAGCAATTACACGTGCACGCATGAAACTTATTATATTGGGAGATGCCTCTACGCTGACTAAGCATCCGTTCTATAAGAAGTTATATGAATATATTTATTCGTTACACGAATAATAATTCATTGTTCGGAGGGCAATTAATTCCACCCGAACAATGAAAAACGCCTTTATCAATCAGGCAAGTTTACTCATAAACTTTTCTTTATCGACAATATAGCGCACATGTATCCCCTCACCAATCACTCCTTTACTGTCCATGGCCTGCACTTCGAAAGTAAGTTTTCTGCCTTCCACTTCCTTCAATACGGCAGTTGCCGAAACCGTATCTCCCATAGCCGAAGGCTTGGTATGAGTCGTATTCATCATTGCCCCCACAGTAGTGGAACCTTCGGGCAACTCGCCTGCCACGGCATTCATAGCGGCGTTCTCCATCAGTGACACCATAGACGGAGTAGCAAAAACCTCCAAATCTCCGCTACCCATTGTGATAGCCGTGTTCTCTTTCGACACTGTGATGGTCGAAGTATAAGTCAATCCTGTTTCCATAAGTTTTATTCTCATTATATCCGAATGCAAAGGTATTGAATATTAATGTACCAACCATAGGACAGCACCTACAAAACTTCCAATAAACCAAGTTTCCGATACATATTGATACAAATACACCAGATGCTATTTGATATAAGCGAAAGATATTGTCTCCTCCTTCATTACCATCCATATTCCGACGAGATGCTTTAGCTTCTCACCATTCCGGTTTTGTTATGTTCATTCTTTTTTTTACCGGTCAATATTAAGGTATGCCTTTCCGCCTTATAAACAAGCCTTGTCTTCCTTACCGGTAAGTCCCTTCTTACGGTCGGCTACTACAGTCTCCACCGGCAGACTGTACAGTCTACTACAATCGTCTATACAGTCCATTATAGTAGACCTTACAGTCCACTAGCGGAGACTGTAGTAAGCAAGCTAACAAAAAGCCTTAGTATTACTTATGTTTTCTGATAACAGTCTGTCCCCACGAAACATAATAATTTCAATAAGCATGATGTGTGAAAGCAGCTTTTATCATCTTCCTTTTGTGAGAAGACAAGCAGACTTTTCTCTATGAAATATTACAGAAATGAAGTAGAATGAGGCCATATCCCATATCCTCTCTCACCTGCATTCCACATTTTAATGTATCAAGAGAATGCAGGTGAGAGAACATTTATTCTATCGACAGAAAGATGCCGGACTGTCCTTGCGGGTCATACAGTATATATTTCCCCTTACCCACAGCATAGGACAATTTTAAAGTTCCGTTGACACTGACCACCGACTCTTGCGGATGTACTCCATTAGTCACCAGGTCTTCATAAGTAAATACATTACAGAATCCTTTTCCTTTCACTTTCATAAGAACCAGTTTGAGCAGGATAGGTCTATAAGCGGAAGATTCATTCTGTTTTTCCACAATCAGCATACCACCGATGGAATCGGCCGACAAAACAGTGGCCCGGGAAGCTGTATCCACTATCAACAACCCTTCCTGTTTTTCAATAACAGCCTTTGCCGATTCTTTCCGGTTTACCAGTATTTCACCTTTACCGACTATTACATCCGTCAAAGGTTTATAATCCGGATTCGCTTTTTTTCTTGTTTCCGTGACAGCAATGCTGTTCCTGCGCAAAATATCTCCCCGCTCATTCTGAATCAATAAATAGCCGGGCTCCTTTTCTCCCCCATAGTTCTGCTCTACAATGATACCGGTATCTTCATCCTTCTTTATGCAAACCACGTCCAACAATGGACTTTGCTCGAACAACGACTGATTAGGGTTCAATTTCTTTTTCTGCTGAAAAGCAATCTGTCCGGCATTGATAACTTCCACTATTCCATCATTCTTCAGCAAGCGGATTCTCTCTCCCGGTATTTGTTCGATGATTTGTCCTTCATACTTCTCGCCCGTACGCAATGCCACCACATCAATCAACCCGGTCAAATCGGTCGTGGCCCTGGGAGCACGTTTGATAGCCTGTATATCTTTCCAATCCAGATAATAGGAATTAGGAGTAAAATCAAGATATTTGATGACTTCTCCTTTTTCCAATATACGCACTTTGCGGGGAACAACGTTCCAGTTTGAATAAAGCGGGGTATTCGTTTCCCGGACGACGGCAGAATCGAGGACTACTGTATCATTCTCTGCTGTTTCTGCCAAAATGATGTCAGTCATTTGCAGAAACTTACTACCTCTGACAGTCTTTACCAGCAATGGGTTATCTCCTACCCAAGCTTTCCACGGGTCGGACAGTGTTTCTATCTCGATATCATACTCCAACACAGACTTCACCTGTTTCACCGGAATATAAACCGTTGCCTTTTCTGCAAAAAAGATAATATCTTTTCCCGGATGCTGAACAGAAATATAACCTTCGAGCACAGAGCCGTTTTTCAGCACAACCGTCTCATAAGGTTCGGCACCGGCAGTTAAAACCAGCAGGTTTAATAATAGTATCCAACAAAATCTCTTAGTTTTCATCATTTTATCCTTTAAAAATTGACAAAGAAAGGTTCTACAGTTATACTTTTGCTCACTTTATTCATATCAGGAACAGTAACCGTCACAACGCGTTTCTCTTCTTTTATAATTTTAGTAAAGGTAGCATAAATCTTTTTGCTCTGTCCGGCATCCAGACTCACCTTTTCTTTCTTCGTTATTAGTTGATTGCCCGTTATAACAGCCTCAAATTCTACCGCTTCCCCCGTTTGATTTGTCAGGGTGACTACAACCGAAGCAACATCATCTGCATTCGCCTTCACCTTTGAAGGAGCAATGGCAATACCGATTCCGGTATCATTGCCTGCAACATTTGAAACATTTTTTATCATGCTGCTATTCCAAAGCTGCAAGTTTTCTCCTTCAAGCAAAAGATTACGAGTCTCTTTTTTAGGCAAAACCAGCGAAAAGATGCGAGTGCTTTTCGCATTCCCGGGCTGGCTGAGATTCACTTTCTCACCACGGTCGTTGGAGCAAAAAAGTTCCAGTTCCGCTTCCTGCCAGGCCTGGGGCACTGTCACCACATAATCCACAGATTCCATTCCGGCATCCACCGACTTTAACGAGCCTACGGAAGAACGGCATTGGAAATATCCCGGATAAAGTTTCAGCAAACCATATTTATTATCCTTAGAAGCAATGGCATATCCTCTGCTGAAGGGTTGCGCATCGTCAAATTGTGCCGGCAATACGATAGCGCTTCCCTGTTTATAACCATACAAATCATCTTCCGAATAAACAGTCGGACCATCATATACTATCCTGGATTTAGTTCCCTTTGCCGATTTATCCGCATGCTGTCCAATGGCATAATACTCATCAAACGACAAGACAATATTATTGTCTATCTTAAGCAATTGCCCTGAAGTATTGATAACACAATAACGATTGTCTTTTGTTATCACCAACGCTTCTCCATTCTTAAATGTCGTCCCTGTATATATATCACCTATATCGGATTGCAGCACCAGATTTTGTCCGTTTTCGTTTACATAAAAAACTTTATCCTTGTTTTTTGCATTCAGTAACCCGCTGACAGCATTAAGCCCTACAGAAAAAAGATTTTTTCCTTTGCAAACAGAAGCCCAACCTTCAGAAAACGGGTGTGCCACACTGTATGCAAAATCCAGTATCACCCGGCCATTAGGCCCAATATATCCAAATCTTCCCTTTTTATTGCAGACCGGCAATTTGCCTTCAGAAAAGAAAGTATAGTTTCCCACATACCAGTCCTCGGATATTTGTGAGGTAGTCTTATCCTTATGCAAAATACTCACCAACTTGTTCTTACCATCTACAAAACGTAATACCAATGAGCAGTCTTCAACCATATTGGTAATGGAATCGGCATACACACCGACTATTATTTTACCGTCTTTGTCCACAACTCCCACTTGTTTCCCTATTTTCACCTTGTACATGTCTTCGCCATACGGAGTGATAGATGAATACTGAGGAGCTATCGCCCACTTAGCCGTTTGAGCATTCATCCCAAACGGAATGAATGCCCAAATCATTAACAGCCGGCAGGCATACACCATTACTTTATTCATAGGCCCACCTCCTCTTCATACATTTCTTTCAGATATCTGGCCTGACATGCCAAGCCCAAAGTAGACCCCATCTTCCAGCCTCCCCAAAGAACACCTACCAATTCGCCATGCTTATTGAAAATAGGTGACCCGCTGGCTCCGCCGACTGCTTCTCCCTGGAATTCAAAATCATATCTTCCAGGCACTTTGCTGCACATTGTTTCCCGAATATCCGGTTCGAGTGAATGATTTGTCTTCTCCACTGCACGATACGCACCTGCCGGATAACCGATGGTATACAATTTTTCTTCCAGCGGTTTCAGCTTTTCTGTATTAAATTGTTTTACATCGAAAATATATTCGATGTCGGATGGAGTTTTCTTTTTGTTCAACTGCAAGATAGCAATGTCCTTTTCATCCGTTTCAGAAGCCTTTACAACATAGCATCTCTCAAAGTCATCATAATGGGTATAGTTTTGTCCGGGATAGCCAACCGATATATAATCGGACGCACCGGATATGGTATACTTCGTTTGTCTTACTCTGTTAATCAAAGCATTGAGTGATTTCACCCTTTGTCTGGGACTTTCTCCCAACGCTTTTTCTATCAAAACATTACCGACAGGACTCGACGCCAGAAGTGTCAAATCGCTGTCTGTCCTTACTTCTTTTGTCGGAATCAGCTCTTCCAAAAACTCCTCTATAGCTTGTCTCAACATATCTTCTGTTTCAGGATTCATATAAGCCTTGTCCCAAGGATAGGCAACATGTCTGTTAGTTCCCATACGTCCTTCGCGGTCAATAAAAAATGCCGTTGCCGTATAACTGAACTTATTATATCCTTTAGGAATATTATCGGAACCGACAACCCGGGCATGCTTGCCGTCCGTTGAACAAAGAACTGTGTAAGGCCGACTGCCCAACAGAACATCATCAAATGTAACAGTGTAATAATAGTTAGCCATTACCCAAACAACAGCCGGTCTGAATTTGGTAGGATCGACAGTCTTACGCCCCAATATCCACACTGCCCCCAAAAGAACCGCAGCAGCCACACCGACAGCGGCTACCCATTTAATCCATGGATAAGGTGTAGGGAAAGGCAATTGCTCGGTTACATCCACATCCCCACAAAGTACAATATCTCCCTTTTTCACCCGAATTTCTTTACCCGGTTGTATCTTTACACCATTCACTTTAGTGCCATTTTTACTTCCCAAATCCGTCAGATAACACTTTCCGTCTTTTGCCACCTTGAACGTAGCATGAAAACGGCTGACAAAGGCACCGGAAATAACCAGGTCGTTCCGAAAGTTCGTACCGATATTAAGAATCGATTTATATTTACTGGTATTTTCCAAAGCAGGAACCCGGCTCCATTGCAATTCAACATCGGCAAATTTCACATAATCCCCCCGTTGAATGGTAACTTCCTTGTTGGGAGTAATTTTCTTGCCGCCCACAAAGGTTCCGTTTGTACTGTTTTTGTCTTCCAAAATGATTTCGCCACTATCCAACAATAGAATTTCCGCATGATGGCTACTCACAAATTCGCTATTCAATACAATATTCGAGGAAGACGAACTTCCAATTTTTAGTAGTTTCATTGTATATTGTTTTTTTATTAGTATTAGTATATAATAGGTACAGCCTGTTCTTTCTTGGATGCAGAATCGTTCTCTTTTTTATCTCCGTTTTTCTTATTCTCCTCTTTCTTGTCCTTTGTTTTTTTCTTTGGGAAGAAACAGCTTGATACCTCATTCTTCTCTTTCTTTTCAGAGAGAGAATCCTGCTTCTTCTTCACCTCTGCCTGTGGTGCCACCTCCTTTTCCGGAAGCACCTTCTCCTCCTGCTGACATTCAATAACCGGAAGCCGGGGAGTATCATCCTTCATATCCTGTATAACAACAATGGCTGTAATGATTACCGCCAGACCTATTACCGCCATAATGCCATATCTGTAATATCTTTGAACATCAGGTATCTGATTCCAATCCAATTGGCGCACGTGTGCAAAAGAAACCACATCTTTACGGGTGACAGGGTATGCCGTATCCGATTTCAATTTAACACCATTGACAAATGTTCCATTTTGCCCCATACTAATAATCTCCATCTTTCCGGTCGCATGGATTTTCAAAATAGCATGGCGGCGACTGACTGTACTATCCGACAAAACGATATTACAGCTTTCATCACGACCAATAGTTAATATCTTCATACTCATTAATTTTATAACTATTTTATTTTATCTCTAATCTCTTTTACCCGATTAATAATGGAGTCATAATGACTTTGCGCCCTGCTGCTGTTTTCTTTAGCTATATTCTGTTTCAAAAGAAGCAAAATACCATATTCGCGTCCGTTCTTCTCTTTGCCATTAAACTCGTTTTCAGAGATTCCATATTTCTTTTTCAATTCAGGCTCCAATTTTTGAACCATTGCCACCGTTTCCTTCAATTTTTGTTCTTTTTCCTTCCCTTCAGAAACATCACGTAACTCCTGCAAATTATTAATAATGTCATCCAACCGTTCTATGATGTCATACTGATTGATTATAACCTTCATATATTCTTTCGCTTTACCCGGATTATTGGTTATGATCTGTGACAACGAATCTATAGTCCTCTTTTGTTCTTGTTCCGACTTTCTCAGCTTTTCATCAAACTCTGCCTGAAGTTTTTCGCTCCATACCTTTTGCAAAGCTTCTATATCCAACTCTTCACTCTTGGAGGAAGCCACCGCTTGACCCAGCAAATAAAAGCCCTGAATAATGTTGCCTGCTATACTGACACAACAGATAAATATCAAGGCAAATAATATATTCCTTATTTTTGTACTCATCTTTTCTTTTAATATTGAATTAGAATTTGTTTCAATTAATGCTACGGTCAGATTATCATGCTTGCCGCCATTTGCGATTCCCTCTTCATCCACACGAATCACAATACTTTCGACAGCTCCTCCCAAAGAAGAAGTACCCGCCACAATATCAATCAACTTCCGTTCCGGAAACATTCCCCATATTCCATCTGTACACAGCATAAAACGGTCTCCCTTTTCATAAGGCAGCTCTACGATATCCGCTTCAATATCACTGTTAGCACCCAAGGCCTTAGTAATCATGTTTGACTGCTCCGACAAACGTGCCTGCTCCTCATTAATAGTACCGTTCCTGACCATCTCGAAAACCATTGAATGGTCAAATGTGCGAAACTTCTTATGTCCCCTGCGAAATTGGTATATCCTACTGTCTCCGACATAAGCGGCAATGGCCGAATACTCATTAATCAGCAAAGCGGTAACCGTAGTCCCCATGCCGCGTAATGCAGGTTTCTTCTGTATCTCTGAAATCAATGCCTGATTCGCCATTTTTATGGCTTGTTGAAGAACTGTCAGAGGAGAATCCGAAAGCTTGCCGGAACGTACTGTCTGAATAATTACATCAGTAGCAGTAGACGAAGCAGCCTTGCCCGAAGGTCCCCCTCCCATCCCATCACACACAACAACCAATAATCCTAATGGAGTATCGGCATATCCGCATGTATCCTGATTTTCGGCCCTGCCACCTTGCCTGGAATCGACAAAACCGACAGCAATAGGTAATTGTGTATTTATTGGTATCATAAGGCAAACATTAATAATATAATAATTATTCCAACCAGACAACCCACACCGACCATGACCAACCATGTCGGTACCACCGGTGAAGGAGGAGCACTTAAAGCCTTTTGTAACGCCATCTTAAACTCTCCCGATGATTGGAAACGTTCGTTTTGCTGTTTTTCTGTCGCTTTGCGAAGCACATCCACAACCGCTTTCGGTACTCCCTGTATATCCGGCAATACTTCCATTCGCTGCCTTTGTATAGTCTCCTCCCTTGTAGAAGAATCAAAAGGATTATAACCGGCCAACAACTCATACAGTGTTACTCCCAATTCATAAATATCCGTTGTTTTATCTACCGTCAATTGGACCTGTCCGGGTTCTATGATTTGTTCGGGAGCAGCATATTTGGGAGTACCTATCAAACCCGGAGACGTCATACTGACAGAATCAGGTGTATAAGCAATGCCCAAATCCATTAATCTGATATTAGAGCCATGCTCTATCATAATGTTAGCCGGTTTTATATCCATGTGAACAATTCCTTTCTGATGAAGATAATCCAAAGCATCCATCACAGGATAAAGGCTTTCGCAGATTCGCTTGACCGCATCTTTCCTATTCCGCAAATGAGTATTAACATGCTCGTCCAATGTTATTCCCTGCACCAGTCTGCTCACAATAAATATCGGGCCATGATATGGATTTAGCTCGCAATAGCCTATCATCTCTACCAAGTTACGATGCCGAAAAAGCAATGATGCTTCTAATTTGGCTCTTTCACGAATGCTTGGTACATTGGCATATTTATCCACCACGCGCTTAATTGCCACTCTCTCCTGAGTCTGACAAGACCGTCCCAAATAAACAGTGCCCATAGCACCGGCGCCCAAGGGTGGCTCTGTCTGGTTATAAAAGAACCATTCACCGTTTACGCATAAATAGATTTCATCACCTTTTTGTACTATATTTCTATAATTAGGTTTCATTGGAGTGCTTCTATTCTTCTGGAACATTTACTTATATATTCATTATCATTCGCTTGCGTGGCAAATGTCAATCCTCGTTTGAAATACTCTAAAGCCTTCGGCAAGTCCCGACTATCGGCTTTACCTGTACGTATTTCACCGGCTAAGAAATCACAGCCCAATTCATACAAGGCTTTATAATAGGTTGAATCTGTTTTGACAATTCTACTCATCATCTGATGTGCATCCTTACCGTCTTTCTTCAATGTCTCCGATAAATAGTTCTTTATTTGTTGAATAGAATCAGACGAATCTTCTCCCGGATAGTGCAAACGCGCTACCAAATAAGCTGCATCCAAAGAAGAACGATATCCTTTTTGAGCTACTTTCTCCAATAAATTCAAGCCATCGACAGCTTTACCCGAATCACTCAACAATGTAAAAGCTTCCAGTGTAAGCTGACCGGCAGTCTTTACCATCACAGTATGCCCTGATATAGAATCTGTCACCCTTTGTCCCGATGGAACCGAAGAGTCCAAAATCGTATTATTCATTTCAGCTTCCCATGCCGCAATCCGTTTCTCAGTTTCTATCCTTTCAAGCTCCGCTTGCTGTTTTTCTTTATTATCGGCTATAATTTTCCAAGTAATGCTTCCACCTATCAGCACAACCACAATGAACACTGCAGCCCATACATTCTTTTGTCCCATCTTGCCCACAATTGCCTGAACAGTCTCTATAATATTCCCGAACTTTTCCTGTTCCGTTGCCGAAGGCATGGAAATCTTACTTATTTGCTCTACTGCTACTCTAAACTCTGCTGCCGATTGATACCGGTCTTTCTGCTTCTTGGCTGTAGCTTTGGCTATAATTTTTCGAATCTCTTTCTGTGGCACTTGCTGCAAAGGCATTTTGTGATGCAACTGCATTTCCAGAACTTCATGAGTGGCCCCCTCAAATGGTACATGTCCCACAATAAACTGAAACAGCATTATCCCAATGGCATAAATATCTGTCGTTTCATTTTGGTGCACCACATCGCCAACAACCAATTCAGGAGAAGCGTATGTTGCTTTTCCCATAAATTGTCCGGCGGTAGTCAGTTGCTGGTCTTGTGTAGTCAGTGTAGAAAGCTGTTTAGCAATACCATAATCAATAATCTTTATTTTCCGATCAGAGGTAATCATAATATTACTCGGATCAAGGTCACGATGGATATATCCTTTGTCGTGCAAAGCCATAATCCCCGACAATATATTTTTGATAACAAGCAGCGCAAAGCCACAACGATCCGTCACATATTGATTATACAGCTCTTGTGCAAAAGGAATATCCACTCCATTATTGTCTGTCGTTTTTCCTTTTAATAAATCACACAAGACTACTCCGTGCAACAGTTCACTTACCACATGATAATGCTGATGGACAACGGTTGGAGAAACTACTTCATCTATCTGGATAAAACCAAACATTTCCACCAGATTCTCATTATGAATCTGAATGGAAGCTTCTCTCCGTGCTCTTTCGATGACGTGTGCAGGCAAATCGTCAAACAAAAATTTGATTGCTACATCCACACATACACCGGTCTTTTCTTGAATCCGCTTACCACGATACACCGAACCCATTCCTCCCACACCAAGGGGCTGGCTATCCGTATCTACCTCATAACGAATGTGGTTTTTCTTTTCATTTATACTTTGTATGCAAATAATAGACATATCTTTTCCTTCATTTAAATTTAAAAGGTCTGCAACTGTTACATAAACTTAGTTCCTCCCGGCTCTGTACCTTGAACTCCGTCCATTGCTACTGTTCCATTATTCATCGGACGATTATTATGGTCATAGGGATTAAAGCTGCCACCTGTACCTTTAGGCGCAGCAAAAGGAAAATCCACATCCTCTTCCTCTTCTATAGGTATAAAGTTTTCCGATACAGTCAATCCCAAGGCTTGCGTGTCAATCAAAATCAGAAGCAATCGATAATTAAGACCGATTGTAATCAAATCATTATTAAAACACTCATGGGCACTGTAATCCAATTCCTCTTCATTTACGAATATGCCATTTTTGGAACCTATATCCTTAATCGAAGCCAGTATCTTATGTGTAGTTTTCATCTGCTTGATATTCAGTTCCGCATGAATATCCGACACAGTACTTTCCTTCAAACATATATCACAATTACCGGAACGCCCGATTTTATTTGAGCCGATATGAAGAGGCCAATATTCACCGATACCCTGGCGGGATATAGAATACAAAAATCCGACTACCGGGGCTCCCCCTTTGGCACTCGATTCGTGCCGGCCAACATTGGGAGCCACCTCTTCCATTCCCGGAACCATTGTTCCGCGACTTCCCATGTCAGGAGTTGTAGTTCTCGAATACATATTGTTCTTCTTGTTTGCATAGTATGAATTTTCCATACCCGGTACAGATGTTTTTTCTTGTGACATAGTATCTATTGTTTTAATTGTTCCTTATTTAATTCACAAAGATTGTTTTTTTATAGAATAAAAAAAAACCACACAACGCGTATAAGGCGTTATGTGGTTCATATTAGTATCTAAGCAGATAAAAATAAGGATTATCCCTATAAAAATTTATTTAGAGAGTCAAACTTATTCCTAATGATATACCATTCGGCATCATTCCTGTATCAGTTCATATTTTACTTCAGGAAACCATCGTTCCAGTATATTGTCCACTTCCGATTCTATCTCGGGAGTGACATACCTGCACACTTTCTTATAAGCATAGACTAAAGAAAATGCCTCATCTATCCAGCCGATGACGGGCAACCGTTTGGCAGAAATCAAATCTATCGGGAGTATTAAATAAGATAAAGCGGCAACTATTAACATTTTATCCGATGACGGAGTTTCAGGACTCCTCAACACATAATATAATAAAAGTACCGGACGAGCCGTTGTTCTTCCCACCAATTTTGCATAATCTGCTATTTTTTCCCACCAAAAATCATAATCGATTTTATTCATAATTCTTTTCATACTCGCTTTTTTATATGGTTTTCTAGTCTTTTGACGCAGGTATTCTGAAAAAAGTTGCACTTTTAAGAACATTTTTTTTCAAATGAGGTTATATTTGCAGAAAAGCAGTATCACAGATGAAAAAAAACCTTCTAACATTAGTACTTGCTTTCTGCGTATTGGCAGGGCAAGGACAAACTTCTACGACAGCATCGGGCGTTAATACTACAGAATTAAATTCCAAGTGGGCCCAATTTACCCAGTTGGCAGAAAAGAAACAATATAAACAAGCTATAGACGAAGGAGTGCGCGTCAGCATACTCTTTACCGAAAACAGACAATATAAAGAAGCTTTCGCCACCTGTCGCCAGATGGATGCATTGATTTATACCAATGAACAAGAAACTAAAAAAGCAAATTATCCACTCCGCTATCAGGTGACCAAAGAACGCTTACGCATGTACACCCGTCTGAAAAATGCAGAGCAATGTAAAAAACAACTCAATCAACTGCATACTTATGCAGACCAAATAAAATCGGATTCCTTATCGGAAGATCTTCTCTTTACCGAGGCTAATTATTACCAAACATTCGGTATGCCGGACAAAAGCCTCGCATGCTATAAAGAACTGTTTCGAAAACGTTCGAAAGGAAAAGACGAAAAAGGCATAGAGCAATGCTATAAAGATATGCTGAGTTATGCAGAACAGAACAACAATGCGCCACTGGCCGGTGCCATGCGTAAGCTCTACACGTCTTGGCAAGATTCCATCCAAACAGTAAAAGCAGCTCAGAAACTGATAACCCTGCAACAAAAATATGATGAAAACCGGCAATTGTTACAAGAAAAAGAAGATAAGATAAGTACCAATCTTTTCATTATCATTGCACTTTGTATCCTGACAGCCATTCTTGCGGCTGCGCTTGTATTTCTTGCCGCCTTACTTTTCAAACATATACGCCAAGTGAAAAAGTTAAAACACAGTCTGGGTATCGCTAATGAGAATAATGAACAAAAGTCAAGATTCATCAGTAACATCAGTACACAGATAGAACCGACTCTTAACACGATGGAAGAAGCGACTGAAGTGTTCTCGGCCAAAATCCTACAAAAGAATATAGAAGCTTTGAAAAAACTCATGACTGACATTCAAACATACGTCACTTTGGAAGAGACACGTGAGGAACATTATCCGCTCAAAGATATGAATATAAATGCCTTGTGCGAAACCATTATGGAAAAGGCCAAGACAAACTTCAAACCCGAAGTGGAAGCCGTACTCAATGTACCGAGAGTAAATATTAAGACAAATGCAGAAGCGCTGGAACGCATCTTGCTTTATTTATTGAGAAATGCTGCACTACACACAGATAACGGCAAAATCACATTAGAGTTTAAGAAAAGAAGTGCACACACAGGACAGTTTATCATTACCGATACCGGTACAGGCATACCGACCGAAATAAAAGGAAAGCTGTTCAAGCCATTTGCCGAAATCCATGACTTAACGCAAGGCAATGGACTGGGCTTACCGACCTGCAGCCTCATCGCCTATAAACTTAATGGTACTTTGCATCTGGATAACGAATACAAGAAAGGAACCCGATTTGTGCTGGAATTACATGACAAATAAGAAACCTACTGTTTTGAAAGCGCCAATATATCAGTTCCCGTAGGGCTTTGAAATACTTTCAATCCGAACTGGGGAAGAACAGCCAGTACATGGTCAAAAACTTCGGCTTGCAGACGTTCATAAGGTATCCAATCCTTATTGGCTGAGAAAAAATAAAGTTCGATGGGCAAGCCCTGCGGAGTAGGCTGAAGTTGCCGTACCATGAGGGTAAGGCTTGTATTCACCCGTGGGTGATATCGCAAATACCGCTCCAGATAATGGCGGAAGACATGCAGATTCACCTCCTCTTTTCCAGTCCTTTCAAATCCTTCCAACCAGCCGCGTTTCTCAAAGTTCTTCAACTGTTGGGGAGTACAGAAATGCACTGTTGTCATATCAATATTCAGTGAACGTTTTATTCTTCGCCCGCCACTTTCTCTCATACCGCGCCAATTCTGAAAAGAATCACTTACTAAAGCATACGGTGGAATTGTGGTTATAGTATTATCCCAATTCTGTACTTTCACGGTAGTTAATGTCACTTCTATCACCGTACCGTCAGCCCCATATTTAGGCATAGTAATCCAGTCACCCGGACGAAGCATATTATTGGCTGAAAGTTGTACCCCGGCAACCAGCCCCATAATGGTATCCTTAAATACCAACATCAGAATAGCCGCAGAAGCCCCCAAACCGGTCAGGATATTCATCGGGTCTTTATCAATCAGTGTACTGATAATAATAATTACTCCTATACATATCACTATCAACTTCAACATTTGATACACCCCTTTCAACGGATGATTCTTCAACTTCTCATGTTCACTGGAAATGGTATAAAGTGAAGTGAGAAAAGAACAAATCAAACGCATTGACACAGCAGTGATATATACCCAGCATAGTTTAAGGATAAATGTTAAAGTCACGGGTTCATGCGGAAAAGCAAAAGGAAGCAATGCATATAATATAACAGGTGGAATGAGATGACATATATTATCCAGTACAACATCATTGAATAGATAATCATCCCAAGTAGCCTGTGTCTTTGCCGTCAGTTTCTTTATAGTAGGAACTACTATTTTTCTGCAAAAATAATCTGCCACAAAAGCAATGATAATAATACCGGCTATAATAATGATACGCTGAGTCAGTCCCATGCTTTCCTGATGCACTCCTATCTGCTGAAGTAAATCGGTAAGTTCGCTATTTATTGTATCCATACTACATTCGTTTTTCCGCAAAGATACTAAAAACGCCTTATTACCGACAAAGGTAACAAAGCGTTTTTCTTTCCGGCTAAAAACAATTATTTTTTCTTAGTCAACCATTTCTCCTGAATATTCTGCATCACTTCATACCAGTTAGGAATATAAATGGTAGCAAAAATCGTATTCACTGCCATACCGAATACCACTGCCGCACCCAGCGCCACACGGCTACCGGCACCGGCGCCTGTGGCAAACAACAACGGCATCACACCCAGCACGAAGGTAAATGAGGTCATCAGGATAGGACGCAAGCGCACATGCCCTGCCTCGTATGCCGCCTCACGGATAGGATTGCCGGCTTTACGGTAATCACGGGCAAATTCCACAATCAAAATACCATTCTTCGCAGACAAAGCAATCAGCAGAATAATACCGATCTGCGTATAGATACTGACCGGAACTCCCATCACCCAGCAACCGAGCATCGCACCCAGAATAGCTACGGGCAAGCCCATCACAGCAGCGACCGGACTTGTCCAGCTTTCATACTGTGCCGCCAACACCAGATATGCCACCAGCAACGCCATAATCAGAATAATGGTAGTGGTATTACCGGAATGAGTTTCCTGATAAGCAACTGAAGTCCATTCATAACCAAACTCATTGCCCAATTGATTTTTTATCAAGCTCCCCACAGCCTCTATCGCCTGTCCGGAACTGCTTCCGGCAGCCGGAGTGATAGTGATGGAAGCGGCCGAATACATATTATACCGGTTTATCTGGTCCATACCCAGCTTCTGCTCTATCTGCGTAAAACTGCTGAAGGGAACCATCTCTCCCTTTGAATTGGCCACACTCAGTTTCAGCACATCATCTATCACCTTCTGTGCCTGCTCACCGGCTTCCAGTTTCACTTGATAAATACGGCCAAATTCCACAAAGTCGTTGACATAAGCCTGTCCCATGTAATACCCCAATGTAGAGAACACCTGGTTCAACTGTAAGCCCATCAACTGAACTTTGTCACGGTCTATATTCAGAAAATACTGAGGGACATCTGCCTGATACATACTACTCATGGAAGCAATGGCCGGTTCAGTGTGATAATTGACCAGCAAAGCCTCAACCGCCTTTTGCAGTTCCTCGGCACCCAACGACTTACGGTCTTCCAGTTCGAGCTGCAAGCCGCCTGTATTACCCATACCTGGAATAGCCGGAGGAATAATACCAAAAACCTGAGCCTCCTGAATCATGGCATAAGCCTGTCCGTTAAAACGATTGACCACTGCCTGGGCCGTATGCTCCTTGCCCGCACGTTCCTTCCAATTTTTCAGCACCACAAAATAAGTAGCCGCGTTAGGCAACTGCCCTCCTCCCATGATACTGAACCCGTTTACGCCCAAATAAGTCTTCACTTCGGGATACTCTGCCAAAATAGCATCAATCTGTTTCCCCACCCTCTGCGTTCGTTCCAAAGAAGAAGCAGCCGGAAGCTGAATGGCAATCATAAAGTATCCGTCATCTTCTTCGGGTATAAAGGTACTCGGCCATTTCACAAACATCAGAATGGCAATGATTGATATAACCACATAAGAGCCGATGGCAATGACCGGCCGTGCCAACAACCATTTCACCGAAGCGTCATAAACCCGCTGCATCCAGTCATTCATCTTGTCAAACCAGAGGAACAAACGCGCTTTATGCGTCGGGGTGGGACGGAGCAACAGAGCGCAGACTGCCGGAGTCAAGGTCAATGAATTGAAACCGCTTATCACCGTAGAAGCCGCGATGGTCAAAGCAAACTGCTTATAAAGCTGCCCGGAAATACCGCTAATCAGCGTAGTAGGAATAAATACGGCAAGCAGTACCAGCACCACTCCGACAATAGGCCCGGTAATCTCCCCCATCGCCTGCTCGGTAGCGGCACGAGCATCCAGTTTCCCTTCGTCCAGAATACGGGTAGCATTCTCGGTCACCACAATGGCATCATCCACCACAATGGCAATAGCCAGGATCAACCCGAACAGAGTCAGCGTATTGATAGAGAAGCCCAAGGCAGCCATTACTGCCAATGTTCCGATAAGGGATACAGGGATAGTGAGGCATGGGATAAGAACCGCCCGCCAGCTTTGCAGGAAGAAAAAGATAACCAGCACCACCAGGATAATCGCTTCCACGAAAGTCTTCATCACTTCGTCAATGGAGTCATGCACCACATCTGTGGTATCCAACGTCACATTGTACTTCACCCCGGCCGGAAATGTCTCGGCCAGTTCCGCCATGCGCGCACGAACTCCCTTGGATACATCCAGCGAATTACTTCCCGGCAGCTGATAGACGGCGATAGCAGCCGTAGGTTGTCCTTTCAACCTGGAAACAACTCCGTACTCGGCACTGCCCAGCTCGATTCTGCCAACGTCCCTCAGACGGAGCACTTTCCCCTGGTCTTCCACTCTCAATATGATGTTGCCGAACTCTTCGGGAGTAGAGAGACGTCCCTTTACATTCAGCGTATATTGAAAATCATTATCGGCCGAGTTGCCGATGGGCTGTCCCACATAACCGGCAGACACTTCCATATTCTGACTTTGAATGGCAGAGTAAACCTGCTGCGGAGTAATATTGCGGATACGCATGGTTTCGGGATTCAACCATACACGCATGGAGTAATCACCGGCTCCCATGACATTCACCGCTCCCACTCCCGGTACACGGGTCAACTGGTCTACCAGATTCAAATTGGCATAATTGGTCAGATAGAGGCCATCATAAATACTGTCACCGCTCAGTGTAAGCATCATCACAATATTGGATGACTGCTTCTGCACCGTTACTCCTTGCACTTTCACCGCTTCGGGCAGGGAGTTCAATGCCACACTGACACGGTTTTGCACCATCACGGTAGCCATATCGACATCCGTTCCCACTTCGAAAGTCACGGTCAGCGAATAAGCACCCGATGCGGAAGAATTGGAGCTCATATACAACATTCCATCCACACCGTTCACCTGCTGTTCAATGGGGATACCTACGGTCTGTGCGACCGTTTCAGCATTAGCTCCCGGATATACCGCACTGACTTGCACGGTAGGCGGCGTAATATCGGGATATTGCGCCACGGGCAATATATTTAATGTAACAAGTCCGGCCACCACAAATAACAAAGCCAGTACTGTGGCAAATATAGGCCGTTCTATGAAGAATTTTGAAAACATACATTATTGTTTTTTGGTGGTTCCACTTTCCATTACCGGATTAATTTTCATGCCTTGACGTACTTTCAACAGAGCCTTGGTCACATATCTTTCGTTCGGAGAGAGTCCGCTTTTAACGATTCTCATATTTCCATCCGTCAACTGTCCCGGCTCAATATGACGGTAATTGACAATATTACTATCATTCACCACATACAGATATTTTCCAAGCTGGTCCGTACCGATAGAAGCATCGTTTACCAATATGGCATTGTCCGCTTCGCCGTACGGCAGCGTCACACTGACAAACAATCCGGGGCGCAGCGTACCTTCGGGATTATCCAACTCGGCACGCAGGCGAAGTGTTCCCGTTGTCAACGTTACATTCGGAGACAAGTAATCCAATCTTGCCTTCCATGTCCGGCTACCATCCGTACCCAAACTTAAAGTAACGAAGTGAGCAGCAGCCGGAATCTTGCTGTTGTTCTCCTGTACCAACTGATAAGTCAGGTATTGATTATCCGCGATATTAAAATAAGAATACATCCGGTCATCTTTATAAACTGTCGCTAATTTCACAGGTTGTAAAGCCCCTCCGATGTAAGCACCTACCGAATAATTGGAAATATCCACCACACCGCTACATGGAGCTTTCACATAGCAATAACTGAGATTGGTTCGTGCTGTCTTTAAAGCAGCTTCTGCATTGCTGACCGCCGCCTCACACGAAGTAACGGTGCTCTCAGCCTGCAAATATTGTATGCGACTCACCGCATCGCTTTTTATAGCCTCTTTCATACGCTGATAACTGCTGACAGCATAATCCAGATTGGCCTGAGCCGTTTTAAGCTCCGCCTCTGCCTGCTTGACAGCATTTTCATAAAGCGTCGGTTCAATCACAAACAACACCTGCCCCTGCTTTACCCGCGAACCCGGAGCAAAGTTCTTTGCCTGCAATACTCCATTGACCCTTCCCACCAAATCTACTGTCGATTCAGCTTCGAGATAACCCGGATAATCCTTTGTGAGTGTGACATTCTGCACCATCGGACGCGCAACATCAATAGGCAAAGCTTCCATTGTCGTGCCGAAAGACTGTTTTTTATTGCAAGCCGTCAAAGTAAAAGCGGTCAGTGCAATGATTATCATTAATTTTTTCATATCTTGGTATAGGCTTTAATTTATTTTACTTCTGTTATAAGAATCTTACCACCCTCCTCCCAATGCCTGATACATCTGTACAAGGCAAATCAACGAACAACCTTGTGCTTGCACTAAGGCATTTTCATAAGAAAGCAGTGAACGCTGTGCATCCAAGACATTTTGAAACGGGCTCAGCCCCTGCTTATACAAGTCAAGAGAAAGTTTAAACGCTTCTTTTCCCTGATTCACCATCTCACGGCAAGCCACAATCTGCTTAATGGAATTCCGGTAGCTGCTCATTGCATTATCCACCTCTTGCACAGCCGTCAGCACCGTATTGTTGAACCGATTGATTGTCTCATCCAATTGAGCACGTTGCAGTTTCACCGCATTCAGGCGTTGTCCTCCGTTAAAAATAGTCCAACTTATAGAAGGAGCAATACTCCAAGTCATACTGCTTCTTTTTGTCAAGTCTTTCATATCATGCGAAGCATAACCCAAAGAACCGTTCAGAAAGAAAGAAGGTAACCAATCCGACTTGGATGCCCCAAGCAGTGCAGCCTGTGCATTCACTTGCCTTTCTGCCGCACGCACATCGGGACGCCGCAACAAGAGTTGTCCCGGTACTCCCACTTCCACCGGTTCTATATAGTCCGGCAACGGGCGACTGTTTTCCAAAGACGACACCACATCCTGTGGATAAAGTCCCAACAACACAGCCAATGCATTGGTATATTGGATAATGCCGGATTCGACAGAAGGAATGGAAGCCAATGTACTATAGTAAACAGATTTGGCCTGTGCGACATCCAGTTTCGACACCAAACCGGTATTATAACGCACTTCTGTAATTTCCACCACAGCCTTCTGCGACAAGGCGTTACGCTGCAATACGCCTAATTCCTGCTGTGCTTCCCTCAGATTAAAATAAGCAGATGCTACCTCTGCACAAAGAGAAACCATCGTAGCATTATATTCTTCACGACTGGCGGCAAAACTCTCTTTCTGAGCTTTCACCCTTTGACGAATAGCACCAAACACATCTGCCTGCCAACTCATCTTCACTCCGGCATCAAAATACCCCACACGCGACTGAGACTGTCCGGTTCCGGTATTCCCACTGGTTTGCTGCCTGCTCCACCCGGCATCGAGTGACAAGGAAGGATAATATCCGGCACGCATAATTCTCAGATTCGCCTTTGCCATGTCCATACGGTTCATAGCCATCAATACCGAAGGATTCTGCTTCACCGCCACACGGATGAGTGAGTCAAGGGTAACATCTTCGAACACCTTCCACCAATGGTCATCCACCGGCAAAGCCTGTTGAAACATGGCATCCTGCTCCTGCCATCCGGCAGGCAGAGGATGAGACAAATATTTTTCCGCCTGTTGCCCCTTCACCCCCAGTGAAGAAAGAAACAACATAAAAAGAACAAAACGTATTCTCGCCATAATCTTATCACTTAATTTTCAAAACATAGTGATAAACAGCGTAGAATACGTTTTGTTTGAGAGGTAAGGCACTTTAACTGCCTCTATGTATAATGCTTATTTTCCAAACAGATTATTAATCACCGACAAAGAACCTGTCAACAATCCGCCTAATTCATCCTGGTTAAACATGACCACATAATTGGACGGAGCCAGCTGGAATTCGATTTGGTCAATGCCATTCTTACCTGTTTTCTTCAAGTCTTTTGCCTTGATATTGTAATATCCGAAACGACGGAATGTCTGATATACATCACCCCATTCGATATCAATGGATTGCAATACAGAAGCACCTCCCGAAACAGTAGGCAGTTCCAATACCTTTCCATTGCCCAGTGTCAGCAAACATTTGCTGTCATCCGGGATTTCCACTTCATGTCCTGAGCCGATGGTCACAGCCAAAGAGTAACGAATCGTACTTTTATACTGAAATCCCGCTAAAGCCACATACACATTCATTCCATTTGATACTCCCAAGTCCATACCTGAACAAACCACGGTACGTACTCCCGCATCATTGGTTTTATCATAAATCACATCCTGCGCCATAGCAGTGACACTAAGCATTGTCACTACAAATAAAAATAACAACTTTCTCATAATCCATTTATTTAATATTTCTTTTACTACTATAGTACATACCTATTTTCGTTATAACAAAATACGACTAAATAGGATGACAAAGCTAACAATTATTTTTCTAAATAAAATTTATTCCTTCCTATTTCGTTCATTCTCAAATAAATTCCTACCTTTAGGCAGTTGTACAACCATAAATAAAAATAGAACATGAAAAAGATGCTAATCACCCTGCTTCTGGCTATATCCACCGGCAGCCACGCAACCGTTCTGAAAAACGCTACAGACACATTCCCCCTTGTTTCCCTACAACAGAAAAAGGTAAACGATAACATAACACAAGACGGAAAATTACCCAAAGCCTCCGTCATCTTTTGGATAGATTTGGATAAAAGTAAATCCAACAGTGGCAAAACGATTCGCAATGTCAAAGCAAAGGTTTCTATAAATAAAGAAGGAAAAATAAAAGTACTGGAATACAACAAGAAACAGCCTTTACTCATTACCAACAAAATAGACAAATGTCTTAAAACCTTCCGTGTAAAACCGGAATGGATAGCAAGCGGAAGAGTGAAAGTGGGAGAAAATATTGTTTTTCTGCGCTTCTTGGACGAATACTAGCATGCAGACAAATTGCTCAAACTTCACAAAAATGTGCATATTTATCGGCATATCCTTTTGTCGCTTAAATAGTTTGCTTAAATTTGCCGCCAAAACAGAACATTACTAATACCAAATATATTAAAGTATATGAGTTTAAAAATTGTAGTACTGGCA
>OGHU01000562.1_pt1 | contig 25579 bp, 28 predicted proteins | sample 1571521 | NCBI WGS metagenome assembly OGHU01 (sample SAMEA2581963, study PRJEB24529) | metagenome | biome: Human gut stool | place: China | collected 2011 | reverse complement strand
GAGCGCATGGCTGACCGGCAAAAGAGGCAAGGCACCATCCCCGATGTGGGATCCCATGGAGTATGCCATAGAAGAAGCGCATAAAAGAGGTCTGGAATTCCATGCATGGCTCAATCCTTACCGTGTGACTTCCACGGCAAAAGAGACTCTTCCGTCAGGACACATGTCCAACAAGCGTCCGGAGCGTTTTTTCCGTTACAACGGACAGGTACTTTTTGACCCCGCATATCAGGAAAACCTTGACTTCATATTCGAGATCATAAGTGACATACTGGACCGCTATGATGTCGACGGTATCCACATAGACGATTATTTCTACCCCTACCCTGCTCCGGGCAAGGCTATTCCCGATGACAAAAGTTACGCGAAATTCGGCAACGGAATGAATCGCGGAGACTGGCGGCGCCAGAATGTCGATCTTCTCATCGAGCAGATGCACAATACCATAAAAGAAAAAAAGCCATGGGTGAGATTCGGAGTCAGTCCGTTCGGAATATGGAGAAACAAGAAATCCGACCCGCGCGGCAGCAACAGTTCTGGACTGCAGAACTATGACGATCTTTATGCCGATGTAATCCTTTGGGCAAAAAAAGGATGGATAGATTATCTTGCGCCGCAACTATACTGGAATCTCGACACAAAAGCCGCTCCCAGCCGATCGCTCGCACAATGGTGGAACGACAATGCCAACGGGGTTGACATATATATCGGTCAGGATGTGAAACGCACCATGGATGTTGCCGATCCCGGCAACCATGACAAGAACGAGCTTGACACCAAAGTCCGGCTTTCGCGCCGTCTTCCCAATGTAAAAGGCAATGTATGGTGGCACGGCTACTGGGTGACAGGAAACTACAAAGGTGCATCAGACTCCCTGGCAATGAAATATCAGAGCACAATCGCTCTGCCACCGGTCTACGGTGACCAGAGAAAAAAGCCTAAAACAGTAGAGGATCTTAAGATCGAACGCGACGGGAAAGATTATTTTCTCACATGGAAGGCTCCCGCACATAGCCACAGGGAGGCCGAGACAGACGCGGTAAAATATGTGGTCTACGAATTTTTCCCCGGAGAATCACAGGATATAGAGGATTCACAGACCATAGTCGCCATGACACCATACACACGCGTCAGAATAAACGGAGACAAAGGCTCTACCTATGCCGTCACAGCCCTTGACAGGATGAACCGCGAGTCAAAGCCGATTTTCATCTACAACAAATAGCTTACAACCAATTCCATACAACACGACAGCGGATCTCTTCTCGGAATTGTCCTGAAAGAGATCCGCTGTCGTGTTATACTTCAGTTATTTTCTATAATCTCGATATGAAGTCCGAGGGGAACAAGCAGTTTCTCCACAGTGCGTATTGACGGATTGGCATAATTGCCTTCTATGGATTTGATCATTCGCACGCTTACTCCCGACATATCCGCGAGAGCCTGCTGGGTGAGACGCAATTCCTGTCTCCTCATTTTTATTTCATGTCCGATGTCCATGGCAAGTTCTAAACTTATATTTGCGGTCTAATTCTTTGCGATGATTATGATACGCATTGTTTTGCGACTGCAAAAATACACATTTTCAATTGTTTAAGAATATTCAAAAGTGCATGATTAAGGTTTATTTACATTATTTAAAACTTTATTACATCACACTGCAAGATTACAGCACCAAAACCGCATAATTTTGCAGCGGAGAAAGGGAAATCCCTAAACCGAGAACATCCACTTAATCACTAAACTTACAATCATGAAAATTACCGGAAACCAACGAAATGAAAGATTGATGAACCGAATCGGACTGATATCAATTTATCTTGCAGGCCTCACTGTCGTATTGCTTCAGATAAGAAGCCTTATGTAAACCGATGAGAGACCTGTCACTTGTCCGCAGATATCTTGCCGAACTTCGCGCACCGAGGCGGATAGCATAATGTCACGATAAAAACATCGGACATGTATGAATAAAGTCTCATCGGAAGATCTTCATCAGCCACTATTACTACCTCCCCGAAATAATTTTCGGGGAGAACTTTTGTTGTTGCGGGAAGTCCGTATTCCTTCGGGTCAAACACCGGCACCGGAGGCGCCAGCAGCGGCATGCGCACTATCCTTATGTTCTCCCTGAAATCCAGGCCTTCTGTCAGGGCGGCTTTATAGGCGGCTTCCTTCACAGTCCATGCAAGCACATTCAGGCAGAGATCATCTTCGGGGACAAGCGAAAGTTCCGCTGAATAAAGAAATCTCTCACGGATTCTGAGAACCTGCTTTCTGTCGGCACGCTCCGCATCGATGCCCAGTGCCGCACGCGCTGAAAACGAATCCAGTTCGACTTCAGGCGTAGAAGGCAGAGTAGCCACGGCGAAAAGGCCGTCGCAATGCGTGATGGATATTCTCGCGGTCTCACCATAGAGAAACGGCGCGCCATTCTTGAAATGTCCTATTTCACGATATGCCTCGCGCCCGTTCTCACAATACACCTGCCGGGCCATATCAAGCCAGACCTTACCCTTGTAATACTCGCCGCCGGTAATCTCCTCGACCTTAATTCCCGGTATGGTCGGATGGCGCCAATATATGAAATCCATAGTAAGTAGTTACTTATTGTTTATTTTCTGTCCGAGTAACCTTGACTTTCACTATACGGTGCTTTTCCATCTGTATGACCTGAAAACGTAGCGATCCGCGCTCGAAAACCTCTTTTACAGTCGGAAAATCACCTTTTATCTCAAGAAGAAGACCGGCAAGGGTCTCCGCATCGCCTATCTCGCCGAGCGATTCCTCCTCGATGCCGAGCACGCGGCAGAAATCAGGCAAAGCCATCTTGGCCTCGAAGATATAGGTGTCGTTGTTTATCTTGTGATACAACCGGTCGGTATCGTCATATTCGTCATCGATATCACCGACAATCTCCTCGATCACATCCTCGAGAGTGACAATGCCTTGTGTGCAGCCATATTCATCTATAACAATAGCGATATGTATCTTACGTTTGCGGAAATCCTCCAGAAGATCTCCGAGCATACGCGATTCCGGAACAAAATATGCCTCCCGTATCAACGACTGCCAATCCGGTCTGTCTTCCTTTCCGATATATGGAAGAAGATCCTTGCTGTAAAGAATGCCGCATATTGAATCCTGACTCGTGTTATAGACCGGAATGCGCGAATATCCCGAATCAAGAATAACACCTATGGCTTCATCCCACGTGTCATGAAACTCAAGGGCCGTCACGTCGACACGCGATATCATCACCTCGTGGGCCTCACGCTCCCCGAAAGAGAGAATGCCCTCAAGAAGCTCCTTGTCCTTTCCTTCCTCAACATCCGAGATCTCCAGAGCTTTTTCAAGCTCATCCGTCGATATGTTCTCTTCTTTTTTGGTGACTATACGGTTGACGATAAAAGTGGATTTCACCATCACTTTCGCCAACGGACCGAAAACGGCATATAGAAACGAGATGCCCGGTGCAGACATGCGTACCCATTTCAATGTGCGTCCCCGCGCCACAAGTTTCGGAAAGATCTCTCCGAAAAGAAGGAGCAGGAAGGTCATAAACACTGTCTGGACAAGAAAATTGACAAGTGTTGAATTAAACTCGACGACCTGATTGATGGCGAATGTCAGCACGACGACCATCGTTATGTTGACAAGATTATTGGCTATGAGTATCGTGGCCAGCAGGCGCTCGGAATGTTCAATCAGACTGAACGCACGTTTGTCTCTTGAATCTTCAGATTCCTCAAGTTCGTCGACATCCTGCGGAGAGAGACCGAAAAAAGCGATCTCACTGCCAGACACAAAGGCAGACAGCAAAAGACAGCAGACAGCGATGAAAATAAGGAATGACCAGGTCACCCAACTCGGGGGCGCGTTAAAAAGCACTGCGGGTATATCCTGTGTGAGCAATAAATTGAGCGGCGCGTTGGCCGGCAAAGGGTCTGTATCCAATTTAGAGAGTGTTTTAATTTAAAACGTCGTAACATATAAGAGAATGAATGATCTTGACTTCAAACCAATACAAAGGTCTTTTCCGGCCAATACCGCGATCCTCATCAGTCGCATAGCCCGCTATGCTCCTTCTTCGGTCCGCGGTATTGTCTCGAAAAATCCTCTTTGTATTAATTTGATTTAAATTCAAACACTCTCTTAGAGAGTCGTACATTTATACGACTCTCGAAGAAAATCATTTGATTTAAACATGAGGAACACCGCGGGAAAAGCCTGCGATGGTTTCCTGAAGTAAAGAAAGGAAACGGCCTGCATGTGCGCCATCCATCTGAGTATGATGGAACTGGAAAGATAACGTCAGATGCGTCCTGAACCATTTCCGGCGCCATCTACCCCAGATACAGAAAGGATTATTGAATATTCCGCTATACATGCCGACGGCTCCGTCGATGTCATATCCAACCAGTGCCGATGTTCCTATTACCATTGAATCGATTATATCATGATTCTCGCCCGAAGCCGCTACCTGACGTGTCAGCCGCATATAATCATCATTAAAAACAAAAATATTGTCAGAAAACGGAACATCGCATGAACTGACCTCTCCCCTAAAGTCAGCCACTATGGCATTTACCGCAAGACTGTCGTATCTTACAAGACTGTCTCCCACCGGCAGCATATAAAACTCCTTTATGGCGGAAGCTGCCTTACCTATACACCAGCACATAAGCATATTGAACTTCAGTCCGTATTTTCGGGCCACACGCCTCAGAGGCGAGACATCAAGAGTCTTGAATACTGTCACCATTGGCATGGGAGCATTGCGCCACATCTCAAAAGCATATGCGCGTGTTGTTTCTTCAGGATTTACTTTTTCCATTTTTTGCTGCAAAGTTACAACGACGCACCCTTCTATGATAGAATAAAAGGGACATTCCATTTACAGCTCTTGCCAACAAGCTATCTGTATAAATCGGAATACGGAGACTGGTATTCTACCAGATTTTTTGGAGTAAAACCGCATATCCTGCGGAAATCACGAATAAAATGAGACTGGTCGGCATAACCGCTTCCATAAGCCACATCGGCATATTCCCTTGTGCCCGACTGCAACATTGCAAGCGCCTTCTGAAATCTCGCTATGATGCAATATTCTTTTGGATTCATGCCGACATTTTCCCTAAAGACCCTTTCAAATTGTTTCTTGCCGAGACAGGCAATACCAGCGAGATCGTGAACCGATATTGCCGGCTTCCGCAATATGGCATTTATTGTCGCTCCTATTCTTTCGATATTCAACGAATCTCTCACTCGGGCCATCAGCCCCTCTTCGAGTATACGGACAGCCGAATCAGTATCATTACATTCGAGAATCCTGCGTGCCAATACATTCAAATTTCTGTTGCCGAGGTCGAAACCTGATATTTCCTGATTATAAAAGGCCGACGGAGGAGTGTCGATAAACATACGGGCGGTATGAGGATGAAACACGGCAACTATCATTTCAGTATTTCCGTCACTCTCGACATGAGCCGAGAAATTCACCTGTCCGCTGATTGTAAACCGAGACTGAACTGTCGACAATTCAGGAACAACCAAAGGTGCTTTCCGATGAAAAATGAACTGCGGGCAACCGGTCGGAAATGTGAGCGTACGGAGCGGCGTACCGCACGACAGCACATAGTAATAACGCACATAGGACATCAACGCACCGCACGGCCTGAAAAACCGGATATCACATTTTTCCGCCATATACTCCACAGAATATAAACACAATTCAATAAGTAGCTGACATGCCGTCATGGCTCCTTTACCAGATATATCATATCCTTGAGACGTATGCCCTCCTCGACAATAGGATAAGGATAATTGTCGGTAAAGAAATCCGGTATACGATGAGAATACCGAAAGCCACATGATCTGTAGAAACGTAAAGTTGACGGAGTTTCACCTGTTCCCAACATTATTCTTTTGCCCTTATGACAGGTCTCTACGTATTCGAGCATTCCGCGCCCTATGCCTTTACGTCTGAATTCAGGAAGGACAGCGAGATTCTTAACCTCCACCTCACCGACATTATCCTCAACGGCAACACAAACCGCTACAGGGGCATCCATCAGATATCCCGCATAGAGAATTCCTCGTTCAATATACCGGTCAATCATCGTCTCCGATTCATCACCAATAAGCAGAAGTTTCATAAAACGTCGCTTATCTCTATCAATCCGTCTGATCGTCAGCTGCGCCATAACTATACATTACAACAACTATACATTACAACTTCAAACATAGTTCGACATTGCAAATTTAACGAAAAATCCGGGGATATTTTCATTAAAGTTGGGAATACGTATACCGGATCATCATTCCATGATCTTGCGATAGTCTTTCATAAAATCCATCAATGCACGGATGCCCATTGTCACTCCGAACAGGAAGCCGGCAATCATCCCATAAATAATAATAATATCAGCGTGAAGACTTAGCCCCATCAGAATAATATTCGCAAGTGCAATCGGCACAAGTAGCATTGTAAATTGCAGATGTCGTTTCCTATAGAACATTGTTTTGCTCAAAACCATGTCGACAGTCATTGTAGAACAGTCTATCGACCGCACTCCCTGATAAAGCCAATAATCCATAAGAGAAGCCATAAGAAAATAAGCCTCAAAACTGATTATAAGCCAAAGAGGCAATGATATGCCCGAGTGTCGCATTACCAGCGAGAAGAGCAATGTCACTCCACCTGCCGCAAGTAATGCAGAAAGTGAAAACATACGATATCGTGTCGCAAGACGATCAAGCGACGTTTTGCGATTTAAATTGAAACCGGTGTCCGAACGGAGGTTAAGAGCTTCGCCGGCCTTATGCCAATTGTCTTGAAATTCGTTAAAATCCATAAGTAGCTATTAAAAATTAAACGATATATGTAGCTATTAAATCTTGCAACATAAAACTTGCTCTTTTTTGCCGTTTCGGCCCTGTCGTTCAGTCGCATAGCCCGCTATGCTCCTTCGCTCCAGAACCGAAACGCCTAAAAAACAGCGGCGTTTTATGTTTACATTAATTTTCAATAGCTACTTAATATTTTAGTTTAAACGGTTAATTTATCTGTTGTTATGATATATTTCGGACAAACGGTCCCTGGCCCGTTTCAACCTTGATGCCACGCCATCGCGTGACAGGCCTACTACCGCGCTTATTTCCTCATAAGTCTTGCCTTCGAGCCACATAAGCATGACAGAACGGTCAACCGGTTTCAATTTTCCTACAAGATCATACATGATCCGATAACGTTCTATATCTTCAATTGAAGACGTGTCATACAGTTCTGCGTAGAGTTCGTTCATAGATATTTCATCTTTCCTACGCGCCTTCCTGCTGAAGGATACACACGTATTGAGCGTTACCCTGTAGATCCAGGTGGATCCGGAACTCTCGTTGCGAAAATTCCGTAATCCTCTCCAGATATTCAGCAACACATCCTGACGCAAATCCTCGAAATCCTCTTTACTCTCCGCAAAGGAGAGACAGATGCCCGCGATGAGACGGCCATGTCTCTCTGTTACGTCAAAGAAAACATGTTCTCTGTCGACACGCGGCACAGGATCCGAAATAAAATTCCGGACGAACAGATATACAAAATCATTCAGGCGTATACGGCAGAGTATTGTATATCTGGGAAATAAAGCTGTAATATTCATGTTAAAAACACCGTGATCTCTTTTCACTTCATCATATTAGACGGCAAATCATTCCGAAAGTGTCAAAACAACCTAAAAATATGTTTAAATTTAAAATTATTCTTTAATTCGGGCACTTATTCTTCGCAGTTACTTATTAAAAGACCGATATCGGGATATATTCCGGCATCGGTCTTTTACATTTCTATGTTCATGTCAAAACAGACGCCAAAACAGCACTTTTCCTGACGGTCTGTTTCTATCAATTAATGGGAGGGGGCACGTCTGCGGCGTTACTCTCTCATCCAGTTTATAAAGCCAGTGATTCAATCCATTCGGTGATTGCCTTTTCCGATGTGCGGTTAAGCAATTTGCCTTCTTTCCAGTTGATTTCAGGATAGCTGGATTTCAGGCTGGAGACACTGTTTCTTATACCGCTACCTCCGGAAGTGGCAAAGGGAATCACGGTCTTTCCGTTCAGATCATTGCTTTCGATAAAAGTATTGACAACAGTCGGAGCGAGATCCCACCAGATCGGATAGCCGATAAAGACAACATCATAATCCGAAATGCTTTTTGCAGCAGGTTTGATTTGCGGACGCGACTCAGGGTCGTTCATCTCGACAGAGCTTCTGGAATTTCTGTCGTTCCAGTCCAGATCAGCACTTGTGTACGGTTGAACAGGTTCGATTGCCATGATTTCGCCACCGGTAACCGAAGCGATTTTATTGGCAACGTCCTCCGTTGTTCCGGTTGCGGAGAAATACACCACCAAAGTTTTCATATCCATATCTTTGTTTTTTGAGTTTCCTTGTGCACAGGCGGTCATACAGAACGCCACAAGCACACTGAACATTATCAATAAATTTTTCATGTCTGTTCTCACTTTAAGTCAGAAAATGTAAATTCTATTCTACCTCCCATCTTATCAAATGCTTCAAGATCTGAAGTGACACACCTGCTTGATATCATTTAATTATGATTTTTTTTGAAACAGACCGGGTATTGGCATTCAGCTTTGCGACATATACGCCTGGGGTAAACGATGTGGTGCTGATGATTCTTTCTGATGACTCCAGCACCCTATTGCCGGACATATTGTAAAGTGCCAGCGATTGAAAATCACCGTCAACGCGGATTGCATCCAGTGTAATGTTGATGTCGACGGCATTGTCAGAGGATACGGATTCAATTCCACTGCTGATTACGTGGTAGTTTATCTGTTCAAGCCAGTCAGCAAGCATGGAGCGGCAATTGGATGTCTGCGAGGAACGTATCCACAGACTTGGAGAAAGGAAATACCCGTCAGGTACAAGACGGTGTGCATCCGCCTCTACACCGCTGATTCCGCTGCTTGCGCTTGAAACGATGAGTCCGATTTTCTTTCCAGCCATCTTACTGCCATTGTGGAAGAGCCAGGTCTGCAACGGAGCCGCCATATTGCTCCACCACAGCGGTGCGCAGATGATCATGCAGTTGTAATCCGCAAGATTGACACTGACCGGATCTATTGCCGGATATGACGAGGCATCTTCCGGATTGTTGCGTATCGCTGAAATAAGTGCGCTGCCGATAGCATAGTTGTCAGCGGCATAGTCGAGACCTTTCTCTGCGGGTTCGATTCTAATAACGTCAGCTTCAATCTGTGTCTGCAATTCAGACACTATTGAATGTACATTATTAGTAAAACTATAGTAAACTACCAGAGTCTTTGCTGTAGAGGTCATGACAGAGCTCAAGACCGCCAATGCGAGAAATAATTTTTTCATAAGTTGCAATTGAAAATTAAGTAGTTCGTAATTAAACAATATTTGTAGCTTTTGAATCCGGCAAATCAATGTCCGACCTGCTTCTGCTGACTTCGTCGGCTGAATCCTTTGTTTTCCATCACAATTCGATTTTTTTGATAACTCGTACGGAATTGCCGGCAACTATCGTCATCGGTTCAACATTTTTTGTCACCACACTTCCGGCTCCGACTATGGCGCCGTAGCCGATTATCACTCCGGGCAATATGGTGGAGTTGATGCCGATCCATACTTTGTCCTCTATGACTATGCGGCGCCCGTATGTCGCGCTGCGGTTATCTGGATTGACATCGTGGTTGATGGTGATGAGATTGACTTTCGGTCCGATAAACACATCATTGCCTATCTCAATGCCGCCACGCCCGAAAAAGGTGCAGCACTGCTGTATGAAACAGCGCTCACCGATACTCACCGGCTTGCCATAGTCTATATAAAGAGGTGGAAGTAGAGTCGTGTTTTCCGGCAAATTCTTTCCGAGAATTCTACCCATAAGTTCATGCACACGCTTCTGATCACGAATGCTGACAGTGGAAAGTTCCTGTGCTGTTTCCATTGTGCTGAAAATATCATCGATGAGTGCGTCATATCCCGGTTCATCGGGCGAAACCATCTCTCCGCTCAGATCTTTCTCAAAAATATCTTTCATATCATATTTTATGTTTTCCGGTGCAAAGTTAAATCAAAAACCTTACACCCGCTTTGTTGTAAAGCTCAATCAGCATTGCTGAAAAGGTCATAAATTATCAGGTCCGCCTCTACCCTCTTACATGACACAGATACGATCGACGTTTATCGCACATGTACTGTCGGGGCAACACCGAAAGCTTCTTTATAAACCTTTGAAAAATGTGAAAGATTCTTGAATCCCAGGTTGATGTCTGTGTTCAGGATGGCATATACCCCCTCGGTCATCTTGAGTTTCAATATTTCGTCAGAAGGGATAATTCCTGCATCAAAATATGGAATAACAGACTCAAAAAGACTGCGAATGTCAATTCGATTCATTATCAATCATACGTCTCTTCAAATTCGATATAAGAAGGACGAATACCCATGTCGCGGAGTATCTCCATCTCGTTTTCTTCAAAGGAAATGGTTTTATCACCGTCGCCTTGCGGATATCTTAAGATGCCTTCCTGACACATAAATTGATTGATGACCTGTTGTGGAGTAATGGAATAACGGGAGGCGATGTAATCCACAACATCATCATTACATACAGATTTCGGTATTGTAATCTTGCTATCCATAGTTTTTGTTATTTCACACTGCAAAATTAGGAAATGGGCAGAGACGGAAATATCCAAATTCTTGGCAATCCTTATCAAAAACTTGGAATTTTCTCGAAATATCGTGTATTATTCGTAAATTTGCATCTGACAATCAAGAATATACCTATGCCTAAAATTCTCAAAGTCAACAAAACCTCCGATTACAGCGCATATCACGGTCTGACAGACCGGCATCCGCTTATTACAGTAATTGATTTTTCAGAAATCTCTCCTGTTCGGCACAGTCTGAACAGATATGGAGTTTACGGCCTGTTCCTGCAGGATGACAATGATCTCGACCTTATGTACGGATGCGGGAGATATGATTATAAAGACGGATCCCTGATATGCGTCGCCCCCGGTCAGATCGGAGGAAAAGAAGACAATGGAGAGAAGACATCGATAGGAGGCTGGGCATTACTTTTTCATCCCGAACTGATACGCGGAACCCCGCTTGAGAAAGAAATTAAAACCTATTCTTTTTTTGACTACAGTGTGAACGAGGCTCTTCACACAAATGAAAAAGAGCATGACATAATAGTATCCATTTTTCAGAAAATCAGGATGGAGACAGATAGTCCCCATGATGATTTCCAAAACGAGATACTGGCCGGCTACTTATCTTTGCTTCTCAAATACTGCCAACGTTTCTACCACCGCCAGTTCATAACGCGAAAACTGGCCAACAATGACATTCTTTCAAGATTCGACAATTTCTTAAACAGTTATTTTTCAGACAATCTCCATACAGAAATGGGACTGCCGACCGTAAATATATGTGCCGAGCATCTGTGCATGTCATCAAACTATTTCAGCGATTTAATAAAAAAGATGACGGGAGAAAGCGCCGGACGTCACATACGCCGGTTTATCATCCGCCAGATTAAAAACGAACTCGCGTCGGGACTGACTGTAGCCGAAGTAGCCTACCGACTTGGATTTGAATATCCGGCTCACCTGAGCCGCATGTTCAAGAAAGAAACCGGCATGAAGCCTACAGACTATATCCGTTCCCGCAATCCCAAATCATCTCTTTAATTTTAACCGGAATGCCTTGCCCGGTACTCCATCATGTACATAATCTCCGAAAAAATTGAATCCGGCCTTCAAGGCAACACGATGCGAGGCATGATTCCGGCTATCCGCCGTGATGATAAGGGAACAAAGGGCCATATTCCTGTAAAGGAAATCAATTAATCCGGACAAGGCTTCTGTGGTCAGACCTCGATTCCAATAAGGACGGCCTATCCAATATCCGACTTCTCTCGAAAAAGGCGGCATCTCGTAATGTTCCATTCCCTGAGGCACGAGACCGATGCATCCTATGGCCTCTCCGGTCTCTTTAAGAACCATCGCAAATGAATATGGATTGGGAATAAAGATTTTTTCTATAACCTCGCGGCTCATTTCCACCGAGGTGTGACGGGGCCATAGTGCGAGTTCACTGACGCGTTCCTCGGAAGCATACCTGTAAAGACCGGCAGCATCTTCATTATGCCAATGACGCAGGACAAGGCGATCAGTCTCAATTACAAAACAATCGTGCATATTCATCATATCCATGTTTTATGCTGTGAAAATACAAATCTGTCAACCGGGCATCACAGTATTTTCAAGGCGATCGCGGCACATGCCTCCGCATCGCAAAGCGCGTTATGGTGATTTTCCATATCAAATCCGCAGGCGGCGGCTGACAAGTGCAGCTGATGACTCGGGATGTCAAGGCAACGCCGGGAGGCGGCAAGTGTACAGTGAAACTCATAACCCGGATATTCCATGCCATATTCTGCAAAAACGGCTTTCAGACAGTTTTCATCGAAAGGGCGGTTATGCGCCACGAGCGGAAGGCCCTGGATGCGCGGAGCAATCTGCGCCCACACCTCAGGAAACGCAGGCTGTCCGTCGGTGTCACTACGTGTCAGACCATGCACCTGTGTTGTCCAATATGTGTAATAATTCGGAACGGGCCGGATCAGACTGTAGAATTTATCTACCACCACTCCTCCGCGTACTATGACGATACCGACGCTACACACACTTGAACGCCGGCCATTGGCCGTTTCAAAATCTATAGCTGCAAAATCCTGCATTTTCAATTCCTTTAAATAATTCAGTTACCGATCTCCTCAAATCAAGATACAAAAATAATGAATTTCTTTTAATAAGTGAGTGTCTGAAATTATTTGATGTATTCAAGTGAGTGATATGGAGAATGATTTTGGACTTGCGAAGAGGGCGCATAGCCGTAGCTCTGTAACTGATGAGTAAGGGTGAAAGCATCTTCATTGCGCTTGCTTCAATGTATTAAATCATTTCGGACACTCACTTATATACCTATAATAGAGCGGCAGACTACAATTGTAGACTGTATATATATCGTGTCTGCCTCAGAAATCCACTGTCAGTCACGTCTCGTTTGCAAATCTAAAGGACATTGACGACTATGCTTTCTATAATTGCACCAACCTGCAATCCATAGAACTGGGATATTCTCTGACAGATACGTTCACAATAGGAAGTTATGCATTCGCCAACTCAGGTCTGACCAGCATAGAGATACCTCAGTGCTATAAACCGGGAGATGAAACAGGAATATTCGAGAACTGCAGACAGCTAAAGAAAATAAGGTGCGAGAATACAAACATGGTGGTGGTCCGGGCATTCGCACGCAATTGTATAAATCTTTCGGAAATAAATTTCTACCCCGCACCCAAGCAAATCAGGCAGGCGGCCTTCAAGAACTGCACATCTCTGAAGGATTTCGATTTTGATACAGAAATAATAATGAATGAGGACAGCATTTTCTATAATACAGGTTTTACATCGGTAAAATTCACTGGAGAGGCGAGCAATTTCGACAGACCTCTCGGTGCGGCAATGTTCTCTGCATGTCGTGAACTTGAATCCATAAATTTTTCAGAAGTGATAACCAACAACTACCTGAAATGCCTCAGGCTGATATCCTGTTTTGCCGACAATTGTCCGAAATTAAAAACTGTCGAATTCCCGAAATATGTATCCACCAGCTGCGCGGAAAATCCCTCGAATGCAAATTACACGTTCGGGCGCAACACTCCCATAAACAAGATTGTGCTGTACAATCTGAAAACCAAAAACAATTATCTTGTAAACTATAATATAGGCAACCGACAACCGGCTGTATATCTCAAGGCAGATACAAGGGATAATGTATTTGCCAAAGATGACTTCTGTGACATGAAATGGTTTTTCAAGGCTTCGGACGATGCGACGGTAGACGCGTCGTTCTACTGTGCGGCCATCTCCCCGATGATGACCGGCGTATGTCCTTACGGCAGATACTACATTCCGTGGGGCAACCCGGGAAATTATGCAGCCGTCATAAATGCCGGAAACACGGTATCCGAGATGTTCTCCTGGACAATCAAGCCCGAAAATGTAGTTACGACATTCAGATATAATCCGGCATATGACTGGGTGAAATGCTCGGAAGTAAATTTTAACGGCACGCATAGTTGTCTACCCACTGATAATGTAGCCACCTCGGTAATAAATTTAAAAGACATGGATTTTGTCCAGATTGTAACCCGGGTCAACGGTGTGGACCTGCGTACGAAATATGTACGTAATATGTTCCCCTCGGAGACCGGAGTCGGAGATATGACCGATGACAGAATTTCCGGGACTGTCGAGTTGTATAATCTGAATGGCGAGAAAATTATGGAAACCGATGCTCCGGCCCTTAACATGTCGCAGCTTCCTTCAGGCGTCTACATTATTAAATCCGGCTCAATGACCAGAAAAATAATCATATAATCAACTTAGGAGCGAGTCGCATAAAAACCGCTCTCCCACCCGTCATTTTAATCAAGATAAATATAGTTGCGGGGCAACGAATTGCCCCGCAACTATATTTATCTTGAACCGGACATGACGCCAGGTGTTATTATAGATAACATATTCGGTATTAACAATTGATATGGTTTGGGATGCGTCAGATAATCAGACATTTCACAGATGATGATCTGTATAAGTTCACAATGTGCTGCGCGGTGATAGAGAATTATCCCCGCACACAGGTAAAATACAGATTCACAGACCGGAACAATACGGTCTATCCTCCCGGATTTGCCGAGGAACTGCGTAATCAGATCAAGCTTCTTGAATCGGTTGTAATTACCGAGGAAGAGATAGCATTTATGCGGAAACGCTGCAGATATATCCCAACATGGTTTTACAGTTATCTCAAAGGTTTCCGCTATGACAGCGACTGGATCAGGATAAATCAGGATGAAAACGGACATCTTGACATAGAATTCGAAGGATGCTGGAGCGATACGATATTTCTTGAGGTCAAGGTGCTTGCCATAATATCGGAATTATACTATATGATGACAGGTCTGGACAAACATTTCGACTATGATCTGTATCATGTCGAATCATATGACAAAGCCCGAAGAATGATTGAGGCCGGCTGCTTTTTCAGCGACTTCGGCACACGGCGCCGCGCCTCTTTTCAAGCCCAGGACACTGTCATAAAAGCGATGAAAGAGTGTGAGGAGACTATCGGAGGTCCCGGAAGATTCATAGGCACGAGCAATGTATATTTTGCCATGAAGTATGATCTTGTCCCTGTCGGGACCATGGCGCACGAACTTATATGTGCGATCGCCGGAATGTATGGTCCGCAGATGGCCAATCACATAGCGATGAAAACATGGGCAAGCACCTACAGAGGAGCTTTGGGAACTTTCCTTTACGATACATATGGCTGGCGTATTTTCAGCCTGAATTTTTCGGAGGATTATGCGAATATGTTCAAGGGGCTGAGAGTGGACAGCGGCGATAATTTCAAGGAACTTGACAGGATAATGGACAAATATCGCAGTCTGAATATCGATCCACGCAGCAAGCAGATCGTATTCAGCAACGGACTGGATGTGGAAAAGGCAATAGAAATACAGAAATACGCATACGACAAATGTATGCCATCTTTCGGGATAGGGACACATTTTACCAATGATTTCAAGGGCATCAGGCCAATGAATATCGTCATAAAACTTATTGCCGTAAAAATCACCGAGTCCTGGCCGTTCTATTGCAGCACCTGCAAGCTAAGTGAGGAACCCGGCAAATATTCCGGAGACAAAGCGACCGTCGACCGTTTCCTTGAAACTCTTCATCTTGCCCCCGCCGGGGAAGAAACGTAATCGCGCGCATCGGCATAGTCATCAAGGACTATAAGTGAGTGTCCGAAATTATTTAATACATTGAAGCAAGCGCAATGAAGATGCTTTCACTCTTGCTCATCAGTTACAGAGCTACGGCAATGCGTCCTCTTCGCAAGTACAAAATCATTCTCCATATCACACACTTGAATAAATTAAATAATTTCGGACACTCACTTAGTAAATTATTTACTATAGTCTGTGAACACATACCGTTATGTGATTTAGTGATTTATATATTTAGATTTACAATTCGCGAATTGCAAATTTATCTAAAATCACTTTAAAGAGGTTTTCGGTATGTTTTCCCTAACATACTGTATGGAAACGCACAAACCTGTCTCGTATAGCAACTTTACATTTCTTCGCAGATTTACCCTCTCGTTTTTCCGTTTGAGTTGCTCGATTTTAGATTTTGGAAGCTGTCCCATACTTAACTCATGAAAGGAATGGCGCCGTAGCGACCGTTGATGTAATCTTTCTCGATGTTGCGGTCATTGCGGACCTTGTTGCCGGCATCGTCACGAAATTCCACGAGTGAATAGAGGTCGGTGGAATCGGATTTGTCCTTTTCCGTGAACCAGATCTGGTCGCGCCGCAGATACCGGATATTGAGCAGATTTGTGTCGTGCGTGGCGAAAATCAGCTGCGCTCCCTTGTTGTTGATTCTTTTGTCCATAAACAGCCCGATGATCTTACGTGTCAGGAAAGGATGGAGTTTCGCATCCAGCTCATCCACAATCAGAATCTTGCCGTTAAGAATGGCATCGAAAATCGGACCGGCAATCTTGATGATCTTCTTCGTTCCCTCCGATTCCATTTTATCTGTCGGGAAATTCCGTACCCCCACAATGTTGCCGTCGGGGTCATACAGATGGTGGACCGTTTCCGATTTCATCTTCTTTTCATCACTGCTTTCCGGTTCCACATCAAGCTCCATGAAGCCAAGATTGGCCTCTCTGAAGAAACGGGTTATTTCGGACGAACCGGTCTGCTTGTTGAACAACATCTCAAGTGTCTTTCCGGCATAACCTTTCCCGTCCATTCCTGACATATATTCCATATTTGTAAACCAGTCAAGAATCGACTGCGACACTTTGCCGTTCAACTGCGCCACAAGCGAGACAAAGAGGCGGTTGTCCGGAGTGGCCGCCTGCTTGCCCATTCCTTCGGCAAAACGTGTTTTGGAGATTTTGAATTCACTGCCTTTCCCAAACTCTAAAAAATTTTCACTTTGGGAAACGATATAAGACTATATCAGCTGTATACGGTAAGCACGATGCTTCGTTCACCTCCGTAATCGCGAAACTCGCAGAGATAGATTCCTTGCCATGTCCCGAGATTCAATCGACCGTTTGTGATTGGAATTGTCAACGAAACGCCCATCAGGGAGGATTTAGCATGGGCCGGCATGTCGTCCGCCCCTTCCATTGTATGGTTATAATATGGTTCATTCTCCGGCACTATATTGTCAAGAATATTGTCCATATCCGTGCGCACATCCGGATCGGCATTTTCATTGATTGTCAGGCCACAGGAGGTATGCTTCACAAATACATTCAGCAGCCCGTATTTGGGAAGCGGATTTGTAAGTAGGCGCGTGATTTCATCTGTTATCAGATGGCACCCCCGTCTCATTGCCGGAAGTTGAAATTCTATCTGTTGTATCATATTGTCTGTTTATTTAAGGTATGAGAGCCTATATGATTATTAATTGATTTTTGACCGTTTCAACGGAGGTATTCAGCAAAGCGGCCGCTTTCGAGAACAAAATAATTTTATCAGCAAGAGCACGGTAAACCATTCTTACAAATCGCCCGCTAGTTTGAGGTAACGCCATCGATTCATAAATAAATGTGTAGACACATGTTCTATCATATTTCCTCGTCCATGCTGCCAAATCTCTAATTACTGCACCCAATCATTTGATTAGCAATTTTGTTTTAAGGGTTTTTAGAATCTTACGTGAACGCAGATATATTGTGGGAACTATGAAATCATGGTATTGACGCAGCGCTTCAGGAAGAAGTTCAGGACGGAAATCTCTTGCTGCGTTTGATAATCCATAAAAGAGAGATTTGGGGCTCCCGTCTTCATTTATGAACCTTTCAAGCAAAGAATTTCTCATGAAAGCTACAAAGCCTTCTTTACCTTGATAGTCTTTCATAAGCTTGCGGTTCTTATACATGGCTGTCTTTACATTCGTGTTCTGTTTGTGACCATCAGTCATGACCTCATACATGGCAATAAACATGCGATCGATATATCCCCGCATCTTGTAATCATCGAACATGTTAGCCATTATCGCCTTGTTTGGCCATACGATAAAGTCTCCAAGAGTATAGCAGTGCGAATACAACTCTTCAGCCATGTCAATCATTACTTTGTCGGGGTAATGGGCATCCAATGTTTTGAATCTGCGGTCAGCTATGCGTACCCCAGCAAGACGTTGGTAATGAATTATGGTCCCTATCTGATATTGACAAGAATCTAGTGTTTCAACGTTCAGATCAGGCCAGTATTCGCCAAACACAATTTCGATGATTGATTTGACTATCGCATAATTCTGAATCATGGTCGGTCCCTTTATCGGACCATACTTTTTATCTTCAAGTAGAGTATGAAAGTCAAATTTGAGAAGATTCTCAATCTTTCCTTCCAAATGCTCACCAATGAAATCCATAATTAAATTTGAGGCATATGATCCGGAGGTTTTTGACTGATGTTCCTCGGCTTTTTCATGTTCCATACGAGTTTGGCGTTCAAACCACGACTCTGTTTCAAGATTGAATTTCCAATAGTCGCAAAGACCGCTGATATAGCTTTTGCGGAAGTTCTCTTGAGAGAGTCGCCCGCATCCGAACGGTCGTCCGTTTGTACCTTTAGCATACATGCACCCATCGCATACGCTCCCGACCACACCACGCCAAGGGAAACCATCATAATCCTGGGCAATGTCGCGGTCTTCAGCCCAATTATGTATGACTCGACAAAAATAGCGGTTATGCTCATAATTCCTAGGCTGGTTGCTGAACGGCTCCTCGTCCAAAGTATAATCCGGAGCTATGGAATATGGTTGCCCTTCAAGAGTGTAACCAATAGGTCTTGACATCAATTCTAACCAATCGGTGTCCATAGAGCGAGGATGAACCAATTGCTTCATCTTCTCATCGAGGCTTCTTCTTGCAATTTCCACAAGAGTGGTTCCGTTGCCTCCGGCTTCATTTATGAAGTTGAAAACGGTCTGATTATCTCCCAGAAACATCGCAGCCGTTTCCGGGATCTGTATCATAAAAATCTGGGTGATGTCTCCGACTTTATAAACATCGAGAACTTTCAGCCATGCATTCTTGGATATGACAGCATGACGCCATTTTTCTGCTCGGGGACTGAAATTTAATCCCGTCTCATTGACACTGCCATTTTCATCGGAACAAAGTAACGCTGCGTGAGCCGATGCAATAAGAAATCGAATCTTTTGTGCCGGTCTTTGAAGTTTAGTGCTTACAGATGTGTAAAATCCTGTCCGAAGAACTTTGCCAATAGTATACATTCGATCAACGTCGATGTCGGAATCTGTATCACGGTAAAACAGCTGTAATCCGGGAAGAATCCAATTGACAATCTGTTCGAAGAATTTTCCAAGCTCGTCAGGTTCCGGTTTAGCTGGATAATGACGTTTTTGCCGATCGTAAAGCGCGCCGCTATGAATTATATATGGTTGACCATCCTTCATAGCCAACATATCGGGATCGCTTGGGTCGTCGAAAAATCCTGTCGATTCAAAAATCATCGGGAAAACTATGATTCCGCTCACATGTGCAACTCCGGCTACATACCTTGTTGGAGTGTTTTTTGTTTTGCGGATAGTATTCTCTATTTGAAAATAGCCGTTACGAACCTTCCATACCCGATGAGGCCATTCTTTAAGTACAAGTGAGCCATCGCGGCGCATAATATTATGGCGTGTCCCTTTCTCTACCATATAGAATCCTTCACCCGCAGGTTCAATATAGTTATATCTGTCGGAGATGCAGTTCCCATGGTAATCCACCAATACCCATCCATAGCCATCATTTGCTGACCCGTATGCTATCATCAAACCATCGTCATAGTGATTGAACGACTTATAGCCCTGTTCAGGCGAGACAATCCAACGGCCTGTTCTGTCACGAAGTCCCACGCAGTCTCGCGGATCTCCCGTGCCTATAATTTCAAACGGGCCGATATTGCCTATCTTTTTATTGTAGTATCTCATGGTTTACATCTCCTGCAGTTTCATCCTGACCCAACCCTCATCAATACATGGACATTGAGCCGGTTTCATCCGGGGATCCATATTGACGGCCAATAAATAATCATAATATTTTTCCATTGGGAATGGAAGAATATTCGGTTCTTTCCCCTCTCTCAGTCGTAGAAACTCGATGGCACCGCGTTCCCATCCGGAGGATTTGATTTTCTCTGATTCCGTGTCGACATTGAGGAATAAAAGAGCGTCATCCTGATACAAGCCCTCCGTGTTGTCGAGTTTCAAAAAAAATTTCATGCGCTCAACAGCAATGTCATTAATACCGGATTCCAGAATACTAATCTTCTCACGGAGTTCATTTATTCCGAAAACAGAACGAAAGGTATAATCCTTGAATTCCATTCCTGACGGGACAGAAACTTCAATCTCATTGTATTTATTCTTCTCTTCATTCCAAGGCGAAAAGAAAAGTATGAACCTATGCTCCATGTCATGGTAGAGCGTCTCAAACGGCACATCTATCTCCAGACCACAGACTTCGCATTTCCAATGATATAATTCTCCATCAAGCAACTTCTCCTTCAATTCCGGATCGAGATCGGCAATGATGGAGTTCCATACAGTCATGGGACTGTCATAATGACAGCGAGGACACTTTATCTGTTCTTTGCTATATTCGCTCATTGGAAATTTAATCCAGGGTTGCTCGGCGTCCACTTGGAGCCGGAGGGAGGATTTATACGTAAAGATAATCAATGTTCACAAAAAAATCATGTTTTATCCAAAATTTCTCACATAAGTTGGTTAAATTAAGTCCGATTCGAAATTTAGTTAAATGGTAAATAAAAAGCTTAAATATGTTCTTTAGATTTTTCCGAATTACCATTGTGAATTACGGAATTTATGATTAAATATGTTGAAGTATTATACAGCCTGATGCTTTCTGGATTTAAGTTATAAAAACTCAGCACACAAAGAACCTGAAGAGTATCTCGAAGCTCATGAAAGTCAGCTGAGCAATGTACATTTATTTCCGATTGGAACCGAATATTACTCTGTGCCATAGGCTGATGAAGTGGCAAGATAATTTTCTTGAAAGATGAAATAGAAGCCACAAAAGACATCCTTGATCTATTTGATGAAGAGGATGATATTATATTTTTAGAATCAATTAAAAATTTGATACCTAAATAATTAAGAATATGACACCTAAGCAATACGAAGATTATATCGGTACATTATTCATGCAAAAAGGTTACAATGTAAATGTTAGCCCTCTATCCAACGATTGGGGACTTGATGTTGTAGCCATTAAAGATGATGAAAAAATTGGGATACAAGCAAAAATGTACGGTAAAAGTAGCAGGAGTGTCAATCGTAGGGTAATTATGGAATTATACGGTGCTTCGGCATATCAAGATTGCACTCGAACCATACTTGCTACTGATGGTGACATTCTCCCTGATGCAATCAAAGTTGCTGATAAACTCGGAATTGAAATTCTGAGAACATCTTCAGACAATGATCATGATGAGTTGCTTCAATCAGATGATAAAGTCCGTCCTAAATCTCATAATGCTGATAAAATGATGTCATTTGATGAAGCATGGGAAAAATTCATTATACCTCTCAAGGATAAAACTTTATATAATTCTCGCGGATCCAATAAAATTATAGATGTGGATTGGACAGGAATTAAAAGAATTACTTCTGAAGGCAAAAGAGGAAAAATTGATATAGAAGGGTTTAAATTGGCGTATCATGTACTTACGTCTCAGGGACAAGTCTCACGTGCCTATATTAACCAACAAGTAGATAAACGCTGTTCATCTGGTATAGTTCTTATATTAAGTCAACTCCCTTTCGTTGAACTAACTTCACCTATTGGACTACGACTGAAAGGGACATGGAAACTATAACTCAATGTATCAATCTTGCAGAGAGTTGGTTTTCTCATAGATGTTCTTGTCTATGTAAAAGTTTTGTGCTTTCTGATGAGTTCAAAGAGATGATTCAATTTTGCGAACTCAGTCTTCATTTCTATTGGAATCTTACTAGTGCGATAGAATCGCGTTAGTTTAAAAATCATCAAATAAAGAAAGTTCGGCTCAAGCCGAAAGTTCTTTTGTCATAAACGAAGATGAATACAAAACCTCCCGAAATTATCCAATGGATAATTTCGGGAGGTTTTGTATTATAACTGTCTGATAATCAGATGGTTATAGTGGAGCTGGAGAAACTTGTACCTAACACTCCAAATGCAGTTATATCAATGATTTAGATATGGGGTATCAGCAAGTGGTAACGAGATGGTAACGAAAAACTCCGTATCTCTCGACGGCTCTTATGCCGTTACTGAAATGAGGTATTCAGATAGTGCAAAGTTAGAAAAATATTCGCTTAAAATCAAGACAGAAGGTTCGTTTTAACGATTCTTATGTCGAATGTTAACATTATTAGCGGGACGCAAATGCAGGCTCAAGAATCTCCAGCTCAAGTGCTGATTCTATTTTGGAGATAGTCTCGATCGAGAGGTTTTCCGTCCCCTTCAAGACTCTTGAGATATATTGCTGCGAGCAACCCATCTTTGCCGCTAAAGATTTTTGTGTAAACCCCAGTTCTTCCATTCTGTCGAGCATCATCATGGCTATGCGTTGCGAATAGCGAAGCCACGACTTGTTCGCCATACGCCATTCAGCATTCTCCCGCCAACGTGAGGGAGTAGCGCTTTCATGCTCTTTCAGCCGTAATATTATTTCTTCTTTAGTCTTCATCGTAAACTCCTTTCTTAACTGATTTCTGCAAGATAGTCCCTGAAGGAATCCATATCTGAAATATCATTGGCAAGCAAGAAATTTCTTACCTTTTCCATTCGGGCCAACTCCACTAATGTGTGCTCCCGTTCCTGCATTGTTCGCGTCAGTTTGATTGCTCCGCCTGTTATCACATAAATTCCCGGTTCAAGTTTTATTGCATATATCCTCAGCCAGGAAGCATGACGGGGAGTGTTACGTAACCTCGCCTTTTCCTTGCCCAAAAGCATCTCTGATGTGCGGCTATTCTCTAACGGACGAAAGATTTTGTCGAGATCTGCCTCGGGAGAGATATCCATGATAAGGCATTGCAGGCGTTCGCTGTCCTCTATAGTGTCATAAATAGCCTCGTTCACATCGGTTATCTTGAAGTAAGATGCCAAATCTCCGATATTCTCCTTAAAAAAGGAACGAAGCCACACCACATCATTCCATTGGTCAAGAATGGTGTCAAGAACATTGTCGAGGCAGTTGTCATACCTTACTGCCCAGAGATTTTCGTTGTCTGTAATCCTGTCAAATTCCATGTCTGAGATTTTGTGCAAAGATAATAATTCTTTTCGAGTTTAACAACTTAAAAGTTGTATTTGTTCGGATTGAAGATTTGAAGATTTACTTAGACGAGCTGGAGTTGGCGTTTAACAGTTTCAACGGAGGTGTTCAGAAGAGCGGCCGCTTTCGAGAACGATATGATTTCATCGGCGAGGGCGCGGTAAACCATTCTAACAAATCGCCCGGTCGTCTCCGGTATCGCCATTGACTTTTCTACAACAGCTTTGAAATCCGGGAAACTTCGTTTCTTTTTCAAATATCCTTCATAGCATCTACCGGTTATTACATTATGACGGCGCATGGAATCCATGATTGTATCAATAGATATGCCATATTGTTTTTTAATGTCGGAAAGTTCCACAAGTGATATATCATGTCTTTTGACGCCGATGCGGGAAAGAAACACAGATGACGGCAATAATAGTTCGCTTGCGAAGACGTTGCATAAATTCTCTACTTCCTTTGCTTTCATATTGACTTTGAAACTCATCATTAGTTGTCCAAGCTCATGAAGCAATGCGAACCGTTTCCGCTCCGGAGTGAGATTGTCATTGACAACTATTACCGGAATATTGTCATTGGCATATCCGCTGAGTCCCTCGAAAGATTCATCCTCCGATATTTCTATGACTTTGATGCCGTTATCTTCAAGAACCTCGATAACATTGGAAATTCCATCTATACCAAGTTTTAGTATTAACCGCAATTTAGCGGCATATCCGGTTACATTCTTCGCCGATGATATATTTACCGATGGCAGCGAGAATCCTGACAGGGTTCCGCAAAACTGTTCCACTTCGAGATAGCGTTCCAGTTCCTCGCGTACACGCTCACGAATGGCAATAGATCTCTTCTCAGGAAATTTAGCGTCTTTACGGAACATGACACGGTCAACCTCAACAGTGAACGGGCGGAAGAAATAATCCGGTTTCACCCCTAATGCCGAACTAAAAGCCAGCAACATCCGGCTGTCAGGCATAGTCTGCCCCTTCTCATATTTGTTGATTGCCTGTCGGGTGACGGCAGGAGTAAGTAAACCGCCAAGTTCTTCCATTGACAGTCCCTTCATCTGACAGGCCTGACTCAGCCTTCGTCCGAATATGTTATCGCGGTCTTTATTCATATCTCAGAAATTTCAGTTGACAACTGATAATAATTAATCTTTATTTGTCAACCACCGAACACTGTAAAATATTCCTGATAAACAAAAGATACTACGTGAGATACCTCAGTTCTGATTACGGGTATTACAGTTGATATATTTGTGAATAAATCAACTATGAGTATATTTCAACTATAATATTTCCATCTTGAATTTCAAAATGCAATGCAGTCTCATCGGCATATCCTGTTTCTGGAATAAACCTTTCAGTAAAAGCAAAATACTTTAACGTATGACTTTCTAAATACTTATCTAAATAATCTTTTCTAATAAAGACAGTTCCACCAATAGGATCCTTGTAATATGAATTCTTATTATTATTGCATATAACTACCTTAATACCATCCGATGTATTCCATGATAAATCAGACACATTAACCTCAAGATTAAAATATCTAATCAATTCCGCTGGTGGCAAAACCAAGGATGTTTCATCGAATACATCAGACTGGTTTGAGATATTCTTAACATCTTTACACAGCCATGATCTCACAGTACAATTCACATAATCCCGCAAGCTACCAGAATACTCATCCAGTTCAATAGTCAGATATCTTGCATTTCCATCATCTATTATTGTCTCTTCAGGGGAAGTACAACACCAAATATCATAAGTATCTCTCCATTTTGTTTCGTACTTGTCATCTTCATGTAGAGATATTCGTCCTGCAAGCATTACCCATTCATTATGTTTTATTTCTAAAGGTTTTAAAAGGTTTAAAACATTTTTTCGTGTTAGTTTGACATTCTTAGCCCATATTAAGTCTTTAGCGTCAGGCACCTCTATATTCTTAATTATATATTCGCCCAACCTCTCAACAAAATCTTGATATGTTGGAACTGGCGAAGTAAGCGCCACCTCTTCTCCATATTCAAG
>OGHU01000552.1_pt1 | contig 25965 bp, 23 predicted proteins | sample 1571521 | NCBI WGS metagenome assembly OGHU01 (sample SAMEA2581963, study PRJEB24529) | metagenome | biome: Human gut stool | place: China | collected 2011 | reverse complement strand
AGTCGGAAAATACATGCTTTAAAGCAAAAAATAATGATCCGGCATGTATGATAACCGGGAAAACACATGCGCAATAGGCTAAAACGGAAAATAGGTATGTAAATCGCTTTAGGAAACACATGTATAAAATTTGAAAACAAGAATTAAGTATGTAAATGACTTTGGAGGAATATACAAACCAGTAACACGAGATAGACTTAGAGCTTTTTCATAGGATTTTCAAAACACAGAACGTCCACGGTGGACGGAATGTCCTTCCGAAGATGTTTGCCGCGGTTCATTGCTCGTGTAATTTCCACTACAATTTCCCCAGTTTGATTTTGACATACGTATAGTGACTATGATACACTGAATAAGAAAAAAGTGGGACAGTCTGCTTTGATGAAATAAGGGACTTAGGACAAGAAAAGGTTAAGGGAGCGAAATACCTTGGATAAGAGTGAATATAAATTAAGAGCGGAAGAAATCAAAGACCTGATCAGCCGGGGAGAATATGCACAGGCGGCTGAAATTGCCGACACGATTGACTGGCGTCGTGTAAAAAGTGTCATGATGTTGTGTACGATCAGCGACCTCTATAAGATCAATCGCAGATATGAGGATGCCAGAGATATGTTGCTTTTAGCATACGAGCGACGTCCCGGCGGAAGGACCATCTGCTATTCTCTGTGCGAGCTTTCCATTAAAATGGAAGAATATGTACAGGCGATAGAATATTATAAGGAATTTGTGCAGGTGGCGCCCAAGGATCCGGGAAGGTACATTTTGCAGTATAAATTATATGAGGCGCAGGATGTGAGTCTGGAAGAACGAATTGCTGTTCTGGAGGAACTCAAGAAGAGAGACTATAGGGAAAAATGGGCATATGAACTGGCCTATTTGTATCATAGAGTCGGACTGGCAGCCAGATGCGTAGAGGAATGTGATGAACTGATCCTCTGGTTTGGTGAGGGAAAATACGTTATTAAGGCAATGGAACTGAAAATGCTCCATCAGCCGTTGACACCGGAGCAGCAGGAAAAATACGATCATCGGTTCGACGCGCCCGGAAGCTATATCCCGTCGCAGAACTCTGTGCAGGATAACGAGTATAGCGGGAATGAAAGTTATGAGCAAGGTTACGCCAAGGACGGAAGCTATGATCAAGAGCAGGGTTATGCACAGGACGGTAGCTATGATCAGGATCAGAGTTATGCACAGGATAGCAGCTATGATCAGAACCAGAGCTACGTACAGGATTCCGGTTATGATCAGGTGACCGGAGATACACAGATATATGATCAGGTGCAACCCGCACAACAGGAGACACCGACACAGCCGGTACAGGATGATTTCGATATTCATGTGAAGACCATGGATGTGGGGCAGTATAATACCATCAATCTGCAGGCAGAACTTGCAGCGGGACTTCGTGAAGTCCTCGGTGAGGAGCCAAAAGGAGATACCGCAAAAGCGACATCGGACTCCATTACCCGTTCTATCGTAGCACCTATGATGGATTCCGATACAGAATCTCTGGATTATCCGGAGATTGCAGAGGTCAGTGAGGATGATCTGGAGCCGGAGACCGAGCAGATTGAAGGTTCCGAGGTGTTCTTTGGTGAGACCGGAGAGATCGGTGACCTGTCTCAGGTTCCGGAGGTAGAGACCGAGGAGATCCTGCCGGAGGAACCCGCATCTCTTAAGAAACAGGATGTTGTGCCGGAATTATCGAAAGCAGAAGTGGAGCCGGAAGCGACCACGCCGGTGGAACCTCCAAAGGAGCTGGCGAATGTACTGGCACAGGAATCCGACGGACAGATCAGCCTGGTAATGCCCGAGGCGGAAAGCATCGAGAAGCAGATTACCGGTCAGATGAATATTGAAGACATTCTGGCAGAGTGGGAACGCAAAAAGAAAGAAAACCTAGAAAAGAGAGAAGAAGAAGTCCGCCAGCATGTATTACAGCAGACCGGTGCCATGTTCACGGAATTTGAACAGGCGGTAAGAGATGGCCTGTTAGAAAAACTGGAAAAAGAAAAAGCGGTGGATGCTGATACGGTTACAGATGAAGTTGAAGAGCTGGAAGAGATTGCAGATGTAAACGATGAAACAGAAAAAGCTCCTGCGGAAGTTTCTGAAGAAGAGCCAGAGCGGGAACCTGCGGATACGGATATCGTTGACACTGAAGAGGTAGAAGAACTTGAAGAGGAACCTGCCGTAGCGGAAAATGAAGAAGAATCCGCAACAGAGGAACCGGACGCTGTCGTCGATATGGAAGTGACGCAGGAGCCGGCTGCAGAAATCCCAGAAGTGCCGGAGGAAACCACAGCAGAGATCGAAGAAGCATCGGAAGAAACCACAGCAGAGACCGAGGAAGCATCGGAGGAATCCGTAGCAGAGGCTGAAGAGGAGCCGGAAGAAGCGGTAGAAGAAGTCCATGAGGATGAGCAGCCACAGACCCCGGAGCCTCCCGTAGTGGAGAGAGACAAGGCAAAAGTCCGTGCGCTTACCAGAGAAGAGCGCGAGCTGTATGCTCCCTTTATTCAGAGTAAGTCCGCAAGAGAACAGTTAGTCAAAGCCATTGATAATATCAGCCTGGCTGCCTATACCGGCAATGTGATCATCACCGGTGAAGAAGGCATGGATACCTTATCTCTTGCGAAAAATATGATCCGGGAGATTCAGGCTACCGACAGCAATTTCTCCGGAAAAGTTGCCAAAATCTCCGGCCATGCGCTGAATAAAAAGGACGTTGCCGATACATTATCCAAGTTGAAAAACGGAGCGCTTATTATCGGCAAGGCATCGGAAATGAACGATACTACAGTGAACACCTTGTATAAAGCCCTGCAGCAGGAGAATCAGGGAATCGTTATTATCCTGGAGGATACCAAGCGTGAGATCGACCGTTTCTTGGAAAAGCATGAAAAACTGAAAGAAAGCTTTACAGCCCGCATGGATGTGGAAGCCCTCAGTAACGATACACTGGTGGCATTCGGAAGACAATACGCCCGGGAAATGGAGTACTCCATTGATGAGCTGGGAGTTCTCGCACTGCATACCAGAATCGAGGATATGCAGACGATAGATCATGTGGTCACTGTGGTAGATGTGAAAGAGATCGTGGATGAAGCAATCGCTCATGCGAATAAAAAGACATTAAAACATTTCTTTGATGTTCTGTTTGCCAAGAGATATGACGATGAGGATATGATCATCCTCACTGAAAAAGATTTTGTATAACTATTCAGAGCCATGTAAACATTGACGAATGGGCGTCGAATGCTTGCATTTGTAAGAACATTTATCAATGTTTATAGGGCGAAGTAACCACATGAGCAAAAGGAAAGCATTGAAAATGCGATTTTGCGAATGGGGTTCTGAATAGTTAAAAAAATATAGCGGGAGGCGCAGCTATGACGAAGGAGAAGGTATTTATTTCCGAAGCAGATCAGTATCTTTTTGCCCAGGGAACGCACTATGATATTTATAAAAAACTGGGTGCGCATCTGTCGACGGAAGATGGTGTGCAGGGAGTCTATTTCGGGGTATGGGCACCAAATGCAGCACAGGTGAATGTCATCGGAACATTCAATGAATGGAACGAGGAATCGCATCCCATGCAGAAGCTGGGAGAGGGCGGTATCTGGGGGCTGTTCGTTCCCGGCGTGGAAGAAGGAACAATGTATAAGTTCCTGATCTATGCGAGGGATGGCAGAAAGCTGTACAAAGCCGATCCTTTTGCCAATTATGCGGAATACCGACCGGGCACAGCGTCCATCGTTACTGATATCACGGGATTCGACTGGAAGGATTCCAAGTGGATGGAAGCCCGGGATAAAAAAGATATGAACAAGGAGCCCATGGCAATCTATGAGTGCCATATCGGTTCTTTCATGAAGCATCCGAATAACGGCACTGCGGAAGGATTCTATAATTATCGTGAGTTCGCCGACCGGATCGTGGAATATCTGAAAGAGATGAAATACACCCATGTAGAGCTTATGGGAATTGCGGAGCATCCGTATGATGGCTCCTGGGGATATCAGGTGACCGGATACTATGCGCCAACTTCCCGTTATGGAACACCCAAGGATTTTATGTATCTCGTCAATGAACTGCATAAGGCAGGTGTCGGAGTCATTTTGGACTGGGTACCGGCGCATTTTGCAACCGATGCACACGGATTGGCAGAAATTGACGGACAGTGCATATTTGAACATCCCGATCCCCGTTTGGGAGAGCATCCTGAATGGGGAACGAAGATATTTAATTATGGCAAAAATGAAGTGAAAAACTTTCTGGTAGCCAATGCTCTGTTCTGGCTGAGAGAGTTCCATGTAGACGGTATCCGTGTAGATGCAGTAGCATCCATGCTGTATCTGGATTACGGTAAAAAGGAAGGACAATGGCTGCCGAATAAATTTGGCGGCAATAAAAACCTGGAAGCCATTGAGTTCTTCCATCATCTGAATTCAGTGATCCGCGGAACTTATCCGGGATTTTTGACGATTGCCGAGGAATCTACCGCATGGCCTAATGTTACCAGTGGTATCGGGGAGGAAGGCTTAGGATTTTCCTTCAAGTGGAATATGGGCTGGATGCATGATTTCTGCGAGTATATGAAGCTGGATCCTCTGTACCGCAAAGGCGATCATTACGCCATGACCTTTGCCATGAGCTATAACGACAGTGAGAATTATATTCTGCCATTGTCTCATGATGAAGTGGTACATCTGAAGTGCTCCATGGTGAATAAAATGCCCGGATATCCGGCAGATAAATATGCCAACCTTCGTGTAGGGTATAGCTACATGTTCGGGCATTCCGGCAAGAAATTATTATTTATGGGACAGGATTTCGGACAGGAACGAGAGTGGAGTGAAGAGCGTGAGCTTGACTGGTATCTGTTAGGAGAGAAACTGAATCAGGGCGTACATGCTTATGTAAAGGAGCTGTTAAAGCTGTATCGTAAATACCCTGCTCTGTACGAGATTGACAATAACTGGGACGGCTTTGAATGGATGAACGCGGATGATGCGGAGCACAGTACATACTGCTTCGTGAGAAAATGTTCCAGTGGCAAGAATAATCTGCTGTTTGTACTCAATATGACCCCGATGAAATGGGAGAACTATACCGTTCCCGTGCCTAAGAAGAAAAAGTATAAGCTTCTGCTGAACAGTGATGAGGAACGGTTCGGCGGCTGGGGCAACGAGATTCCCACAGAGATTATGGCGGAGAAAAAGCCTTATCATTATAAGGATTATTCCATCAGCTTTGATCTGCCGCCCTACGGTGCAGCAGTATTTCTGTTCTAGGTCAGGTTAAGAAATTACATAAAACAACCGAAATAGAAGATGAGTGTGACCAAAAGTGCACTCATCTTTTTTCATAACTATTCAGAGACATGTAAATATCAATAAGACCTCTTTAAATGCTTGCATTCGTAAGAGGATTTAAAGGACGACAGGCGTGAAGATAACATTTCAGAATCAGACGATCAATGAAACAGACAATAGAACAGAAAGTAACCGGACAGAGAAAAACAGCTGGGGCAAAGACAAGACATGGCGCAGTAAAAAAAACGTAAATGTGAATTTCGGGGCGGTATACGAGAGTGGGCAGGCCGCAGTGTCCATGCCTTCTTTAGAAAAGGAAGAGAACAACAAAGGAAAATCTCTGATGGAGCTGCAGCAGGATGCCGGGAGTGCTAATGTGGCGCTACAGCAGGACTATATGACATTGCTGTCGCATACCATGTCGCATGAGGACTATGCGAAGGCCTGTGAGGACGGGTTTGATCCCAGAGAATTAGATCAGGATACAGCGGTCACCATTGTGGATAAGATCAAGGCAGAGTTGGTGCGTTCTGGTCAGCAGATTGCAGGATATACGGATGATATCGACATGGATACCCTGGCGGCAGCGGTAGGAAGTGATACTTTAGCCCGAAGCATCGAAGAGCAGTTCCGTTCCGCGGATCTTCCTTTGACACAGGAAAATATAAATGAACTGAAAAGCGCCTGGGATATGGCGGCTTCCCTGAAGGAACCGGAAGAAGGTGCGGTCAGCTACCTGGTGGATAACGGACTGGAACCGGAGATCTGGAACCTCTATGTGGCAGAGAACAGTGGTGCCAAAGTACAGAATAATGACGTTCCTCAGGAACTGCAGGAGCAGATGGACAAGGTAATTGCGGATACGGGATTGACGGTAAACGATGAGAACAGGCAGAAGGCACAGTGGCTGGTAAGTGCCAGACTTCCGCTGACTACGGATACGCTGCAGCAGCTTGTGGAACTGGACGGCATTTCCTATCCCATCACAGAGGACGCTTTTGCGCGGGCAGCAGCAGCGGCAATTGCGGAGGGAAAATCCCCGATGTATGCGAACCTGGGCAGACAGGATACGATTTATGAAAAAGCAGATAAAATGCTGCAGGACTGGTTCTCAGATGCAAAGTGGGATGCCACGGCAGAGAATCTGGCAGCAAGAAAACAGCTGGAAGAGATTCGCCTTCGCATGACGGCAGAAGTGAACGTAAAGCTTTTACAGAGTGATTTTTCTATTGATACAGCCCCCATGGAGCAGTTGATCGAAGCACTGCGAAAGGCGGAGGCAGAGGTTGCCGGAAAATATTTTCCCGGTGAGTCTCAGGCAGTGACGAAATATGAGGCTTATACCCAGGCAGTGCAGGTGGCTTCCGAATTGCCGGGATTGCCTGCCGGAGTACTGGGATCCTATAGCCTGGAACAGAATGCTGCCACAGAGACGGTTTCTGACTTCCATAAGGAAGGCGCTGCAATGCAGAAAGCCTATGAGGAAGCGGGCGAACGTTATGAGACTCTGATGACGGCACCGAGAAGCGATCTGGGAGACAGCATCCGGAAAGCATTTTCTAATGTAGATGATATACTGACAGATATGTCATTAGAAAAAACATCGGAAAATCAGCGGGCTGTCCGGATTCTGGCATATAACAATATGGAAATTACACCGGAAAATATCGAGAAGGTCAAAGAAGCTGACAGGCAGGTCAGCGCAGTAGTGGACAGACTGACACCGAAAAATGTGTTACAGATGATCCGGGATGGTGTAAATCCTCTGGAGAAGACCTTTGACGAACTGGAATCCTATTTTTCGCAGAACCCCCAAAGCTATGAGGAAGAAGTGGAGGACTACAGCCGTTTCCTATATCAGTTGGAACGGAAAAAGGATGTTACAGAAGAGGAGCGAAAAGCGTATATTGGAATTTATCGAATGGTGCATCAGGTCGAAAGAGAGGATGGCGCAGCGATAGGCGCGGTAATAAATACCGGTGCAGAGTTGCAATTTTCCACTCTGCTGACGGCAGCAAGAAGCAGAAGGGTTTCTCATATGGACTGGAAAGTGTCGGAGGATACCGGGCTGACACAGGAGATTCATTTGTCCGAGAATAATATATCTGAACAGATTCGGATGGGTATGGCAAAAGAGGTTCTGACAGAGGTGTCAGATGATGGCGAAAGCAGAGCAGCGTATGACCGGGAAGGACTGCAGCAGATGCGTGAGGCGGGAAATACGGCACCGGAAGCCGCAGAACTACTGCAAAGGGGAGAAGTTCCCATCAGCGCATCGAATCTTTTGACGGCCCAGGCACTTATGGATGATCCGGCGGAGATGTTTGGCAATCTGCGCAGATACAGAGAAAAGTATCGGCAGGAAAAAGAAATGCTGCAGACAGCAGGCAGCGAAGTGCCTGCCGGGACAGAAACTTCCGAACTGTGGGAACAGCTGGATCAGCAGAATTTTGCAGAGGATTATCGGACCATGCTTCAGAATACGGCAGAAGATGTGGAGACCATGAGTCTGGAACAGGCGGAGGAACATCTGGATGTAAAACAGCTGCAGCTGGTACACAAGCAGCTGCGCCTTGCGGAGAGCCTTCAGGCGAAGCAGGAATATTTTCTTCCGATGTTCCTGGGTGAGCAGCTGGCGGGAGTCCATCTTATCTTACAGCAGAGAGCCGGAGCTGTAGGAGCTGTGGAGATCCGGGTGAATGCCGGAGATATGGAGCTGGAGGCACATTTACAGGTAAAGGGAGACACCATCGATGGCTATCTCGTAGGAAATACACCGGAAGAGGTTACGAAATTAGAGAAGACCTCCGATATATTCCTTGAACGGATTCAGACAGATACTTCTGCAGACTGGAAAGCGGAAAAGCTTCCTATCGTCAGCTCCCGGGATATGACAAGGATGGCAGCCGGAGAGACAAAAAATGCAGATACCATAGAGAGTCGGATCGATACGGAACAGCTGTACCGTCTGGCAAAAGGATTCCTGCAGGCTGTCGCAGACAGCAGCGGAAAGTAAGGAGTAACACATGAGAATCAATTACAACGTATCGGCAATGTTATCCAACAATGCCTTATCCACAAATGACGATCTGCTGTCCAAATCATTGGAGAGACTTTCTTCCGGACTGAAGATCAATCACGCCAAGGACAACCCTGCCGGATTGGCAATGTCCAAGCGTATGAATGCTCAGATCGAGGGACTGTCCGTGGCCAATCAGAATGCCAGTGACGGCGTATCTATTATAGAGATTGCGGACGGAGCCATGACAGAGATCAGTGAGATGCTGCAGCGTATCAATGAGCTTTCCGTCAAGGCTGCCAACGGCACTATGACAGATGATGACCGCGCAACCATACAGGATGAAGTAGCGCAGCTGAAGGAAGAGATCACCCGTATCTCGGATACCACGGAATTCAACGGTCAGAAGCTGCTGAACGGAGAATTTGATCTCAAGGGATACACCGATAAGCAGGAGATTAAAGTAAATTATTGCTCTCCGGATGTACCGGTAAAAGAATATACCATACAGTCTATGAAATTTAAGAAAGATGCAGAGGGAAATTTTGAAGTAGACGGAGATATTAAATTCGGAGACGGATTTAAAGAAGTAGAACCCTTAAAGACGGATATGAAGGATAATCTTCTGACGATCACCGGCACGAACGGCTTTGAAATGCGTCTGGATGTATCGGAAGCAAAAGAGGGAGATTCCTATGATGGCATGAAGATCGATGCTACCGGTATCGGAGCAATGCGTCTGCAGATCGGAGCCAACGAAGGACAGGTACTGGAGGTTAATATTCCCGCGGTTACTCTGCAGAACATGGGAATTGAAGATATTGATGTGAATACGCAGGAAGGGGCAAAGGATGCTATCTCAAGAGTTGATGGTGCCATCAAATATGTATCCTCCGTCCGCGGCAGACTGGGAGCATTTCAGAACCGTCTGGAGTCTTCCATTAACAGCCTGGATGTTACCAGTGAGAACATGACTGCGGCATATTCCCGTATTATGGATGTGGATATGGCAGAGGAAATGACTTCCTATACCACTTATCAGATCCTGGCACAGGCAGGAACCTCCATGCTGGCCCAGGCAAACGAGAGACCGTCCCAGGTGTTACAGCTGTTGCAGTAATGGATTCCGATGAAGTGAGGATTCAAAATGACAAAAGAATGTAAACAACAATTTACCTTGCGGATCACACAGGCCAATGCCACACAGCTGGTGGTCATTCTCTACGAAATGACATTACAGTATCTTGCAGATGCTGAGCAGGCAGCAGAAGATGCGCAGTTTCTGGAAGCGGTTCGCAGGACCAGGGGATGTATCAATGAACTTTTGAATTCTCTTCACAGAGAATACAGTCCGGCGACAGAGCTTTCCAGGCTGTATCTGTATTGTATCCGCAGACTGGCGGCGTGCGAAGCAAAAGCCGACAGAACGGCGCTGCAGGACATCCGGAAGGTAATAGCACCGCTCTGTGATGCATACAGACAGATTCAGGATCAGAATTCTTCCGGTCCTGTGATGAATAATTCGCAGACCGTGTATGCGGGACTGACTTACGGAAGAAATCAGTTAACCGAAAACATGGCTGACCAGGGCTCGAATCGGGGAATGCTGGTATAAAGTTTTTTCCTGCCGCACCGGCTGGGAAGCGGCGAGTTCAGTGAGGTGCTGATACCGTTTCTGCAAAGCATTAATTTCATAGATATAACTGTCGATCAGATCACTTTCGATTGCATTATCGAAACCCGCATAGGCGATATCAAGAGCCTGGCGGGTTTTTCTTATGGATTCTTTTAAATCCAACGGTGCGAGATCTTCTTCGATCATTTCGGAATTCGTATTTACCTGACTAAAAAAGATTTTCATGTAAAAATCCATCCTTTCTGCTAACAGTATAGGAAGCAGAAAGGGAAAATATACCTGACTAACATAAAACTGGAAGACATTTTTGCGAAAAATGGGAATAGATTATAACAAACAGCGGAAAGATCGGGAGGACAACAATGGAGCATCCGGAGAATCTATTGTGGATTATTGGGGCAGCAGTCCTGCTCTTTGCCATAAGTTTTTTGGGAAAAAAGGCGGAGTGGTTTTTAAACCTTGTATTGCGGAGTGTTTTTGGAGTGATCTTTATGTATTTTCTAAATTGGGGGATAGAGATTCTGGGATTTACGGTAGCAGTGGGAATCAATGCAGCTACGGCTCTGACAGTGGGTATTTTGGGCTTTCCGGGAATCCTGGTATTATACGGCCTGGCGGTTTATCATATGCTTTGACAGATGGAAATGTCGTAAAATCAAGCAGTTGCGGGATTTTAGAAGGTTGTATGAGAAAGGTAATTGTTAAAATGTACCAAAGATTATTTTTTTACGGAAAAACACTTGTCAGACGAAAAAACAACGTCTATAATCCATCTTACAACCAATCGCGATGGTTGTATCAAATATCTTATAAGATCTGAAAGAATTCTTTTATGGGATAGAGTCATCCCACATTACCACTTGTAAATCGAAGGAAAGGAGAGTGAGAATGCAACGAACACAGTAATAAAGGGTGTATTATGTTTTCTATTAAGTATTGCCTGCGGATATGATTACAGAAGCCGCAGAATCCCCAACGGCCTGATCCTGAGCTGCCTGATCGCCGGAGCGACATTCCGCTGGTGGGAACAGGGGATTTATGGAATTATGGAATATTTTTGCAATGTTTTACTGACGACAGTGGCATTCTATCTGTTTTTTTATATTGGTGCCATGGGAGCCGGTGACGTGAAGCTCCTGGGTGTCTGTGCAGGATATTTTTCCGGTGAAAAAGTTCTCTGTTTTCTATTTTTCGCGCTGCTATTCGCAGCAGTTTTTGCACTTTGCAAAATGTACCTGGCACGTAATCTGTGGGACAGATTGTGTTATCTGGGTGAATATGTGTGGGATGTTGTCCGCTGTGGACGCTGGAAAGCGTATTTTGCAGAGGAGAGAGCACATCCGGGAAGCGGAATCTGTATGGCCGGTCCCGTGTTTTGCAGTGTGCTGTTATACATAGGAGGAGTTTATTGATGGAACAGAAGGAAGCGGTTATGGTTCTGTTCGACCGTGAAGAAGAGTATGCGAGACTTCTTTCGGAGTTTTTGAGGAGGCAGAAGGAACTGCCATGGGAGATCCATACATACACAAAGATGGAGGAACTGCTGGAACGGGAGAAAAATGGGAAGGTGACAATGCTGGTAGTGGCGGAATCTTCCTGCATGGATACGCTGAGTACATTGGAGCCGGCATGCCAGGCGATTCTTAATGAAAGCGGGACACTTCGCTTTCACCAGTTTCCGAATATCAATAAGTACCAGGAAGCTGACAAGGTGTGGAAGGAATTGCTGGAATTGTATGTGGAGACGGTGGGAACACAATTGCCGTTTTTGTGTGCAGAGTATAAGACAAAATTTATAGGTATCTATTCCCCGGTACATCGATGTCTGCAAAGTTCTTTTGCACTGACGCTGGGCCAATTGCTGTCAGAAAAACATCCCACTTTGTATCTTAATTTTGAACACTATATTGGGATCTCAGAACTCCTTCCGGAGAGACAGAGCAGAGACCTTGCAGATCTGCTGTATTTTCTGACAGGAGATGCGGGAAAATTTTCTTTACGGATGCAGACGGTCATCCAGCACAAAGGCGGTCTGGATTACATTCCCCCGATGCGCAACGGTCAGAATCTGTTGGAAATCCCGCCGGAAGAGTGGAGAAACCTCTTCCAACGGGTCGAAGAACTCGGAAAATATGAATATGTCATACTGGATCTGAGCGAAAGTATACAGGGATTGTTTGAGGTACTGCAGATATGCACCAAAGTATTTACGCTGACCAAAGAAGATAAAATGTCACGAATGAAACTGGATCAATATGAGCAATTGCTTGCTTTGTGCGAAAAAGACACGGTAAAAGGCAAAACCCGTAAACTTGCTTTACCCTTTTTTCAAAAGCTTCCCACAGAAATGGAGCAATTTACCAGAGGAGAATTGGCGGAGTATGTGAGGAAAGAAATAGCAATGCTGGAAAATTAGAACAGGGAGAGAAAAAATGGATTACTTGGAACAGAGAAGAAAGCTTCGACAAATGGTGCAGGAGAGACTGGATTACGGAAGAGACTACACGGATGAAGAGGTAGAGGATACGATTGATGAAGTTCTCATGGAACAGGAAAATCTGGAATTGTGTTCTGTGGAATTACGGAGACGATTGCGTAAGGAATTGTTTGATTCCCTGAGACGGCTGGATATTCTGCAGATTTTTGTGGATGACAGCTCTGTTACGGAGATTATGATCAATGGACTGGATCATATTTTTGTAGAGAGGGACGGACAGCTGCAGGAACTGGATCGGGCTTTCGATTCCATGGAAAAGCTACAGGATGTGATTCAACAGATCGTGGCCGGATGTAACAGAGTGGTAAATGAGGCATCACCAATTGTTGATGCGCGATTAAGCAATGGAGCCCGTGTGAACATTGTGATGAGTCCCATTGCATTGAATGGCCCCATCATTACCATAAGACGTTTTCCGGATAAACCGATCACCATGCAAAAACTGATCGCGATGGAAACTATATCTCCGGAAGCTGCGGAATTTTTGAAGACACTGGTAAAGGCGGGATATAACATTTTCGTCAGTGGAGGAACCGGTAGCGGGAAGACGACCTTTTTGAATGTATTATCCGGATTCATTCCGCCGGAACAGCGGATCATCACCATCGAAGACAGCGCGGAACTGCAACTTCAGGGAATTCCCAATCTGGTGCGCCTGGAGACACGGAATGGCAATGCGGAAGGATGCAGAGAGATCGGAATCCGGGAACTTATCCGCTCATCTCTGCGGATGCGGCCCGACAGGATCATTGTAGGCGAAGTGAGAGGCGCGGAAGCTATTGATATGCTGCAATGCATGAATACCGGGCATGACGGCAGTATGTCTACGGGGCATGCAAACAGTGCAGCAGATATGTTGTCGAGACTGGAGAATATGGTACTCATGGGAAAGGATCTGCCGCTTCCGGCGATCCGCAACCAGATAGCATCCGGCGTGGATATTATTGTGCACCTGGGGAGAATTCGGGATAAAAGCAGAAAGGTGTTGGAAATTACAGAAGTAGTGGGTTGTGAGAACGGCGAAATCCGTCTGAATCCATTGTACTGCTTTGAAGAACTGGGGGAGAGCAGCGAAGGTAATGTAGTTGGTAAATTACAGAAAAAGGGAGGCTTGCTTCATGAAGGGAAACTTAAAGCGGCCGGACTTTCGTGAATTGATGAATCCTTTGCTGCGCACAACAGCCGGAATTCTCTTTTTTTCCTGGTTCTTCTATCGTTCGGTGTTTGCTATCATTCTCTTTATTTTCCCGGGAATTCTTTATTTCCGGAAGTGTGTCAGAGAACAGAGGGAGAAAAAACGATGGGAACTGACCGTGCAGTTCAAGGAATGTCTTCTGGCAGTTGCCAATTCGCTCAGAACCGGATACGCCGTGGAAAATGCTTTCTTGGAGAGCAGAGAAGATATTCGTCTGCTTTTTGGCGAACGATCCGCAATGTATGGTGAACTGGAACTGATCCGCAGAGGAATGATCGTAAATATCACATTGGAGGAACTGATAGGAGATCTGGCAGAACGCAGCGGATGTGAGGAGATTCAGCAGTTTTCGACGATACTCTCCGTGGCGAAAAGGGGAGGAGGCAATGTATCGCAGATCATACGAAATACTGCAGAATTGATCAGCGATAAAGTGGAGACGACACAGGAGATGATGACATTGCTGCAGGGGAGACGCCTGGAACAGAGAGTGATGGAAGTGATGCCTTTTGCAATCTCATTCTATATAGGTGTCACATATCCGGGTTATTTTGTATCGCTGTATCATAACATAACCGGATATATCATAATGACAGTATGCCTTGCAATCTATTTGTGCGCCTATATCGTAGGAGAGAAGATCATGGAACGGATTGGTGAAAGTCTCTAAAGGGAGAATACTATGGAACGAAAAAAGGGTGTAGTGGAGATCTGCTATCCGGTAGTGCTCAAAATATACAAGAAAATGCACCTGTGGAAAATACCGGTTCCGGGAAGAGACAGGGTAAAGACAGATCTGAGCCGTTTATATCCCGGAGAAAATCAGGAGGAGCGCATTACAGAGTATTATGTAAGGAAGTTAACAATGTCCCTCATGATATTTTTCGTGGGAATTCTTCTGATATTGTTTGTTGTACTTGGAAAAAGTGAAGGAAATTCTATAAAAAACGGTTGGATGAAGAGGACAGATTCCGGAAGCGGAAGCAAGGACTATGTTATTATCGGAAAAGTAGAGGATGGAAGTCAATATTCCTTTGCGCTTACAGTACAACCCAGAAAATACCGTCAGGAGGAATTGCAAAAATTGTTTGATGCTTTCCGGGAGGAGCTGCCGGGCCTGATCTGCGGAGGCAATGAATCATTGGACTGTGTCAGGGAAGATCTGCAATTGCAGGAGGAATATGATGATTACCCTTTTACGGTTACATGGAAGAGCGACTGCATGGATGTTATCAGTCCGGAGGGGAAAGTATATCCTCAGGAGCAGGACAGCACGGTGCGCTTGAAAGCGGAACTTGCTTACGACGAATACCAATGGGAGACAGAAACGTCGGTTACCGTAAAAAATCAGAGTGATGCAATCGACAAAAGTGAAAAAGCTGTTCTGGAAATAATGCTGGAAAATGCACAGACATCAGATCCGGAGCAGGAAGCTTTTATGCTGCCTGAGTCAATTGACGGTAAAAAGGTATCGTGGAGACAGAGAAATCTGACGGAGCTTCAATTACTGTTGGGAACGTTAGTGACGATTGTGGCAGTCTTCTTTTTTAAAGATCGGGATATTCATGAGCTTGTAGAGAAAAAGAAGCAGGAAGAAAAAAGGAAGTACCCGGAAATACTGCAAAAAATAACATTATATCTGGAAGCAGGACTGACGGTACGGGCAGCAGTGAATAAGATAGCGGAAGATTATGAACAGACACGGAAGAAAGGAGCAAAGGAACAGGCAGCATACGAAGAATTATTGATTGCAGTCCGTGAGATCCGTATGGGTGTGTCGGAGGGCGCGGCATATGAAAAATTTGGAAAAAGGACAGGAGTTCGGGAATATATCCGATTGAGTACTTTCCTTACGCAAAATGTAAAAAAGGGAAGCACCATGCTTTTACAGCAATTGCGCGAAGAGGCAAAAGAAGCAGAAGAAATGAGAATGCGCAATGCCAGAAAATTATGTGAGGAGGCATCTACAAAATTATTGTTACCAATGATAATGCTACTCCTGGTGGTTATGATTTTAATTATGTTTCCCGCGTTTTCCAATGTGGGAGTTTAGAAAAGGAGAAAAATATGAACCATTTAAAAACGTTTCGACAATTTATAAAAGAAGAGGATGGAATGGGAACTGTAGAGGTGATTCTGATCATCGTGGTACTGGTGGGTCTTGTAGTGATCTTTAAAGAAAAGATTACGGAGATCGTTAATTCTATTTTCAGTAAAATTACCAACCAGACGAAAAAAATATAAGAGCATGACCTTATGAAAGAAAACGGATACATGACAATATATCTTGCGCTTACACTTGGTGTGATGATTTCACTGTGCCTTGCGTTGATAGAAGGTTGCCGGTACCGGGGAATCTGCCTGGAAACAGAATGTGTTATGGACATAGGAATGGATAGTATTCTGGCGGAATATCACAGGGAGTTATTCGACCAGTATAATTTTTTCGCAGTAGATTGTTCCTATGGAACCGAGCATGGGACGACAAAATTGACAGAAGAACACCTCCTGGAATATATGAATCACAATTTTTCGCTGGAAGATATTTTCCTAGATAAATTTCTGTATCGTGATTTTTTTGCGCTGGAAGCAGAAAAAGCAGAAATGACAAAGGCTGCTTTTGTGACCGATGGGGATGGAGAAGTCTTTCGCAGAATGGCGGTGGACGCAATAGAAGATGATGTCGGCATCGGACTTTTGCAACAGATAAAAGAATGGGTGAAGACCATAAAATCCCGTGGACTGTTGGAACGCAGTGTAGAAGAAGAAAAACAGACCGTGGATGCGCAGATCCGGGAATACGACGGAAGAGAAACGGCTGACGGAAAAGTAATTCATATCGAAAATCCCACAGAGGCATTGGAGGAAAAAAAGAAAAGCGGAATACTTTCACTGGTGCTTCCCGAAGAAGAGATTTCAGATCGCAGAATAGAAACAGAACAATTCATAGAAGCGAGAGAGGAACGAGATCAGATCAATCGGGGAAATGTTGCGCTGCAATCACAGACGGAATGGGAAAAAGAGAAGGAAAGAATACTATTTCATGAGTATCTGCTGAAATATATGGGAAGGTATAGCACTGAGAAAAAAAGCAGTCCACTGTGGTATCAGGTGGAATATATCATCGCAGGAGAAGAAAGTGACCGGGAAAATCTTCGTTATGTGATAAACAGGATATTTGCGATCAGGGAAGCCGCAAATGCCGCTTATTTGTTCGGAAGTGAAGAAAAATATGCGATTGCGGAAGCTTTGGGTGAAGTGCTGGCAGCAGTTATGATGGTTCCGGAAATAGGAGAATTGTTTACAATCTCATTGATACTTGGGTGGGCATTTGCGGAGAGCGTGTATGATGTCAGAACAATGCTTGCCGGAGACAAAATACCTTTACTGAAAAGTGACAGCACCTGGCACTGCGGATTACAGATGATATTACAGGGAAACCTGGCGGATGAGGGACGTTCCGGAGATGCAGATGCTGTGACGGATCTGGGTTATGAGGACTATCTGAGAATATTTTTGTTGCTTTGTGATGAAAGAACCGTCACCTACAGGGCAATGAATATTGTGGAGCAGGATATCAGAGTTACCCCCGGGAATCAGAACTTTTGTCTGGATGCATGTATTGCGGAACTTCAAATGAATGTAAAGGTGAAGAGCCGATATGGATATAGTGTTGAGATAGAACGCCAGAAATCCTATATAACGTCTTTTGAAGTGGCGACGGGTATGTCGGAGTAAAAAGGAGGTGGGCGGTGATGTCCTCTTTATGGGAACAATGCAAGACAACTATGAAACAAAAACACATGAGACCTTCTCCGAAAATAAGAAATATTCTTAACCCATGTAAAAAAATTCTCCCCGCAAAATTATCATTAGTCATTGAATACATAAAGAGGATATCACTGCCCATGCTCCAAAGGACCTGCGTCAGGGGAAGTATGACGGTAGAAGCAGCGCTGGTGCTGCCCCTGTTTTGCTTTTTTGTGATTTCTATGGGTAATGCCATAGAAATCATAAGGCTGCACGGAAATCTGGAAGTGGCATTGTGGAATGCCGGGCGGCAGATCGGTGTCTACGGTGCATTACCGGAGGGACAGCAGGGTTCTGCAGATCACAGACTGGAGGCAGTTGCCGTATCTTATACTTATGTCAAGGAACAGATCGAAGAACAGCTGGGAGAGGAATATCTGGAAACGTCACCTTTGGACGGAGGAAGTGATGGATTACAGTTCTTGGAGAGCGATATTGAAGGTGACATTTATACAATCAATATGACTTATAGGATTGCGGGAATATCTCAACTGTCAGGATTCAAAAAATTTCGAATGGCCAATCGTTATTATGGCCATATGTGGAACGGGTATGAAATTCCGGAGGCGGAAGACGAAGAGTATATATATGTTACGGAAAACGGCAGAGTATATCATACGAACAGAGAATGTACGCACATTCGGCTATCCGTCCGTGTGGTGGAAGCGACAGAGGCTCTGCGGGAGTACAGACCATGTGAGAAATGCACAGACAAAATACCGCATCCGACAGGAGGACTGCTATTTTTCGTTTCGGAAAACGGAGAATGTTATCACAGCCGGCGGGATTGTCCCGGATTAAAACGGACAGTACAAAAAATTCCCAAAGAGGAAGCTTTCAAATATGAAGTGTGTAGCAGATGCAGGGGAAACAATTCGAAAGATAGGTAAAACAAAATGGTATTTTGGGTGGAAAAAATCATATGGAGTGTTTATCTCGGAAAAATAAGCCTGTGTGATATTCGGAAAAGAACAATTCCGGTATGGCTGTTGTTTTTAGGAAGCTTACTTGTCATAACAGATATCTGCATAATGGGCTGGAAAACAGGGATTATTGTAGAAACGGTTCCAGGGATAATATTGCTTCTCCTGACAAAGATGACGGAAGCAATCGGCATGGCGGACGGCATTGTATTGATCCAGTTGGGAAGTATATGCAGAGATGGACAGGCATTGCTTATATTTTGTCTGAGCCTTATTTATATATTTCTGTATTCTATGATTCTTTATATGCTTAGACGGGATCGAAAAAGGCGTATTCCGTACATTCCTTTTTTATTTTTGGCTTATTTAACCACCTGGATGATATAAAACCGGAGGAAATGTAATTATGAAAAAAGAGTCTGATGCGTATTTTACAGTAGAAGCTGCAATTCTTTACCCGATAATTCTGTCAGTTATTTTATTAATGACCTATTTGTTACTTTTTCAATATGACAGATGCCTGTTGGAACAGGATATAGGAAAAGCGACCGTTCTCAGCGGAAGTAAGTGGACACTTACAAAAGAGCAGCTGAATGACTATATGCAGAAGAAAGCATTGCATTTTAACGAGGAGAAATATATTGCGTGGGAGAATGAGGACCCATTGTGGAATCTGGAAAAAAACGATGTCATTCTTGAAAAAACAGGACGACTCAGATATCCTTTTGCCGGTATGGGAACGCAAGAAAAATATTGGAGTGCCAAAGCTTCTTTTCAAGTGGATAGGATTTCGCCGGTATTTTGGCTGAGAAGAAGCAGAAATGTACAGAACAAAAGGGATAATACGGAAGAAAATAATTAAGAAGGGAAAGTTTAGCTATGATAAATACAGAATATATTCGAAGCCTGAATGCAAACTATGAAAGAATGGCTCTGGGAGAAAAGCCGGAGGAAAAAAGATATCAATATTGTATGATCAGCCGGGGAGGAATCAAGGGATTGCTCCCATGCAGCCTGCGATATATTGATGGAAATGCCTATCTGTATTATGACATTACATCTAGACAGAATATAGCACAGCTTTTTGATAAAAAGGTGATAAACAGACAGTGGCTGACTGATTTTTTGTGGAGCATGAGAAGAGTCCGACAGGAAATGTCCCGCTTTTTATTGGAGGAGAGTAATATCGTATGGTTTCCGAATCATATCTATCAGGATTTGGAAAAGAATGATTTCTATTTCATATACATTCCTTATTGCAGGCAGGAGACCGGTTTTCATGAATTACTGGAATACCTGATAGAACATATTGATTACCAGGATGAAGAAATGGTGGAATATTTGTATAAGGCATATGAACAGTATGAGACGGCCGGAGAAGTGTATCTGCAGCAGAAAATTTATGAAGATGCGGAATGCCTGCGGATCTCCGGAATCGATCCGACAGAACATACAAAAGAGGAAATGATACAGCAGAAGACGGAGGATATTTTGCCGGCAGAAGAAAAAATAGAGAATAAACGGGAAGAAAATCGAACGACAGGTGAGAAAAAGAGTTTATTTGCATTATGGGAAAACCGCAAAAAGAAAGAGAAACAAGAAAGGGAAAATTATAGCAGAAATCTGCAACTGACCATGAACGGATATGCGGTAGCAGAGGAAACGGCATATGAAGAGGAAGATATGGGTCGGACTGTATATATGGGAGAACAGTCGGCAATGCGTGAAATAAAACATCGATTGCTGACGGAAGAAGGATCACTGATCGCAACATTGGACCAGGAAGCTTATACAATAGGCAAGAAAAGGGGAGAGGCGGATCTGGTACTGGAGGATCTGTCGATCAGCAGACTTCATGCCAGAATTGTAAAAGAAGAAGACGGATATTATCTGGAAGATATGAATTCTACGAATGGAACTTTCAAAAACGGACTGCGCATGCAGCCTTATGAGAAAAGAAAATTGGAAGAGGGTGATGAGATAACCTTTGGAAAAAGGACATTGATATACCGTTGATATAAGTATGACATCCTTTTGGTTGACGCAATGCCGGAAACAGTGGTACATTTTAGATATTGATATTAAGGATGATCATTTCCGGAGGAACAGGATAGATGCAAAAAAGACAGAACCTTCCTATTGTGTGCGGAACACTTGTGGTAATCAATGTTATTGTGTATCTGATATGTACTTTTACGGGGGATCTGTTATATAATATAGGCGAACTGGACGCAGTAGCTGTGTTGCGGTATGGGGAGTATGGAAGAATTTTATCATCCACTTTTTTACATGCGGGCATAGAGCACCTTTTTAATAATATGGTAATCCTGTTTTTTCTGGGAGCAATGATAGAAAAAGTAACAGGGCATTTACAGTTTTTGATTCTGTATTTATTATCCGGGATCGGCGCCAATATTTGTTCTCTGATTTATAAGGTGATAGCAATGGAAAGAATTGCTTCGGTAGGGGCGAGCGGTGCGATTTTCGGCTTGGACGGAGTGTTGTTGGCATGGATTTTACTGGATCGGAGATCTATGCCGGATGTTACACCCAAACGAGTAATACTGATGATCGCGTTATCTCTTTATAATGGATTCACGGCGCAGAACGTGGACAATGCAGCGCATGTGGGCGGGCTTTTGACCGGTTTCCTGGCAGGGGCATTGCTCTGTATGATAAGAAAGCAAAAAAGAAATCGAGAGGTGTAGACTTGAATATCAATATCTATTACGGAGGACGGGGGATTATTGATGATCCTACCATTTATGTCATCAACAAAATGCAGGAAGTCCTGGAGGAGCTGCGTGTACACGTGGAGCGGTATAACCTCTATGACGGTAAGACCAACATTACAACATTGCCGCAGACGCTAAAAGAAGCAGACGGTATTATCCTGGCAACTACGGTGGAATGGTACGGTATTGGCGGCTGTATGCAGCAATTTCTGGATGCCTGCTGGCTATATGGTGATAAGGAAGCCATTGCCGGTATTTATATGTGTCCGGTAGTAATGTCTACTACATATGGAGAGAGGGAAGGTAAACTGAACCTGGCTACGGCATGGGAGATCCTGGGTGGACTGCCCTGCAGTGGAATCTGCGGATATATAGAGAATACTGTGTCTTTGGAAATGAATGAGCAGTATGGCCATATTATTGAGAAAAAAGCGGAGAACATGTATCGCACCATCAATCAGAAACTGGCCAGTTTTCCGGCCAGTAATAAGGTGATGAGACAGAAAATTACAATTCCGAAATCCATTAATCTTACGCCGCAGGAGACGGAGCAGCTGTCGGAGTATGTGTCGGATGACAGTTATGTGCAGAGGCAGAAAGAGGATATTCAGGAGCTTACCAGCATGTTCCGTGGAATGCTGGATAATAACGGAGCAGATGGTGAAGAAGAATATCTCAGTGAATTTAAGAAGGCATTTGTTCCACAACCGGGTTTTGAAGCAATTTATACTATTATAATAGAAGAAAAGAAAGCACCTATGTGGATTGCAGTGAATGGGACCTCTGTGGAATGCGGCTACGGAGAAACCGAAAAACACGATGTTGAGATGTCTATGAACCGAGCTGCAATGGAAGATATTATAAATGGAAGAATGACTTTTCAGAGAGCATTTATGTCCGGCGTTATGCAGCGCATGAAAGGGGATTTCCGTATTTTGAGAACCTTGGATCAGGCATTTCCGTTTGAGGAAAAGGATAGATAAACAGATAGGAGCGAGAAAGATGAAAAAAGAGGATTGTATTTTCTGTAAAATTGCGAATGGAGATATTCCTTCCAAAACATTGTACGAAGACGAAGATTTCAGAGTAATTCTGGACCTTGGACCGGCAACAAAGGGTCATGCTCTTATTTTACCCAAGGAGCATGCGGATAACTTATATGAATTGCCGGATGAGACAGCATCGAAAGTATTTGTCCTTGCGAAGAAGCTTGCGATGAAAATGAAGGAAAAATTGAACTGCGACGGCTTGAATATTGTTCAGAACAATGGAGAAGCAGCTGGACAGACAGTACAGCATTTTCATATGCATCTGATTCCCCGCTATGTGAATGACGGACAGAAGATTTTATGGACACCGGGAGAGAGCACACCGGAAGAACTGGAAGAGGTTCGTAGAACAATTACAGAATAACATGGTGAGAGTATGAGAACAGTAGATGTGAGCGTTTTGACGCAAAATATCAGTGAAATGTGTATCGAGGCCAATCATTATCTGTCGGAAGATATGAAGACTGCTTTTACCGAGGCACAAAATCGGGAACAGGCTCCTTTAGGCAGACAGATTCTGAGTCAGCTACAGGAAAATATGGAAATTGCAGAGAAAGATATGATTCCTATCTGCCAGGACACCGGTATGGCCGTGGTGTTTTTGAAAGTAGGTCAGGACGTTCATTTTGTAGGCGGAAATGTGGAAGATGCTGTGAACGAGGGAGTTCGCCGCGGATACGTGGATGGATATCTGCGTAAATCGGTGGTAAGAGATCCGATTTATCGTGAAAATACCAGGGATAATACACCGGCAATCATTCATTACAGTATTATTCCCGGAGACCGCATTACTGTCACTGTTGCACCGAAAGGTTTTGGAAGTGAAAATATGAGCCGGGTGTTTATGCTGAAGCCGGCGGATGGAATAGAAGGTGTGAAAAACGCAATCCTTACTGCCGTAAAGGATGCCGGACCGAATGCTTGTCCGCCGATGGTGGTGGGAGTGGGTATCGGCGGCACTTTTGAAAAATGTGCTTTGCTGGCGAAGGAGGCTCTTACCAGACCGATTGATAAACACTCTGAGATCCCTTATGTAAAAGAACTGGAGGAAGAGATGCTGGAGAAGATCAACAGAACCGGCATAGGTCCCGGTGGATTGGGAGGGACAACAACGGCACTTGCGGTAAATATTAACACATATGCAACCCATATTGCCGGATTACCGGTTGCGGTAAATATATGTTGCCATGTGAACAGACACGCAGTCAGAGAAATCTGATATCCCGGATGACAAAGCAATGGAGAAAACAGTATGGACAGATACGTAAATGTACCACTTAGTGAGAAAGATGCCCACTCATTAAGGGTGGGGGATTATGTATATTTAACAGGCACAATATATACGGCAAGAGATGCAGCGCACAAGAGAATGCAGGAGACTTTGGACAGAGGAGAAGAACTTCCGCTGAAAATGGAAAATAATGTGATCTATTATATGGGACCGTCTCCTGCCAGAGAGGGCAGACAAATAGGATCTGCAGGACCGACCACAGCCAGCAGAATGGATAAGTATGCACCGAGACTTCTTGATCTTGGACTGAAAGGAATGATCGGAAAGGGAAAAAGGTCAAAGGAAGTAGCGGATGCGATCGTTCGCAACGGAGCTGTTTATTTTGCTGCAGTAGGAGGCGCAGGCGCATTATTGTCAAAGTCAATTACCTCGTCGGAAGTGATTGCTTATGATGATCTGGGCACAGAAGCTATTCGTAGATTGACGGTCAACAATTTCCCGGTAATCGTAGTCATTGATGCACAGGGTAATAATCTATATGAGACGGCGACGAAGGAGTATTGCCGGGAGTGAGGCAACTGGAGATAACATATGTACAGAATTATATTAATGGTAGTAAGACTTTTTTATAAAGTACCGTATTATCTGATGCGTATCTGGTGGTTGGGAACCCGGAAGAACTTCAATCTGGAAGAAAACTATGCATTTATTAAAAAAGTAACTAAGGCAGCCAATCGGGCCGGAAGAGTAAAAATAGAAAGCTATGGGCTGGAAAATATTCCCAAAGAAAATGGTTTTATTTTTTTCCCGAATCATCAGGGAATGTTTGATGCGCTTGTTTTTCTGGAATCCTGTCCGGTTCCTTTTTCTGTGGTATATAAAAAGGAAGTCAGTAACGTAATACTGTTAAAGCAGGTATTTAAGGCTTTGCATGCAATTGCAATAGACAGAGAAGACATTAAACAGTCTCTTCAGGTAATCAATCAGATGACCGAAGAAGTAAAGAGGGGAAGAAACTTTCTGATTTTCCCGGAAGGAACCAGAAGCCGCATGGGGAATCAGCTGCTTCCGTTTAAGGGAGGAACATTCAAAAGTGCGGTCAGGGCTAAATGCCCCATTGTTCCCTGTGCTCTGATTGATTCATACAAACCTTTTGATGAAAAGTCCATAGCCCCGGTAACTGTAAAATTGATTTATCTGAAACCGATCTGCTATGAAGAATATAAACAATTAAAGACTCCGGAAATTGCAGATCTTGTAAAATCCAGGATTGAAGAAGCTATTAAAGAATATTTATAAACAATATCTACAATTAATAAAAAAAGCAATTGACAAACACATAGACCTTATGTATAATAATTTTTGCGTCACGAAATGACGCCAATAACATATTGGTAGAGACGATTTTCAGATTATGGAGAAATACTCAAGAGGCTGAAGAGGCGCCCCTGCTAAGGGTGTAGGTCGGGCAACCGGCGCGAGGGTTCAAATCCCTCTTTCTCCGTTACACGAAAAGAAAAGAGGGAAGTTTTCTCTCTTTTTTTGTTTTATAGGATTCTGATGTCAGAATATTCTGCTTTGGACAATGGCGCCTAACAAATACATGAGGAGAACGCTATGAAAAATTTTGTAAAAAAGTTTATCTCCGTAACTTCTCGCTCCCATCACAGCACTGTTTTCACCCTCATATTCGACTATATCCTGTGAACTTCCATCTGAAATATTTATTTTTTTAATTATCTCTTTACCGCTTTCAGAGCTTCCTATATGACCTATATGGTCGTACGCATATACATATCCGTTATGAAACACCATAGAAATTGACGTTATCCTGTCATTTGCAAACAAATTGGCAACATCTTTTCTGTCGCTTCCGTCAGCCTTAATACTTACAAGTTTAGCCATTCCACCTTCCACACGTACAACATATATATTATTTTTGTAATAATAAATCGGAGAACTCAGATATTCATCGGTATCCAGCCACGCATTACACGTTTTTGAATTATGACTGCACTCTGCTTTCGCACATACCGGAACAGACCTTTTTGATGACCCGTCAAAATATTTCACTAAAAGGTTCTTTCCGTCATAATGCAGGTAATAATATCCGTTTTCCGCCTTTGAAATGCTGTGAATATCAGGATTCCAATAATTCTGCTCATCACCCGACAATTCACCTACATTCATATTTATGCCTGACTTCTTCCTGTTAATTGTAAAAATCACCGCAGCACATACCACTGCTGCCAATACTGCTGCCACTATGTATTTTATTTTTTTGCTCATAAAGACCCCTCCGCTTGTTTCTGATTACATACTCTAAAACACCTTTTGTTTTCCGATAGACACACTATATTTGTATTAAATATATCACCTGTAGTCAAAACATTCAAGTTTTTTGTAGCATCTTGTAATAAACAGCGGTATTTTTTTATATACATTCCACCTTTTTAGCCACATTACATATCAGTAAGCTCTTTTACACCTCAAATCTGCAATCTGCCGTCTCTATCGTAGACGGGCGGTGTGCTATCATAAGGATA
>OGHU01000551.1_pt1 | contig 26014 bp, 15 predicted proteins | sample 1571521 | NCBI WGS metagenome assembly OGHU01 (sample SAMEA2581963, study PRJEB24529) | metagenome | biome: Human gut stool | place: China | collected 2011 | reverse complement strand
GGCCAGGATTGACGGCCGTACCATTGACTTTTCTTTGGCCGAAAGGCAGGAAGGAGATTCCAATGATTTTGAGAAATTCTCTTTCCTTCCGGAAGTAAAAAGAAAGCTTGCCGCGCGCCCTTGCTGGATCGTGCATACTAATCAGGAAGCCCACGAGAAAATGACATCCCGGCTTGATGAATCTCCTCTTTATAACGGCGATATTCAGAGCATCGGTCCACGTTACTGCCCGAGTATAGAGACTAAACTCGTGACATTTGCCGACAAGGAAAGTCATCAGCTTTTTCTCGAACCGGAGGGAGAGACGACACAGGAATACTATATAAACGGGTTCTCAAGTTCGATGCCTTGGGATGTTCAGGTAGAGGCGCTGAAATGTATTCCGGCTCTTCGGAATGTGCAGTTCTACCGGCCCGGTTATGCAATAGAATATGACTTTTTTGATCCGACACAGCTTACTCATGATCTTCAGACAAAGCTATTGCCGGGCCTTTATTTTGCCGGTCAGGTCAATGGCACGACCGGATATGAAGAGGCTGCCGCGCAAGGTTTGATGGCGGGCATAAATGCCGCACGCAGATCGCAGGGCAAGGATGCTGTGATTCTGGGCCGTGATCAGGCATATATCGGGGTCCTTATAGATGATCTTGTGACAAAAGGAGTCGATGAGCCGTATCGTATGTTTACCTCTCGGGCCGAATATCGTATATTGCTTCGTCAGGATGATGCTGATATGCGTCTGACTCCGCTTGCCTACGAGATAGGCCTGGCTACCCCGGAGAGATATAATCTTATGGTCCGCAAATGTGAGCAAAGAGATGATCTGATGGAGTGGAGCGCCAATTATCTTGTGAAGATGACGCCCGCTGTCAATTCATTTCTTGAGCAACATGGCACGTCACCGATGACTGCATCTATGCGCCTCATTGAACTTGTGCGGCGCCCGCAATTGAATTTTAGAATCCTGTCCGGAGTTGTCCCTGCTCTTGCAAAACGGATAGCGGCTCTTGAGGAGGCAAGAAGGGAAGAGATCGTGCAGGCCGCAGAGATCCTTATAAAATATGACGGCTATATCCGTAGGGAAAAGGAACTCGCCGAGAAACAGACAAGACTCGAACATCTGCACATTCCTGATAAATTTGATTTCCTCTCTGTGTCGGCCCTTTCAATAGAATCCCGCCAGAAGCTCGACCGGATACGACCTGCGACAATAGGGCAGGCCTCCAGAATCCCCGGTGTGTCGCCGGCCGATATCAATGTTCTGTTGCTCCTGATGAACAAATGAGAAATGTGTGTTCCACGTGGAACATTGTAATGCCTAACATCGGGAAAATGAACAGTTAAACAACTCCTGACAAAATATATTTCAGTACGAATTATAGTTTTAAATTGATTACATATAAACCTTAAAAAAGATGAAGATGGAAATTGATGATCTGAAATTGAAAATACGGGATATTCCTGATTTTCCTTCGAAAGGAATTATTTTTCGCGATCTGACCACACTGCTTAAGGATGGAGAAGCTCTTCATGTCATGAGCAAGGCTCTCGTGGATCTTTATAGAGACAAGGGCGTGACAAAGATCGTGGGAATTGAATCGCGCGGTTTCATCGGAGGTTCTATCATGGCTTATGAACTCGGATGTGGTTTTGTCCCGGCACGCAAGCCCGGCAAGCTCCCTTCTGTCACAATAAAGAAAGCATATGCCAAGGAATATGGTGTCGACACAATAGAGCTCCACAGTGATGCGATCAATGAGAATGATGTGGTAGTGCTCCATGACGATCTGTTGGCTACGGGCGGAACGATGCGTGCCTGCTACGATCTCGTAAAATCGATGAATCCGAAGAAAATCTATGTCAATTTCGTGGTCGAGCTGACAGCGCTCAATGGTCGTGCGGCTCTTCCCGAAGATTGTGAAGTGACTTCGCTTCTTAAATATTGATGTGGTGCCGGTAAGAGTAAACATACTCTAAAGTTTTTGAGAGAATATATCGATAAAATCGAATATATTTTTCAGAAGCGGTTTGGATGACTCCCCTGAATTAAATTTGATGTTTTGTCCGGTTTCTCGATGGAACCGGACTTTTTTGTTTTGAACCGCCTCCTGATTATATTGCTGGTCGAATTGCAAATTTACATATGGTTTCAGCGTTATAAAGTATATGGATAATGCCGCTGATATAAAGAAGGACGTGGACGTAACGAAAGAATTGTCTGACAAAGTTGCCACTCGTGAGAATGTCGAGTGTATACTGGCATCTGCCGGAAGGAAGATAGATCAGGTAGGTGGTTTCGATATAGAGATAAAACCCGACAGGACGCGGGAGGATATCTTCAATAACCGTCCGGGCGAGCAGCTCCGCAACAAGATCCTGAATCTGCCGGATTCTCCCGGAGTCTATATGTATCTTGACCGGAACGGTAAGGTGATATATGTCGGCAAGGCAAAGCGCCTGAAGCGCCGTGTGTCGAGCTATTTCAACCGCCGGCATGATTCCACGCGGACGAATCTGCTTGTGCGCAATATCGTCGATATGCGTTTTATAGTGGTCGGTTCCGAGGAGGATGCCCTGCATCTCGAGAACGCGATGATCAAGCGTTACCAGCCCCATTACAATGTCCTTCTCAAAGATGACAAATCCTATCCCTGGATAGTCGTCACAAAGGAACTTTATCCGCGTGTATTCATGACGAGAGAGAAGGGTATAGAGGGAAAATATTATGGTCCGTACAGCAATCTCCAATCCGCAAAGGTTGTCCTGGATCTGATCCGCGACACGTATCCCTTGAGGTCGTGCCGCCATGCGCTTGACGAGAAAAGTGTGGCGCGTGGCAGGTATTCTCTCTGTCTGGACTATCATATCGGTAAATGCGGAGGCGTGTGCCGGGGGCTTATGAATCCTGAGGACTATGCCGAATACATACGTCGTGTCCGGCAGATACTAAACGGCGAGACTGTTGAGCTGGAACATATGCTTCTCGATGAAATGACGCGGCTCGGCGAGAATTGGAAATTCGAGGAAGCACAGGCAGTCAAAGAAAAATATGAGATTGTCAGGCGTTATAACGCCAAGAGCCTTATAGGGGAGACTTCCACGCCCGATGCCGATCTGTTCGCATATGTGGAGAGTGAGGACAGGGCTTATGTCAATTTTATGCATCTTCACAGAGGTGCCGTCACGCAGAGTCTGAATCTGGAGTTCGTGCGCCGGCAGAATGAGACGACGCGAGAGGAGATCCTGTCGATGGCAGTGGCGGAAGTCATGCACCGTTTCGACCGCAAATTCGATGAGGTTCTTGTCCCGTTCCAACCCGATGTGGAGTTCGATGACATCACTTTTACCGTGCCTCAGCGAGGCGAGAAAAGACGCGCTCTCGAAGTCGGCCTTAAGAACGCCACTCAGTATATGAAAGACCGCGAGAAAGAGGCTGCGTTGCTTAATCCGGACCGTGCCACAGACAAACTGATGGAGCGTATGAAAAGCGATTTCAGGCTACGATCGGAACCTCGCCATATTGAATGTTTCGATAACTCGAACATTCAAGGCACGAATCCTGTGGCGAGTTGCGTAGTATTTAGGAACGGTCGTCCGGCCAAAAGGGATTACAGGCATTTCAATATAAAGACAGTGGTCGGAGCCAATGATTTCGCATCGATGAAGGAGGTGCTTCACCGTCGTTATACACGCATGATGGCCGAGGGACAGCCGTTGCCCCAGATGGTGGTTGTCGATGGCGGGAAGGGGCAGTTGAGTGCGGCTGTAGAGGCCTTTGACGAAATGGGGATAAGGGGCGATGTCGCACTTGTCGGTATAGCGAAAAGACTTGAGGAAATATACTTCCCGGGTGATACACTTCCTCTCTATCTCGACAAGAAATCGCCGAGTCTGCGAGTCATACAGGCCTTGCGTGACGAGGCCCACCGCTTCGGCATAACGCATCATCGTAACAAAAGAAGCAAATCTCAGACAGTCAGCGAATTGGATGGGATAAAAGGTATTGGAGCCGCTACCGCCTCTAAACTCATGAAGCATTTCAAAAGTCTTAAACGTCTGAAAGAGGCGGAGTTATCAGAAGTGGAAGCCGTAGTCGGCAAATCAAAGGCCGCCATCCTCTCCGCCGCTTTCAGTGAAAACAAATAGTGATAGCTCACTGATATAATGTTATCACCGACCTAACACTTTTTTTAATGTCTCGGAGAGCTGCTCGGGTAGACATCGTGATTCTGATATTAAGTGACGAAACGCTTATTTATTGCTTTTGGCCATTTTAATAAACTCGGTTGGAGTTAGTCCTGTAATCTGTTTGAATGTTCGTGAAAAGGCAGTTCTTGAGCTAATCCCCACGCTTGAAGCAATAGCTTCCAGTGTCAGATGGCCATAATTATCATAATCCAACATTCGAGATCTTGCTATTTTAATTCTTGCTTCATTTAGATACTGAGGAAATGTTTTATCCAATGTCTCATTTATGACCTGACTCACGTATTTGGGATTGCTGTCACAAAGGCGAGAAAGTTCATTAAGAGAGAAACCTTGTTTGCAAAAGATCTCTTCATTCGACATAATCGCCATTATTTTAGTCTTGAGATTATATTTCATTTCTGATGAAAGGGGAGAGTCCGAGTATTTTGGCAATGTGTATACTTCTGTTGTGTCAAGTGGCTTATTATGGGTGTTTGTGTCTATTTCTTTTAGATTAAGATTAAAAATTGTTTTGTTTTTGCTTTTCAGATTCCTATTTACAATTAAAAGCCAAATAATTAGAACGATCAGAATGATACTCGCAATCGAAGCGACTGTAAGCGTACGCTTTTGTAAAGAATGTTTTGCATTGATTAGTTCAAGTTGTGATTTAAATTCATTTACTTCATGTTCCAATTGCAGGTCCCGTATTTTATTATATTCTCCAATGTCATATATGGAATCATGGGTGAATATGAATTTATCACGGTAATTCATTTCAAGAATGGAATCTCCCATTTCGCGATATGTTTCAGATGTCCTTTTGTAGATCGTCTGTTGTAAATCAAGAAAGTGGTGTTTGAGTGCAATCTTTTCAGCCATTCCGTAGTATTTCAGAGCAGAGTCCGGTCTGTTCAATAATCTGTACTCATTACCTACATTATAAAATAAATAACATGTGCCACGATCAGGAACATATTCACTTTTCATTTTTATAGCAGCTTCCAGAAAATATTCTATCGCATCGGCATGGTTGTTCTCAAGGGACTTTAGAAATCCTTTCGCAATAGTTATGACAAGTTTGCAATCAATGATTTCCTTGGGACTTGTATTGTCAACGATAGAAAGAAATTGACGGATATAAGATGCAATTTCATTCGCTTTGTCAGAAATCTGGCCGGACTGAAAAAGATTACATAAATTGGTAGCAGCTGTTCCACCTCTATGTAAATTCTTTTTTGTTAAAGCAACAATCATGTTGTCTTTTAAAGCTTCATAACATCTATCATATTGGCCATATAAATAGTAAATCCCTGCCAGATTATTTCGGGCGGCAACAGAAATGTCGTCATCTCCGTCGATTAACGAATAAAAATTTGAATATGCCTCTGAATAGTTGCCTTTAAGGTATGATATTATACCGATGCAATTTTTTGCATCTCCTATAAGTTCTCGATCGCGTTTATTCGTATTATTATTTTCTATTATCATAGTAAAAATAGCAAGAGCAGAATCATTTTCATTACGATTCATCATATCTCTACCTATAAAAGCAAGTTGTTTAGATGAAAGATGTTTATAAGTATTATATATTCCCATAAGATCAGTCCGGGTAGCTTCTGTCGGGTAGCAGCGGAGAATTAAAACAGTAATGAAAATTACAGATGCCATTATGCGTTTCATGTAGAGTGAACGCTTTATGTGTCTGGAAATTTTATGTTGTATGGATACAATTCTTGAATTGCGACAAATATTGGAATAAAGAATTTGAAATATCAATAATCGCTATCTACCTTTGCGAATCACCAAATCACAAAGATATGATCGAATTAAAATTTTTAAGGTGTGCGGTTATTGCAGTCGTATCTGCAGTTTTGTTCGGATCAGTGCAAATTGAAGCACAGATTTTAGAACATACATTTGAACCCACAGGGAGTTTGAAAAACGCAGTGCATTTAAAAATGCAAGGGAAAGAAGTCATAAATGCTTCCGACAACGTTTTCACAAAGGAAATTGAGAATAATCTTATCAAATCTCAATCATTATCAGCCCAATCAGGTATGTCTCAACTGAATGTCATGATTGACTATAATGAGGAGTTAGGAGAAAGACCCCATGGCATGGCATTTGCTTTTGAATCGTCTGTCGGTCAACCGCAATATACCGATTATAAGTATGGCGGTTTCGATGGAGAAAAATATACATTCAATCTCCCGGATGGGACCTACAACATGTATTTCAAGTGTTACTCTCCCAGAGGTGTGCTTGTAATTGCCAGAGAAAACATTACTGTCATAGGAGATTCAGAAATAAACATATCTACTGAAGAAGCAGTCAATCACATTACATTCACGTCATTAAAGATGGATGGATCACAGGTAAAAGATGATCTTATTAATCCTCAAACAGGCGAAATTGATGACAAAGGGAATATTGAAAACGGTCTGTGGCATGTAGCCTTGAAACTATGCTACAACGGTATTCCTGTAGAAGGCATCAATTTCTCTGCTACGCGCTACTATTCGGAAACCGGCGAAGAGCGTTCAATTGCTGAGAATGACGCTTCTGTCTGGGTAAATGCGAATAATATTATGTCTTTCGGCCGTATAGACTTGTTTGCGTCAAAAGAAGGTATACATTATGTCAGTCATTATTCTGGTGACAGTAATGTTTGCGATGTTGTCAACAATGTCAATAATTATGTATCAGTTGAAGAAGAATATATACCTCTCCCGAAAACAGATCTGGTTGCTGATGAGTCTGAACTCAAAGGATGTGTGGGATTCGATTATCTTTTGACAGATAATGACTTTGTGCGTTCTTGGTCACGAATGGCAGTGCTTTCTACAACTGAAATGGATGTAAAAAACCATGTATTGAACATTTGTACCCCGATTGATGAACCGGAAAACACTATGAATATTGTTCCATGCTTTTTCACGTATACAAGATTTCTTGGATTTTCCGGTTTCGAAGGAAAGCCGATTCGAGTAAATTCCGATAAAAGTATCTCAAGACTCGGATATGTTCAGGCCACAGATGTTACATTTGCGATGAAAGATGAATATGGTAATCTTTTGGACAGCCCAGATAACCGCTTTACCATTGACAAACAGCCTGAAATAAGATATGGAGAATCTTGCCCTATTACCATTTTCAGTTTTGTAAATAATGGTAAAGAACATCCGGAGTTCAATTATGACTTTGCCGGTCGTCTAAGTGAATGGAGGGAAGCTGACAAACATGTTGCAAGATTTAAAATGTCGGTTGATGGAAAAATACTTCTTGAATCAGAGAATAATTTTGCTCAAACGGCTGATAAAATGTCCGAACTGTTTATTTCCTGGTGGTCAGATCCCGCTAAATTGGGAAAATATGAGATAGACATAGAGAATGATAATCATATCACAACAGATGGATTGCAGGGATTGAATATGACACATATTGAATTCGATAGTCGTAAGGATGACTATTCAGCTCCTATGTTGAGAGGTTTGATGTTCTGGAATAAAAGCGGAGTCGCCGTGCAGTCTTTTGAGACAGGATCCGATGCGCATGAAGGGCAATTGGAACTCGCTGTAGCTGATGGAGCAAGAGATGAATTCGGAATATTTCATTACGATCCTGTTACTACGGATGTGACAGTAGAATATGCTCCTTATGGTTCGGATAATTATCTTCCGATTGAGGTTGTGGAGAAAAAGGAATGGGTTAATGAACCCGGTTTCGGACGACATTTTATCGGAAGCATTCCGAGTGTTACTGATAAGGCATATGGCGGCTGGTATGATATCAGAATTGTGTTGACAGATAAGGCTGGAAATATGCAAAGTCAGTTGATACGCCCTGCTTTTCAGATAAAAGAAATGTCATCTGTAAGTAATCTGGACATAGATCGATTTAACGAAGAGGATGTGGTTGTCTACAGCCTTCAGGGTGTAAGACTTGACAAGCCAGTTGTCGGTCAGCCATGCATCGTGGTAACGGCTGACGGGTGCATCCGCAAGGTGACACGTCATTGATTGACTGGCAATCTTAAGTGTTAACAAAATGATAATGAGTGTTATTGGTATTTGGATGATTGCAATACGATTATCGGTTTGATATAGATGACATTAATTATCACTTTGTTAACACATTTGAGAATCGGGATGTATCTTTCCCGAGTGCTCAATGGTCGTGGCTGAACTGGCGGAGGAATTCGTCGAGATTCTGGTCTTTCGACAGGCCTAGTTTGGCCTTTAGTCTGTAGCGGGCTTTGTTGACCGACAGATGATCGATATTGAAGATTCGGGCGATCTGGGCCGAATCTACTCCGGCCGCGATCCATGCCGCGATCTTTATCTGCCTTTCGGAAAGTGTCGGATAGGCTTTGCGCAGTTCGGATTCAAAAGTTACATCGTTGTTCTCACAAACCTTAAGAAAACATTCCCGTTCAGCGCGGTCGAGATTGTGGCGGTTTATGATGCCGAGCATTTCGCCCGCGTGTTCTTTTACGGCCGGTTCGTCCTTGCTCATATGACCGAGTCTTTGCGACAGTTCTCCTATGAGCTTTTCCTTTTCTTCGATTACAGCGGAGGCCATAAGCATTTTGTTGCGGCTTTCCTTGAACCGCAATTCGGCCTTGAGAGCTTCCATACTGCGGAGTTTTGAGCGTCGGTATAGTAAAAATATGATGATTACGGTCAGGAGAACGATAGCGAGTATTACCGAGGTATATACCCATCTCATGCGTTCCTCAGATAGATTCCGGTCTTTCTCAAGCTGTTCGATCTCGGCACGAAGATCCGCGTTTATCAGATATGAATGTCGCGCATCGTCATCAAGAATCGATTCGAGGCTGTCTTCTTTTTCCGAAGCCATCGCGCTCTCACGGAACAAGCCTGTCTTTCGGTAGGTGTCAGCAAGGCCTTGATATATGCAGTGCTGATAGTCGGCAGGGTAATCCTGCGGCATTATCGACAATGCCTTTTCAAGCATTCTCAGCCCCTCGTCGTTGTTACCGTGTCGTGTATGGTAGTTGCCGAGATATGCATAAAAAAGGGAGAGGCATTCGATAGAGTCGACAGGATTTCGTCTGCATATATCGATCGCCTCCGATAGGTACCGCAGAGAGTCGGTAGAGGTGTAATAATTGACGAGCACACGAATATTGTAGGAGTTGTTCCTGATTATAGAGGGATGATGAAGAAGAGTTCTCAGTACGCTGTCGGCATAAGCCGGCGGACTCGACACAGCTATATTCATCAGAGCCTTTGTGGCCTCCAGTGTGTCTCCGATAGCTTTAAAAAGAGAGTATGCCCGTTCAAACAGTTCATGTGCGCGAGGCCGGTTGTCGAGTTCCAGCATCATGCATCCCATATATTCATATCGACATGCCATCTCCCGGCGGTCGTCGGCCGAGTTGAAAAATCCAAGGGCTTCGAGCTGTATACGGTAATTTTCGTATGAGGTACTGTCCCGGTTGAGCGCTTTCCATTTGTAGAAATCATATGTATCTTCGACGGAATCGATAAGAACGAGGGCTGCTTTGCGCAGCCGGTCAAAATCGCCCGTCCGATGTCTGGACAGTTTTATTCTGGCATCGCAATACATGGCCCGTGCCATAACGCGATTTCGGAATCTGCCTTGGGAACCGCAGTCGTACATTCTGTCGATTATCTGCCGCTGCATGTCGGAATCATTCCCTGTCTGACGCATATGTTCGAACAGCACGAGGAGACTGTCGGCCTCGGGGCAGCCGCTTGCGGGCCATCTGAACATCGGGTCAACAGGTGTCTCGCGTCCACACGACAACATAAGTATGAAGGATATTATTGCTGTCAATAACTGTTTCATGCCCAAAATTAAGAAAAAAACTCTGATAACTACGATATTTTTAGTGATGTCCACAGTTTGTCCACAGAAAAAACTTGTGTCAATCTTAGACGAGGCCTAATTTTGCTTTCGAGATATATCATTCTGCAATGATGAGAGCTGTCTCACACATTATCAATCACGCCGATATGCTTTCGTCGGCATAAATTAAAACACTATGAGAAAAACTTTACCTGCTCTTTTGTGCGCTCTTGCCTTGAGTGCCAGCGGAGGGATTGCTGTCGCCGGTATAGAAGGCACGGACATTGTCCTAAATTCTGTCTCGAAGGATGGAAAAGTCATAATGGAGTCATCGGGCGGCGCGTGCCATACATGGGGCGCCACGTCTATGACGCGGGCTGACGAAGACGAGGAATATTACGTGATGGCACTTCTTGATTTTGATCCGGAGGAATATGAGGTTGATCTTATTTCGCGTGCTTTCATGCACGACGGATATGCCAATTTCGGTATGTGGGATTATGACAGTGTGATTGATTATTTTCTGCCTGCTGGAGTCTATAATATCTGCATACATTTCACCAGGATCAGCGACCGCGTGCCGGTGATTGTCTATAAAGAGAATGTCGTGGTTGACGGAGACATGGAGTTTACAGTATCTCCGTCGGATGCAGATCAGCTGATAGTGTTCGAACCCAAGGACCCCCTCGGAAAACCGCTTTCCGGAGAGATAAGAGAGATCGTGGATGGGGAAGATGTCGGTGTGGTCGAAGAGGGTTTTCTCGCATATACGGACGAAATGTTTAATGTACGCAGTAAGCTTTTCGGCGATATATTTACAAGCACCATTCTCCGTTGGGGTAAATGGATTGAGGATGGAGAGATGCGGACCAATTGCATAGACCGGGTTTACGCGACGGAAAGCGATGATCTTTTCTTTTGCGCCGGTTTCGGAGGCGTGACAACAGATGCGAGTGTGGCATGTCTGCTTGTATCGGATGGCTCTAAATCTCAGACTGTGACAAATACTGCCGATTATCTTACATTCGGGCAGCAGTTTATTCCCACACCGGACCAGCCTGTGGGAGAAGACGGGAATCCGTCTTATCTTAAAGGACATTCCTGTGTGAACAATTATTTTCTTTGTAACGAAGGGGTGCCGGGGATGCAGAACAAGACTGTTGCGGCCGGCAAACGTTTCAATCAGGAAAAGATAATGGTCTGGCAGGCTCCGGCCGAGGAACGTTGCGGCATGTCGATAATGCCTGTTCCGACGCTTTATGAAGGTTATGAAGGGTACGGTTATCTTGAGGGACTACCTTTGGTAGTGAATGGAGACGAGAGTGTATATGCCGGTTTGACCAACACTTCGACACGTTTCCGATATAATAGCGACGGAGTCTACAATGTGTCTCTCTGCAGCAATCCTTTCAGGGCAATAAATGCCGAGACAGATCCAGTCTGGGGTACGGGGTTCCCTTGCATCACCGTGTACAGAGATGCCGCAGGTGACATAAACTGGGCGGTAAGCGGTCCTTCCGGAGAGAACCGTATGCTTGACAAGGCATTGCTGAATATTAAATCGACTCCAGAGTATGATCCGACTTCGGGTGTTATTATGGTCGAGACGGGAGACAAACTTTCTTTATCTTTGACAGATTCGAACTTTATACTCGGGGATATTCCCGGCACCAACGTTACTGAAGTCAATATGGAAGTCAAGGACGCGAAATCGGTGCCTCCTGCGGTACAGTCTCTACGTACGACAGATGCCGCCGGAAATGTGGCAAACGAGTTTGCACGTCCGGAGGATGGAAATATCGAGATTTATTGCGGTATGTTTACAACAGCTCAGACAGAAGATGGCGTAAGGTATTACGAGTGTGAGGCTCCTGCCGATGTCATTGTAGAGTATTCTGCCAATGGGAACGATTCCTGGAAAGAACTGGAGGCTGTTGCCGATCCGGCTCTGGATTTCATGCCGGGATGGGGTAAGTTCTACAAAGTGTCACTTTCATCGGTTGCCGAAGCCTCGGCTAACCAATGGTATGATCTTCGCCTGACTTTGAAGGGTGCTGACGGAGAGACAACAGTACAGACTATAAGTCCGGCGTTCAAGATAAAGGAAGTTTCGTCGGTAGAGGATCTGACCGATGGCATTGATCAGGCGGAGATAGCGGCTGTCTACAGCCTTCAGGGCGTACGGCTTGACAATCCGGTTGCCTGTCAGCCGTGCATCCTGGTGATGAGCGACGGCCGCATCCGCAAGGTGATGCGTCGTTAATTTCGGTATCATCTAAAATATTTACAACGCGATAACAGGTGTTATCGATATTTATCCGGACTGATCCGCAGTTCCGGGTGATATCAATAACACCTGTCATCACTTTATTAACACATCCGGCAGAGGCGCCCATATACTTGTGTTAAAAAACAGAATTGATTTTATCACATACTGTTGCATTACTCGTGTATAATATTATGTCTATTATTATTTATTGATATTTTTTCTTTTTGTATTTGTAAATTTTTGGAAAAGACGTTATTTTTGCTAAAAAATGATAGAATGAATTTTGAGGAATTGAATTTTGTAACATATTGTGTGGATAATCTTTCGAGGCGTCTTAATTGGAGTGCCGCAAAGGTTTATGATAAATTAAGAACCTCCGGAATACTATCGTCATATATAATCCCTTCTTACGATGTTTTGCATACTTTCAGCAAGGAGTATATAATGCAGGATATCATTGATTACATGCAGGAGAAAGGAGTGTTGAAATGATACTCTATCATGCGTCAAATGTTATTGTCAGATCTCCCGATGTCATGCATTCGCGAGATGCTCTTGATTTCGGAAAAGGGTTTTACCTTACGGTTTTAAAAGATCAAGCAGTAAAGTATAGCAGACGGTTTACGAATCGAAAACAACCTGCTTATGTAAATATCTATGAATTAGATGAAAATGTTTTCAATATATATAAAGTAAAACATTTTATTGCTTATGATGAAGAATGGCTTGATTTTGTAAGTTGTTGTCGTACCCTTAAGCCTGTGGAAAAATATGACATTATAATTGGAGGTATTGCTGATGATAAGGTTTTCAATACATTAGATCTTTATTTTGACGGCCTGATTTCAAAACTTGAGGCATTGGATCGTTTAAAATATGAAAAGCCAAACCATCAGCTTTGTATTTTGAATCAGGCGGTGATCGAAAAAGGATTGAAATTTGTTGACAGTATAAAGCTTGATTTATGATAGCCAATCTTACTTTGTTACAGCGGAAATATGCGAGGGTTGTTAACCTCTTTTCTGAGAAAACAGGCATTCCTTTGGAAGAAGCCTTGTCCTTATTTTATAATTCATGGCTATATAAAGCTATGAGCGAGGGAATAGCGGATCTCCATTGCCGCAGTGACATATATCTTGCTGATGAGCTTATATTGGAATGCCGTCAGACTGATGCCGCAGAGCCAGAAACTTTATATGAACCCGGATAGTCAGGCCGTCTACAGCCTTCATGGCATAAGGCTTGACAAGTCGGTTGTCGGTCAGCCGTGCATCCTGGTGATGAGCGACGGCCGCATCCGCAAGGTGATGCGTTGATAATTTCGGGAGAATCGAAAACATTGACAAAGCGATAACAGGTGTTATGGATATTTATCCGGACTGATCCGCAGTTCCGGGTGGTATCAATAACACCTGTCATCACTTTATTAACACGTCAGTCAGTCGGAGCGGCTCATCTCCGAGGCGTCGTTGTAAGTTGCTCGCCATGCATTAGAAGATAATTGAGGACATATTGGACGAAATCTTACAAAATATATTGCAAGGGGAAATGGCTAAGATCATTCTTTTCACGGAACGATTCAACATGAAATATAAAGTATATAAGATTGAAAATTGTGTAAAAGCAAAGTTTTTATGAAACAAATGTTTTTTTATGAAAGAAATGTGTTACATTTGTAATGTCGTTTATTTTAGGATTGTTATATCCAATTAAATAATAGTCAACGAGTAATTATGCAAACTGATAATATATATAACCAATTAGGATATACATCTGAGTTTCTGACTGCCAATTCAGAAATAACAAACTTATATCCTGATTATGGTGATTTAGTGAAGCTTGAAGCTGATAAGTTTTATTTTTCTGGAGATCAACCTGCGATTATATTTGTAGATATAAAATCATTTAGTAATAAAGAAGAATTACAGCGTATTGCTGCAATTCAACATAAAGCTTGGAATTATAGAAAAATTATTTTATTATTCGCATTATCTGAAACAGAAATAAGAATCTATAACTGTTACGAAAAACCAACCTATATAAATGAAAATGATAATATTAATTTTAAATTAAAACCTGCAGAATTGTTATGTTATGATACATCTTCTTCGGATGTGGACACTCTTAATACTTTATTGGAAATTTTTTCTCGAATAGGGGTAGATAATGGATTGCTCTGGACAGAACATTCGGAAATACGAAAAAAGATAGATCTACAAAACCGAATTGATGCTTATTTGGTAAAGAGTCTTATTGAAACAGCTGACGCATTAGAAAAAGATGGTTTAAATAAGAAAATAATCCATAGTCTTTTAATGCGGTCACTCTTTATTTTATTTTTAGAAGACAAGGGGGCAGCTAACGAAGCAGGTTTATATACAAAGATCAAAAGCGACAGTTCTAGTTATTTCGATATTCTTGATAGTAAAGAGGCAACGTATAGATTATTTGAAGAGGTACAAATTCACTTCAATGGAAACGTTACTCCCGTTTTACCTAAAGAGAAGGAATTAGTAACGGACGATCATCTTAAACTTATTAAGAGATGTTTTATAGATGGAAATATATCAGATAATGAAATATTATTTGAGAATTGGAGATTGTTTAATTTTGAAATTATACAAATTGAATTATTAAGCGAAATATACGAGAACTTTTTAGGAGAATTAAGACATGAGCGTGGCCAGTTCTACACACCATATAATTTGGTTGAGTTTATACTTTCCGATAAACTCCCTATTAATAATAATTACGATGTGAAAGTTTTAGACCCAGCTTGTGGTTCAGGTATTTTTTTGGTTGAAAGTTACAAACGCATTATAAAAAGATGGAAAAAAGCTAATAATACAAATAAAATTAGCTTTGAAAATTTAAAGAAATTGCTTTTAAATAACATATATGGAATAGAAATAGATGAGACTGCTATTAAAGTAGCCGCATTTAGTTTATATTTAGCCTTGATAGATGAGTTAGATCCCAAAACTCTTTGGATTGAAACGAACTATCAATTGCCATATTTAATTTTTGATTCAGAAGATACAAATATTCAAAATCAAGGATGTAATTTATGGAGAAAAGACACAATAGGGGAAGTGGATACACAAATTTTTCCCAAAGTTGATTTAATTATTGGGAATCCGCCTTTTGGGACTAAAAACTTACCGCAAATAATTAAAGATTATTGTTCCAAATATAAATTTTCAAATGAATATGTACTCCCATTTATTCACAAATCGGTTGAATTTTGTCCAACTGGTGAGATCGCTTTAATTTTTAATTCTAAGGTATTAACCAACACTCAAAAAACATATCAAAATTTTAGAAAGTGGTTATTCAATGCTAATTATGTCGAAAAAGTCTGTAATCTCTCGATATTCCGCAAAACGCCAAAACATTTTGGTGGGCAATTATTTGCGTCCGCAGTAGGACCTGTAAGTATTGTTTATTTTCAACATATTGCTCCTGATACTATTTCTGATACAATAGAATATTGGGCTCCTAAAACCTATATAAAATCAAGTATTGTTGATGGTGTGGTCATTGATAAGAGCGATATTAAGGAGTTGCCTAGAATTGAATGTATGAATCCAGATTCTAAAATTTGGAAAGTTGCATTATGGAGTAATTTCAATAATTTTAGGCTCTTGAAAAAACTTAAAAAGACTACTTTAAAAGATTATTTTGAAAAAACTGATAATTGGATTTATGGAAGAGGTTTAAATGCAGATAAGAACAATCCTGATTTTATTCCTAACCAAATAATAAAAACAGAATGTATTGAAAGATATTTCACAGATCCCGATACATCTACACAACCCAATACAAAATTTTACAGAAAAAACAATGAACAATTGTTTTTTCCTCCATTTGTATTATTCAAGGAAGGACAACACAATACAGAAATAGCATGTTCTCTTTTTGAGAAAAAAAGATACTGCACCACTGGGGCTTTTGTTATAAATACTACGGATGAAATGTTAGATGAAAAAAAGTTTTTAGTTTCATATTTAAATTCAGATATTGCTAAATACATATTATTTCTAACTACATCATCGTGGGGGATTGAACGAGAACGTGTTTTGCTAAATGAACTATTAGAATTACCATCTCCATTTTCCTCAATAGATTCTAATACGCTACGAAACATAGTAATCACTTTTGATAAAATTACTTCACTCAAGAAAAGTATAATTTGTGATGATGTAAAAATAAAAGCTCATGAACAATATATCTTAAATGAGCTTATTAAGCATTTCTCATTATCTGATAGAGAAGTTACTCTAATAGAAGATACAATGTTGTTTAGCTTAGGTCTATTTAAAGATGGACATGATTCTATTGGTTTTAGGCAAACCCAATTGTCTGAAAATATAAAGTATGCAGAAACTTTAAATAATGATATAAATTCATTTTTATTATCATCAAATATGACGGTTTCGGCAACGATATATGATGTACAATTAAATGATCCGTTAAATTTAGTCATACTCCATTTTGGTAAAGAAGTAAAAGAAATTGAAACAAAAAATATTACTGAGCTTAGGAAACAACTACAAGAAATAGACAAATATATTGTTCAGAAAAAAATGCATAGTATATATGTACAAAAACACATAACATACTATGATAAAGATACAGTTTATCTTATCAAACCCAATCAAAAGAGATTTTGGACTAGAACTCAAGCTATGGAAGATGCCTCTTCATTGATAGCGGATATTATTAACATGGCTAAATAATGAATATGACAGGGATTCTTAATAATGTCATTATTAGAGATTTTGAAAATAGCTTCCGAAAGAATTGTTTAATTTTAATCGGAGAAGCTTATAAATGTCTAAAAGATACAAAAAATATTACCGTTGATTGGGACGAGGAAACAATATCGGCTAATATTGCTAGGCATATAGATGAGAATGAAAAAGCGATAGCTTGGAATATCAACGTTTCGGATGAATATCGACTATATCATATAGCTATACTCAATAATAAAAAAAGTGCTAAATCAGCATCTCGTATAGACCTAAAACTATCCACTAATTGGATTGATGCGGCTAAACGAGCGTCCTATTTTGTTGAAGCGAAAAACTTAATCGAGAATAACTGTACCAAGCATGGACGAAAATCAAAATTAAGTGCAAGAAAAATGCAAAAAAGATACATATCTACTGGTATGGACCATATAATCTCGGGAGAATATCCACCTAATAGCTGTCTGCTTGGCTATATAATAGAAGGAACACCAATAAGAATAGTGGAGAATATAAATGAAATATTACTTCAGGCAACGAGAAGTGATGAAACTTTGAAAAAGAAAAAGTTAGATATTCCATATTTAGAAGAAGCCTATATATCAGTGCATCTAAATAATTATGTATTACATCATTATTTTTTACAATTTTCAAAGTTTCAAAATACTTAGTGATCGTTGTTCCAGTAATCATTAGTTGCAAAAATAGTAATATATAAGAAGTGTTCCAATTCTCCTGTTTCAGATGGAGGATATATAGTTCAATTTGCTATAATTTATCTTGGGTCTTTATATAGTCATTCGATTGTTCGGATGTCATAGCTGCAATCTGACGCATATAAGATTCTGTGGAGCATTTGATTCCCAGTTTCTTACGAAGATTGTATCGTATTGCATCTATTGTGCGCGGTGAACGGTTTGTAAAAGAAGCAATTTCCTTTCCAGTCATACCTGTCAGTATATAGCAACACATGGTAATCTCTGTCTTGGTTAGGTTAGGATGCATCGTAGTCAATTGGTTCACAAAATCTTTATATTCTTTTTTGAATCTGAATGTAAAATCTGATAAATCATTTTTTGAAGAAATGGCTTCTCTGATAAGTAATCGAATTGAACCTATTTTTTCATGTGGTGGTTTGGAATTTTCTGTTTCTTTGCGGATATCCTCGAACTTTGCTTTCATTTTAGAGATTTCATATGATGATGAAATCAGATCATCTTTATTCTGGCAGTATCTATCCTGTAAAAAATCGATCTGAATTTTGTTTTTGATACTGTTCCAATGATTGAGCATGGTTAAAGAATGATTCTGTTTACGATGTAACAGTTGTTTATGCAACATTCTTTGCAATACTATTATTCCTACAAATCCAAATAATGAAAGAAATATAACGATTGTTGCGTTGCGTTTTGAAAGCGCATTAACTTTCATTTTAAGGGAAGAATAATTGGCGGGATTTATACTTTTCATTAATATTTGGTTGCGATTAATTTTATCTATTTCACTTAGTGAATCGCTCAGAAGATTAGCTCTGTAAAACATTACGGCAGCGTTTTTCATATCTCCAGATTGGGCAAGGGCCTCTCCTGTAGCAAGCATTAGATATTTTCGTAATTGCGGACTGTTGCTATAGTTTATTAGATCGGAATGTTTGTCAAGAAGTGTGAGCGATTCATTAAAAAGACCACGCTTATTGCGATAGGCCATGCAATGAACAAGACATACAAGGGCATTCGTAGAGCTGTATCCATTTTCAAGTACTTTTAGGAAATAAAAGTCTGCTGTGGTTGAATCTCCCATTTGTTCATAAATATATCCTCCGTGACCAAGCCATATATTATGAATAGACTTTTGGTTCGAATATTGCTTGGCGGCTTGCCATTCCTTAAGAGCTCCTCCAAAATCGTTGTTTGATAGATTCTGTTTAGATCTTGCAATATAAAGCATGCCCATTGTTAATATTCGCTTTTCTAATGTGCACTTATTAATTCCACCTGACATTTTGGATGCCATAGACAGACAGGAGTCTGCTATTTCATTATATCCAATAGCGTCAAATATATCCATCATTGCGATATAATTCTGAACATCATAATATCTTAGGGAATCCTCTTTCTCTTTTTCAATTGCATTGTCAAGAAGTTTTAGTGCTTCGTCAAACTTATATTGTGCATGAAGGGACATATATAAATAATTTGCAATCCTGAGCCATGTTGATGTGTCTCTTGTGTCGTTGAGCATAATTTTTGCCTCATTCTCCATATTTGCAAAATTACCGGTAGAAAACAATTCGCTAAGTCTGTCGACATTGACAAATTTTTCAGATATGTTTTCTGCTTTTGTGAAGATATTATCATTATTAATGGTTCCAAGACAACAGAGAATGCTGCATAATAAGAATGTAAGTAAGGCTAATATATTCTTCATGACGGCTTATGAAATATTGATGTTTCTTTCAACTGGATTTAAATCTTAACATGCTTTTAAACGATTGTTTTTGTTTTGTTAGTATGCTTATAATTTTTTTTACAGCGAAGGATTTCGCTTGTAATATGTTGGTAATCAGGGTTAATTGTATTATAGGTATTATTTAGGTGTTTTATATGTGATTAATAGGATTTTATTAGGTATGTTATTATGCCACATCCAATTTGTTGAAAATTAAATTTGCGATGTGGATTTGGTCACTCGACAACAGACTCCTCATCCATAGAAAAGAGTGAGGTTAGAATGCTTAACTTGTTTTCTGAATGTTTTAACGTAACAATGAGTCGGGTTACACAATTTAAAATTAAATGAAATCTAAATTTTTAATTGCTTTTCTATTGGGTATAGCAGGCTGCTTTCATTGTAACGCCAGATATACAATAGAGAAATGCAGCACAAGTGGAGAGAAAAGCATCTGTAGTTTCTCTGAGGAAGGTACTCTAATTTCAGAAATGAAGAGTGACACTGATTCATCATTTTTTGAACTCAAGAAGAAAAGGTCAACTGAGAATAAAGAATCTCAGCCGATTTCTATTGATGTCAAAATGATATATCCACAAGGGGTTATACCATGCTATGTTAGTTACGGGCAAGATACATTTGGTCAGAAAGCGGAATGGAATGGAGAGGATGAGTTCACAATGGATGTGTATCCTTATAAGAACTATCCCAATCTTTTCTTGGCAATTTTTGAGGTTGAAAATAGTAATAATGTTGACGAATTTTATGTGATTGCCCGTGAACTCGAATCGCTTGAAAATGGAGTGTCAGTAATATTCGATGCTTCAGATGCAGAATATAATATCGCAGCGGATTTTCTAAAAGAAAATGGCGAGCAATTTTCTTTTGCAACCTATGACTACGACCCTATAACAAAAACGCAGACGTTAAGAGCGGAGGGAGATATGTGTAATCTTTTCGGCACATATATGATATTTATGAAAGATGAATATGAACATATTGTACCATTATTTGATACACCATTTTTTATGCGTAATCGGATAAATATTGAAACTGGAAAACCGTTCGGAGGGTCGGAAGAAGCACCAATTATTCATTGCAATAAATTCCCGGATTATTGTGGACTTACATCAGGGGCAATCGGATTTACTACATCCGGTGAAAAGGGTTATATTCTTCAGACTAATACAATTAAATTGAATTCATCTCAGACCTTAAGCAATGATATAAATCTTTTTAAAGAGTATAATACATCTTATGTGACGCCTAATGACATAAATTCAGATCTTTCAGGTATAGGTAAAACTATAAGTCTTGATATGGCTATTGATAATTGGTTTTATTTGGGTCTTAAATCAGGTTGGGATGTTTCGATGAATGAAGATAAACAAGTAACAGTTCCTGTTGATGTGGAGATATGTATACCACTCGCAACTATGGAAGGAAATGATATAGTTCAGGCATTCGCTGGCACAAGGTTGACGGAAGTCTGGAAGTCGGGAATTTCCGGTGACGTGCAAAGTAGACTGATCCTTCCAACAAATAATGGATTTGAATATGTCAACTATAATACATCCGTTGGAGGAGATAACATTTGGGGCGACAATTCTTTTTTGTGTAAAATAGGGAGCTGGGTAAAGTATGACTATAATGAGTTTGTGAATCCCTATCTTCCTTCTAATACAAAAAATTACCTTGGTATCAATTGTAACAGTACGCCTTTGCTATGCTTTCAGGGAAGCTATTCTGAAGGACCTGTACCTCCTGAATATGCGGACCTGATGTTTGATTATGGATTCTTTAAAATCGGGTACAACGGCCGTAATTGTGAAAATAGATACGTTGATTATTTGTTGACGAATGCCGATTATGAGAATAATAATAATATGTATGTTTACAATTTTATCAATGATTTGACTTTAATTGATGGCGAGATAGAAGGTATTAACAACACCATACTTGGATGCAATTTTGAAGCTGCCGATTTCAATCCTCCTACAGTGCAGTATTTAATGTTCTTCAATGAATCAGGAGATGTTATAGATAGATTTGAAAAACCGAGTGAAGGTAGGTTGGGTTTCTATGCCGGTGATTTCTACGGAGTTTTTAATGAAGATTTCACAGAGTACCAAATGGATGCCAACAAGGTCGCATCAATTAAAGTGGAATATGCCCCGTATGGTACATCTGACTTTACGGAGATCCCTATAGAAGAGGATTTGGATAAGTATTTTATGCCTGGTTTTGGGTATTATTATACAGGCAGCCTTGAGGGGGTGTCTAAAAAGAGTGATAACCGGTGGTTTGATATTCGATTCACGCTGTATGATGAAACCGGAAATTACCAGATTCAGACACTTTCTCCGGCATTCAAAATTATGTCAAACGGTACGAATGTCAACGGGGTGATGTATAACAATGTTCCTTTCGAAATAGTAGGAAGAAATATTATTGTGCCTGAAGATGCAAGTATTTATAATCTTGACGGGATTCTTTCAAATGGTGTAAATGTAGCCCCAGGTATTTACATTGTAAAACATGCCGGGGAAGTATGTAAAGTTGTTATAAAATGATTTATACACATTAGCAGAATCAATCTTATTTCTGATTTTTAATGTTAAAGAGGATGTGTCATTTTTTGATACATCCTCTTGAATTGTTACATGCTGTTGCATTATTTGTGGATAAGATTATGAAGTGATTAATAAGGGTTGGTGTTTTTTATGAAATCCTTGAGAAATTCTTCAAGTGATTCTCCTTTTTTTATTCCGATTGCTGAACGGAGGCGATAACGACTTTTCCTTACAGATTCCGGCTGAATGCGTAATAGACTTGCTATCTGTTTATTTGTGAGTCCCGACGCCACACATTGCGCGATCTGCAGCATTCCGTCGGTAATTTTCGGATAGTTATCTTTTAAACGTTTGTCTATATCCGGCGGCAGTGCGTCGGTGATACGCTTCAGGCTTTTCCATTCCTCATCTGCAGCCGCATATATCTTGAGAGTCCTTTCAATATCCTTGAAAGATTCTTCAGAGATATTGCCATTGCTCGCAGCATTGGTCATTATCTCTTTTATGTCGTCGATCGCATTTTCTTTTTCGATGATGGAGCAACCCGCCAATGCAAGCTGCCGCTCTCGCTGGCTTAATTCAAGAGCTTTTTTCATCTCGCGGATTTTGAAAAGAGATATTTTCCTTTGCAGGAGTATTCCGCTGCAGGCCATTATCAAGATCAGGACAATAAGTATTATGAACAAGTTGACGCGAGACCGGTATGTTTTTCTTTCAAGAGAGGCTTTCATGTCAGCTATACGATGGCGTGTGCTGGAATCGCGAATTTCCGCAATCCTTTCGTTATCGTCAATAACGCGCCGTATACTGTCTGCTTTTATCAGCCAGATCGAGGCTACCTCGTATTTGCCTTTCAAATAATTCCCCCGACCAATTATCCGGTATAAATCATATTTGAAAACTTCATGTTTGCCTCTGCATAAAGGGAGAGTCTTTTCGCTTATGGTAATTGCAGAATCAATCTGTCCATTTTTAATTTTGTTTTCAGCTGTCAAAAGTTCAATCTGGATCTTGCGAAGAACCCATTTTTTCCCAGAAGAATAGAAATCCTCGCATAAATTTTTTAAGTCAGTACTGTCACCGGTAGCCAGATATAAAGTCAGCAAGACCGAATTCTTGAATCGTCGGTCTGAATTCAGGTCAGGATTGGCAAGCAGGTTTTCAAGTAATTTAACAGAACGGACCGTGTCTTCCATCTGGAGACGGTTGGAAACAAGATTAAGACTGTTTTTCATTTTATATTTATTAGCGTTTGCTTTACTGTAGCATTCATCGGCTATGTTAAAAAAATAGTCTGCCCCTGTCAAGTCACCGATTTCATGTAGTATTATACCAAGATACGTTGCGGCATCGCCCTCCTGAAGCCTATTGCCTGTCTTATGGAAATAAAGGCGGGATTTTTCAAATTTTTCGTAAATTTCGGGCGTATTCCCGGACTCACTGTAGAGATATACGTTATGCAACAGTTTCATGCATTCGTGTGCGAAAGGCCATTTTATGGAATCCTGCAGTCTCATCGCTTTGTCAAGTACATGTTTGCCTTCGGTTTTTCGTCCGGCCTCATTGAGTTTTCTTGAACGGACGTAAAGAGCACGCGCCATTGCTTCCTTGCGAAGATCAGGGCGATAGCACATTTTGGCGGCAGTCATAACGGAGTCGGCGATCAGATCAAGTTCCGACACATCGGCGCCTTCCTGCCATGACTGCAGGAAACAACTTAACAGACGGTCTGTCTCGGGATCAGTCTCACCCCAGTCATACCGGCCGTTGCGATTGCAGGAAATCATTACAATCAGAATGATAAAGTTTATGAAGAATCTTTTCATATGTCAAAAATAAACAAAATAATTCGTAATCCATTGATTTTAAGATCCAGTCCATTCATTGTCCATTCTGTTTTTTTGGAATAAGAGCCTGATTGCCGGTAATTTTGCGGCATGTCGAACTTAAAAATAATTCACATGAAAAATTTATTACAACTGTTTATGGCGATATGTCCCTTTATGACAGCCGTTGCCTCTGTGCCTCCGACAATCGACCGTATTATAACGACAGAGAATCGTCAGGCCCGGGAAATGGACTTCGCCCGGAGTTTAGAAAAGACTGCGTTATATTCAACTCAGGAAGAAAATACTTTTGAAGTGACAGTGTCATTTGAATTCGACGAAACAAAATTTCGTCCCTGGGGTATAAAAATATTTAATGCGGAGTTCAATGAAGATAGGATATATCCAGCTTTTGGTGGAGAAGCAAAAGTTTGCGTGCCGGAAGGAACTTATGATATAGTCGCACTCTTCGATGGAAAATCCGATCCAGAACTTCAGTTGCCTAAGCAGATTTTTGTAGTCTTAGAGAATGTGACTGTCGATAGTGATAAGATTGTGGTTGCCGATGCCGCTACTGCAACTGAACGCTTTAGATTTTCTTCTATCAATCCTGACGGTGCTATTACGACAATGCCTTCCTATGGAGAGAACGGAGATCTTATTGATAGTGGAAATTCTTCTCAAATAAGCTATATAGTCGATATATTGAGAAAAGGTATATCACAGGCAAATTTCATGGTGGGATGTAATGTTTCCATAGATGAATATGGAATTATCGCGGACCGTTGTGCCGATATTATGATCAATCCGCTCAGTGATAATTGGCTTCTTTATCAGACCCGTATTATTAAAGGCAAGGATGATTCTTTTTTCGCCGGTGTAAAAATGGAGGCTACAATGGATGGTCCACGTGAAATATGCAATAATGTGGATGACTATGCCTGTTGGACTGAATCGGAAAATTTTTTGCATACTCCCGCTTTTGAAAAGTGGACGCGCGATTCATTCGTCTCGGAAGTTTATATCGGAGCACATACGGATGGTGACAGTCATATAGGCATAAGCTCTCTTTCAAAGAAACCGGCCGAGATATGGATATGTGCTCCATTTTCTTATGTTTCAGGTCAAGGAAATGTGAATGTGATAGCTCAGGTGAAAGCACTTGATATAGATACTCAGATGGATGTCTTGGGTGAAACTTCGTGGGTAGATCGGGGAATTCAAGGGCTTCCTTTGGTTCAAATTGGAGATAAATTTGAATATCGTGATTTTAATATTCATAGAGTCGGGCATAAATGTAAATATTATCCTATAGGCAATTATACTGATTATGTCCTTATTCCCAATTCTCACGTGGGTTACGCATATACTTCACTGCCTGACAAATTCGGGGAATCAGCTCCGTATTGCACTTTGTTTTCTCAAGTGGTAGATGCGGGTGAAGGCAAGAAAATACATGGCCTGCTTCCGGATTATTTCGGAAACAACGGTGAATATAGAGATGTGGATCAGACAAATCTGAATATATATGTGGAGAGAAATGGCGAGAAGTTGTTCTCCACAAAAGATTATTATGAGTATTTCATGTGGGAGCTCACATATCCCGAGTCAGGAAATGATCCCGGAGAAATTATCACCACTTATACGAATTCGAATGTCAAGGTTGACGGCAATATCGGCATGAATATGACAGTTGCCCGTTACGATGAACGAAATGAAGACACTTCGGTGCCCACGGTACAGATGGTACGTTATTCTGAATCAGATAACATTCCGTCCATACGTTTGCGCGGGACCGCGTCTCCGAAAATTGAGATATATGCCGGAGACTGGGAGTACAATAATGATACGAGAAATATGGATTTCTCGGAAATTTCCGCTATAGAGGTCGAGGTGGCGCCATTATATTCCGGAAAATTTAAAAAGCTTGATGTGACGGGTGATGCATCCAAAGATTTTATAGGTTGGGGACAGTACTTTTCGGTCTATCTTTCCGATCTCGACACAGAAGGGTGGTATGATCTTAAAATAAAAGTAACCGATCGCGCAGGCAATTATCAGTTGCAGGCAATATCTCCGGCGTTCAAGATAAAGGAAGTTTCGTCGGTAGAGGATCTGACC
>OGHU01000536.1_pt1 | contig 26321 bp, 18 predicted proteins | sample 1571521 | NCBI WGS metagenome assembly OGHU01 (sample SAMEA2581963, study PRJEB24529) | metagenome | biome: Human gut stool | place: China | collected 2011 | reverse complement strand
CTCATAACTTGCGCTCCTTTCTTCGGTTTTAGGTTGTGTGTTCTAAGAGACTTCCAAACCGCTTGATTAAGAAGTCTTTTAGAGCATACAACACCCGCAGCTACCTTAGTGTTATAACCTTCTGGCAAATCCTTGATAAATTCATCAGCATGTGCTTTTTTCGCTGCACTGACAATAACATCCATTACTGGAGCATTCTCCTCATTCCAGCCAAATGCAATATTTTCAGCAATTGTTCCCTCAAATAAATAACTATCCTGCGGAACATATGTAATAACATTTCTTAATTCAGCCAGTGAATATTCATTTATATCTTTACCAAGTATTTTAATTTTTCCATTTTCAACAGGATAAAATCCTTGAATCACCTTAAGCAATGTACTCTTTCCACATCCGGATTCGCCGGTTATCATAACTTTCTCACCTATACATATCTGCATCTTTTCAGAATTTAACTGAGCACACATTTCACTCTTATCTTTTGATTCATCATTTTCATTATAAGAAAAATGCAAATTGGATATATCAATAGCCTTATCTCTTTCGTTTAGTATATTACTATTTTTTCTCGCAAGACCATTTTCTGTAGTAAACCATGTTATCTCTTCTACCATTTCTGATTCCATAAAATCAAATACATGACCAGCACGAACAAGTGATGTTGTCAATGCAGCTATAGAGCTCCCGAGTCTTTGCATCGCATTACTCACCCCCATCTGCAAGGTAACCACAGCCATAAGCGTACCATAATCAACTCTTCCTTCTGAAACAAAGCTTATCTTACTTGATGTTTTGAAAATGCCTTATCAAGCGTTTTATCGTCTATGATGTTTTGCATCACAGTAGAGAGCGTTATGGGAATATCGTCTGGTCTGTTATAACCCAGAGCCATCGTGAGATTTGCCTGTGCATCGGCATCAATCAGCAGGACTTTTTTACCCTGCTGCACCAGACTTACACCCAGATTGACCGCTGTGGTTGTTTTTCCGACACCACCCTTCTGGTTAGTCAGAGCAATTACTTTGCAATTTGACATAGATGCGTCCTCCTTTCACATAGATTTAGCCACTTTGTCAAGGTAGCTATGTAAACAGTACCAGAGAACGCAAAAAAGCCGCCTACTCTTAAAATCAATAAGAATAAGCGGCTTTGTAATTTGCCTTAGACATATTCAATTTTCATTCTCTTGGTCGGTGCATTTATGACCTTAAAAATAAGCTCGTCAACACAATCCGTATATTTGCCTTGCTGTATGAGTTGGTTCTTTAACTCCACAAGGCTATGTAATAGGAGTATTCTTTCGTGGCTATCCAAATACAGATGATTAAGTTTCTCTCTCATAAGCACACCTCCACTTCTTTAGCTTCATTATATTTGAAAGCAGGGGAAAAGACAAATCTGCAAAAAGGGACAAAAAAATAAGCGTACCACTATTTCTAATAATACGCTTATCGTATTTAATTGCTAATCAAGGTCTATGAATATACCCTTACAGTGGTATCTCTCCACTGATTTTTCCTTACATACTGTCCGTTAGCCTTTCGATAGGCTGCTGCCTGCTCGAAACTAAGCGGCAATTCAAAGGAAAGAGAACTCCTACCTATTTGCGATAGCTGCCTGTGCTGCTGTTAAGTTAATAGCACTTTTCCAAATTTATATTCCATTAACATCAAACCCTATTGCTGTCATTCTTTTTATAAATTCTTTTCTAAACGGAGCTATTTTGTTCTCATCTATTACAATAACTAAATTTTCTTTTGCACGAGAGCATCCTACATAAAATAATTTATATGCCCATAAAATGCCTTGAATTTTTGTTGATTTAAAGCAGTCTTTTGCATTAGTTGAATTAGGATTGCCCAAATACTTATCATAATATTTTTGTTGACAAAACAAAAAATATTTATTGTCCTTATACTTGTTTTTTATATACTGAGCATATTGTAAATATTCTCCCTCATGAGCTTTATACGTTTTAGCTGGTTTTAAATATGTTAAATTAATTGATTTTATTTCGGATACATAATCATAATAAAAATTCTGAAAATCCGTTAAATTAATATCCTCAGCACATAACAACTGAAAAAATTCATACATATAAACTATTGGATTTCGGGTTGAATCTTCGGCAATAAAGCAAACATTATTATGTCCTTCACCTTTTACTCCATGCTGTGTAGAAACGCTAGGAGCACCTAAATATGCATATAATGCATGCAGTTGTGACAACGACACTTTCAACACTTTTTCATATTCCGTATCTTCTATAAACGGAAGAAAAATATCCTTATTACAATATTCATTGTCAGTCAGAAATTCACAAAACCCTTGTATGGTCATCGTCGACAAATCATATGCTTCCTCTAATTTTTGAACTTTATCATAGAAAATGATTTTATCATTATGAAACTCAATATTAGTAAATCCACTGTTAAATATTTGCTTTTTTTCTCTAGCAAATTGAATGCTTTTGCCGTAGGCAGCCATACTTACCATTTTAATAAAATCACAAACACAAAATAATATCCGAAATAATTTATCAGGATTATCATTTGTCGTATCTGTCAACACATCGACAGGCGTATATTGAGAAGGAAATTTATACGCTTTCATATCTGATAATGCACTATATAAATCACTTGCTCCAATCTTTTCAAAACGTTCACGATTAAACAGATATAACTGCATATAATCTTTAAATTGCTCCATAAAAGACTCCGAAAAATCATTTGTTATCACAATAGTAGGATTGACTTTTCCACTAGATTTATTTGGTTGCTGAAAAAATTTCTCATCATTATACAAGTTGTTGAGAATTCCAACAATATTTGAAGAACAACGATAATTAATACGCAAGTCATCATCTTGATTAAACTTATTAAGTATAGTATTAAAAGAACCGTCGTAATTATTGTATATCTCTTGCATTTTGTCTCCAAGCAAGTATAAGGTACTGCTCGTATTCAGCACAGATTGATAAAAAATATATAACACATCCGCAGATGTATCTTGGTACTCATCGATAAAAATATACCTATATTTATTAGATAAACGTTTTTTTAACATCTCAAACTTTTCAAACATCTTGCGACAAAATAATAACATATCATCATGAGAAAGCCCTCCATAATAATAGCTACTATAGGATTGCTCATTGTAAAAAACTTTATGTAGATTATTTTTAATAGTTTCAAAATCCAGTTTTCCAAACTTATCAATATATCTTGCATTTTTGGAATCATCTTCTCCATTGTCAATCAGTGCCTTTATCTTCTTTTCAAACACTTGAAGGTATAAATCAATCACCTCTGGTTTTGAAAAGTAAAGACCAACAAAGTCAGAAAGAAATGAATGAATTGTATCTACTGTAACATTTTTACTATTAATTCTAGAATTTAATTCTTCCTTTGCTCTATTTGTATAAGTAATGCTTAGTATTCTACGATTAGGATATTGGGCAAGTAGATTAATAATCGTATTTTCAATGTATGTCGTTTTTCCGCTACCTGCCGGTGCGTTAACTAAAAACATATTATTCAATTTCTTTACATCAGCCAAATTAATCCCTCCCGTATATAATTCGGTAAAGCTTTTAAATGTAATTCCGATAAAATTATTGAATACATGAAATCTGTTTTGTTATTTTTATTCTCATTTAAAATATCTCTTACCGTTATATTCTTTTTTCTAGTTGGAATATCCAATTTAATTTTATTAATCGATATCTGTTTTTCCCACCAATCCGAACTTTTTTTGCTCTCTACTGTAATTCCTAAGAGTTTGCATAGCATCGCCTCTTCCAATGTACGAGTATACGCATCAGCTTCTCCTTGTGATACAACTTTAATCAATTCACAATCAGGATTTTTTATCCACGAATCAATATCTACTACAGTAGGTTTTTTCTTCATAATAGAATAATCTGGTTTTTTTATTTTAGGGCATGGCTTTTTCCGAAAATCTGACTGTATTAAAGATATCCTTTCCATTTCCGTTTTTTCATAAAGGCAATCTTTTAATTGTTTCCTACACTTATGTTCACAATATGGCAAAATATCTCTCTTTATTATGTTAACAGTAACGTAGTCCTTATAATACTGAATTAAGCCTGCATTTGTAATTCCATCATCATCTTTGATTTCATCGATTGATGTTAATTTTTTGCAATAGTCAATATCTGTAATTATCAGCGTCTTTATTTTCAGGAAATACACCAACTTTCTGTACCAATGAGTATACGCACCACCCACCTGTACAAAAGAAACATATTGATTTGACAATCCTTCAAATTCTTTTTCTGCTAAGAGTTTTTCAATATATAATTTTTCAGTATCTCCTTCATACATAATGACTTTATTCGCAAATATCAAATCTGAATAGTTTATAGAGAATAAAAATGAGAAAAATTGTCTTTCTTCTTCTGTTTCCAAATTCTGTTTAAATAAATTCATATCATAAACAGCACTTTTTAATAGTTTATCAATTCTTAATACTCTAATATTTTTTAAATCGGAACACTTAATTATCTCACTAGAATGTGTCGTAATAATTCCCTGCACACGGTTATTATCCTCGTTTAGCAATATTTCATTTAAAAATTTGATTAACATTCTTTCCATTTGTGGGTGCATATGGGCTTCTGGTTCTTCAATGACAAAGATATCCACTACATCAGATTGATATTGTTGGACAAATGCTTCTACCTTTAGGCACATAAATATTAGATTACTTATTCCTAATCCCTGAGAAAACTCTTTAAGTTTGGTTCCATTTTCGAATTCAAAAAATGTCTGTAATGAAGACGATAAAAAGCCTAAGAGTAATTCATCAGAGATATCTGTTTGTAATGAAAATTCTCCTTTATTATACTCAAAACATTTTTCAATACTATCCAAGGCGTTTTGTGCTTTTATTAAAGAATGTTCTTTAACTTTCTCGTTGAGCTTTTGTTCTTTTAGACCTTCTTTAATATCTTTTATTATTTGCTTTTTAAATTCTTCCCAATCATTACTTTTTTTAAAATGACTAAGTAGTTCTTTACTTATCGAAAAATAATTATCTGTTTTTTCATCATTTAATAAACGCGTAGCATTTAAATAATTATAATTGAAAAGTGATTGAAATTCTCTTACACTAATCTGCCCTGCATTCTCATAATTTTGGTCAGCAAAATATACTCTATTTTCTAATGCTCCATCAAATATTTCTTTTAAAAATTCTTCATATTCTGCTTGTAATTCAATTAACTTTATTCTAGTTTTATTGGTCTTTCTTCCTGCTTCCAGTTTTTGTATTTCGTGTTTTTTATCCAATAAATTTGTAGCATTCAAACTAAGGAGTTTATTTAATTCAGTTATATTAACTTCATAATTAAATAAAAAGAAGAAGCTTGTACATGTGTCACTTAATTCCATCAAGTAGTCTGAAAACAAAGAAATACTCTCATTCTTGTCATATTGAACTTCTATCTTGATTTTTATAGCTGTCCATTTGTTATTATTTTCTGTAGAAAACTCTTTCTTAACATTTTCTCTAAACTCTGTCTCTTTATCGGTAATATTATATATTTTATTTATACAAGATATAAAGTCATACTGTAACTTTGAGTAGTACTCTGCTGAAATATCCTCTTTTGAAAAATTCTTATCTTTAAAAATTCTTTTGAACAATTCAATAATAGACGTTTTTCCACTATTGTTAGCACCAGCTAAAATCGTCAATTCATCATCAAAATTAATAACTGCATTTTGAAACTGTCTATAATTTGTAATTGCTATCTTCTTTAGTTTCACCTCAACCCCTCCTTATCTAAATCTATTTAAATCAAATCAAAATGCTTCAATGCATCCTTTATCGCTTCCACTTTCTCCGCTGTCGGATGCTTCCTCGGCTGTTTCAATTCTTCTACCGCATTAGGAGCATCGTACATCGGCAAGCCTAAATCTCTCTTTACCTCTGCGATATATGCGGTATGTACTTTGAAACCGTATTTAACTTCTATGTATTCCTTTACCATTTTGTAGGTCACTCGTTCTTTGGGCTTGTAACTTTCCGCTCTTTTAGCAATATTATCAAGCGGAACTTTTCCCTCACCCTCGCCAAACTCAACTTTTACGTTGATATGTCCGTCTGGCTTTTTGTGGGAAAGCAGTACTACCGTCTCTATATGCACACTGTGTCCAAACTGGTCTACCGGCTGGACTTTCTTTACGGCGTAGCCGTTGGCGCTTAAAAACTTCAGGTCACGTGCCAGTGTTGCCGAATCACAGCTTACGTAGACAATCCGCTGTGGCTGCATTTTCACAATCGTTTCAAGCAGCACTTCTTCACAGCCCTTTCTCGGCGGATCCACAACGACCACGTCCGGGCGGATACTTTTACCGGCTTCCGAATCCTGCGCCTGCTTTAGGGCTTTTTCATAAAATGCCGGTACGACTTCTTCCGCCTTGCCCACGAAAAACTCTGCGTTGTCGATACCGTTACGCTTTGCATTATTGCGGGCATCTTCAATTGCCTGCGGCACAATTTCCACGCCGTATACCTTGCGCGCATTTTTTGCAAGGAATAACGAAATCGTTCCGATACCGCAGTACAAATCCCACACCGTTTCATTTCCGGTCAGTCCCGCATATTCAAGTGCCTTTGCATACAGCTTTTCCGTCTGCATCGGATTTACCTGAAAGAAAGACTGCGGTGAAATCTGATATTTTACATCGCCGATAAAATCTTCAATATACGGCTGTCCCCACAGCACCTCGCTTTTTTTACCGAGAATCACATTCGTCTTTTCCGTGTTGAAATTCACCATCACCGAAGTCATGCCGTCCATTTCACGCAGCGATTCTGTGAGCTGTTCTGCATTTTTTAAGCAGGAAGCCTTGGCCGCATTGACAATCAGACAGACCATAATCTCTTTAGTATGATAGCCGGTGCGGATTAAAATGTGGCGCACAATCCCGCTGTGGTGTTCCTCATTGTACGGGCGAATCTGATTTTTCTGCATATATGCCTTGACTTTGCGAAGCACTTCGCCGTTTTCCGGCGCACCAATACAGCAGTCTGTCTGCTCCACAATATGATGTGTTCTTCCGGCATAAAATCCGATGACAATATTGCCATCCTTATCTTCCCCGACCGGAAACTGTGCCTTATTACGGTATGCATACGGTGTTTCCATGCCGATTACAGGGTACATTTCAAAGTCCGAAAGTCCGCCGATACGCTCTAAATTGTTCTGTACCATTTTCTGCTTAAAAGCAAGCTGGGCTTCATAACGCATTTCCTGTATCTGACAGCCGCCGCACTGCCTTGCGACCGGACATTTCGGCTCTACACGGTCTTTAGATGGTGTAAGCACTTTCATCAGTCTTGCATAGCCATAATTTTTCTTTAATTTCATAATTTTGGCTTCGATAACATCGCCGACAATGGCATCTTTTACAAAAAATGTAAATCCGTCCGCTTTTCCGATGCCTTCGCCACCCGTTCCGATATCCTCAATGTGCAGTGTCACACAATCGTCTTTTTTAAATTCGCTTTTCACATTTACCTCTACAGTGTCTTTTTGATATTTGCATCCAGCCACCGGTTAAAACCAAGCCATTCGTTGGTGTCTTTGGCTTCCAGTGCCTCTTTAAACGTTTCCATTTTGGCATCCATATTATCTGCCATGGACAGTGCTACCGCTTCCATAATACAAGGTTTTTTCGGAGAACCGTATTCAAGCTCGCCGTGATGGGATAAAATACAGTGTCCGACTTCGGAAGCCAGCACCGGCGGAAAACCTTCAATGCCTGCAATCTTTTGCTGAATCATTTCATAACCCATTACAATATGTCCGAGGAAATTACCCTCGTCCGTATAATCGTTCTTTGGGAACGGTGCGAGTTCCTTTACTTTTCCGGCATCGTGAAGCGCCGCACATGTAATCAGTAAATCGCGGTTTAAAAACGGATAATTTTCCGCAAGCTTTACACACAGTCTGGTTACACTTAAACTATGCTCTAATAATCCGCCCAAAAAGCCGTGGTGTACCGTCTTTCCTGCCGCAATGCTCTTAAACTTTGCAATAAAATCGGCATCGTCTGTAAAAAAGCTCTTTAACAGTGCCGAAAGATACTCATTCTTCACACTGCCTATATACTGCATGAGTTCTGTATACATTTCTTCGATATCATACTTAGAACATGGAATATAATCAGACGGAACATATTCTCCTTCGTCTGCCTTGCGGATTCTTTCAATCTTTAACTGTAATGCGCTGTTAAAGCTGATAACCTGTCCCGTTACTGCAACATAATCCATGGCATCAAAGTCACAGATACCGCCGGAAGACGGGTCCCATATTTTGGAATCCATTTGTCCGGTCTTATCCTGAAGCATCACATTTTCATATTCTTTTCCTGACTTTGTGAGTGCTGTTGATTTGGACTTACAAAGGTAAACATCGGAGATTCTGTCTCCGTCCTTAAATTTTTCAATAAAATGCATAATCTGCCCTTTCCTTTTCTCATTTCTCCTGCCGCCAGCCGGATTATATACTTTATTTCACCGCAATTACGGCGTTAAATGTCATATCCTTATATTCATCCCCGCCAAACCGTTTGGCTGTAATAGAAATCTGCTGACCGCTTTCACACTGATATAGTTTCTCACTAAATGCCTGAATTGTCAAAACCATATTTCCGTCAATCCCTGTAATAATATCCCCCGGCTGGATTCCCGCCGCATATGCCGGAGAGTCCAGTTCAATATCCGTTACGTAAATTCCCACCGGCAGTCCATAGCGCGTTGCCATTGTACCGGTTACATTCTGCCCTTTAATGCCGAAATATACCGGACTGTTCCCGTTGGATAATTCCTGTATCATTGATTTTAAATCCGAAATGCCAAGCACTGAAAATGTCGTCTTTGTATTCTTCATGGAAATGCCGACAACATTTCCCTTCATATTAAAAAGATAACCGTAATCGCCTTCTATGCCCGCAAGTCCCGTGCTGATAATCTCATAGCTGTTATCGACACCGCTTTTTGTTGAAATGCCTGAAACCATGCCGTAATCAACCGTCTTATTCTGTCCGTAAAGCCTGCCTGCCGCAACGACAATATCCCCCTGCTGTATGCTGTAAGAGTTGTCTAACTGCGCTGTTACAATCGAACTTCTTTCTTTGGACGGAATCTGCGATTCCTTGACACTGACAATCGCAATGCCGGTATCCGTATCGCTTCCAACCAGCTCGGCATCGACTTCTGTCGCTTTTGAAACCTTTACGACCAGTGACGACGAATCACGCACAACCTCCGCATTCGTCAAAATAATATATTCTGAATTGACCTGTCCGATTACAAGTCCGACCGTTTCTGTCGCACTCTGTGTTTCCGTCAGGATATTTCCCATATCGGTCTTATAGACGTCAATTAATACCAGTGATTTAATCGCCGCCGTAGCAACATTTTTTAAAGCTGCCGCATCGGTTGTCTGTAACACTGCCTCATAATTGTCATCGGCTGTCGTTTCTTTTGTTTCCGTATTATCCTGTTCTTCACTCGGATATTCATCCTTTTCAATGGTCAGAATTTCTTTGTCCGTATTCCTCTGAACCATTCTTTTTTCCAATGCCGGATATACGAGAAGCATCACACCGCTTGCAATCAAACCAAACAGCACTGCCGCCACAAAAAACTTTGCCGCGCGGATTAGTCTGCGGTACTTCACGGACGGCTTGGGTACGATTTTTTCCGTATATAAAGCAAAGGAGTCTTCTTCCTTATGTTCTGTGTTTCCCATTTTTTCTGTCACCATAACCTAACTTTTATTGAACTGCAAAATTAATTTTATTATAACGGACAGTTATGAACAATTTATGACCTACTTGTAAATTCTTATATCCATAGTAGAATTTTTGTTTCAAATGCGGTACAATAAAATGGAATCTGTGCCGGAAATGCCACAGATTCCGTGTCTGCAAGACCCTGCATTTCCGGATTGGAGAAATGAATGAATTACAAGTCTTTAACGACTCTTGAATATGATAAAATTATTGACCGCTTAGTATCTTTTGCGGCTTCCGATAAAGCAAAGGAACGCTTAAAAAAGCTGGTGCCGATGACGGACATCCACGATATTAACGCTGCTCTTTCAGAAACCAGTGATGCCCTTTCCCGTGTCTATGCAAAGGGGGCTGTTTCTTTTGGCGGTGTACATGATGTCGGCGCTTCCGTAAAACGTCTTGAAATCGGCAGCTCCTTAAATACGGTAGAGTTACTGCATATCAGTTCCCTGCTGACCGCGGCGGCAAGGGTAAAAAATTATTACGAAGATACCACCGATTCCTTAACGGGATATTTTCATGCACTTGAACCGCTGACACCGTTAAATACAGAAATTAAGCGCTGTATTCTCTCAGAAGATGAAATCAGCGATGATGCCAGTGCAAATCTGCGCAGTATCCGCCGTCAGAAGGTGCTTGCCGCTGAACGGATTCACACCGAATTAAATAAGATGTTAAATTCATCTTCCGTGCGTAACTGCTTACAGGATTTTGTCATCACCTCACGCTCCGGCAGATACTGTCTTCCAGTCAAAGCCGAATACAAATCGCAGGTACCCGGCATGGTGCATGACCAGTCTGCAACCGGTTCAACTCTTTTTATCGAACCGGCGGCGGTTGTCAAATTAAACAATGATATCCGCGAGCTTGAATTAAAGGAACAGGCTGAAATTGAAGCCATTCTTGCAGAATTAAGCGCAAAGGCATCTGAATTTACCGATGAACTGTTAACGGATTTTCAGGTACTGACTACGCTGGATTTCATTTTTGCAAAGGCACAGATGTCCAAGCAATATAAATGCAGCTGCCCGGTTATGAATACCAACAATTATATCAATATTAAAAAGGGACGTCACCCGCTGATTGACCCGCATAAGGTTGTGCCAATCGACATTTATTTAGGAAAGAATTTTAATCTGCTTATTATCACTGGTCCGAATACCGGCGGTAAAACGGTTTCTTTAAAAACCGTGGGACTGCTGACCTTAATGGCGCAGTCCGGTCTGCACATTCCGGCTCTCGACCACTCCGAGCTTGCCGTATTTGACAATGTATTTGCCGATATCGGCGACGAACAGAGCATTGAGCAGAGTTTAAGTACATTTTCTTCCCATATGACAAACACCGTCAGCATTTTAAAGGAAGCCGATGCACACAGCCTGATTTTATTTGATGAAATCGGTGCGGGAACAGACCCGACAGAAGGTGCGGCACTTGCCATTTCCATTTTAAATGATTTGCACAAACGCGGCATTACAACCATGGCGACCACACATTACAGCGAGATTAAGGTGTATGCACTCACCACGGACGGCGTGGAAAATGCCTGCTGTGAATTTGACGTGGAATCCCTGCGTCCAACCTACCGCTTATTAATCGGTATTCCGGGAAAAAGTAACGCTTTTGCGATTTCCAAAAAGCTCGGTCTGCCCGATTATATTATTAAAGATGCTTCTGCCCGCATGGATGCCGATGACGTACAGTTTGAAGACCTGCTCTCCGATTTGGAGCATAGCCGCATTACGATTGAAAAAGAACGTGCCGAAATCAATGCCTATAAGCAGGAAATCCAGCAGTTAAAGGACGAATTAAAGACAAAATCCGACCGGTTAGATGAACGCCGCGACAAAATTTTGCGCAAAGCCAACGAAGAAGCGGCGGCGATTTTAAAAGATGCCAAAGAATATGCCGACCAGACGATTAAGACGATGAACAAGCACGGCATGACCGTAAAAGAACTGGAAAAACAGCGCAGTGCCATCCGTGACAAGATGAATAAACGTCAGGAAAAACTTTCCGTCCAGGCAGCAAAGCCGAAAGCACATAAGGCACACGACATTTCCGAATTTAAAGTCGGCACACATGTGCGCGTTCTAAGCATGAACTTAATCGGCACCGTGACCGCACCGCCAAGTCCGAAGGGCGAAATCACCGTACAGATGGGCAGTTTAAGCACCAAGACAAAAATCAATAACTTAGAGATTCTTGTCGGCTACAAAGACCCGGAAGAAGCTAAAAAAGCACCGAAGGGGGCTGGCGGCTCCGGCAAAATCAAGATGTCCAAGGCGGCTTCGATTTCCCATGAAATCAATCTTTTGGGACTGACCGTTGACGAAGCGGTTGCCAAACTGGACAAATATTTAGACGATGCGTACATTTCAAGAATTCCGCAGGTACGCATTGTACACGGAAAAGGCACCGGTGCGCTGCGAAACGGCGTTACCGCCTACCTGCGCGGTGTTCCTTATATCAAGTCGTTCCGTCTCGGCGAAATCGGCGAGGGCGACACCGGTGTAACCATTGTAGATTTTAAATAAAAGGGGGATTTTTACATGGCGACAAAACAAAAAATACTGATTGTTGACGATGACGAAAATATTGCAGAACTCATTTCTCTTTATCTGACAAAAGAATGTTTTGAAACAAAGATTGTTTATGACGGCGAAAGTGCCCTGCTCCAGCTTGACACTTTCCGCCCGAACCTCATTTTACTGGACTTAATGCTTCCGGGTATTGACGGCTATCAAGTCTGCCGTGAAATCCGCAAGTCCAACAATGTACCGATTATCATGCTATCCGCCAAGGGCGAAACCTTTGATAAGGTACTCGGACTGGAACTGGGGGCTGATGATTATATTATCAAGCCTTTTGAAACAAAGGAACTGGTTGCCCGTGTCAAGGCGGTTTTACGCCGCTATCAGCTGCCGGCGGAATCTGCACCGGTCGGTGCGACCGTGCAGTGCGTGGAATACCCTGATTTGATTATTAATCTCAGCAATTATTCCGTACAATACTGCGGAAAAAATGTTGAAATGCCGCCAAAGGAACTGGAACTGCTCTACTTTCTGGCTTCTTCACCGAATCAGGTCTTTACGCGGGAGCAGCTTTTAGACCACATCTGGGGTTATGAATATATCGGTGATACCCGGACGGTCGATGTCCATATTAAGCGAATCCGTGAAAAAATCAAAGACCACGCAAACTGGTCGATTGAAACGGTATGGGGCATCGGCTACAAGTTCGTAACACGCCGGTAATCTGCAAAGATGAAATGAAACCATCATAGCACCGGAAAGGCTTGTTTTCAATTATGAAATTTAATCTTTTAACCAAATACCTTTTTGTCTATGCGGCAGTTGCCCTGCTCGGCTTTTTAGGCGTGACTTTTATCAGCTACCGCATCGACTATGCAAAGGTTTACAACTACTATACAGATGCCCTGTACAAGCAGGCACTGTCGATTTCAAGTGAATACGCCGATGACTATTTCAGCGAGGAGCACCTGCGTATCGTTGAAACCGAATTAAGAACCGTTGCCCTGCTCAACGATACACGCATTATGTTTATCGACACCGCAGGTAATATCATTTTGGATACAGCTTATGCACAGGAGCATAACACAAAAGATATTTTATACACCATTAATGGCTTTGATTATACCAGTCTGGGGACAAAACACACGCAGACCGGCGATTTTTACGGTATGCTTGACTGTACCTGTTTAAGTGTCTTCGCACCGATAACCAGCTCCTTTACGATGAAAGGCTATGTGGTTGTGCATTTAGATGAAAATGTGATTACCGGTAATGTATACACAACCTTTAATACCAACTACATCACACTGGTTATGGTAATGCTTTTAAGCCTCAGCTTTATCGCACTGTACTTTGTCCAGATTCACAAACCGCTCAACGGCATTATCAAAGCGACAAAGGAATACGGAAAAGGAAATCTCGCCTATAAAATTGATGTCAAAAATGATATTGATGAAATCGGACGGCTGTCCGCTTCCTTAAATTATATGGCATCAAAGCTGGACGAATCCGACCAGTTCCAGCAGAAGTTCCTATCCAACATTTCCCACGATTTCCGTTCACCGCTGACATCAATTAAGGGATATCTGGAAGCCATTGCAGACGGTACGATTCCGCCGGAAATGACAAAAAAATATATTGATATTGTACTGTTTGAAACGGACCGGCTGACGAAGCTGACAAGCAACATTTTAACGCTGAATGAATTAGACCCGAAAACCGTGCGGCTTGAATTGTCCATATTTGATGTCAATTCGATTATCAAGCACACGATTGAAACCTTTGAGGGAACGTGTAAAAAGAAGCGGATTCAGTTCCAGCTGACCTTTTCCGCGGAAACCTGTTCCGTCAAAGCCGATAAAAGCAAAATCGGACAGGTTATTTACAACCTTGTCGACAACGCAATTAAATTCAGCCACGAAAATTCTGTGATTTACATTTCCGTGCGGGAAAAAGGTGAGAAAGCCTATATTTCCGTCAAGGACAACGGCTCCGGTATTCCAAAGGAAAGTCTTGATAAAATCTGGGACCGCTTTTATAAATCCGATGCATCCCGCGGCCGCGACAAAAAAGGCTCCGGCCTTGGACTTTCTATCACTAAGGAAATTTTACAGGCACACAATGAAACGATTGATGTCGTCAGCACCGTCGGCGTCGGCACGGAGTTTATCTTTACGCTGGCTTTAGAGAAATAAAAAATCATCTTCTTTCCTTAACGTTACACTGAACTTCGGAAAGAAGATGATTTTTTTAGATTTAATCCTTTTGCTGTTCCTGTTTTTCTTTTTTATCTAAATATCTATTGACTCTTTTTATTGTTTTTGCCAGCTGAACTATTCCGACAACAATTATAACAAGAATTACAATCCACAAAACTATATTAAATACAGTCAATGCTCCATCAAAAAACATATTAAAATCTCTTTCAAATATCATATCTGCCTCCTGCCTTTGTTATTCCCACAACTTTAATATTTAATCAAAACTATCATCATATGGTTCAACATTTCTCAAAGCTCCATCTGAATCAAAATAGCATCTACACATCACACCATTTCTATACAACGTATACCAGCCTGTTACCATTGCTCCACTCGGTTCAAAATAGAATTCATCTCTGCCACCTGACCAGTTCAACGTATGCCAGCCTGTTACCATACAGCCATCTGAATCAAAATAAAACTCATTTCTACCACCTGACCATTCTAATGTATGCCAGCCTGTTACCATACAGCCGTCTGAATCAAAATAAAACTCATTCCGACCACCTGACCATTCTAATGTATGCCAACCCTTTAACATTTCTCCTTCTGAATTAAAATAAAACTCATTTCGACCGCCTGACCAGTCTAATGTATGCCAACCTGTCAGCATATCCCCATTAGAATCTATATAATATTCTGTATCACCAATTTTTCTCCAGCCTTCAACTCTATCATATGTATTAAATTCAACACTAGCTGATCTTTTATATGAATTAAATTCTGTAAGATCAGTGTCAATTAGAATATACTGATGCACTATTCCAGTAAAATCTATTGTTATTTCATATCCATTATCACTTATATTAGCAACATACGCTGTTGTTTCCCATTTCCGTCCTATACTCAATCCTGTAAAACAGGCATTAAAACTATCACATGACACAAACTTCTTTGACATATATCGGATTGTTGCACTCACATCAACATTGAACTTATCAGCAACATATGGTCCCGTATGATTAAACAAACAACTTTCAGTCTGCTGATCTGGATAATCTGAAAACGAATACAAGCTTATCAAATTATCATCACCTAAAGTCATACTCTCTCTAGTATTATTACTGACTAATTCAGTTTGGGATAATGTTTCAATAAACATTTCTTCTGTAATTTCTACATTAGATAAGTCAAAATAATTTTCTTGTTCATTCAATAGATAACTATACTTGTCATAATCAAAAGTTTTACCTCTCTCAAATTCTTTATCCATTAATGAAAAGAATTGATCCGCTTGTTCTCTAGTTTTAAATTTAATTGGGATTACATCTTCTGGAATTTCATTTAGAACGTTTTCCGTATTGACAATAGCTGAGCTTTGCGTCTCACTTGTACTAGAAATAACCCCCTCACTGTCATTTGCATAAACACTCACTGGACACAAAAACAGAACAAATAGCATACCTATTATATACTGTTTCATTTGTTTCATTTGTTTCATTTGTTTCATTTGTTTCATTTGTCCTCCTCAAATTAAAAAATGTATAACATATGCATATGATATTTTTATTATATCATAATTTTGCATTAAGTCATGTTCTAAAATAAATACAATTTTATTATGGCATAGCTAAAAAGCTGCCGCATAAAAATTGCGACAGCTTTTTCTTCTAGCTTATTTTGTGAATAAATCTTTACGTTTTCCGATGACCAGAACGCCTGCACCGATAAACATGACTGCCATCAGCATTACATATAATCCTGCATTGGCGGTATCTCCTGTTTTTACGGTTTCGGTCTTTGCATTTTCTGCTTTAGCAGCTTCGGTCTGTGCGGTTGAAACATTTTCATTTACAACCTTCGATGCTTCCTCTGCCGTCTTTGCCTGTTCTGCAATAACATAGGTACTGAAATGGTTGGTTACAAAGACTGCTTTGCCGTCCTTGCAGGCTGCCTGCATATCTGTTGCCGTTCCGTCTGCTTCCATACGGAATACCTTTGTATTGGCTTCCTCATAGCCTGCCGGAATGTCTAATGTTACTTCAACGCCGCCAGGGAACTGATGAACAAATTCCGCACCTCTTAAAATAGAGATGTCTACGACTACCATTTTTTCTTTATAATCAGAAAGTGCTTTTACAGCCGCATCAAATGCACTACCTTCTGTTAATTCTGTAAACTGCATAACGTCATCTTCATCAAATACATTGTCCTCTGCCTTTAAGCTGACAGACATTTCTGCACCTTTGACGTCATTCTTTTCTGAAAGACTGGACTTGCCGCTCTTTGTGGCTTCTGTTTTGTCTTCTGCCTTCGTGGCTTCGGTTGCGGCCTCGGTCTTGTCTTCTGCCTTCGTGGCTTCGGTTGCAGCCTCCGTCTTGTCTTCTGCTGTTGTCGGTTCTTCCGGTTTTGTTTCCGGCTCGCTCTTAATGCTTGCCTTTACTTCAAGTACCTGATTTTCTACGCCAAACTTTGCACCCATTGACTGATAATCACCTGTTGACATCAGATAACCGTTTGTTGTCAGTGAACCGTCTGCATTTCTTAAAATTGTATCAATATCTACCGTAACATCCGGTGCGGTTGTAGATGTAAATGCACCTGATGTATATGGGTCTGATACAACCGTACCCAGCTTCTGTCCGCTTGTTACGGCTGTTCCTGTAATAGAGAACGGAACCTGATAGTATTTCTTACTGTTGAATGAAATACTGTTGCTGATTTTTCCGATAAACTTATCTGTACTGTTACCGCCTGCGGACAGTAAGTTAAAGAATGTTCCGCCTGCCGTTGTACGGTAGAAGTTAAAGTTCGTCTTTGCATTGTTGTAAGAAGTACAGTTCATTAATGTTAATGCGCCGCCGTTGCCGTTATCTGTAAATCCGTCTTTTCCATTGTTAAATGCAAGACAGTTAAACACAAAATGCGGTGTCGGCACTTTACCGTTGCTTCCGCCTAACTTAAATCCGTTCATATCGCCGTTGGCTTCTGAATTACCGTTTGTCAATGTACCGTTATTAAATGCAATACAGTTTCTGATTGTTACAACACCGATTGAACCGGTTGCCGGTTTTGCATATAAATCCCAGCCGTCATCGCAGTTGCAGTATGAAATACAGCCGTCAAATACATTACCTTCGCCGCATGTCAGTTTTGCCGCAAAACCATCTGCATTTTCACCGGTTGCCGGGTCGCAGTTATCAAATGATGTACAGTTGATAATGTAATTGCATGACGGCCAGTCTTCCTTATTGGTTACAGAAGAAGAACGTCTGCTGATCTGAAGACCTGTATCTCTGTTTGCCTGTAAAATACAACGTTCAATAACATTGTGGCTTCCTGCAACAAAAATACCGTTGTCTGCTGCACCGTATACAGTAATACCATATACATACCAGTAGTTGCCTTCAATCTGAAGTCCTCTTGCATTCACAGATGTATCCTTAATGTCATAGGACTGTGATGAAAAATCAAATGTAACTTTTGCACCATCTGCTGCCTTTAATACCTTATAGCAGTCTGCCGTACCACTGTTGGATACCGGAATCGTAACCTGATGATCAAATGCATAAGTACCTTCTAATAAAATAACTGCTGTTCCACTTTCAGCCTTTGCAATTGCTGATTCTAAATCAAGCGGTGAATCCTTTGTACCGTCTGCAGATGCACTTCCGTCCGGTGCCGCATACAGCTTCTTTAAATACTGTGAATCCGTTACACCGCTTAATGATGTGTATGCACCTGAAAATGCAGTGCTTGTCTTATCATAAGAAGATGTATCGCCTGTTGTTCCCCCCGGCGTTGTACTACCGGTTGTGCTCTCAGTGGCTTTTGTTGCCTCTGTGGCTTTCGTACTCTCCGTAGCCTTTGTGCTTTCCGTAGCCTTTGTGCTTTCTGTAGCTTTTGTGCTTTCCGTAGCCTTTGTGCTTTCGGTGGCTTTCGTACTTTCTGTTGCTTTTGTGCTTTCGTCTTCCTTTGTAGAAGGCTGTGTTAAATCTTCTTTATTTAATGTGTTGTGGCTTGTTGTCGGTTCTTCTGCACCGGTTCCGATATACGGATTCTGGGAAACCGTATTGTTTGGTGCAACAGATACTAAACAAGTCTTATATGCTCTTAATGCAGACTTTAATGCCTGATTTAGTGCGTAAGAAGCATCATCTTCTGCTGTAAATGTCCACTTAAAATCACCGTTTTCTACTCTGCCGGCATACTTTTCAACATTTTCCTTTGCCTGCTGCGGTGAATCTGCTGTGTAGCTGTACATTCCCTTGCTGGTATCAAAGTTGTTGTAGGTGTTGCCGCCCTTATAACTCTTGACTGTTGCAGGAACCTTTTCATCAGCAGATTCTACAACATATCCGTCAAATTCGGTATTGTTTTCCTGATAAGATACAAAACCGTTTCCGCCTTCGATATAGTTGTTATACGCTTTAATTGTTCCGCCTGCTTCCTTTGAAAATGTTGCCATGTTGGCTTCATCTCTCTTTAAGGTTGTCCAGTCTGCAATGACATCTGAACCCTGCATAGAAGTCAGCATCGGATATTTACAATTTCTGAAATAGTTTCCTTCTGAAAATACAGAAGAACCATTTGTTGAACCGATACCGTATTTTGCGTTTCCGTCATAGTAATTGTTGTATACATGAGCGGAATAGAATCGGATTCTTGGATGTCTTGAATCTGAATGGTCATACCAGTTGTGATGGTATGTAATATATAAATCTTCAGTTGTTCCTTCGCTTAATCCTAACAGGTTACATTTTCCGTTATCAAAGAAATGATTATAAGAAAATGTAATAAATGTAGATTTCTTGCAGTCTAATGCGCCATCACCCTTTGCCTGGTCTGAATCTCCGCCTGCTTCGCCGTAGAAGAAGTCACAGTTATGTACCCAGATATGGTCATTATCCTGCTGAAGTCCGATGTTATCGCCTTCACTGCTGTCTACCAGCATAATACCTAAGTTTCTTACTTCTACATTAGAAGCATTTTTAATACGGATACCCCAGCCGTAAACAGTTGCATCATCACCGACACCTTCGATTGTGATACCACATGAAAGGCGCTTTGATGAACTGCTTCCGCTGACAACCATATCTCCGCCTTCCATCACTGCAAAATCTGTTACCTGTCCAATCAGACGGATATCTAACGGTCTGTTATCGTATCCCTTTTTATACAGATTTAAAATAGCCTGAATACCGGTTGCTGTTTCTGTTGCACCCTTGGCATTTTTAACAACGTCCATGGTAACAGTATTTTTGGTTTCTTCTGTCAGATAAAGAACCACGGCATTGCCCTTTAATGTACCGTTATCACGGTAAGCGCCGTTTGCTTCGCCATTGGTCCATGCAAAGCCTGTTCTGTCATGTGCCTTGACACTGAGTGCTTCCGTTACGGCTGCACTGTCTGCCTGTTCTGTGCCGCCTGCAACCGGAACAACCTTTAATACATAATCACCAGCTGCAAGTCCTAACGCATCTGCTCTGTAATATACAGAACTTCCGTCTGATGTCTTATATTTTCTAACCAGCTCGTTATCAAGCTTTTCATAGCTTGTATCTGCTGCATCTGCTTTCTTTACGTATACGTTATAAGAAGCGGCATTTTTTGCTTCATTCCATTCTACGTATGCTGATTCAAGCCAGCCTGTACTCTGAATCAGTGAAACCTGTTCTACTGTTGTATCACCTGTGTCCGGCTTTGTTTCACTTGGTTTTGTTTCACTTGGCTTTGTGGCTGCTTCTGTTGCCTTTGTTGTTTCTTCTGTCGGCTTTGTGGTTTCTTCTGTAGAACCCTGCTTTGTATAGCTGTAGACGATGTAGAATAAATTCATGGTATCGCCCTTGGTAATCGTATAATCGCCTGCACTGATATCGACTGTCAGTACCCCATCATCACCGACTTTTGTCTTTGTTCCGTTAATCTTGACATTTTTACCCGCTGCTGATTCAACTTCTGTACCAAATACCAGCGTCAGCTTACCAGCTTCCGGTGCTGTAAATTTAACACTTGCTTTTGAATCAAACTTTAATGGGTCTGTATATGTAACCCCATCATAAGTTGCTGTTCCTTTTTTCTTTCCTGCACTTCCGGCAATTGTAAAAAAGTCATCACTGGTAACTCCCTGTGTTGTAAAATTGTGTTCATATTTTACAACCGTTGAACTTCCGTCTGCCCTTGCAGACATTAATGATGTCGGCATAATCACGCTGAGGCACATTACAAGCGCCAAAAGCCATGCCCACCGCTTCTGTGTTTGTTTTTTCATACACACCTTCATAAACCCTCCAACTTGTCATGATTCATCTGATTCATGTCCAAACCCCTGACCTGAAACCCCTAAGTGATGCATCATGACTTTCCTTTGTATTTTTGCTGCAAAATCTGCAAATATCCTTACTTTTCCCTCCCGCTTCTTTTTTATGCATTTTTTGCGTTTTTATGACACTTATGCCAATAATCTTATCATCTTTTCACAGAACCCAACATAGTACCTTAGCACTACTTTTAGATTTTTCCACAATTTAGCCATGATTTACAACATTTTATTGTGCAAGTTGCCCATTGACGTTATTGAAAATTTTTATCATTAATCTGTGATTTTTTAAAAAAGAATGTGCAAAACACATTCTCGCGCCGAGCGCGGTCGTTTGCGACAAACTACATCTTCGCGCAAGTTTGCATCATCGACATGTAGTGCCTTTTGTGTAATAGGGAATTCTATCGGATTTTCCTATTACACAAAAAATACACAGAAATACCGGATTTTCCCGGTATCTCTGTGTTTTGCCATACATTGCTTCTGCTTTTATGCTATTCTTATATTTACTCACTTTTCCAGTGCAGTCTGTGCAGATGTCCTTCCAGATTCATTGTTTCAAAATTGTGCTGGCGCAAAGCCTCATACAGTACAATTGCAACGGAATTGGACAGATTCAGGGAACGGATATCGCCAATCATCGGGATACGGATACATGTTTCCTCATTATCGACCAGAATTTCTTCCGGAATTCCGGCACTTTCCTTGCCAAACATAATATAACAGTCATCCTCATAAGACACATCACAGTAAGTCTTTTGTGCCTTAGTCGTTGCCATATATATCTTTGCACCCGGATTTTTTTTCTGAAAATCCGCATAGTGCTTGCAGTTCTTCTTATGCTCGCATTCCTTCTGTTAAAATATAATGCATATGAATTCCATGGCTATCAGGCAAAAGATGTCATTGACATTATTTCTGATAATCAGTATTATACAATTTTGCAGGATTATGTTATGATAAATGAGCATGACTGATTTCCCAGTCGTTTTCAGGAAAAATGAGAAAGGACAAACCGAATGACAAAATTAGCATTATCAGATGAGATACTGATGAAAATCGATAAACCGGCGCGTTATATCGGAAATGAGTTAAACAGTATCAAAAAAGATAAAGAAAAAATAGCAATCCGTTTTGCCATGTGCTTCCCGGACGTATACGAGATAGGCATGTCCCATTTAGGCATCCAGATTCTGTATTCCATGTTTAATTCCAGGGAAGATATTTATTGTGAGCGTGTATACAGCCCCTGGATGGATCTGGATCCGATCATGAGGGAGAAGAATATCCCGCTGTTTACTCTTGAGACCCAGGAGCCTGTAAAGAACTTTGATTTTCTGGGAATCACTCTTCAGTATGAAATGTGTTATACCAATGTGCTTCAGATCTTAGACTTGGCACAGATCCCGCTCCATGCAGCAGACCGTGGGGAAGATATGCCAATTGTCATCGGAGGCGGTCCATGTGCCTATAATCCGGAGCCTTTGGCAGATTTCTTTGATATGTTTTATATCGGAGAAGGTGAGACAGTTTACTTTGAGCTTTTAGACTGCTATAAGGAAAACAAAAAAAACGGCGGAAGCAGAAGAGACTTTTTAGAGAAAGCAGCCCAGATTGAGGGAATCTATGTCCCGGCCTTTTATGACGTAGAGTACAATGAAGATGGCACATTAAAAAGCTTTACACCAAACTGTCCAACTGCAAAGGAAAAGATCGTTAAACAGGTAGTAGCTGATATGGACAGTGTGCCATATATTGAAAAACCGCTGGTGCCATTTATTAAGGTGACTCAGGACCGAGTGGTTTTAGAGATCCAGAGAGGCTGCATCCGCGGATGTCGTTTCTGCCAGGCTGGTAATGTGTACCGCCCGTTAAGAGAGCACAGTCTGGAATATTTAAAGCACTACGCCTACGATATGCTTAAGAGTACCGGACATGAGGAAATATCCTTAAGTTCTTTAAGTTCCAGTGACTATACCCACCTGGAAGGCCTTGTAAATTTCCTGATTGATGAGTTTAAGGGCAAAGGAGTAAATATTTCCCTTCCGTCCCTGCGTATTGATGCGTTCTCCCTGGATGTTATGAGCAAGGTCCAGGATATTAAAAAGAGCAGCCTTACCTTTGCCCCTGAAGCAGGTTCCCAGCGCCAGAGAGATGTTATTAATAAGGGACTGACCGAAGAAGTAATCTTAAAGGGTGCCAGTGATGCTTTCCATGCAGGCTGGAACCGTGTAAAACTGTACTTTATGTTAGGACAGCCTACAGAGACCGTGGAAGATATGGAAGGAATTGCCCTTCTTTCTGAGAAGATCGCAGAGACTTACTATGATGAGATTCCGAAAGATCAGAGACATGGTAAAGTCCAGGTAGTTGCCAGCTCCTCTTTCTTTGTTCCAAAGCCATTTACCCCATTCCAGTGGGCAAGAATGTGTACCAAGGAAGAGTTCTTAGAGCGTGCCAATATCGTCCGCGGCAAGTTCCGTGAAATGAAGAACTTTAAGAGTTTAAAATATAACTGGCATGAAGCAGAACTGACTGTTTTAGAGGGTGTTCTTGCAAGAGGCGACCGCCGTGTAGGCGCTGTGATCGAAGAAGCATACCGCAAAGGCGCTATCTATGATTCCTGGTCCGAGTTCTTTAAAAATGAAGTCTGGATGGAAGCATTTAAGACCTGCGGCGTAGATATCGATTTTTACACCATCAGAGAGCGCAGCTTAGACGAGCTGTTCCCATGGGATTTCATTGATGCCGGTGTTTCCAAGAATTTCTTAAAGAGAGAATGGCAGAATGCACTGGATGCAAAGGTGACTCCAAACTGCCGTATGAAATGTTCTGGCTGCGGTGCTGCCAAATACGGCGGCGGTGTCTGCTTTGAAAAACGATAAGACCGCAAATAGTGCAAATTAACAGATTAATGTAAATAAAAGGAACAAAACAAACAATGATGAAAATTCGTATAAAATTTCGTAAGTACGGCACCATGAAATTCATCGGCCATCTGGACGTTATGCGTTACTTCCAGAAGGCGATCCGCCGATCAGAGGTTAATATCCGTTACAGCGAAGGCTTCAGTCCTCACCAGATCATGTCCTTTGCTGCACCTTTAGGTGTAGGTATCACCAGCAAAGGCGAATATGTGGATATTGAGGTGTTAGATACTGAAAATTCAAAAAAGATGATCGACCGTTTAAATGCAGTGATGTCAGAAGGCTTTGAGATCCTGGAGTACAAGCTTCTTCCTGACGATGCAGCCAATGCCATGTCTATCGTTGCAGCTGCCGACTACAGTCTTGTTTTCCGCCCTGGTTATGAACCGGAAAAGGAAAGCCCGGAAGAATGGTTTGAGAAACTGGTCCGTTTTTTTGACGCTGATCATGTGATGATCATGAAAAAGACAAAAAAAGGCGAGAGAGAAATGGATTTAAAGCCTTTTGTCTATGAACTGAACGTGCGTAAAAATGGGGAGGTTCCTGCGCTCTTTATGAAGGTGTCTGCAGGCAGTGCTGCAAACATTAAGCCGGAGCTTGTTTTAGATGCATACTATGCTTCTTTAGGAGAAGAACGTCCTCAGTTTGCTTTTATGACAGAGAGAGAAGAAGTTTATGCAGATACAGCCACAGCAGAAGAAGCTGAGGCTGGCACACATAAATTTGTGACACTTGGAGATCTGGGACAGGATATAGAATAATGGATAAATTAGTCATTACCCGTTTGCAGGGAAAAATATGTACAGCTTCTGTTTCTGACAGAAAGGTGACAGGTATCACCCTGGAAGAGGAAGATAAGGCATCTATCCTTAATAATATTTACATTGGAAAGGTCCAGAAGGTAGTTACAGGCATTAACGCAGCCTTTGTTGATCTGGGCGTGACCATTGGCTATTATAGTCTGGATGAAAATAAAGAACATTTATTTACCCAGCAGGGAAGAAACGGTAAATTAAGGCCCGGAGATGAGATTTTAGTCCAGGTAAGCCGGGATGCGGTAAAAACAAAAGCACCGGTGCTTACTGCTAATCTGTCCCTGCCTGGGCGCTTTTGCGTTCTTACAGCTGGAAAAACAGGCATTGGTTTTTCTGCAAAACTCACCGATACAACCTGGAAAAACCAGATCCGGAAAATGCTGCCGGAAAAAGAGTTTGAAGATTTTGGCATTATTATAAGGACCAATGCCAGATCCGGTGATCCGGAACAGATCTTAGAAGAGTGCGAAACATTAAAAATCAGACTGAAGCAGCTATTGAAGGAAAGTTCCAGCCGTACCTGCTACAGCTGTCTGTACAAAAATCTTCCTGCCTATATTACAGGCATCCGCGACTCTTATGCAGGCAAACTGGAGGAGATCATCACAGATTGTCCTGATCTCTATGACCAGCTAAAAGAGTATCTGGAAAACAGCCAGAAGGAAGATGCGGAAAAATTAAAACTGTATACAGATGATCTGCTTTCTCTTGGAAAGCTTTACAGTCTGGAAAATGCTCTTTCAAAGGCACTTGATAAACGGGTATGGCTGAAGTCCGGTGGCTATCTGGTGATCGAGCCAACAGAAGCCATGGTAGTGATCGATGTAAATACGGGCAAATACGAAGGCAAAAAGAAGCTGGAAGAAACCGTATTAAAGATTAATTTAGAGGCAGCAGCAGAAATTGCAAGACAGTTGCGTCTGCGCAACCTTTCTGGTATTATTATGGTGGATTTTATTGATATGAACCAGGAAGCACACAAAGAAGCGTTAATGGACGCTTTACGGGCAGCTGTCGCAAAAGACCCGGTAAAAACAGTTGTAGTAGAAATGACCCGTCTGAATTTAGTGGAGATCACCCGTAAAAAGTTGAGAAGACCACTGTATGAACAGGTGGCTAACAGTACAAGGGAATAGGGGAAAACAAACATGAAGATCATAATTGTAGGCTGCGGTAAAGTAGGAACTACTCTGGCAGAACAGTTAAACAGAGAAAACCATGACATCACACTGATCGATACCGATGATGAGGCATTGAAAAATATTTCTGACAATGTGGATCTGATGAGTGTAACAGGAAATGGTGCGATTTATCAGGTACAGATGGAGGCAGGCATCCAGGAGGCAGATCTGATGATTGCCACCACTAACTCAGATGAATTGAACATGCTCTGCTGTCTGATCGCCAAAAAAGCAGGTAACTGCCATACCATTGCACGTATCCGTAATCCTGAATATTCCGCGGAGATCGGCTATATCAGAGAGGAATTAAACCTTTCCATGGCCATTAACCCGGAACTGGCAGCTGCGAGAGAAATCGCAAGACTTCTGCGTTTTCCGTCTGCTATTAAGATCGAGCCGTTTGCTAAAGGAAGGATCGAGCTGTTAAAGCTTCTCATCCCGGATCATTCCAATTTAGACCAAGATCGGAAGAGCGTCGTGTAGGGAAAGAGTGTAGATCTCGGTGGTCGCC
>OGHU01000513.1_pt1 | contig 26941 bp, 22 predicted proteins | sample 1571521 | NCBI WGS metagenome assembly OGHU01 (sample SAMEA2581963, study PRJEB24529) | metagenome | biome: Human gut stool | place: China | collected 2011 | reverse complement strand
AGCCACAGGCACCAGCACCGGAGGTACCAAAGCCAGAGATGCCGAAACCGGAAATGCCAAAGCCACAGATGCCACCAATGGGACAGCGTCCAGCGATGGGCGGACAGCCGATGATGGGGCAGCCAGTACCACCGATGGGTGGACAGCGTCCTCCGATGGGACAACCAATGATGGGGCAGCCGATGATGGGACAGATGCCAAGACCACAGGCGCCACAGATGCAGAACGGCAACCTGATGGGACAACTTGGCGGTGCACGCCCGATTCCACACTTTGTGCGTAAATCAACTGGTGAGATCATCAATATTACAAAACCAGAATTTATCATCGGTAAGTCAAAGACGAAAGCCGATTATGCAATAGAGAACAACAGCGCAATCAGCCGGGAGCATTGTATTGTAATCCAGCGCGATGGCGTGAACTATATTAAGGATAACAATTCTACAAACCATACCTATGTAAACGGGGTAGAGTTGCAGCCGGGTAAGGAAGTGCTTCTGAAGCATAAGACAGAAGTTCGATTGGGAGATGAGGAATTCACATTCCTTCTGAGAAAAGGAGAGTAATATGGAGTACATTGCAACATATCACACCGATGTAGGTACAAGAAAAGAAACGAATCAGGACTCTCTTGCAATCAAGGTTGTGAACACAAAAGAGGGAAATGTTGCATTTGCAATCGTGTGTGATGGCATGGGAGGACTCGCAAAAGGCGAGGTTGCCAGCAAAGAGGTAATCGAAGCATTTTGTACATGGTTTGATGACACGCTGGTGGATGAAATCCAAAATGGAACATTCACAGAGCAGAATCTTGTATCACAGTGGGATGATATTATCCAAACTCAGAATCGCCGGCTTGGCGCATATGGAGAGGAAAATCATTTGCAGCTTGGTACGACGGTATCTGCAATCCTGTTGTACAAGGATCAGTATTATATTGTGCATGTGGGCGACAGCCGCGTGTATGAGCTTACAAAGACAGCGAAGCAGCTGACAAACGACCAGACATTTATCGCAAGAGAACTGGCAGCGGGACGTATGACACCGGAACAGGCAAAAATCGATCCGAGACGAAGCGTACTGTTGCAGTGTGTCGGCGCATCGCCGGTTGTTGAGCCGGAATTTACAAAGGGAACTGCAACAAGAAATGCAGTTTATATGCTCTGCTCAGACGGATTCCGTCATGTGATCACACCGGAGGAAATCATCGAGAAGATCGGACCGGGTGAGGCGACGGACGAGGAAAAAATGAAATATGGAGCAATATATCTGACAGAGTTAGTAAAGAACCGTGGGGAACGTGATAATATCACAGTAGCAATGGTTCGCACGATTTGATTTAGAGAGGGTTTGCCATGACGAAGGAAGGAACCGTACTAGACGGAAAATATGAAATTTTGGCAGAAGTTGGTCGAGGGGGTATGTCCATCGTGTACCTTGCCCGTGATAAGCGTTTGAACAAGCAGTGGGCGGTCAAGGAGATCAAGAATGATGGAAAGAAATCCGCAAAGACGTTGCTTAAGGGATTGGAACGAGAAGCGAATATTCTGAAGAACGTAGATCATCCGGTGTTGCCGCGAATCGTAGATATCATCAATCAGGATGGAACGATCTACGTTGTTATGGATTATATCGAGGGTGATACGATTCAGGATCGATTGAAGAAGGAAGGCGCACAGCCACAGGAGTTGGTGGTAGAGTGGGGCTTGCAGCTTGCAAGTGCATTGAATTATCTGCACAACATGAATCCACCGATTATCTACCGGGATATGAAGCCTTCGAATGTCATGATCAAGCCGGAGGGCGGCGTAAAGCTGATCGACTTCGGTACAGCAAAAGAGTACGAGATAGAGAACAATGCAGATACAACCGCACTTGGTACGCGAGGCTATGCGGCACCGGAACAGTTCGGTGATTCCAAGGGACGTGGTATCTATAATACAGATGCAAGAACAGATATCTATAATCTGGGCGCAACCCTGTACCATATCGTAACAGGAAAGAACCCATGTGAGCCACCGTATGAGATCAAGCCGATCCGCGAGTGGAATCCGATGTTGTCCTCTGGATTGGAGAAGATCATCTTAAAATGTACACAGGCAGATCCGAACGACCGTTATCAGAACTGTACGGAGCTGATGTATGCATTGGAGCATTACGATGAGCTTGACGACAGCTACCGGAAGAAGAACAAGAAGAAGCTTGGGCTTTTTGCAGCAACCGTGGCATTGGCAGTTGTATCCGGTATCACAGCCGGAATCGGATATTCCGGGATGCAGCGGATTAAGCTGAACAATTATAACCAGTATATCGAAAATGGTATGAACTACTGCCGGGAAGAGAATTACGAAGCCGGAACGGCAGAATTCAAGAAAGCAATCGAACTGGATGGCTCGGAGGAAAAAGCTTACGAGCAGTACATACAGGCATACATTGATGCTACGAACAAGGCGGAGGAAGCCGGAACGGAATCTACGCTGAATCTGGATGATGCGTTGACGTTGGTTTCCAATCGAATCAGCAGTAAACATGGTGGTGTTGAGAAAAACAGCGCAGTGCTTTACAAGCTGGCACTTACTTATTTTGAGGAAGAGCGTTCTTACAGTCAGGCAGCCAAATATTTCGGCATGATTGACGAGAAGGACGAGGAATATGGAAAGCTTGCAGGCTTTTACAAATCCATTTCTGAGCTGCGATCTGACAGTACGTCGGATGCATCAGAGCTGATGCAGGCGGTAAATGATTTCGCAACCTACAACGAGAACAACTTTACGAACCAGGAAGCAACCAAGTTCGTAAACTATCGTATTATCGGCGAGATTTACAGTACAAACGTCAGCAAGGATGCGGAGACAAGCATCGCAGAACAGGCAAGTACGGTGATGGAACAGGCGGTTGCAGATCTGGACGAGTACACAGGCAATGATCTGGACGAAGAAGCAGTTATGGATATGAATTATCGTTACGACGATAACCTGATCATGATCTATGAGCAACTTGCCAAGGAAAATGCAGATAATGAAACAGTTGCCAATGGATATTATTCGATGGCAATCAGTTATTGTGAAGACTATATTGGAATCCTGAAGATGAAGGTAGACAGCGATCCGGGCATTTCGCTGGGTGGTTCCTCTGTCAACGCGTATAACCAGTCTTATTACAATAAGATGATGACGGAAGCACGTTGTTATGACGCACAGGGCAAGACAGATGATGCACTCAAGATATACGAAGCCGCAGAAAAGGTATTCGGTACAAAGAACGAGTGGAGCGACAACGTATATGCAGAGCATCTGGATTATCTGTATCGTCTGTGTGAGGCACAGGAGCAGGATCCGAAGCTTTGGACGACGAAGATTCCAGATCTGACAAAGAAGCTGATTCAGGTATTTGATGATGGTGGTAACGTGCTTGGCATCGACAGCAACAAAACATGGTACAAACGAAAAGATACGTTGCAGATGTTGAAGGACGGTAGCTATGATATCAGCGAAGAAGAAGCGACGCAGGCACCGGATGCAAATTCCGATGATTCGCAGTCAGCAGAGATGGGAGAGTGATCAGCATGCAAAACGTATATGAGATATGTTTCTATGGCGGCTTGGTACTGGCGATTCTCCTTCTGATTGCGGCGATCGTGTTATTCATTGTATTGAAGATACCGAAGGTAATTGGAGAATTGACCGGAAGTGCTGCGAAAAAGGCAATGAAAGAAATGCAGGATGGTACAGCGAGTCCGGGCAGCGTAGCGAAGAAAGAACAGGAAAAATACTACAACATGGGAAGTGGAAAGATCACTGCGAAAGAAGCGGTTTCTACGCGGGAGGATCGTAAGGCTAATGGTAACGATTCCACCGAACTGTTGGAGAAATCAAAGGAGAAAGAAAAGAAGTTTGAAGAGACCGACATCCTTCGTCCGGGCATCAATGATTATGATACACCGGATGATGGCGAGACAGAAGTACTCGGTTCAGGTGCGGATGATGAGGCAACAGATGTGCTTCGGGATACATCGGCAGGAGATGACGGAGCAACGGATGTACTTCGAAACGACGAAGGAGATGACGGAGCAACCGATGTACTTCGGGGAGACGATGCAGACGATGAGGATGCAACCGACGTTCTGCGGATGGACGATGATGACAGTGAAGCAACCGATGTATTGCGTGCCGACGATGACGACAGTGATGCAACTGATGTTTTACGTGCAGATGATGACGAGGAAGGTACAAGCGTGCTGACAACCGGAACATTAGCGAAGAAGGTAAAAGTAATTTACAATATAGTAGTTGTTCATTCAGATGAAAGTATAGAGTCGGGTAGGTGAAAAAAGGATGAAAAGAAAAGAAACAAAATCAAACAATTCAAAACACCCGGTAAAGAAGCTCATAGCATTATGGGTTGTCTTTGCTCTGCTGATTGTACCATTTGCAAACCATGTCGGTGATAAGAATGGCGCGAAAGCAGAAGGGGGAAGTACAACTGGAGGTGTAAAGGTTGTCACAGATTCGTCCGTAGGTGTAACCGTGGATGTATCTGAGAAGATACGAATCAACAAAGATGATACAGGCGCTATTGTGCCAGGAACCTTGAAAAAAACAGTATATCTGTTAAAAGATGTACAGAGTGTAACGAAATTAAAATTGCCAGAACTTAAAAGCAATGATACAGATTTGGCTTTGTTGGGAGTTACTACTGCTTTTGGTGTAGATGCTGAAATCCCTTCAGAAATTACATCTTCATTGCGCCCATTGACAAATAATGGAGAGACAGACTTACAGGATGATGCCGTTAAAGAGAGTCGTAAGATTGGAATCTATGCAAGAGCGAAAGATACGGATTCTTGGAAATTGCAATGTGTAGTGAATGTTGTATGTTTGGATACGGTATTTACAGGTATTGCGGGACTGTATGGTGATAACGCGCACACAGATAAGCTGACAGCGGATCGATATGTAAATGAAGCATATATAGGAGTATGGGTGGATCCCATTGATATACCACCTAACACAAGCTTAAAATATTATGTAAAAACAGACAATCCTGCAACGTCAGAGGAATTAGTAAATGTAGCAAGTTATACTTGGAATTCATGGGATTTTAAAATTTCAGCAGATGCAGAGAATAACGGAAAACAAGTTTACGCATACGCGGCATTGATTGATAATGCATCATCACAGGTTCTCGAATACATAGACGCTGGCACGACTCATATAAGTAATGATGCACAGGCACCAACGATTTCGAAGGTTACAGAAGAGCAGTCAGAAGATGGGAATGTATACGTTGCATTTGATACAGGATATACAGATGACAACGGCGTATATTATGGAAACAAAAATTATTATCGGTTCACCGTAAAGGTAGAGGATGTAGCAGCAGAAAATCAGGATGCATCTGGAGTAAAAAATGTTACTGCATATTTGAATGGCGATACTTCAAAACCATTTTTAGCCAGCAAGAATGCGATAACGGGTAATTATGAGATCACAATTCAGAAAACAGATTTAGCAGAAGGCGATAACACAATTACAGTGACAGCCGAAGATAATAAGGGAAATAAGTCAGAAACATTCACATATCCGGTAAAACTTCATCAGGTTACGGACTCTACAGAGATTAAGAGTGTTAAATTCTTAGGTGAGGATGGAGATCTTCTTATAAGTGATGCAATCATCCGTGAGCCAAAGACGATTGAAATTACACTGGAATCTACCAAAAATGTAGGCAAGGTAGAGGTAAAAAGTGGAGATGATGTTTCTTTTGCAGATGTAGCTCCAGTTACAAATGCAGAGAGTGTGAAACGTGTATATTCTGTTACAGCGAAGATTCAGATCCCAACAGATGCAAATATTGCATCTACAAACTTTTCTGGATTGAAGATTGCTGTATATGAAAAAGACACAAATACAATACTTTCAGATAATAAATCTATAAAAGATATCATGTACGATGCAACTGCTCCAGAAGTAAAAAATCCGGTTATCCAGAAGAAAAAGAATGGAAGCAGTACATGGGAAGATGTAGCCGATGGCAGTTTAGAAACAGCGATTGTTACAGAACTGGATACAGAGTATAGATATATGGTAGAAGTAACCGATGATTTGAGCGGCGTTGCAAAAGTAAGCTCAGACAAAGGAGACTTCACACTTGAATCGGGCAATAAGTATGTATTCAATATTCCATCGGGTGAGCTAAATGAGACTCTTCCATATTCGGTCGCAGTTTCAGCAATAGATAACGCGGGCAATCCATCAACGACTTTGACACTTCGTGGTGTAACAAAGATTGATGATACCCTGCGCGTAGATAAATGCGTGATTACGGATGCAGCTGGAAACGATGTAACAAGCGATGTTTTGGCAGGAAAGAATACCAATAAAAAATATCAGCTGCAAGTGACTGCAAGCTCTGCTTACGTTGTGCAGAAATTTGAACTGATTGCAGGTGGTACGAATGACCAGGTAAAGGATGTTGCTGACTCTGATAATGACAAAAATCCAGACAGTCATCGTTACAGCACAACGGTGAAATTTGAATTGCCTGCTAAGACGGATATAAATGCACAGCTGGATAGTATGTATCTGAATGTGATAGATGGAAATGCACAGAAGATTCGTTACCCACAGGATGCATCTAAAACACTTGGTACAATTTTATATGACCGTACGAATCCAACCGTATCGATCAATGAGGCAAACGATAGCACATGGTATAAGGAATATACAATCAATTATACGATTACTTCTGGTGATAATGGTGTGGAATCGCCACTTGCAAATGCCGGTTATTCTCTGGCAGGAAGCAAGGCAAATGTAACAGACAAGGAAATCACATTGAATGGAACGCAGACTTCTGTGAACGGAACGATTGCGATTCCAGAGTCAGCAGGAATTACAGGTACATCTCTTGTGTTTAATGCACAGGATGCAAGTGAGAATCTGCTTCCAAAAAATCTGTATAAGATCAAAGTGGATAAGACAAAACCGAAGGCTGAATTGACAGTCAATGGAAAAACAAACATTATACAGCCATTGGATGGCGAGGTACTGATCAAGACAACGGTATCGGATAACCTGACAATCAATCAGGCGACGATCACAGTGAAGGGACCAGACACCGATGTGACAACAAATCTGAGTGGAGCAAAGGAACTGGTAAATGTCAGCCAGGAAAACAGCTTCACATTGAATAACCTGATCGGCAAGAAAGCCGCAGATGGTGACTACACCGTGACAGTCAATGTGTCAGATAAGGCAGGAAACATTGATTCCAAGACGATGAAGTTCCGCGTGGATAACACAATCCCGGTTGTTACAGCAAAGATTTCCGGGGGTACAACTGCTGGCAAACAGCCGGGCAAGAACTTTGATGGAACTGTTTGCGATTACTTCTATCGTTCCAATGTAACGATAGAGCTTACTTATGAGGATGAGAATATCTCAGCTTCCGATGTAAGAGTAACAGATAATAACAACGTGGTAAATGTAACATGGCAGCGAATCGGTACATCTAACAAGTACCGGGCAAGCTATGTTTCAACCGGTATTGGCGCACGTGTAATCAAGATCAATGCACAGGATAATGCAGGCAACAATGCAGTTGAAAAGCAGGTTGTATTTATCAAGGATACAGAGGCACCGAATATTGCTGCAGTAATCAATGGAGGTATGGTTTACTCTGAGAATATGGGGGTTGTTGATCTGACTTCCGATGCAACGGTTGCTTTCTCTGTAAGCGACGCAAACGAAGACGTACATGATTTCAATTACCAGTTGATTAAGACAGTACCGGATCAGCTTCCGGTAACCGCGGATGTATTGAAGACAGACAACCGGGTATTTGGCTATACAGATGAGGCTGATTATCAGGTAAAGGTATATTCTGTGGACAAGGCAGGAAACCGAAGTGCAGAAAGAAATGTACAGTTCCGTGTTGATAAGACAGCACCAGAACTGCAGATTACAGGAACTGCTTCCGGTTCGACACTGAACGCAGGAACAACCCTGACATTTAGTATGACAGAGGCATTCTGGTGGGATGCATCTGGTACGATCACGATCACAAGAAAAGCAAACGACAGTGTGGCAGAAGCCGCTTACAAGACCATCGACTTCAAGCCAACTGCACGTGTGACAACGATGACAGAGACACTTAGTGAGACAGGTGAGTATCAGGTAACATTTACCGGTAAAGACCGTGCTGGACATACCGCAGAGGCAACCAGCTATACGGTAAGAATTGATACAGGCAAGCCAATCATTACGCTGAGTGGCGTGTCAAATAACGACAAGACAACAAAGCAGGTAGAGTTCCAGGCACAGATCGAGGAGGACTTCTATCTGACAAAGTCTGTAACGATTCAGGCAACAAGAACATATCTTGATCCAACATCTTATAAAGAAAAAACAGAGGATCTGCAGATTACCGGATATAATCCGACAGCAGCAACGACGCTGATCCGAAACACATTTACAGAGGATGGTATCTATAAGATTCAGATAAACTGTAAGGATGCCGCAGGTAATGAGGATACACAGGAGGTTTCCTTCACGATTGATAAGACAAAACCAGTGATTGATCCAAAGGTCATGAGCGCATATGAAGGAACTCTGACATCCTTTGCATGGGATTACGATCTGAACGACATTATCTATGACCTGACTGTCTGCGATGCACATATGTACTTGAATGGTAGCGAGTATGACGGAACATCCGAAGTCGAGGACGGCGCATATGAGATGAAGATTACAGCCGAAGATGAACTTGGAAATGCAACTGAGAAAACAGTAAACTTCAATCTGGATACAAAGGCACCAACCTTTATTGTAACGGGTGTAGAAGATGGAGAGATTAAGAACGAGCAGTACGACATCAACGTATCCCTTCAGTTGGATGAGGATACTCTGGATGAGGTAACGCTCAATGGTTCTCCAGTTGAGATCAAGGACAATGCTGCTGCGATTACAGTTACGGAAAAGGGCGACTATAAGCTTACAATGAAGGCACATGATGATGCCGGAAATGAAGCAGAACAGACGATCAGCTTTACATATGGAGAGAAGAGTCATGTACTTCTGTATGTATTGATTGGTGTTGGCGTTCTTGTAGTGCTTGGCGGTGGAATTGCAATTATTCTGGCAGCAAAGAAGAAAAAGAATAATTAACCGGAGATAAAACCAGGTTACACAGGCAGGAGCATGGAAACATGCTCCTGTTTTGCTTGCAAACTACCGCTGGGCATATTATAATCAGAAAAGCGAAAACGGTAACAGGGAAAATTGGTAGGAGGTTGACGCATGGTAGACGTTGCGATGCTGACAAAGCAAGGGGGAAGAGATCACAACGAGGATTACATACGGAAAGCAACATACGAAGAACAGCTCTGCCTGATCTTGTGTGATGGACTTGGCGGGCATGCCTGCGGGGAAATAGCATCGGAGCTGGTCGCAGAAAGCATAGCAAAGGGATTTGAAAAACAGGGCTACTATGCCGGATTTTTCAAGGATGCATTGGAACAGGCACAAAAAGAATTACTGGAAGAACAGGTGCGGCGGGATCTGTGCAACTCCATGAAGACAACGGCAGTTGTGCTTGTAATCACACCGGACCTGATACAGTGGGCGCATATCGGGGACAGCCGGTTGTATCGGATTTACGAGAATGGAACAAAATATCAGAGAACGCGTGACCATAGCTTAGTACAGATTCTATGCGATACCGGAGAAATCAAGGAATCCGAGATCCGTACGCACGAGGATCGGAACAAGCTGCTGCGTGCGATGGGCGCACAGTGGGGGACGAAAACGTATGATATAAGTGCGGTTGTGGAGCGCGGAGAGACACAGGCGTTTGTGTTGATGACGGATGGTTTCTGGGAGTATGTCTATGAGGAAGAGATGCTTGCCACATACAAGGAAGCGTCCTCTGCACAGGCTTGGTTAGATGCAATGGAAAAATACGTGCTGAAGCGGGCAGACATGACAAAGACGGATAATTATTCTGCAATCGTTGTCCGCGTGGAGGAATAAAGAAGATGTTTCGGGCAGTTGTATTTGATATGGATGGTGTCATTACGGACACGGAAAAATTATACAGGAGATTTCAGTTAGAGGAAGGCAAGAAGCTGGGAATCCCGGATGATGTGATGGTCGTTGCCTGCGAGCGTATCGCGGGTGGCACGAAGTACACAAACAAGAAGAGCTTTGAAGATGTCGTCGGTATGGGGATTGATTATTTTGATTTTCGGGAAGCGGTCGTGAACAAGCTGGACGCGCATATCCGGGCACACGGCGTGGAACTGAAGCCGGGCGTCGCAGATACATTAAAATATTTGAAAGAAAAAGGTGTTAAGGTCGGACTTGCAACTTCTACGGTGCGTGAACGTGCCACGGGATATCTGAAGGCGTATCATATTGACCGGTATTTTGATGAGCTGGTGTTCGGAGATACGGTTGCACATGGTAAGCCTGCACCGGATATTTACCTGAAAGCGTGTGAGATGCTGGATGTAAGACCGGAGGAGGCAATCGCCGTGGAGGATTCCATCAACGGAATCGTATCGGCGGGGCGTGCCGGCATGTATCCGGTTATGGTGATCGATCTGATCGAGCCGAACGACACCACGAAACAATACGCTAAGAAAGTATATGAATTCGGACGCATCGACCGTCTGAAGGAGTTAATATAGTGTCGAACAAGACCACTATGTAGATGGAAGATGTATGTAGATATGATTCTAAAACAGACCGTTGAAGCACGCTGGCACTTAACGAACGTAGTGAGTTTAGTACCATTGCGTGCTGAACCGAGCGAGAGCGTGTCTGTGTAGAATCATATCTACATACATCTTTGGAATAAAATATATCTTGTTCGATACGAGAATAATATGGAGGATAGAGAGATGAGTAACATGAATTTGCTGGTTGTTATTTTGAAACATGAGGATCTGGTAAGCGAGATCTGCAAGGAACTGGTAGAAGAAGGGATTCATGGAGGTACGATCGTTGATGGTACCGGTATGGCGAGTGTTGTCGAGAAGATGGATGACCTTCCGATCTTTGGAATGCTTCGTTCCATCCTTGCGGATGATGACGATCATGAAGTGGTAAAGATGATGTTCTTTGTCGTAGATGATGAAGAAATGAAGAAGGCACGCAAGACGATCAACGATGTGATCGGACTGGACAAGCCGAACACCGGAATTATGTTTGCACTTCCGGTATCATTTGTGGAAGGCTTGGGTGCGTAATCATGGATTTGAATATATTAACGTATTTGGGAATCATGCTGCTGGCAGCATTGATTGCGGGTAAGATTGTCAAACAGATGCGACTCCCGAACGTAACCGGATACCTGGTGATTGGACTTTTAATCGGTCCAAACTGTCTGAAGCTTCTGAGTGAAGAACTGATTGATCATATGGATTTGGTTACAGAGCTTGCTCTTGGCTGTATCGCATTTTCAATTGGCGCAGAGTTTAAGATGTCATTCCTTAGAAAGGTCGGAAAAGCACCGATTGTCATCGGAATCACAGAGGGCATGGGGGCTGTATTTGTAGTAGATACTATTTTGCTGCTGCTTGGATATGATGTCAGTTTTGCACTTGCACTTGGTGCGATTGCATCTGCAACAGCTGCAGCATCCACAATGATGATCGTGAAGCAGTATAAGACGAAAGGACCGGTCACGAATACACTGCTTCCGGTTGTTGCACTGGACGACGCAGTAGCACTTGTTGCGTATGGACTTTCCATGGCAGTTGCCAATGTTATAAGTTCGAGCGGAAGCGCACCGGTGGGTAAGCTTTTGATTGCTCCGTGTATTGAGATTTTTGGCGGCCTGTTGTTTGGTGCAGTACTTGGCGTGATCATGACGCTGCTTGTAAAAGTTTATACCGGACGTGGAAACCGGCTTGCAATCACAATCATGATGATCTGCCTGTGTGTCGGTATCTCGGATATGGTTGGATTTTCTTCGCTGCTTGCCTGTATGATGTTAAGCACAATATTTGCCAATATCTCAAAACAGAGTGATAAGATTTATGAACCGCTGGAACGTGTTACGCCACCGATCTATATGATGTTTTTTATCTTGTCGGGTGCGTCTCTGGATGTGACGGTTATTGTATCTGTTGGCGTTGTGGGTGCAGTGTATGTCGTAGGCCGAATCATTGGTAAAGCGCTGGGGGCAGCGTTCGGGGCGAAGATCTCGAAGGCACCGAAGGTTGTCCAGAAATGGCTTGGTCTGACGCTTGTGCCGCAGGAGGGCGTGGCGATTGGTCTTGCCACATCGGCAGGTAAATCGCTGCCACAGTATGCCGCGCAGATCCAGACGATCGTGTTGTGTGGTGTTGTTATCTACGAGCTGATAGGACCTGTCATTACGAAGCTTGCATTGAAGAAGGCAGGGGAACTCGTGGAGGAACCAAAGAAAAAAGCCAGTGCGAAAGCGTAAATAAGTGAAATAGAAAGTAATAAACGCAACTCATTTTTCATATATATAACCAAAGCAAGTGGGTATGGCGGTCTGCCACACCGGACGAATGGGAGTCTATATGGAAAAACGGGTTGCGTTTTGTGTTTTAAAGGCACTGGTTGCAGCGTACATTGTGACCGGGCTTTTGCTTTTAATTCTGGCATTTGCATTGTATAAGCTGGGATTGAGTGAGAATGTTGTAGAACTGGGTGTTGTGTTTATCTATCTGCTGTCGAGTGCCATCGGCGGATTCTTCATCGGTAAATGCATGGAAGTAAAGCGGTTGTTGTGGGGCGTGTTGCTCGGATTGTTCTATGCGGTGCTCCTGCTTGTGTTATCTTTGATCGTGCGTGGAAATGCACAGGGAATCATACAATCCGGGTTGCTTAATACATTGATCTGCCTCGGTGGAGGGGCAATCGGTGCATTTCTGTCATAAAACATGGCAGAAATGCGTATTTACAAGTAGAATGTAAAAAAATAATGATGACAAATGACAGGACATGTGATAAAATATCCATTAATAATGCTAGTAGGAGGCGATAAAGATGAAGAGAATCAAAACTTTGACAGAAAAGACAATGAAGAGCACTGTAGTTAAGGGTGGTTGCGGCGAATGCCAGACATCTTGCCAGTCAGCATGTAAGACAAGCTGTACAGTTGGTAACCAGAGCTGCGAGAACAACTAATTACAGATAAAGAAAGTGTAATACATACACTTCGCACAAGAAAAGGGGATATCCTGCGATGTCCCCTTTCCTTAATGAATAAGAGAAATAGGAGTGACTAAGAAAGTGGTACACCAGTACAAGAACAATGGGTATAATATCGTGCTTGATGTGTGCAGCGGCTCCGTACATGTAGTGGATGACCTTGTATATGATATGATTGCGATGTACAAGGATAAGAAATTCGAAGAGATTGAACAGGCAATTTTAGAGAAGTATGGAGATACCTATAGTAAGGAAGATATCAAGGATGCGTATTCCGACATTTCCGAGTTAGAAGAAAAGGAACTGTTATTCACGGAAGATGTGTTCAAGGATGTCATTATCGATTTTAAGAAGAGAAAGACCGTAGTCAAGGCGCTTTGCTTACATATTGCACATGATTGTAACCTTGCCTGCAAGTATTGTTTCGCAGATGAGGGAGAATATCATGGTCAGAAACGGGAACTTATGAGTCTGGAAGTTGGCAAGCAGGCGATTGACTTTTTGATAGAGAATTCCGGAAACCGTGTAAACCTTGAAGTTGATTTCTTCGGCGGTGAGCCGTTGATGAACTTTGATGTGGTGAAGGAAATCGTAGCATATGGACGAAGCAAGGAGAAGGCGGCAAATAAGAACTTCCGTTTCACCCTGACGACAAATGGTATGCTGTTAAATGATGAAGTCATTGATTTCTGCAACAGAGAGATTTCAAACGTTGTATTGAGTCTCGACGGCAGAAAAGAGATTAATGACATGATGCGGCCAACCAGAAATGGAAAGGGAAGCTATGACATTATTGTGCCGAAGTTCCAGAAGTTCGTGGAGAAGCGCGGCGATAAGAGCTATTATGTGCGCGGTACATTTACGAGAAACAATCTGGACTTTACGAAGGATTTTGAATTGATGACCGAGCTTGGATTCAAGGAGATTTCCATTGAGCCGGTTGTCACACCAGATGAGAATGATTATGCGATCCGCGAGGAAGATTTACCAACGATTTTCGAGCAGTATGACAAGCTGGCAGTTGATCTGATCCGCCGGCAGAAGGAAGGAAAACCAGTGACATTCTTCCATTACAAGCTCGACTTAAATGGTGGTCCGTGTGTGTACAAGCGTCTGTCTGGATGTGGTTCCGGTACGGAGTATCTGGCAGTGACACCAACTGGAGATCTGTATCCGTGTCATCAGTTTGTTGGACACGATGAGTTCAAACTGGGTGATGTATTCCATGGTGTAGAACGAAACGATATCGTGGAAGAATTCAAGCTTTGCAATGTCTATGCCAAGGACAAATGCAAGGATTGCTTCGCAAGATTTTATTGCAGTGGCGGCTGTGCAGCGAATTCGTATCAGTTCCATGGCAATATATTAGACGCATACGATGTGGGTTGTGAATTGCAGCGGAAACGTGTCGAATGTGCCATTATGATGAAAGCAGCTCTGGCGGATGACGAAGAAGACGAAGCGGCAGAGTAAAATAAATGAAGGAGAGACAAAAAGATGAAGAAAACAAAAAGAAAAGCAGTCATCAATCTGATTATTTTCTTCCTGCTTCTGGCTGGCGGTATCTATATGGCAATCGCTGGTGTAGGACAGAATGAATCCGGTAAAACTGCGAATGTTCCGTTGGGACTGGATCTGCAGGGCGGTTTGTCCGTAACCTATGAGATTCAGGATGAGAAGCCGACAAGCGACGAGATTAAAGCAACTGTGGATAAGCTGCAGCGAAGAGTCGATGCGTACAGTTCAGAAGGTGAAGTGTATCAGGAAGGAAATGACCGTATCACGGTTGAGATTCCTCTGAACACAGAGAAGGTAGATGCGCATGACGTATTGGATGAACTCGGTCAGCCGGGACAGCTTCTGTTCCTTGATTCCGAGAACTATACAATCTGGCAGCAGAATCAGAACAATGGTACGAACGATGCATACGAAGCAGTTCTGACAGGTTCTGATATCAAGAACGCACAGGCAGGTGTGGACGACAGTGGTACAGTGAAGGATTATGTTGTACAGCTTCAGTTTACAGATGAAGGTGCGCAGAAGTTTGCAACTGCAACTGCAGCCAATATTGGAAAGCCAATCTATATCATCTATGATGGAGCCGTTGCAAGTGCTCCAACTGTACAGAGTGCAATCACAGATGGTAATGCAGTTATCAATAAGATTTCCAGCTATGATGAGGCAGAAAGCCTTGCATCAACAATTAAGATTGGTGCGCTGCCTCTGGAGTTGAAGCAGATTCAGTATAATATCGTTGGTGCAAAGCTTGGTCAGAAAGCAGTATCAACAAGCTTGATCGCCGGTGCGATCGGTTTTGGCTTGGTATGTATCCTGATGATTGTACTGTATCGTTTCCCAGGATTTATTGCCAGCTTAGCACTGACAGGTTATGTTGTATTGATGCTTTTGATTCTGAGCATCCGACACATCACACTGACACTTCCTGGTATTGCAGGTATTATCCTGTCAATCGGTATGGCAGTGGATGCGAATGTCATCATTTTCACACGTATCCGTGAGGAGATCTCTGCAGGCAGCGGTGTGCGTGCGGCAGTGAAGGCAGGTTTCTCCAAAGCGCTTTCCGCGATTTTGGATGGTAATATTACAACTTTGATTGCAACCGTTGTTTTGATGATCCTTGGCTCTGGTAGTATCAAGGGATTCGCGGTTACATTGATGCTTGGTATTGTCCTTTCTATGTTTACCGCATTGTTTGTGACAAAGATGCTTTTGAATTCGTTCTTAGAGCTTGGCGTACAGAATCCAAAGATGTATGGTAAGGCAAAGGAGCCAAAGATTCACGGATATGTAAAGAACTTCAAGATTTGTGGTGTTGCTTCTTTGATCGTGATCATTGCAGGACTTGCGTTCCTCGGTGTAAACCATTCAAGAATTGGCAAGTCATTAAATTACAGTCTGGAGTTTACCGGTGGTACATCAACAACTGCTACTTTTGCAGAGGACGATGTATATACACTGGAGCGTGCAGAGTCTGAGGTTGCACCAGTGATAGCAGAAACAGCGGGTATTGATGCTGGAACGATTCAGATTCAGACAGTAGAAGGAAACAATCAGGTTATCTTCAAGACATCCGAGCTTACAGAAGAGCAGAGTGCAAAGATTGACGACCTGTTGAAATCACAGTTTAAGGCAACAGAAGTGGACAACCAGAGTATCAGTTCTACCATCAGTGGTGAGATGAAGAAAGATGCGATCGTAGCGATTGCAGTATCTTCTGTATTGATGCTTCTGTACATTGCGTTCCGGTTCTCTGACGTGAAGTTTGGTGTCAGTGCGGTGCTTGCTCTTGTACATGATGTATTGGTTGTATTTGCGGCATACTCCATCGGAACACTGTCCGTTGGTAATACATTTATTGCGTGTATGCTGACAATCGTAGGTTACTCGATCAACGCGACAATCATTATCTTCGACCGTATTCGTGAGAATATGCGGACACAGGATAGTAAAGAAAGTCTGGAAGAGCTTGTCAACAAGAGTATCGGACAGACATTTACAAGAACAATTTATACATCCCTGACAACCTTTATCATGGTATTTGTATTGTTCGTGATGGGCGTAACTTCTCTGAAAGAATTTACATTCACATTGATGCTTGGTATCGTGTGTGGTGCTTATTCATCTGTATGTATCACCGGACCACTCTGGTATACAATGAAGAAGAAATTCTCCAAGAAAAATGCATAAGTAAAATAAGGTGGGGCTGTTTCGGCAGCCCCATTTTTAAGTGAAGAAGAGAGGAACACAGATATGTCGGAGTACAAAAAAGAAGAATGGCGGGTGAAACAGCCAGCCGCAGATATCCGCGCACTGGCAGAGCAGTTCTCGATCAGCCCGATATTGGCGCATATCATCGTGAACCGGGAGATCACGGAGCCAGATGCGGTTGCGTGTTATCTGAGTGATGATCTTGCATACACTCATGATCCAGCGTTAATGAAGGACATGGACAAGGGCTGCCGGATTATGAAAGAAAAGATTCGGGCAGGAAAGAAAATCCGTATTATCTCCGATTACGATGTAGATGGCATCACATCGAATTATATTCTGTATCAAGGGCTGCAAAAGGCAGGGGCAGATGTCTCTTATGATATCCCACACCGGATCATGGATGGGTATGGGATGAATGTACGGCTGGTGGAAGCGGCATACGCCGATGGCGTGGATACGATTATCACCTGTGACAATGGAATTGCGGCGGAGACCGCAGTCACCCGGGCGAAAGAACTTGGAATGACGGTGATCGTTACGGATCATCATGAGGTGCCGTGCGAGGTGACGGAAAACGGAGAAAAAAATTATCTGTATGTGAACGCGGATGCCGTGATCGATCCGCACCGCCCGGATTGCGCATATCCCTACAAGGACTTATGCGGCGCTGGTGTGGCGTACAAATTCATCCGGCATTTATACCGGGTGACGGAGCTTCCGTGGGAAGACGAAGATGCCTATATGGATATCTTAGCGCTTGGTACGGTGTGTGATATCATGCCACTCACAGATGAGAACCGGATCTTTGTCAAGCGTGGACTGCGGAGACTTACGAACAGTACGAATCTTGGAATCAATGCGTTGAAGAAAGCGTTAGGTCTTGATGGAAAGCCAATCGAGGTGCATCATTTGAGCTTCCGGATTGGTCCGAGTCTGAACTCGACCGGACGACTGGAAAGTGCGAAAGAGGGCGTGGAGCTGCTGCTGACCGAAGCCAACGGCCACGGCGATACCGAGGATGCCAACATCCTTGCTGCCCGCAAGCGCTTCGATGATCTGTACGCCCAGTGCAAGCCCCAGATCGATGCCGAAGCTGAGCAGGTGCGCGCTGCAGGCGGCCTGTTCATCATCGGCACCGAGCGCCACGAGAGCCGCCGCATCGACAACCAGCTGCGCGGCCGTGCCGGCCGTCAGGGCGACCCGGGCAGTTCGGTGTTCTTCGTGTCGTTCGAAGACACCGTGATGCGTCTCTTCGCGAATGACCGCGTTGTCAAGATGCTCGACAAACTCGGTTTCCAGGAGGGCGAGATGCTTGAGAACAGCATGGTCACTAAGAGTATCGAGAACGCGCAGAAACGTGTGGAGGAGAACAACTTCGGTATCCGTAAGCGTCTTGTCGAATATGACGATGTGATGAACGCGCAGCGTAACGGTGTCTATTCACGGCGTCAGAACGCGCTCAAGGGTGAGCGTATCGGCATGGATATCGCGAATATGGTCTATGAGCTCAGTTCGGAGATCGCCAACGGCTCATATGTGGATTTCAATGATTTCTCCGAAGAGGTGAACCGTGCTCTCGCGCTTGAGGTGCCCTTTACGGAAGAGGAATACGGCAAACTCGACACCGCCGAGATCACTGACCGTCTTGCCGATGCAGCTATGGAGACACTTGCCCGCAAGAAAGAGAAAATGGCCCAGGGCGCCTATCCCTATATCAAGGACTTCGTTGAGGAGCGTGGCGCGCGCGGTCCTGTCGGCGTGCCTATGACCGACGGACGCCGCATGTTCAATATCCGCGCCGATATCGAGGAATGCTACAACAACGAGTGCAAGCCGCTGGCCAAGGCATGGGAGAAGGCTGTGCTTCTTTCATCGATCGACTCTTGCTGGCAGGAACAGCTCCGCGAGATGGACGAACTCCGCAAGTCGGTGCAGAACGCGACTTACGAACAGAAAGATCCTCTTGTGATCTATAAGATCGAGGCATTCGAACTCTGGAAGAAGATGCTCTGGGAGATGAACTCCAAATCTGTCGCCACTCTTATGCGCGGACGACTCGCCGTGCCCGACTATTATGAGGCGAAGGCTGCCGAGGAGGCACGTATGAAGGCCCAGATGGAGCAGGCAGAGGCCGGAGTCCTCCCGGGCGTAACGGACGCGCAGGTCTTCCAGCGCGGTCTCCACCGTGGTCTGGGGCAGCTGGACGGCGGCGGCAAGCTTATCGGCGCTCACCGGGTCGCCCGCCGCAAAAAGCATCGCCTCGACGGCGGCTTTGGTCTGTTTCTGGTTCATTCTTCCTCCTTTGCCTTTTCACGGGGCAGGCGTCCGCGCTGCATGGTCAGCTCTCCCTTGGGGCCGAGGGTGACACGTCCGCCGCGCACCAGTTCCAGCAGGGCCAGAAAGGTAGCCACGTTGGTGCTTCGGCTCTGGCTGCGGGCGAAAAGCTGGCTCATCCGGGCCGCACCGCCCGCGATGAGGCGGCGCAGGATGTACACCACCCGGCTGCTCACCGACACCTGCGGGGCTGTCACCAGCGGCTCAAAGACGGCCTGGGTCGGCATCCGCCGGACAGGCGCACGGCCCATCAGGCTCTCCCAGCAGTCGGCCAGCACCTGAGGCAGATGGTTGAGGGCGTAAGTCTCGTCCCGTTCCAGCTGCATCGGCTGTCGGACGAAGGTGGGCGTCGCCTCCGCAGCGGCGCGGAGGGCAGAGGCCATCCGGCGGCACTGGTCGTACTCGATGAGCTGGCCGGTGAGCTCCTGCTTCATCCGCTCGCCCTCGGTGCTCCGGGGCAGCAGCAGATAGCTCTTCATCTCCACGAGGTGAGCTGCCATCTCGATGAAGGAGCTGGAAATGTCGGGGTCTACGGCCTGCGCGGCCTCCACGGTGCGGGTGTACTGGTCGATAAGCTCGAGGATGGGGATGTTGTGCAGGTCCATCTTGTGCTTTGACACCAGCGCCAGCAGCAGTTCCAGCGGGCCTTCGAACTCTTCCAGATGGAAGGTAAGCTCCTCCGCCATCAGATCACCGCCCCTACAGATGCATAGTAGGCCGAGTAGGCGATGGTGTCGATGTACTGAGTGCCATTGTCCAGCAGGTCCCACACCACATTGTTCATCACGCTGAGGGGGCCGTCCAGAAAGCCGCCCCAGACCGCCGCCAGCAGGACGATGAGGATGACCCGCTCATACTTCATCATGCCGAAGTAGATGCGCTCGGGCAGCACAGCCAGCAGGACGCGGCTGCCGTCCAGCGGCGGCACCGGGATGAGGTTGAACACGGCGAGGCTCACATCCAGATACACTAAGTATTGCAGGAAGAGCGCCAGAAAAATCGTCGCATCGTTGACGGGCGCCCAATAATAGAGCAGCTTCCAGACCACCATCGCAAGGTAGGCCAGGATGAGGTTCGCCACCGGGCCGGCCAGCGCCGTGAGGGCCATGCCCTGCTTCGGGTTTTTGAAGTTGCGGGGGTCGGTGGAGACAGGCTTCGCCCAGCCCACGCCCGCGAACACCATGCAGAGCGTTCCCAGCAGATCGAAGTGGCGGAAGGGGTTCAGCGACAGTCTCCCCTGCTGCTTGGCTGTGGGGTCGCCCAGCAGCCATGCGGCCAGCGCGTGGCCCGCCTCGTGGAAAGGGATGACGGTCAGGGCGGCCAGCACCCGTGCGAGGGTATAAAACATTCTTGGGGTCATGGTGTTCTCCTGTTTTCTATAAGATATACGCGTTTATTGTACTATTTTTTTCGCCTTTAGACAAGCGTTTGGGCTGTAGACGAAAAAAAGCCGCAAAAAAATCGAAAAGGGACTTGCTTTTTGGCGGCAGTTCTGGTAAAATAGTCAAGCTGATTATTTTGATTCCATACTTCACTGTAGGAGGTGCAAGTACCATGGCTAAGTGTGAATGCTGCGGCAAGGGTGTTACCTTCGGTATCAAGGTCTCCCACTCTCATCGCCGTTCCAACCGTACCTGGAAGCCGAATGTCCGTCGTGTCAAGGCGGTCGTGGAGGGTTCTCCCAAGTATATCTACGCATGCTCCCGTTGCCTGCGCGCTGGCAAAGTCACCCGCGCTGTCTAAGCTGATGCGTATTGCCGGTCACTTTGTCGAGTGGCCGGCTTTTTATTTTATCTCGGAACATGGGAGGAAACAAAAGATGGCTCTGCCGAGCGACCCGATCATGCTTTTGAGCGTGGTCAACCTGAAACTGCGCGATTTTTACCCCAGCCTCGACGCCCTCTGCGACGACATGGACGCCGACAAGGACGCCCTGTGCAAGGCACTTTCCGCCGTGGGCTATGCCTACGACGCGGCACGCAATCAATTCATCTGACAGGAGGAGCATTTTCATGATGGAAGGCACTTATTATAAGGAGTGGAGCGCGGTGCTCGACCGCGAGATGGAGTTCAAGGTCTACGGCCACGGCGGTGTGCCGGTGCTGGCACTGCCCGCCCGGGGCGGCCGCTTCTACGACTGGGAGAACAACGGGATGCCCGACGCAGCGGCCCGTCTGCTGCACGAGGGAAAAATTCAGCTCTTCTGCGCCGACAGCATCGACGGCGAGAGCCTGCTGGCCGGCAATGAGTCTCCCCGCCGCCGGGCCGAGATGCAGGAGAAGTATTTCGTCTACCTCACCAGCGAGCTGGCCGCACGCATCGCGGAGCTGAATGCCCCCGAGCGCAAAGAGAAGCCCCTCATCTGGTGCGTGGGCGTGGACACCGGCGCCTATCAGGCCGTCCAGTGCCGCCTGCGCCGTCCCCGGACCTTTGCGGGTGCAATGGGCCTCTCCGGCCTCTACGATATGAACCGCTTCCTCGGCAGCGCAGAGGACGACCTCGTCCTCCGCAGCAGCCCCCTCGCCGCTCTGCACAAGAACGGCATCTGCGACAGGAATGTTCTGTCCAAGGCCGAGGAGAACAGTCTGCTGCTCTGCGTGGGTCAGGGCGGCTATGAGGGCGATGCCCTCGCCGACACCCAGGCTCTGGCCGACACCCTGAGCGAAGTCGGCTTCCCCTGCCACCTCGAAGTCTGGGGCGGCGACGTCTCCCACGACTGGTACTGGTGGGGCAAGGAGTTCGGGATGTTTGCCGAGCGTCTGTTCGGCTGAGCGTAAGGAGGATGCGGGATGTCTGAATTCATCGTCGGCGCACGCGGCCACGATTTTGGCCGTCACAGCGTGGAAGAACTGCTCAGCTCCATCGGGGACGCAGGGTTCCGCTGCACCCAGCTGGCCTACACCAAGGCCGTGGAGGGCGTCAAAAGCTATGCAGACGTGACCCCTGAGCTGGTGGCCGCCACCAATGCCGCCGTCCAGAAGAGCGGCGTGTCCATCGCCGTGGACGGCACCTACGTTGAGCTGAGCTATGCGGACGAGGACAAGCGCCGCGCCGAGGTGGCGAAAGCCCTGAGCCAGGTGCCGGTGGCAAAGGCTCTCCGGGCCGGCTGCATGGGCAGTGAGACCACCAACATGGCAAAGCAGCCCACCGTCAGCCGCAGGGAAGCGCAGGAAGCACTCCTTCGCAGCCTGGGCGAGATCCTGCCCGTCTGTGAGGAGCAGGGGGTGCTGTTCGCCGTGGAGTGCGTCTACTACCACGCCATGAACACCCCGGAGGCCGTCAAGATGGTGCTGGACACCATCGCCAGCCCCAATCTGCGCGTCCTCTGCGATTTCGCCAACTACGTCGGCCCGGAGGACGCTTCGCTGGACGCGCAGCGCCGCATCTGGGACAAGGTGGGCAGCTGGTACGGCGACAAGATCGCCGCCGTCCACTTCAAAGGCCAGAACTTCCGGCCGGATGGCACCCTGTACTCCACCAGCCTGGAGGATTCCTGCGTGGACTATGCAGGCGGCTTCGCCATGCTGAAGCAGATGCCGCAGGCCGCCTTCCCGGTCCTGCGCGAGGAAGCCGTCCCCGCCCGCGCTGCCAGCGACATCGCCTTTATGCGGAAGTTCTGCGAATAAGCGCTTGCCTTTCAGGAGTTGTTGATGCTCCCCCAGTCACCTACGGTGACAGCCCCCTCTGAGAGGGGGCCTTTTACAGCTGACCCTTGCGCCAGGGCTCCCTCCATGAGGGAGCTGGCACAGCGACGCTGTGACGGAGGGAGTTTGCAGCAGCTCCTTCTTTTTTGTCTTCTGTGTTCACGAAAAATTCACAATTGAATTTTCATTTCCTACTTGTTCTGTAGGACAAGCTGTGCTACAATGCCCTTGTACGAAATATACCCCCAAGGGGTAATTTGAAAGGAGTGGTTCCCATGAGCAGCGAGATGGAACCCTGCCCCCGCTGTGCCCTGCACGAAGCGTCCCCTGCCCCCTGCTGCGAAGATGCAGCTGCCGAAACAGCGCAGGCCGAAGCAGAGACCCTGCACGCCTGCTGCTGCCGCCACAAAAAGCGGAGCGAGGAGGAGTACAAGAGCCTCATCCACCGGCTGAACCGCATCGAGGGCCAGATCCGGGGCATCCGCGGCATGGTCGAAAAAGACGTCTACTGTGCCGACATCCTCGTGCAGGTGGCGGCGGCAAACTCTGCGCTGAACGCCTTTTCCAGAGAGCTGCTCAGCCAGCATGTGCGCACCTGCGTCGCGGACGACCTGCGCGCGGGCAGCGACGAAAAGTTGGATGAGCTGCTGAAATTGCTGCCCAAACTCATGAAATGACCCTTTTTCGGACAAGCTGACCCATCGCAAGGAGTGAGACTATGGAACAATACAACGTTACCGGCATGAGCTGCGCGGCCTGCTCTGCACGGGTGGAAAAGGCCGTAAACGCCGTGCCCGGCGTCACGAGCTGCTCGGTGAGCCTGCTCACCAACTCCATGGGCGTGGAGGGCACCGCGAGTGCTGCCGCCATCGTCAAGGCGGTGCAGGATGCAGGCTATGGCGCCAGCCCCAAGGCGGGCGGGCCCACCGCCGCCACGGACCCCAGCGCCGACCTCGATGCCCTGGCCGACCACGAGACCCCCAAACTGAAAAAGCGGCTCATCGCCTCCCTGCTCTTCCTGGCGGTGCTGATGTACTTTTCCATGGGGCACATGATGTGGGGCTGGCCGCTCCCCCACTGGTTCGACGGCAACCACGTCGCGATGGGCCTCGTTCAGCTGCTTCTGGCGGGCATCGTGATGGTCATCAACCAGAAGTTCTTCATCAACGGCTTCAAAGGCCTCCTCCACCGCGCCCCCAACATGGATACGCTGGTGGCGCTTGGTTCCTCTGCCAGCTTTCTCTGGAGCACCTACGCCCTCTTCGCCATGACCCGCGCGCAGGTGGATGGCAACGACGCCCTCGTCATGCACTATATGATGGAGTTCTACTTTGAGTCGGCCGCCATGATTCTGACCCTCATCACGGTGGGCAAGATGCTGGAAGCCCGCTCCAAGGGCAAGACCACCGACGCCCTCAAGAGCCTGATGAAGCTGGCCCCCAAGACCGCCACACTGGTACGGGACGGCGCGGAAGTGACCGTGGCCATCGCCGACGTGCAGAAGGGCGACGTCTTTGTGGTCCGCCCCGGCGAGAATATCCCGGTGGACGGCGTAGTGCTGGAAGGCACCAGCGCAGTCAATGAGAGCGCCCTGACCGGCGAGAGCATCCCGGTGGACAAGGCCGTCGGCGACAAAGTCAGCGCCGCCACCACCAATCAGTCGGGCTTCCTCCGCTGTGAGGCTACCCGCGTGGGCGAGGATACCACGCTGGCTCAGATCATCAAGATGGTCAGCGATGCCGCCGCCACCAAAGCTCCTATCGCAAAAATCGCTGACACCGTGTCGGGCTTCTTCGTCCCGGCGGTCATCTCCATCGCCGTCGTGACCACCATCGTCTGGCTGCTGCTGGGCCATGAGCTGGGCTATGCGCTGGCCCGCGGCATCTCCGTGCTGGTCATCAGCTGCCCCTGCGCACTGGGCCTTGCAACACCTGTGGCTATTATGGTCGGCAATGGTCTCGGCGCAAAAAACGGCATCCTCTTCAAGACTGCCGCCTCGCTGGAAGCCGCAGGCCGCACCCAGATCGTGGCGCTGGACAAGACCGGCACCATCACCGAGGGCGCACCCCGCGTCACCGACCTGCTGCCTGCCGAGGGCGTCTCCGAGACGGAGCTGCTGACGCTGGCCGCCGCGCTGGAAAGCCGCAGCGAGCACCCTCTGGCAAAGGCTGTTCTGGCCGACGCCGAGGCAAAGGCCATCACTCCCCCGGAAGTCACTGACTTCGCGGCCCTGCCGGGCAATGGTCTGGCGGCCAAGCTGAACGGCATGGGCATCTATGCCGGCAATGCCGCCTTCATCCAGACCAAGCTCACCCTGCCCGCCGCACTGGCACAGCAGGCTGAAAAGCTGGCCTCTGAGGGCAAGACTCCCCTCTTCTTCGGCGGCGCAGGCCGTCTGCTGGGCGTTATCGCCGTGGCCGACACCATCAAGGAGGACAGCCCCGAAGCCATCCGTCAGCTGCAGAACATGGGCATCCGGGTCGTGATGCTCACCGGCGACAACCAGCGCACCGCCGACGCCATCGGCAGGCAGGCGGGCGTGGACGAGGTCATCGCGGGCGTCCTGCCCGACGGCAAGGAGGCCGTCATCCGCCAGCTGCAGGCCAGCGGCAAGGTGGCCATGGTGGGTGACGGCATCAACGACGCTCCCGCCCTCACCCGTGCCGACACCGGCATTGCCATCGGCGCAGGCACCGACGTGGCCATTGACGCCGCCGACGTCGTGCTGATGAACTCGAAGCTCTCGGACGTGCCTGCGGCCATCCGCCTCAGCCGCGCCACCCTGCGGAACATCCACGAGAACCTGTTCTGGGCGTTCATCTACAATATCATCGGCATCCCGCTGGCGGCTGGTCTGTTCATCCCCTTCGGTCTGACCCTGAATCCCATGTTCGGTGCTGCTGCCATGAGCCTGTCCAGCTTCTGCGTCGTGAGCAACGCCCTGCGGCTGAACCTGTTCGATTTGCACAGCACCAGGCACGACCACAAAACCGCTTCTCCCGCTGCTGCCCCGGTGCAGTCTGCGGCTGAAAATAACAAAAAATCGGACGCCGAAGCGCCCGAAGTCAAAACGGAGGATCATACCATGAAGAAGACCCTGAAAGTGGAAGGCATGATGTGCGGCCACTGCGAAGCCCGCGTGAAGAAGGCTCTGGAAGCCCTGCCCGAGGTGGACGAGGCTGTCGTGAGCCACGAGGCCGGCACCGCCATCGTCACCCTGAACGCCGAGGTCGCCGACGACGTGCTCAAGAACGCCGTCGAGGCACAGGACTACAAGGTCACCGGCATCCAGTAAGCTGTAAGATGCAGAAAAGCCAGCGCACGAGAAATGTGCGCTGGCTTTTGTTGTTGCTGTAAGCCTCTCCCCTTGGGAGAGGTGTCACCGAAGGTGACGGAGAGGGCAAGCTCGGTTCCAAAGAATATCTGCACAGCGATAAGCATTAGCTTTTGTAAGAGTGATGCTATCGCTGTGTTTTTTATTTCTCTGCAGCGTCCCTGCCCTCTCAGGCGCTGCGCGCCAGCTCTCCCAAGGGGAGCGCCTATTTCCTCAGCCGCAGGGTCTGACATGCTTTGCCTTTCGTATCTGGTAGGATGGAATAGAGGACAGGCCCCGAGGGCGCTGACTCTGAACGAGGAAGAAAAAACTTCTCACCAGCGGAAAGGAAAGGATACTATGAGTAATTATCAGATGCAGATGCCCGCCCAGTATACATCCATCGGGGACGACGAAATGGTGCTGCTCTGCGGCGGCGAGACCACGGCATGGCAGACGTTCCAGGACATTGGCCGTGTGCTGAACTATGTGGCGCGCATCTTCTCGGCGGGCAGCTCCATCGTCAACAATGTGGTCACCATCGTCAATTATTTCAATAAGCTCGAAGACCTGCTCCCGGTCATCGGGGAAGTGTGAGGCGCGGACGCGATAAAAGAAAAGGGGCTGTTGCAGTAGCAGAGTTCCCATAAAACAGTATTTGCAAAAGCTCCCGAAATGGGGAAGATTTGGCGTGACTTCGGTCACGCCTTTTCTTTTGCTTCCAGTTC
>OGHU01000487.1_pt1 | contig 27396 bp, 21 predicted proteins | sample 1571521 | NCBI WGS metagenome assembly OGHU01 (sample SAMEA2581963, study PRJEB24529) | metagenome | biome: Human gut stool | place: China | collected 2011 | reverse complement strand
CACGAAACCGGTCGCCTGCAGGAAGGCGTAGCAAATGGTCGGGCCGAAGAACTTGAAACCCCGCTTTTTCATGTCACCGCTCAGGGCGTCCGCCTCGGCGGATGTGGCGGGTACCTGTTCCAGTCTTCGGAAGTGATGGACGACCGGTTGTCGGTCGGGGAAGAAGGAGAGGACGTAGTTGTAGAAACTGCCGAATTCTTGCTGAATGGCTATGAACAGCCGGGCGTTGGCGATTGCGGCGGTAATCTTCAGCCGGTTTCTGACGATGCCGCCGAACTGCATCAGCCGGTCGATGTCCTCCGATGTCATGCGTGCCACTCGCTGTATGTCGAAGTGGTGGAAAGCCGTTCGGTAACCTTCGCGTTTGCGGAGGATTGTAATCCAGGACAGCCCTGCCTGGGCGCTTTCGAGTACCAGAAATTCGAACAGGGTCCGGTCGTCGGTAACGGGCCGTCCCCACTCTTCGTCGTGGTATTTGATGTACAGTTCGTCGCTCCCGGCCCAGCCGCAGCGTGCGTCGATGATGTCGTTCATCTTATAAATTTATGGAGGGGATATTTTCAGAAGCAAAGAGGATAGGTGCGCTATCCCGTGGTCTATATCGGACACGAATCTCGGTCTGAATCGCTGTGAGTTGCCGCGTTTTTAATCGGCATCGGTGCCTGCCGTCATGTTTCTACCGGGATTTTCGGCATATTGCCTCCTGTCGCTCCTCATACATTCGAAAAGGCTGCGCCCCTTTGAACTGCATTCGTTCAATTTGACACAGCCCTTTCCGAAAAGCCGTTTCCGGGCGATTGCAGCGGAATCCCGTGCTCTCCCGGCCGGTACATCAGATATCGCCGCCCAGCATGAGGTACTTCTCGCAGTCCATTGCCGCCATGCAGCCGCTTCCGGCGGCGACGATTGCCTGACGGTAGCGCGGGTCGCGCACGTCGCCCGCAGCGAATACGCCGTTCACGCTCGTGTGGCTCGTGTTGCCGCGGGTTACGATATAGCCCTCGGGGTTGAGGTCGAGCTTGCCTCGGAAGAGGTCGGTATTGGGCTTGTGACCGATGGCGAGGAAGAATCCGGTGATGTCCAGGCGTCGTTCTTCCCCCTTCGTGTTCACAACGATGACGCCGTTCACGCCGTTGTCGTCACCGAGCACTTCCTTGGTCTGGTGTTCGAACAGGATTTCGATTTTCGGGTTTTCCTTTACCCGTTTCTGCATGACGTGGCATGCCCGGAGTTCGTTGCGGCGCACAATCATGTAGACCTTGTTGCAGATGTTGGCCAGGTAGCTCGCCTCTTCGGCCGCCGTGTCGCCGCCGCCCACCACGGCTACGTCCTGTCCGCGGTAGAAGAAACCGTCGCAGGTGGCGCATGCGCTCACGCCCATTCCCTTGAATTTGTTTTCGGAGGGCAGTCCGAGGTATTTGGCCGATGCGCCGGTGGCTACGATGAGCGACTCGGCTTCGACGGTGCGGTCGCCGTCCACGGTCAGGATGAAGGGATAAGCCTCCAGATTGACATCGGTGACGATGCCCCGGCGTATTTCCACGCCGAAGCGTTCGGCCTGTTTGCGGAGGTCCTCCATGAGCTGCGTACCCATGACGCCTTCCGGGTATCCGGGAAAGTTCTCGATTTCGGTCGTCGTGGTGAGCTGTCCGCCGGACAGCATTCCCTCGTAGAGGACGGGGCTGAGGTTCGCGCGTCCCGTGTATATTGCGGCCGTATATCCTGCGGGGCCGCTGCCCATGATGAGGCATTTTACTCTTTCTACGCTCATAATTGTCGGTTTATCTGTCTCGCAAAGATAGGCAATCTGCCTTTAATAAATCCAAAACGGTTATAATTAGTTGTTATGGTGCGATAAGCCCTACGTATTGCGGGGGCCGTTCCGATTTGTGTCTCAGGCATCGGAAGCGCCGTTTGCCGTCGGAGATTCTCCCGCTCCGTCGTCCTCGCCGGGCCTGTCCGGAGCGGGGGTGCCGTCGTGGAAATAGGCGTAGACCCTGCGGGCTTTCGCCGTTCCGACCGCATCGGCGAGCTCCTCTTCCGAAGCCCTGCGTATCCGGGCCACGCTGCGGAACCGGCGCAGCAGCAGGTCGGCTGTCTTGGTTCCTATCCCCTCTATCTCTTCGAGCTGGGTACGGACGAAACCTGCCGAGCGTTTGTTGCGGTGGAACGTGATGCCGAAACGGTGCGCCTCGTCGCGCAGGTGCATGATGACTTTCAGCGGTTCGCCCGTCCGGTCGAGGTAGTAGGGCATCGGGTCGTTCGGGAAAAAGACCTCTTCGATGCGTTTGGCCAGACCGATGATGGCGATGCGGTTCTCCAGTCCCAGTTCGCAAAGGACGCCGTAAGCGGCACTGAGCTGTCCTTTGCCGCCGTCCACGACAATCAGGTCGGGCAGCTCGGCTCCCTCGGCGAGCAGGCGGCCGTAGCGCCTGCCCACTATCTCGCGCATGGAGGCGAAGTCGTCCGGGCCGACGACGGTCTTGACGTTGAAGTGGCGGTACTCCCTGCGCGAGGGTTTGCCGTCGCGGAAGACCACGCACGAGGCTACGGGATAGGTGCCCTGAAGGTTGGAGTTGTCGAAGCACTCGATATGGCGCGGCTGTACCTTCATGTGCAGCGCCTTGCGCATGGACTCCATCAGCCGGTCGGTATGTTTTTCCGGGTTCTTGATTTCAAGGTTCTTCAGCTTTTCGAGGCGGTAGAGGCGTGCGTTTCGCTGCGAGAACTCCAGCAGCTTGAGCCGGTCGCCCCGGGTGGGCACCGTGAACTTTACCTCCTCGAAGAGCCCCTCTTCCGGCAGCAGAGGGACGATGACTTCGCGGGCGAGCTGGCCGGAGAGCTTTTCGCTGATGTCCGATATGGCCCGCGAGAGCACCTCTTTTTCGTCGGCTCCCGCTCCGACGGAGAGCTGTACCGTGAAGCTGTTCACCACCGTGCCGTCCGCGACCTTCACGTAGTTGCAGTAGGCCGTGCTGTCCGTCTCGTCCATCAGGAGCGAGAAGACGTCCACCCGCCGCAGGGTGGTGCTTACGATGACCGATTTGCTTTCATAGTTCTCCAGCAGCATCAGGCGGTTTTTGAAGTGTGCCGCCGCCTCGAAGTTCAGCTCCGCCGCGGCCTCCGTCATCTGCCGGTGCAGGAACTCGCGTGTGGAGCGCAGGTCGCCCCGCAGCGTCTTCTTTATTCGTTCGATGCCTGCGGCGTAATCCTCGGCGCTCTGCCGGCCGGCGCACGGCCCCTTGCAGTTGCCGATGTGGTACTCCAGGCATACGCCGTATTTGCCCCGGGCTATCGCTTCGGGCGAGAGGTTCAGGGAACAGGTGCGGAGCTGGTAGATGCCGTGAATGAGGTCGAGCATGTTTTTCTGCACCATCACCGAAGAGTAAGGACCGAAATACTGCGAACCGTCCCGCACCAGCCTCCGGGTGGACATCACACGGGGGAAGGGCTCGTTGCGCACCACTATCCAGGGATAGGTCTTGTCGTCCTTGAGCATCGTGTTGTAGCGCGGCTGCAGGGTCTTGATAAGCGAGTTTTCGAGCAGCAGCGCATCCTGTTCCGTGGGAACGTCGATGTGCCGCAGGGCGGCTATCTGCCGTACCATCATCCGGATTTTCGGAGCGTGTTCGCGCGACTCCATGAAGTAGGACGAAACGCGCTTCTTCAGATTCTTGGCCTTGCCGACATAAATTATCTCTCCGGCACGGTTGAGGAATTGATAGACGCCGGGAGTAGAGGGGAGCAGGGCAACCTGTTCCTTTACGGATAACGTGTGCTGTTCGTGGTCGGCCATAATAAAAAAGACGATATTGCATACAAAGATATGACCAATCTTCGTTTTATAAACGTGAGGGCTTTCCGGATATTTTGCGGAAGGGAAGTGCCGGCTGCTGTGGCTGCCGGGAAACGGGTGTTAAATCGCCGCGCTTTTGTGGTATTGCTTTCGGGTTTGCATCAAAAAATCCGGATGTGTTCCAAATGTATCGTTCCGCTGCCGGGAAAGGGAGATAAAAACAGCGCTTATGTTTTATAAAAATTCATAAAAGATGAATATGCGTATTTTTCAACACGGGTATATCTAATATGGATTTAATCATTATTTTTGGGAGCTTAAATTGGGAAGCAACCTTTATTTGTTAATTGTTCACAAGAACCTGTAAACTGTAAAAACATGAAAAAGAATCTATTTTTAGGAGGTATCCTCGCATTCTGTGCGGCAGCCGTACTGACAGGCTGTACTACCGGAACGGAAGAGACTCTTCAGTACGTCAATCTGAGCCAGGTGTCGTGCTCGTTCCTGGGCGAAGGGAATCAGCCGCTGGTCATCGAGGTGAAAGCCTCCCCGGCCACGTGGGAAGCCACTCCCGGGGCAACGTGGGTAAAGGTGGAGCGCACGGACGACCGGACGCTCACCGTGACCGTCGATGACAACGACACCGGTGCCGAACGCAGCACCACCATCGCCATCGTAGCCGACCAGGCTTCGCAGGAGATACGCGTGAACCAGCTCGCCAAGGACAACGAATTCGCCCGTTTCCGCAAGCTGGACACCTTCCAGATGGGGGCTGCCATGTCGCCCAGCGGCAAGTATGCCGGCGGTTTCACCGCTTCCATCGCACCGGACGACTCCTGGCAGTACTCCCCGACCATCGTGGACCTGGAGACCGGCGAAGTCTATGAATTCGGCCCCTTCCCCGAATCGCTCTATTACCTGACCCAAACCATGGCCATCACCGACCAGGGTCTGCTCTTCATCAGCGACGGGTCGAACGGCGGCCAGATAGCCATCGACCTCACCGGCAATATCTTCATTCCGGAGGCACCGGCCGGTTTCACCAGTAAACCCGACATCCAGGGTACTTCGGCCGACGGCAAATATTGGGTAGGTTTCGGTATGAAAGGCAAAGCATTCGAGGACGAAACGCCGTGCAAGGCGCTGCTGTGGACGGACGGCGTACCGACCGAACTTCCCTGGCCCGACCTCAACTACCGTGACGAGGAGCCGTGGTACGGCGGCATGGCCCGCGGCATCTCCGCAAACGGCGAAATCATCTACGGTACCTCGTGGGAGAACTGGGACTTCGGCATGCTCTACTGGGTAAACAACGGTGCGAATACCGAAAAACCGAAATGGGTCGGCGAAGACGTGCGCGAAGTATGGGAAGAGACCATGAAGAACAGCGACGGTACCGAATATACGACGCATCTGGTAAACGGTCTCATCTGCCAGGCACAGCTCACCAAAATCAGCCCCAACGGCAAATGGATTGCCAGCTCGTACCGCACTGAAACACCTGCAGAAGACCGGCTTTCGATAGTCACGACGCAGACGGCCGCCTTCTACAACACCGAGACCGAGACGACGACCATCGTCAGCGACTACGGCGAATCGGTCGGCGTACACGTGACCGACGACGGTATCGGCTTTATCGGCATCGGTACGCTGGGCATCTCGTCGGGTGCGGTGTACGACCTGAATACGGGAACCGACCTGGGCAGCACGCAGGACTGGGTATATGACAACTACGGCATCATCATCCCAGCCGGTTACATCAACTACGTTTCCGCAGACGGCCGGTTCGTGCTCGGCACCAAGGCCGAATCTTCGGCAATGGGCGTCGCTTTCATCAATTGGTACATTGCCCCGCCCATTGTCAAATAAGCGGAGGAACATAGGCGAGTGTAATTTTGCGAAGAACATTCGCCATACGATGAAAGAGCCGAGGTCCGAAAACCTCGGCTCTTTTTATATATACTGCCGCATCGGGATACCGTTGCCGGGACTCTGGTTTCGTACAGGCCGGTCATCCGTTTCCGAAAAATCGTTCGTCGAAATTCACGAGGTAGACCTGCTCGCTCGCACGGGTAAGGGCGGTGTAGAGCCAGCGCATGAGGTCGCGGCTCATGGGTTCGTCGCCGAAGAGCATCCGGTCGATGAAGACGGCCTTCCACTCTCCGCCCTGTGCCTTGTGGGCCGTGACGGCGTAGGCAAATTTCACCTGTACGGCATTGAAGTGGGGGTTCTCGCGCACCTCCTTGTAGCGTTTGGCTTTGCTCCTGATGTGTTCGTAGTCTTCGCTGACGGCGTAAAAGAGCGCATTGCCCTGTTCGTGCGTCAGCGCGGGGGCTTCGGAGGCGAGGGTGTCGAGCAGGATTTTGCACTCGATTTCGTAGTCGTCGTAGTCGGGAAAGCTGAGCCGGGCCTCGGCAAAGCGGAAGCCGTAGAACTCTTCGAAACGCCGCAGTTTGACCAGTCGGGCCGTGTCGCCGTTGGCCATGAAATCCATATGCGGCTCCTCCTCCCGCTCCGTAAAGTAGTAGTTGTTCTTCACCACCATCAGCATGTCGCCCGACTCTATCTCCTCCTCGGCGAAGAGCACATGGCGCCGGATGCCTTCGTTAAAACGGTTGGCCCGCCGGTTGGAACGGGTGATGACGATGGTCTCTTCACGTCCGTAGCGGGAATAGCACTCCTCCACCTTTTCGAGGAACTCCCCGCCGTCTATCGCCCGGAAGTCGGGATAGGACATCTCGAAGAGGGGAGGCTCCGTGATGCCCGCCTCCAGCATGCACCGCACCATGGTGGCGTTGAACAGGATGCCCGAATCGTCGCTCTGGCGCATCACTTCGTCCAGCGTGCCGTACTCCACCGCACCGTATGCTGCCATGAAATCGGGGTCGAGCGCCGGACTGCGGTCGTGTCCTACCGGCGGCAGCTGGGCATCGTCGCCCACGAAGAGGATGCGGCAGCGTGTACCCTGCCGGACATATCGGAAGAGGTCGTCGAGCAGCGAGCCGCTTCCGAAGGGAGAGCCCGCATCGGCGGAGGCGGAGAGCATGGAGGCTTCGTCGACGATGAAACAGGCGTCCTTTTCGCGGTTGAAGTCGAGCGAGAACCCCGGTTCGGGGTCTGCTGAACTTTTTTGCCGGTAGATTTTCTTGTGTATCGTGGAGGCGCCGAGTCCCGTATGGCGCGCCATGACTTTCGCCGCCCGTCCGGTAGGGGCGAGCATTACGGGTTTTATCCTCAACTTTTTAAGTGTCGCCACGAACGCCGCAATGATGGACGTCTTGCCCGTTCCAGCATATCCGTTGAGGATGAAGATGCGTTCGGTATCGGCATCGGAAAGCCATGAGGCCAGTGCCTCGATGATTTTTTTTTGTCCAAGTGTTGGCGCAAATGCAAAATTCGCGTAAATTTGAGACGCGATATGTTCGTTTAACATTGCGAAATATTAGCTTGTAATCCTGTTTTTACTGCCTTACGCGTTACAAACTTAAAAATTAAAAATATAGAGATGAAAAAAGTTATCCAGATTGTGCTCGCTGTTGTGATAGTGTTCCTCGCTTTCGTGGTATATCGCCAGCTGACGATTCCGCTCAAGTTCCAGAAGGAGGTGGAAACGAGGTCTGCGGCCGTAATCGACCGCATCAAGGATATCCGTACCGCCGAAAGGGCCTATAAACAGGTGAATCAGGTCTATACCGGCAATTTCGACAGCCTCATCAATTTCGTGCTGAACGACTCCATGGTTTATGAGAAGGCTTTCGGTTCGGCGGACGACTCGGTGGCCGTAGCCCGCGGGCTTGTCAGCAGGGAGACTTTCAAGGTGGCTGTCATAGATACCATTTTCGGCTCGAAGCAGATGACGCCCGAAAAGGTGGAGATGATTCGGTACATTCCCTATACCGACGGCATGGAGTTCATCCTCGAAGCCGGTCAGTTGAAGACCGAATCGGGCGTGACGGTACAGGTGTTCGAGTGCCGCGCTCCTTACAAGGCATTCCTTGCCGACCTCAACCGACAGGAGCTCATCAACCTGATAGACGAAAGGGAGAATACCTTCAACGACTATCCGGGCATCAAGGTGGGTTCGATGACCAGTGCGACCAACGATGCGGGTAACTGGGAATAGTACCCGTCCGGTGCAAAAGATATTGTCCATTCGGCTCCGGCAGGGTGGACTTTCTTTTTATGCTTCGGACGGCGACGGTGCGGGGACGGTCTCGATGGAGGCGTATTTCGCCCCCGGGGGGAGCCGGCGCGAACAGATGACAGCGGCGTTCGACGCATTTGCGGAGAAGAGCGGTATCGATACATATGATAGGGTGCGGCTTTTTGCCGATACGGCCGATACCGTTTTCGTTCCGGATGCGGTGGTCGGTGATGCCGTGCCGGCGGAGTGGCTCGCCCGGATGGGGGTGCATCTTTCACCGGACATGAAGGCTGTCCGGACGGAGGCGTATGGGGGCGTCTGTGCCCTATTTCCGGTCGATGCGGGTGTCGCATCGTGGTTGGCGGACAGGCTCGGTCATCGGGCGGCGTGGTACTCCCCGCTTCACGAGAGCATGGCGGCTTTCCGCCGGACGGAGGCTTCGGGCGACTGTTTCGTGGTCTATCCGACACAGGAGAATGTCTACATCTCCCGGTACGGCACGGCAGGCGAATTGTCGCTTGCGGAGGTCTATCCGTTGCACGGTGCGGCCGATATGGTCTATTATTTGTCGGAACTTGCCGCCGGGGAGCGTAATATCTCCCTGTATATTTACGGCGACCGGCCCGTGCGTTATACGGATACGTTGAAAAGGTATTTCGGCCGGGTGGCGGCTATCTGAAGTTTCCGCCTTTTGGTTTCGGGCGGCGCAGCGGTATTCGACGTGCCACATGCGGCGGCCATTTGTGTAACACATTTTCATGCGGTACTATGAGAATCGTAGGCGGTAGATTCGGCGGCAGGGTGATAAATCCTCCGCGTAATTTGAGGGCTCGTCCTACCACGGATTTTGCGAAGGAGAACCTGTTCAATGTACTCGGCAATCTCATCGACCTGGAGGGGACCGAAGTGCTCGACCTCTTTTCGGGGACGGGTTCCATCAGTTATGAATTCATCTCGCGCGGTGCGGCGGGTGTTACCTCGGTGGAGGTCAATGCGGTGCATCACAATTTTATCCGCCGGACGGCTGCGGCTTTCGGTATGGAGAACCTCTATGCCGTCAGAGCCAATGCTTTTCTTTACCTGAAGAGCGCATCGAAACGGTTCGATGTGATATTCTCCGATGCGCCGTATGACCTTGAAGGGTCGGAACAGGTTGTGGAACTTGTGTTCGAACGAAAGCTGCTGTGCCCCGGAGGATTGCTGATATTCGAGCACTCCAAGGAGCGGTCGTTCGAGGGGCATCCCGCCCTGCTGCAGGTACGTACCTACGGCAGCGTGCATTTCTCCGTCTTCCGTATGCCGGATGTGGAATAGCAGCCGTTTTTCGGCCTTGTAACATCCGGACGCAAGCGCCTCGTTTCGGGTAATTTGTTTTTGACGGACAGTCGGTATGAACTCCTTTCGTATCGTATTCCCGGTTATGCTGACCGTTTTTTACGGTATCTATTTCTTCAAACAGTTGGCCATGCGTTTGGCGGGTAATCCGTACCGACCGGCTCGGCCGGGTAGAGAAACCGCGTTTTCTGTTCGTGTTTGCAGGCCGGGTAAAGATATCTCCGGGTTTGGGCTGACAAGATACGGCATCATTTTCATATCTTGTAATAGGTGTGGGGGGAGCAGTATGTATTGGCAAACTGTGCATCGGGTAGGGAGCGCATCTCGGATGCGAAGATTCCGGTGGAACCGAATCTTTGCGAAAGCGTCGGTTGGAATGCAGTCGATGGTATTCTGATTTTCCATCCGAAGCCGGTAGGGAAACAGGAACAAGAACAGGAGCGAATGCCATAGAAAAAGCCACTTCCAACGGAAGTGGCTTGTGCTCCCTCTGGGGCTCGAACCCAGGACCCCAACATTAAGAGTGTCGTGCTCTACCAACTGAGCTAAAGAAGCATCGTATTTGCCTACAGGAACCGGAGTTTCCTAGAAGCGCCACAAAGATAAGGAGTATTTCCGAATTTGCAAAGAGGGAAGGCAATATTCCTGTAATTTTTTTGTGTGCCGTATTTTGAGTCCCAGCGGTCTGTTGCCGGTGTTTCATGCGGTGTACCGTAGGCGGCGCGCCGTATCTTCGTGTGGGGCGGGATGCTTTTAAGCACGCGCAGTGTGCTGAAGGACGTACGCGTCAGTGCCGGTTTTCCCTGCTCCGCCATGCTGCCTCTATCTGGAGGAGTGCCGTTTCGATAAGGGCACGGGAGGTCGCCATGTTCATGCGCATGAAACCGCGGCCCTGTACCCCGAACGCTGCTCCGTCATTGAGTCCTACACCGGCTTCCCGGGCCATGAAACGGAGCAGTTCCTCGTGTCCCAGCCCCAGGCCCCGCAGGTCGAGCCACATGAGGTAGGTGCCTTCGGGAATGGCGGTCCTGATTTCGGGAAGGTGTTCTGCGAGGAACCGGATGGTGAATTCCATGTTGCCGTGTACGTAGTCGAGCATCTGGCCGAGCCACTCTTCGCCTTCGTTGTAGGCGGCGATGAGCGCCGCCGTGCCGAAGATGTTGCCCTGGTCGACATGGTACCTGCCCAATTCCGTCCGCAGCGCTTCCCGGGCGGCGGGGTCGGGCGTGATGGCCGCGGAGGTCGAAAGCCCGGCGATATTGAAGGTTTTTGTAGGGGCGATGAGCGTGATGCACCGCTGTCCTTCGGCGCACAGCGAAGCGATGTGGGTGTGGCGGCAGGGAGCGAATATCAGGTCGGAGTGTATCTCGTCGCTCACTATCGCGACATCGTGTTTCCGGCACAGGTCGGCTACTCTGCGCAGCTCCTCCGCAGTGAATACGCGGCCGGTGGGGTTGTGTGGATTGCAGAAGAGCAGTACCGTGGCCTCTGCCAGTTTGCGGTCTAGGTCGTCGTAGTCTATCCGGTAGTATCCCTTTTCGGGAATGAGCGGGTTTTCCACTACCCGCCGGCCGTTGGCTTTTATCTGGGCGGCGAACGGAGGATAGACGGGAGGCATGATGACGATACCGTCGCCCTCGGCCGACAAGGCCCGTAGGGCGAAGACGAACCCCGCAACCACACCCGGCGTGAAATCTATCCATTCGCGGTCGATGTGCCAACCATTGCGGCGTTCCACCCAGTTCGTGATTGCAGCGTAATAGGCATCGGTACGCATGCCGTAGCCGAATACCCGGTGTGCGGCGCGGCGCGCTATCGCCTGGCAGATGAACTCCGGAGCTTCGAAATCCATATCGGCTATCCACAGCGGTATGACATTTGCATTGCCGAAGGCCGAAAGGTCGTCGTATTTGACGCATCCGCTGCCCCGGCGGTCGATGATGTCGTCGAAATTATATCTCATGGACGTTTTATGATGAACAAATTTTATGACAGGTGTAAATGTATGAAAAATGCGTTACATTTGTTGTCCGTATGGCATTAATACTTAAATAATGAAAGATTTCGGAAACAGTGACGGCCGTCCTCATCGGGAAGATACGGATGGCTCGCAGGAGGGACAGCCTGCTTATAAGGCATTTGCAAAAGACAAGCGGACGCGGATAACGACTTCGAGGCCGGTTGAAAAGGTGGATTACCGGCGTGAGGGACACGAACCCGCCGAGGGGGCCCGTTACGACGGAGAGCACCGGCGTCCGCAGGAGTACCGGAGCGGCAGCGGTTATGCCGGTTCGGGGCGTTACGGCGGGGAAAGCGGTGATGACCGCAACCGCAACAGAACGGAGGGCGGCTACCGTCCGCGCGAGCGGGCGCCATACGAGCAGCGAGGCGAAGGTGGTGGCTCTGACCGTTCCGGTTACCGCCGGAACGGTTACGACACTCGGACTTATCCGTCCGACGGCCGTCCGCAGGGACCGTCCGGCGAAGGGGCAGCGAGGCGCAAATCCTACAATCCCAATTTCGATGAGTACAACCGGCCGGTTGGCCGGAACCGTTACGACTCCTCCCGCGATACGGAGGGGGGCGAGCGCCGGAGCGGCGGATACCGCAGACCGGAAGGCGGTTTCGAGGGAGGCAGCCGTTACGGGAACGACCGTTCGCAGGAGGGGCGTCCGGAGCGTTATGCCCCGCGGTACGGTCACGGCGAAGGCAAGGAACCGAGAGAGTATGCCGGCGGTCGGCCGTATGGCCGCAGCGAGGGCGGCGAACGGCGTTATGGCGACGGCAAGCGTCCTTACGGCGAACGCGGTACGGGGGACAGGAAAGGGTACGGCAGCAAACCTTACGGAACTCAGGGCGGCGGTGCTTACGGCGGTCGACCGACCGACAGGCGTCGTCCGGCCGGTCAGCGGGGCCCCAAAGTGCCCAAGTACAATTCGGAGAACTATCCGACTTTTCCGGCGCCGGTTATCGAGGATAAGATACGGCTCAACCGTTATATCGCCATGTCGGGTATCTGCTCGCGCCGTGAAGCGGATGAATTCATCCAGTCGGGTGTGGTTTCGGTCAACGGACTGGTCGTGACCGAACTCGGAGCCAAGGTGTCGCAGCAGGATGAGGTGCGTTTCAACGGGAACATCATCCGCAACGAACGCAAGGTATATATCGTGATGAACAAACCCAAGGGATATGTGACTTCGGTGGAGGACCCCCATGCGGACAAGACGGTGATGGAGCTGCTGAAAGAGGGCTGCCGGGAGAGGGTATATCCGGTGGGACGTCTGGACAAGAACAGTCTCGGCGTACTGCTCATCACCAACGACGGCGATATGGCCAAGAAACTGATGCACCCTTCTTTCGAGAAGAAAAAGGTATATCAGGTCTCGTTGGACAAACCGCTGACGCATGCCGACATGGATGCGTTGGTGCAGGGATTCGAGCTCGACGACGGAGAGATACATGCCGATGCGGTCAGCTACGTGGGGACGAAGAAGACGGAAATAGGTATCGAGATACACTCCGGGCGCAACCGTATCGTGCGGCGCATGTTCGAGCATCTGGGCTATAAGGTGACGAAGCTCGACCGTGTCTATTTCGCCGGACTGACGAAACAGCGTCTCAAGCGCGGCGAGTGGCGTTTCCTGACGCCGCGGGAGGTGCAGGCATTGCGTTCCGGACAGTATGAGTGACCGGAGGCGGCGGATGAAAGCACGGAACGGCACGCAATCTTTGCGTGCCGTTTTCGCTGTGATGTGATGATTGAGGGGAGCTGTCGTTTCAGTGGGTAGTGCTGCTGACTACGAAGTAGGCGATGCAGGCGAAGAGGAGAAAGACGGCGGCGAAAACCAGGATGCCGGCGATGCGCCGCATGACGCTGTTCGCCCCCTTGCCGTCGTGTTCCTGTTCGGCGAGTTCCGCCCCCTCCTTTTCGGTCTGGCGGATGATTTGCTGCTCTTCCGGTGTGAGTTGCCTGGGCATGGCCGTTCGTGTTTCTGCAAAAGTAGTGATAAAAAGCGGATGGGCAAGCGGCATCTGTCGGACGGGAAACGGTTCGATGCGGAACGTGGCTCCGGCCAGGGACGGACGGTTGGATTTTAGGTGCCGTTTGCGTAATTTTGACGGGAAATGAAACGCAGGGAAGTGTTGGAAAGAGTACGGTGTGCCGTGCCCGATGCCTATACGGCAGGAGAGGCGCGTGCCATTGCGTTCGAGGTGGCCGAATGTTTCTGCGGCTTCTCGCGGGCGGAGGCCGTGGCCGACCCCGGCGCAGAGGCCGTGGCTGACGAAGGAGTGCTGGAGGAGGCGTGTCGGCGGATTGCAGCGCATGTCCCGTTGCAGTATGTGACCGGACGGACGGAATTTTACGGTCTGCCGTTCCGTGTCGGGGAGGGGGTGCTGATACCTCGCCCGGAGACTGAGGAGCTCGTGCAGTGGATTGCGGCCGACTGTGCCGGTATTGCGGGAGTGCGTCTGCTGGATATCGGGACGGGCAGCGGGGCCATTGCTGTCGCGCTTTCCCGTTTGCTTGTCGCCCCGACGGTCGATGCGGCGGACATCTCGCCCGATGCGCTGGTTTTTGCGGCGGAAAATGCGGCCGTGAACGGCGCAACGGTGCATTTCGTACAGGCCGATGCGACGGCGCCGTACGATACGTTCGCCGGACTGCTGCCGCGGCACCGTTACGATGTCGTCGTATCCAATCCGCCCTATATTCCCCGCTCGGAGTATGCCTCCATGCGTGACAATGTGCGGTTGTACGAGCCCGCCGGGGCACTGTTCGTGGAGGACGCCGACCCATTGCTTTTCTATCGGGAAATCGGACATAAGGCCGCCCGGCTGCTGGATGCCGGAGGCCGGCTCTTTTTCGAGGTGCACGAAGATTATGCCTGCGGCGTTTGCACGCTGTTGTCGGGGCAGGGGTTCGTCGGGGTGGAGTGCCGGTGCGATATGAACGGCAAGCCGAGGATGGTACGGTGTGTGAAGGAGTGAACGATGAAGGAGAAGGAAGAGGAGGCAGGGCCCCACGGAAAGCGGGCCAAAAGTGCGGAGGAGGCGCTGGCAGGGTTGATGCGCTATGCTGCCCGGGCGGAGCGTTCCAGCGGCGATGCGCTGCGGCTGATGCGTCGGTGGAACGTGCCCGAAGCCGATAGGGAACGGATACTGCATCAGCTGTGCGAGTCGGGATTCATCGACGACCGTCGCTTCGCTGCCGCCTATGTGCGCGAAAAGTCCTCGCTGGCGGGATGGGGCGTGCACAAGATACGGGCTGGGCTCCGTGCCAAGGGAATACCGTCCGACCTTGTCGAAGAGGCCGTTGTGCGGGAGTACGAAACCGGCGCCGTGGCCGACCGACTGCAGGAGCTGCTCGACCGGAAACTTCGGAGCGTGTCGGGCACGGCATATGAAGTGAAGGGGAAACTCGTCCGTTTCGGCCTCTCGCGCGGTTACGATTACGATACTGTGGTAGAGGCGGCTTCGCGGGCCGTCGCACGGACGGGAGCGGAGGAAGAGGAGGAGTGACAGATATTGTTCCGAATGGGGCGGATGTGGCTGCTTTCTGGCAGAAGGTGCCGCCGGTTGTCGGGACGGAAGCTGTTCGCGGTCTGTCCGGCAGGCTGTCGGGAGTGTTGCGGGTGATAAAGGCGCACTCCGGAATAAAGGAAACCGTATGTTGAAACGATATAAGCAGGGAACGCTTCGTAATGGGGCGGCCGAAACGAGGGAGCGTATGAAAGAGATGGTTCGGACCGGATGCCGGAGACTGCGGCTGTCGGTGGGCGTGTGTTTGGTTTGTGCGGCGTTGCAGGGCGGTACGGCGCATGCACAGGATTATGGAAAGCCGCTCGATATGCCGGTGCTGCAAAGCTCTTCCAATTTCGGGAAGCTTCGTTCCACCCGTTTCCATTCGGGCGTCGATTTCCGTACCGGGGGCGTCGAGGGGAAGCGGGTGCTTGCCGTCGAGGACGGACAGATTTACCGTATTGGCGTGAAGCCTTACGGTTACGGCAATGTGGTCTATGTGGCGCATCCGGACGGCAATATCTCGGTCTACGGCCATCTCAGTAAATTTACTCCGGAGGTGGAGGCGTACGTGCGCAGTGAGCGTTACCGGCAGCAACGCAACGACATCGACCTTTTTCCCGAGGCGGGTCGTTTCCCCGTAAAGCGGGGCGAAGTCATCGGCCTGTCGGGCAATTCGGGCAATTCGTTCGGCCCGCATCTCCACTTCGAGATACGCGAAGGGGCTTCGCAGCGGACGGTGAACCCCATCGCAAGGGGATATTACCGGGTGAAAGATGACCTGCCGCCCCGGATATTCGGTGTCAGCTACTATCTGGTGGATACGCTCATGGGCGTCCCGGTGCACACGCTTGCGGGAAGGGCTGCCGCAATCGGAGGAAGCGGTGCCCGCTATACGCTGGAGGCTCCCATGGTACTGCCCGGCCGGGGGTATTTCTGCGTGGAGACGATGGACAGGAAGAACGATGTAAGCGGCTCGATGGCTACCTACCGCATCGTACTTTCGGTTGATGGCCAAACGCGTTTGGAATATCTGATGGACGGCTTCACTTTCGGGGAGAACCATTTTGCCAAGGTGCTGTCGGATTACGTGCTGAACGGTACCACCTCCAACGACATATTCCGCCTGGCCGTACTGAACGAGGGGGCGATGCCTTTCTACCCTCGGGCCGTGGGGCGCGGCCTGATAGACCCCGCATCGGGCATCGACGAGGTCCGTATCGAAGTGGAGGACGACAGCGGCAATACGGCCGTACTGACTTTCCCCGTGACGTATGACCCCTCGGCCGCCGCTGCGACGGTCAGTATCCCGACCGATGCCGAAGCGGTGGATTTCCGGCGTCACTACTCCCGGACGACGGACGGGCTCAAGGTCACCATTCCTGCCGGCGCACTTTACGAATCGCTGTTCTACGAGCAGGAGAAACTCTCCGGCCGGCCTGCCGTGACGGTGGGAAAAGGGACGCATATCCTGTCGGATTTCTATGCCGTCCATGATGCGTCGGTACCCTTGCAGGCTCCCGTGACACTCTCTTTCCGGGCCGACGTGCCGGAAGAGCTGCGCGAACGGGTGGTCATTGCACGTCTTACCGATAAGGGGCGGCTTGCCGCCGCACCGGCGAAATATGCCGACGGTGCCGTGACGGGGCGTGCTTCCCTCTTCGGGATATGGTGTGCCGCGGCCGATACGGTAAACCCTACCGTCACGCCATCGTTCAGGTCGGGAACCGATATGTCCGGCGAGCGGCGCATCGGTTTCCGTATAAGCGACGATTTTTCCGGCGTCGCCTCCTATTCCGCGACGGTGGACGGAGAGTGGGTGATGCTCGAACACGATACGGTGCACGGGATGCTTTACCACTATTTCGATGACGAGGTGTGCGGTACGGGCAGGCGGCACGAGGTGGAGCTCCGGGTTACGGACGGTGCCGGCAATACCGCTGTTTACAGGGGCAGCTATTACAGATAGGCAATGCGGACGGAGATATCGGGCCCGGTACGGATACGTATCGGGCCCTGTTTCTGGTGCGGACGGAGTGCCCGTCCGGATATATGCGGTTTCCGGCAGAAGCCTGTCGAGGCGGCGTCTCTTGTTCCGCACCGGAGACAGTGCGTTCCCCGGTCCGTCTTTTCCGGGCGCTGTTCTTTTCGGCGTGCGATATTCCGGTATCTGGACGGGGACCCGAACTGCGCGTCGGGGCGGGAGCGGGCGTCAGGCTTGCAGCCCCTCTTCCGTAATGGTACGGAGCACCTTTTCGATGCGCAGGGCGAGCAGGTTGTAGAAGTAGTAATTTCCCAGCGAGAGGAGGCTTTGGAGCCCCGTATGGTTGAAGACCATCAGTTCGTCGGCGCCGGGGATTTCCGAGGCGGCGATGTTGCGTTCCGTGATGGGGATGCCCGCCAGGGAGCAGGCCCGGAACATCAGGTCGCGTTCGGTGCAGGCGGGAAACGTCTCTGCCGGCGGGGTGAAGAGGGCGCCGTCGCGGGCAAGGAAAACCGGGTATTCGCCGCACGATATGAGGCGTTCGGCCCGGTTGCAGTGCAGGGCTACATGGCAGCCGGTACGCTCCGCGAACGCCTGCATGTAGCGTGAGGTCGTAAGCGATACGGCGGTACGATGGCCGCAGAAGGGAATCTCGTAGTTGGTTAGTATCGCTTTGGGGCGGATGCTGATGAGCTCGTAACCGCGGTATATGGTGGAGTGGTCGGCCATTGCCAGCAGGTCGGGCACGGCATCGCCGCTCCGCTGCGAAGGCAGCAGGTAGATGCGGACGATGTTGCCCAGCCGGGGCATGCGGTCGGCATCCAGCAGGGCCGCTATTCCTTCGCGCAGTTGCATTGTATCGAACTGCGGCACGGTGCCGTAGAGTTTGCGGTAGGATTCGGCGGCGTATGCGAGGTGCTTCTCCAGATAGAGCGGACTGTGGGCGGAAGTGTTCACCGCGGCATGGACGTAGTTGTCTTGTAAGAGTCTCTGTGCGGAGAGCGTTTCCTGTCTTCCGTCGAGCAGGACACCGTTGAGGTAGATGTGCTGCGGCGGGGTCATGTCATGAAGATTTTGAGCAGCAGTTCCCGCAGCAGTTCTCCGTCGTCCTGCGGACCGCCTCCGATGCCTTTGCTTCGCATGTCGTATTCGCGTAGCAGGCCGAGGATATTGAATACCTTACGGTTGGGGTAGAGGTTGGCCGCCTGTTTGTATTCATTGAGGAAGAAGGGGTTGGGCAGTTTCAGCAGGGCGCTCAGTTCGGCGTCCGAAGGGGCCGGAACGTTTTTGTGACGAATCTCCCACCGTTTGTAATTGACGATGAAGATGCGCTGGAAATGGGTGAACAGGGCGCTCAATGTCACCGTCAGCGGATTGTCCTTCGGGTTGCGCCGGAAGTGGTCGGCAATGAGCATGGCGCGGGCCATGTTCTTCTCCGAAATAGCTTTCGTCAATTCGAAGTTGTTGAAATCCTTGCTGATACCTATGTTGTCCTCGATGTGCTGCGCGGTGATTCGTTTCGTTCCTTCGGGCAGGAAGGTAAGCAGCTTGGCAAGTTCGTTGGAGATGCGGGAGATGTCCGTGCCGAGATGGTCGGTAAGCATTCCCAGCGCCTTGGGCTCTATCGTGCACCCCTTCGATTGGACGAAGTCGCCCAGCCAGGCCGTGATTTCGTAGTCGCGCGGACGTACCGATTCGAGTACTTCGCCCTTTTGCACGATGTGCTTGTAGAGCTGCGTGCGCTTGTCGAGGCTCTTGCCCTTGTAGCAGACGACGAGGATGGTGGAGGGCGAGGGGGCAGCCGTGTAGAGCGAGAGCTGTTCGGGTTTGCGGAGCGACTGCGCCTCCTTGACGATGACCACTTCGTAGCGGCCCATCATGGGCATTTGCCGTGCGTAGTTGATGATGGTTCCCTCGTCGGTATCTTTCCCGTAGACCACGATTTGGTTGAAGTCCCGTTCGGCCTCGGTGAGTACCGTGCCGGCCAGTTGGTCGGCGATGCGGTCGATGAAGTATCCCTCCTCGCCCATGAGCAGATAGACCGGAGCGTACCTGCCGGCGGCAATCTCCCGCCGGAGCCTTTCGTAGGCCGTTACGGTATCTTTGAATGTCGTCTTTCCGCTCCCTTTCGCCATGGTTTCCCTTTCCGCCGCTGTGTCGGCCTATATGATTTCCCTTCTCAGCAGAAGGATGTTCTCGGTCCTGTCCGATACCCGGTAGCGGTCGTCGATACGCCGGCCGACAACCCAGACGATGTCGTCTCCGCTCACGAGTACGAACTGCCGGTTCTTCTCCGGCAGCGATACCTTCTCGTTTATCAGAAAATCGCTGACTTTCTTGCGACCGTTCATTCCGAAGGGGACGAACGCGTCGCCTTCGTGCCATCTGCGCAGCTTCAGCGGCCACTGGAGCAGGTCGGCATCCAGCAGTGCGACGTTTTCGGGCTGGCGGAGGCTCTCGATATTGTCGATGTCGGTGTGGCGGGCGAGTATCACGCTGTTGCCGCAGTAGACCTTGTGTGCCGTGGCGGTGAGCTCCGTTTCGCAGGGGTCTTCTCCGGCGACCGGGACGACGATTATCCGTCCCCGGTTGATGTAGGCGGCGTAATCCTTCGAATAGAACCGCCGGCCGGTGGCTCCGCGCTGGAGCGCCTCCATCAGTCCGTCCACGACGTCGCCCTTGAAACCGTATCCGGAACTCATGATTTCATATATCACGTAGTTGAGCGGCATTCGCGGGTCTATCGCTGCGGGGTCGATGGTGACGATTCCGTCCGCAGTCGTCACCGCCTGCTGCATGATTGTTTCGATGCAGCGGTCGATGAAGAGCTGGGCATCGGTCAGCCTGCTGATGTTGGCCCCCATGAGTTCGGTGAAGTTCGGATTGATGGTGCGCAGTATCGGGACGATGCCGAGCCGTATCTTGTTGCGCATGTACTTCGTCGAGCGGTTCGAGGAGTCCTCCCGGAAGGGGATGCCGTGGGCCGTGGCGTAGTCGAGTATCTCCCGGCGGGAGGCGAAGAGCAGCGGGGGGATGATTTTCCCGTTTACCCTGTGGATGCCGGTGAGCCCCTTGAGCCCCGTGCCCCGCATCAGGTTGATGAAGAACGTTTCGATGGAGTCGTCGGCATGGTGGGCGATGGCGATGGCGTCGTAGCCGTGCTCGGCGCTCAGTTCGCGGAACCATTCATAGCGCAGCCTCCGGGCGGCTATCTGTACCGATTCTCCGGTGGCTTCCATTTCGCCCTGCGTGTCGAACCGGCGGTTGAAGAAGGGGAGACCATACCCTGCGGCACGCATCTGTACGAGCGTTTCGTCCTCGTCCGACTCCTCTCCGCGCAACTGGAAGTTGCAGTGCGCGACACCGACCTTGTAGCCGGCCGACACGAAAAGGTCCATCATGACCATCGAATCCACGCCTCCGCTGACGGTGAGCAGTATCCTGTCGTCCGGTTCCACCAGCGCGTGTTCTCTGATATACCTTTGAAATTTCTCTTCGAGCATAGTTCCGTATGATTGCGGCGTCTCTTCCGTCCGCCGGCTTCGTTTCTGTCGTTGCGGGGACACTGTGTTTCCGTGCCGTCCGCTTCCGTCACCATATGTTCACTTCGGTCGCTATTCGGATACCGAACCGGGTCTCCACGTCGTCGGTTATCCGTCGGGCCAGCGCCGTGACCTCGTTGCCCGTTGCTCCGCCCAAATTCACGAGGATGAGCGCCTGTTTGCCGTAAACGCCTGCCCGGCCCAGCGAGGCTCCTTTCCAGCCGGTCTTTTCTATCAGCCAGCCGGCCGGTATCTTCACCCCCTCCGGCACCGGATAGGAGGGCATGTCGGGATATTTCCGTTTTATTCTTTCGGCCAGTTCGCTGTCCACTACCGGGTTCTTGAAGAAGCTGCCTGCGTTGCCCGTGACGGCCGGGTCGGGCAGTTTCTCGCCGCGTATCCGCCGGACGGCCGTCCGTATGTTCTCCAGTGTCGCCCCGCCAGCATCCTCCACTTCGCGTGCGAGTGCGTCGTAGCCGAGGTTGGGGCGCGGGGTGCGCGAGAGCCGGAAAGTGACGGCCGTAATGACCGCCCGGCCTTTCAGTACCCCCTTGAAAATGCTGTCGCGGTAACCGAAACCGCAGTGGCATCCTGCGATGGAGACCTCCTTAAGCGTGGCCAGGTCGAGGGTCTCGACGGATTCGACGATATCCTTCGCTTCGGCTCCGTAGGCTCCGATGTTCTGTACCGGAGCGGCGCCGACCGTTCCCGGTATCGCCGTCAGGTTTTCCGTCCCCCACAGACCGAGGCCGATGCACCGTTCCACGAACTTCTCCCAGTCGAGTCCCGCTTCTGCCCGTACCGAGACGCTGTTGCCCGAGGAGCCCGTGACCGAGAAACCTTCGCCTGCGGGGTGCAGCAGCGTTCCGTGAAAATCCTCCGTAAAGAGGATGTTGTTGCCTCCGCCCAAAACACCGAGCTTTCCCTGCCGGATGTCTTCGTGTGCAGCGAGGTAGTCGCGCAACGAGGCTGCATCGCTGAACTCCACGATGCGGTCGGCGGTGGCGGCGACGCCGAAACTGTTCCGTCCCAACAGGTCGGCATGCAGGATTTCCCTTGTCATAACGGCGCAAATTTACCCAAAATTTCCGGATTTGTCCCCTGTCTCCGGTAATTTGGGCGGCTCCGAGGAGGCTCTCCGGAGGCACTGCCGAAAGAGGCGGAGAACAAGGTTGTTCGTTTTTTCGCATATTTTTAAATCCCTTGCGTTATACGATAATCAAAATAATTGTTATCTTTGAAGATTGTTGGATTTAACAAGATGGAATATGCTGGATAGACGCGATTGGGAGTGCGTGAAGGCCCACGGTATCGATCCGGAAGCGGTGGAAGCGCAGCTTGTCGGTTTTAGAGAGGGATTTCCGTACCTCGATGTGGTGCGTCCCGCTTCCGTGGGCGACGGTATTCTCCGTCTCGATGACAGCCGGCTGGCCGCTTTGGGGCGTCGTTACGACAGGGCCTGCGGCGTATGCCGCGTGGTGAAGTTCGTGCCTGCCTCGGGTGCGGCGACGAGGATGTTCCGGGAGCTGTTCGGGTATCTCTCCTCCGGGGAGGAGAACCGGGTGACTGCCGAGGTACTCGGTGCGCTGGAGCGATTCGCGTTTTACGACCGTTTGCGGCGGCTTCTGCCCCCCGGCGCTTCGCCGGAGGATGTCGTCCGCGGTATCGTAGGGCCCGGCGGACTCGGGTACGGAAATATGCCCAAGGCGCTGATACTTTTCCACCGCTATCCCGCCGAAGTGCGCACGGCTTTGGAAGAGCACCTGACCGAGGGGGCGCAGTATGCGGCGTGCGGGGGCCGGGTGGCGGTGCATTTTACCGTATCGCCCGAACATGCCGGCGATTTCGGCAGAGTGTTCGATGCCGCGCTTCCGAAGTACGGCGAGCGGTTCGGTGTGGAGTACGATGTCACCGTGTCGGTACAGAAAAGCTCGACCGATACGATAGCCGTGAATCCGGACAATACGCCTTTCCGGAACGGCGACGGTTCGCTTCTGTTCCGTCCGGCCGGTCACGGAGCGTTGATTGAGAACCTGAACGAGATGGATGCCGACCTCGTTTTCATCAAGAATATAGACAATGTGACCACCGATTCCCGTCGGGGCGATACGGTGGTTTACAAGAAGGCGCTGGCCGGGCTGCTCCTCGAAGTGCAGGAGAAGATTCACGGCTACCTGAGAATGCTGGAAGAGGAGACGCCTGCCGCCGAAGGCGTCGATGCCGCGGAGGCTTTCGTGCGCGATATCCTGCATGTGGAACTGCCCGAAGGATTCGGGGCGCGTGCGGCGGCCGACCGGGTCGCGTTTCTGTGCCGGGTGCTCGACCGGCCGGTACGGGTGTGCGGCATGGTGCGCAACGAGGGGGAACCGGGCGGAGGCCCGTTCTTTGCACGCAGTGCCGACGGGCTCGTATCGCTGCAGATAGCCGAGTCGTCGCAGATAGCGCCTGAACGGAGGGAAGCGGTCATGGGCGGCGCCACCCATTTCAATCCGGTGGATATCGTGTGCGGCGTGCGCGGCCCAAGGGGGCGCAAATACGATCTGACACGCTATGTGGACCGTTCGACCGGATTCATCTCCGAAAAGTCCAAGGACGGAAAGCCGCTGAAGGCGATGGAGCTGCCTGGATTGTGGAACGGTGCCATGTCGGATTGGAACACCTTGTTCGTAGAGGTTCCCGCGACGACCTTTACTCCGGTAAAAGTGGTGACCGACCTGCTTCGTCCCGGCCATCAGGAGTGATGTTTCGGACAAAAACGTGGCCGAACAGGACAGAAAGGGTGCGCCGGCGGATACTATTTTTGCAGGACGGGCGTTACCCCGGTATCCGCGGTAGCGGATGAGGAGTGCAGTGCAAGGAATAATAAAACATATACAGCATGGAAAACAAACTTCAGGAACTGACCAACAAGCTCTATGAGGAGGGGCTTGCCAAAGGGCGCAGCGATGCGGAGAGACTCGTAGCGGATGCGCAGGCGAAGGCCGACGCTATCGTAAGGGAGGCCGAGGAGAAGGCAGCCGCCGTGGAGGAGGCCCGCCGCAAGGCGGAGGAGCTTCGCAGAAATACCATGACGGAAGTGACCTTGGCCGGGCGTCAGGCCGTCGGTGCGCTCAAGGAGCACATTTCGGAGATGATAATCGCCAAAACCCTCTCCGGACCGGTGCATGAGGCGGCGGTGGACCCCGCATTCGTGCGGGAGATGCTGCTCGCCGTCGCGGCGGGCTGGCGCGCCGATTCGGCGGGGAAGGGGACGCTCTCGGCGCTGCTTCCGGCCGAGTGGCAGGAGCGGTTCGGCAAGGAGTTCGAGGCCGCGGCCAAGAGCCTGCTGGCGCAGGGGGTGGAGGTCGGTTATTCCGACAGTGTCCGCAGCGGATTCCGGATAGGCGAAAAAAACGGCGGATATTATATCAGCTTTTCCGAAGCCGATTTCGAGGCGCTGCTGTCTGAATTTCTGAAGGAGCGGGTGGCGAAAATGCTGTACGCCGAAAAATAGGTCGATATGTTTCGGAAAGATTACTATTGTCTCATCGCAGGGCTCAGGGAGTATTCGCTCGATGCAGAGAAGAAGGGTTTCGATGCCCCGGCCATCATCGCGGAGATAAAGGAGGAGCTCTCTGCGCGTGACCGCAGGACGGTGGAGCTGTTCTATACGTATTACGATATAGAGAATATCGTCAGCCTCCGGGCCGGTAGGGAGCACTTCTCGGCGTTGGGCAATCTTTCGCGCGAGGAGCTGCAGGAGGAGCTCGTCTCCCCGTCGCGGCTTCCCCTCTTCCTCGGCCGGGTGATAACCGCTTTCAATGCGGCCGACAAGGAGGGGGAAGGTACGGACGTCAGCGAGGAGGTGGATATGGAGAAGTCTCTCGAACGGAATCTGTTCGCTGCCTATTATGCCGCGTGCGCCCGGTCGTCGTCGAAGTTCATGAGGAGGTGGGCGGAGTTCGACCGGACACTGCGTAACATAGCGGCCGCATTCGCCGCACGGCGTCGCGGGATTCCCGTGGCGGAGGTCATCGTGGGTACGGGCGATATAGAGAGTGCGCTCGCACGCAGCTCCGCAGCCGATTTCGGAATCAAGGGAGAAGTCGCTTATGTGGACCGCGTGATGCTTGCCGTGGCCGACGACAGCAATCTGGTGGAGAAGGAGAACCGGATGGATGCCGTCCGTTGGGAAATGGCCGACGAACTCACCCTGACGAACTATTTCGATTTGGATTTCATCCTCGGCTATCTGGTCAAGGTGAATATCATCCACCGGTGGGCGGCGCTCGACCCGCAGCGCGGACGGGAGATGCTCGGCAGACTCGTGGAGGGTCTGACGGCGTCCGGAACGCTGCCCGACATGTAAACCGACAAAAACAAAGAGACAGATATGAAAACGAAAGGTAAAGTAACCGGCATCATTTCCAACATCGTTATCGTGAAGACGGAGGGGCCGGTGGCACAGAACGAGATAGCCACCGTGAAGCTCGGCGAGGTGAGAATGATGGCCGAAGTCATCAAGGTCGTCGGCGACGATGCCTATATACAGGTGTTCGACAGTACCCGCGGCCTGCGGATGGGGGCCGAGGTGGAGTTCGAGGGGCACATGCTCGAAGCCACGCTCGGACCGGGCATCCTCTCGAAGAATTACGACGGTCTGCAGAACGACCTGGCCGATATGGACGGTCTGTTCATCCGGCGCGGGCAGCGTACCTCGCCGCTGAACGAGGAGACACTCTGGGAGTTCCGTCCGCTGGCCAAACCGGGCGACCGGGTAGAGGCAGGCGACTGGCTCGGCGAGGTGAAGGAGCAGTGGATAATGCACAAGATAATGGTGCCTTTCGCGTTCGAGGGTAGCTATACCGTCCGCAGCGTGGCCGGAGCAGGAGAGTATAATATCAACCATACTGTGGCCGTGCTCGAAGATGCGCAGGGCGGGGAACATCCGGTGACGATGGTGCAGAAGTGGCCGGTGAAGCGTCCCATCAAGGCGTATGTGTCCAAGCCGCGTCCTTCGCGCATACTCGAAACCGGTGTCCGGCCGATAGATACTTTCAATCCGATAGCCGACGGCGGTACGGGATTCATTCCCGGGCCTTTCGGTGCGGGTAAGACGGTGTTGCAGCACGCTATCGCCAAGTAGGCCGAGGCCGACATCATCATCATGATTGCCTGCGGGGAGCGCGCCAACGAGGTGGTGGAAATCTTCGCGGAGTTCCCCCATCTGGACGACCCCCATACGGGACACAAGCTGATGGAGCGGACGACTATCATCTGCAACACCTCCAACATGCCCGTCGCCTCGCGCGAGGCGTCCGTCTATACGGGAATGACCATCGGGGAGTATTACCGGGCCATGGGGCTGAAGGTGCTGATTCTCGCCGACTCCACCTCGCGCTGGGCGCAGGCGCTGCGCGAGATGAGCAACCGTCTGGAAGAGCTTCCGGGACAGGACGCCTTTCCGATGGACCTCTCGGCCGTCATATCCAATTTTTACGCCCGTGCCGGACTGGTGCACCTGCGCAACGGTGCGACGGGTTCGGTGACTTTCCTCGGTACGGTGTCGCCGGCGGGCGGTAACCTGAAGGAGCCGGTGACGGAGGCCACCCAAAAGGCGGCCCGCTGTTTTTACGCCCTTTCGCAGCAGCGTGCCGACAGCAAGCGCTATCCGGCCATCGACCCGCTGGACAGCTACTCCAAATACCTCGAATATCCGGAGATAATCGAATACCTCGATGAACGGGTGGAACCGGGATGGGTGGACCTCGTGAACAGAGGCAAGACCATCGTCCAGCGCGGCAAGGAGGCCTCCGAGCAGATTGACATTCTCGGCGACGACGGTGTGCCGGTGGAGTACCACGACCGCTTCTGGAAGAGCGAGCTGATAGATTTCGTGATATTGCAGCAGGATGCTTTCGATGCGGTGGATGCCAATACGCCGCTCGACAGACAGCGGTACATGTACAATCTCGTACTCGACATCTGCGACCGCAAATTCGGTTTCGACGATTTCCAGAGCTGCGTCGAGTTCTACAAATCGCTCATCAACCTTTTCAAACAGCTCAACTATTCCGAATGGGAGAGCGACAAGTTCGCCGAATACCGTGCGCGAATCGACGAGATGGTCGCCGCGAAGGAGTCAAACAAATAAATCCGTCACTGTCATGACAACGAAAGCATTTCAGAAAATATACACCAAGATAGACAACATTACCAAAGCCACCGTGACGGTCAGGGCGCAGGGCGTCGGCAATGACGAGCTGGCCACCGTCGGCGGCAAGCTGGCTCAGGTGGTGCGCATTTCGGGCGACGACATCACGCTGCAGGTATTTCAGGGAACGGAGGGTATCGCCACCGATGCGGAGGTGGTTTTCCACGGCGAGCCGCCGGTGCTGAAGGTGAGCGACGAACTGGCGGGCCGATTCTTCGATGCCTACGGAAATCCGCTCGACGGCGGCATGCCGGTGGAGGGCGAGGCACGGGAGATAGGCGGCCCGACGGTGAACCCCTTCAAACGTATCCAGCCTTCGGAACTCATCGCCACCGGTATCGCCGGTATCGACCTGAACAATACGATAGTTTCCGGGCAGAAGATACCTTTTTTCGCCGACCCCGACCAGCCCTACAACCAGGTGATGGCCGATGTGGCGCTGCGTGCGCAGGCCGATAAAATCATCCTCGGCGGTATGGGCATGACCAACGACGACTATCTCTATTTCAAGAATCTGTTCGAGAATGCCGGGGTGCTCGACCGCATCGTATGTTTCGTGAACACGACCGAGAACCCGCCTGTGGAACGGCTTCTGGTGCCCGATATGGCGCTCACTGCGGCCGAATATTTCGCCGTGGACAAGGGCGAAAAGGTACTCGTGCTGCTGACGGACATGACGCTGTATGCCGATGCGCTGGCCATCGTGTCGAACCGTATGGACCAGATACCCTCGAAGGACTCCATGCCGGGGTCGCTCTATTCCGACCTGGCGAAGATATACGAGAAGGCCGTGCAGCTTCCCAACGGCGGTTCGATAACCATCATTGCCGTGACCACCCTTTCGGGCGGCGACATTACCAATGCCGTGCCCGACAATTCGGG
>OGHU01000465.1_pt1 | contig 28125 bp, 20 predicted proteins | sample 1571521 | NCBI WGS metagenome assembly OGHU01 (sample SAMEA2581963, study PRJEB24529) | metagenome | biome: Human gut stool | place: China | collected 2011 | reverse complement strand
GGTATGCGCCCTGCTGCGGACGTGGCTGTCTTGCCTGACCATTTGCGCCCTGCTGCGGACGTGGCTGTCTTGCCTGACCATTTGTGCCCTGCTGCGGACGTGGTTTCTTCACCTGTTCCGCAACTTCTTCCTCCGTCATGGTTTTTACACGTTTTTTCTGTGCATTTTCCACCTTCGGAATCGCCTTTACATAATAATAGTAATCATCATCTTCAAACTGCACGGATTCCTTGTGCGAGTAATCAATCACACTCTTACACATCTGTACAATCACGCCAAGCACGCCTCCGAGAATCGCGCCGAGTACCAGACTGCCCGCCGGAACGCTGACGTCAACCAACATGCCGCATACCATAAATACCAGAATCGTAAATACGCTTCCAACACCGATTGCGACATACCATGCATAGTCAAAATTCAACTGATGAATGAGTGCCGTCACCATAACGACAACCACAAATGCAATGATTGCAAGCAGCATTGCCTTGTCCTTCATCATACCATTTACAATATAGGAGTATCCCTGAAAATCCGCATCCTCACCAAGAAGGATGGTTGCTCTTGCCTCTTTTACATACTGTGCAAAATAATAAATTACCACACCAAAGGCAGCTGGAACCGCTCCAGAAAATCCTGCAAAGATAGCTACCATAACAGGCGCCGCAAATGGAATCTTCAGCATATATAAGATTGGCACCAATGCCAGTACATATCCCGTGTTCTGGAACATCCGAATATAGGAGCAATACATCACAAGGAATAACAACAGGCACAAAACGCCTACGTCCATCGATACCGAGAAGCAATGAACGGCAACGACAACACCAGCCAGAAATACAACAACCGGTCCTGTCACAAGTGCACAGATCACAGACAATAAAAATGTGATAACACCTCTATGTAAAAACTCACTATATCCAAATAGAGAATTTATACAGGAAAATACAATAAACGAGAAGATAAACCGAAGAATCGGAGTGGTTACCTCATCATATTTTCTCAAAAAATCACGTATGGAATTTCTCACTGCTATCAATCCAGTCATTCGTTTTCTCCCCTTCCTGCACCGTTCGGTGTATTTGTATTATAGACATGATCTTCCCGGTACATACCTTGCTGTTCCTGTCTGATCCGCTCCAGTTGTTCGCGCTCTAACTGCGCGCGGCGTGCGCGGATTCTGCGTCGTTCTTCTTCCATCTCTCGCTGTCTTTGCGCTTCTTCCTGCTGCTTCTCTGAAATACGCTCATTTCGACGCTTTACATTCTCGATAATCTCCTGATTCTTGCGTTCCTGCTGTGCCTGTAACTGCCGCTGTACCATCTCCGAACGGCTGACATTGGCACGGGATGCCTGCTGTGGCGCATGTGCTCTGGCTGCAGAGACATCATCGGTCGTACGCTTTGTATCGTCTACCATGCGTCGCTGCATCTCCGGTGGATCGTCCGCATGGATCAGTTCTTTCAGGTTAATATTGTACTGTACCAGTCCATTTCTTGCTTTCTTATACCGATAATTATACAGGATAAATGCAAACAGAAAATAGATTGCACAGATGATTACATAGCCACCCAGCATCTTGTATACGACCGCAAAATAATCCAGATCATTCAATTTCTCTAAGATACTGTCAAATGTCATGAATATGTATCCTGCAATGACACACCAGTATAGTACTGTCACTGCCACCCATGTTTTTAACACATTATAACGGACATAATCACTTCTATAATATTTACTCACAACCAAGCTTTTGTTCTTCTCATGTTTCTCAAATATCGCAAGCTTCGTCATAAGGATGGTTTTCTTCTCGTCAACCATATCCATACCTCTCAAACCTTTATTCGGCAAAGCCGTTCTTTCTTATCATATCGCATCTTGCCTTTAAAATCAATCTTTGATTCCCTGTACTATTTGAAAATACGGTGAATTTTTAATGCGTAGCATACTTTTTCAAACCATTTATCATATAGCTCAAAAACATCCTGCAGGATTTCCATACCGGATACCCTGCCAGCCGGTAGGTACGATATGTCATCCGTGCCGATTTCAGCTTGTTCCTTGACTTTCCATGCGCGGATAAACGATACTCCAGCAACGGTTCATCAATGCCAACCGCATATGGATATGCCCGCAGCATCTGAAGCCAAGTCAGATAATCCTCATGCACCTCGCTGTGCTGCATCGGATATTTCAGCAGAATCTCCCTTGGTGCAACCACGGAAGAACAGTTGATCACATTCGTTTTCTCCAGCTCTGCAAGTGTGATTTTCTCCGGGGTATGCATGATTGTCTGTGTCAGGCTTCCGTCCGGCGTCATCAGCACACGGGCGGTATTGCAAAGACAGGCTCCTGTCTGTTCCAGAAGCTCCACCTGTTTTTTCAGTTTTCCCGGTGCAAACCGGTCATCCGCATCTAAAAATGCAATATATTTTCCGTCTGCCTCCTGCACGCCCCGGTTTCTTGACACCGCGACTCCACTATTTTCTGCATTCTGCAGCACCCGGATGGAAATATCTGCCGTCTGTGCCGCGTGCACATCAAACCACGCCTGCACACATGCCACGGAATCATCCGTTGAGCAGTCATCCACCAGTATCACCTCGTGCACATATTCCTGTGCCACCGCGGAGGCAAGCGCCTCGCATATATACTGTCTTGCGTTGTAACATGGAATAATCACTGAAACCATATTTACTCTCCAAACATCATTTTCATAATCCGCTCGGTCGCGTGTCCGTCGCAGGCACTCATAAATTTCTGCCGGAATTCCTGTACCTTTTTCTTATCAAACCGCTCATCCACATGCTGGATATACTCAATCATCTCTTCAGTCGTCGTGTGGATCGGTCCCGGGACAAAGTCCTTATAATCATAATAAAATCCACGCCAGTCATAATAGTTATCCAGATCAAATGCAAAGAAGATCATCGGCTTTTCAAACAGCGAATACTCAAATACAAGCGATGAATAATCTGAGATACAGATGTCTGCCACAAACAATAATTCCTCGATGCTCATATCATCCGTCAGATCAAAGGCAAAATCCTCGTATCCTTCCGGAATCGCAGTCCGTTTCTTCACAAATGGATGTAATTTAAACAAGAGTATATAGTCCTTGCCCAGCGCATCACCAAATGCCGCAATATCCAGCTGATTTGGTGTCTTTGCTTTTGCAACCCTGCCACGGAACGTCGGTGCATACAAAATCACCTTCTTACCCTTTGCCTGTGGCACTACCGAAAGCAGTTTTTCCTGTGCTGCCTTTTTTGCTTCTTCATCATAGAAGATATCCGAACGGGAAATACCGGTTGGCACAACCACGCCCTTTTTATCCTGCAGCGACATTGCCTCCTCATACGCCCAGACAACCTCTGGGGAGCTGACTGTCACATAGGTGTAATTTCCATGATATGGGTATTTCTCCAATGTCTTTCTGTCATCACCAAAGATCAGTTCTGCGGTACTCATACCGAACTTTTTAAACGCACCACAGCCATGCCAGAGCTGCGTAACAATCGTCTCCTTACGCATTGGAAGTGCCGCAATGACATCCGAAGACTCATTTAAAAAGATATATTTTGCATCTGCGATATCTGTGATCATCGCCTCACAGGCATGCTGATAATCCTTCCGCTTTGAGAATCCGCTGCGCAGGAAATGTGTATGAATCTCGTATTTGTGTTCCTCCTGTACCTTCTTGTACATCAGGGAAAAACTGTCGCTGATCTTGCTCTCCCGCACCTCGATAAAGACAACCTTCTTCTCGTTGACCGGTCTTGCCGCATATTTATTATAAAGCTTCGGATAATGCTTTCGCAGCATCTCATAACGGTACATCCTGCGGATCTGCTTTCTGCACGCACGGTACACTTTCCGCAGTGCCCGGTATGGAATCGTCTTCTGAATCGTCTTAAATACAATCGTCTTCTTGAATTTCTTAAACAAGCTTTTCAACATCGTTTCTCTTTGTCTCCTCATGTAAAATATATCGAATCAATCGTTTCGTTGCATTTCCATCACAACGGCTCATATACTGCTCCCGGAACGCATGACGTTTCTCTGCATACACATTCTTCCCCAATGTGCCGGCAACCGCATCCGCGAGTTGTTCTCCCTCTGTCACAATCGCACCCGGCATATCTTCATAGGAAAGATACCATCCGCGGTCTGTGCCATAGGTTTCGAGATCCGGTGCAAAAAACAGCAACGGCCGGTCAAGCAGCAAATATTCAAATAAAACAGACGAATAATCGGTAATCAGCAGATCCGCCGAAAAAAGAAGTTCGCCCGTCGTAAGCGGCTGCGACTCTCCACGTTTCAGCATATGCGGATGCAGACTTTTTATCACCAGATAATCGGGATTTTTCGCAAGTTCATCGATCCACGCCTCCCCGATTGTACGCTCACCCTTGCTTTGCTGTCCGGCATTGCCGCGGAAAGTCGGTGCCCAGACAATCACAGTTCTTCCGTTCTTTGCACCATAGACCTGCTCGAATTTCTCCCGCATCGCCCCTTTATATGCCTCATCAAAATAACAGTCTGTATAGCTGCTTCCGTACGCCCGCACCGTCTTCGGATTCTTAATCCGCATCGCCGAGGTAAAAAACGGCCGGCAGTAAGAACTGCTCACTGTGACAAGATCATAGTTTTTATAGACATTTCCCTTATAAAACCGGGGAATATCGTCCTGTGCATCATAGCCAAACCGCTTGAATGCGCCGCAGCCGTGCCAGAGCTGGATCACCTTCGTTCCTTTACGCTTATGGCAGGAGGAAACCGGCAAGAAATTATCCTGCAGAATAACAAACTCCGCCTGTGCATAAAGCTTCATAAATGCAAGCATCCGGCGCATACCTGCCTGCGCGGACATTGCCTGCAGATTGAAAAAATCATCCTCTACCACCAACTCCTCCCGCAAGCGCAGTGCATCGTGCAGCCGCTGCATTGACGGCGGGCATGCTGTCTTATGTTCATCCGCGAACACAACAAGCCCCCTTGTCACAGGCTTTCTGCAGCAAATAAAATAGTAGATTGGAAACAGCACATGCTGTGCCAGCATTTTTATAATCTGTTTGATATAAAAGCCCATATTATTCAATCATCTCTTCATAGACAGGAGCTATCTCATCGATATCTCCAAATGCTTTCATTTCCCCATGCTCCAAAATCATGGCCTTGTTGCAGATACGCTTCACCTGGTCCAGATTATGCGATACAAAAAGTACAGTCACGCCGGTATCCATCATATCAACCAGCTTTTTCTCGCTCTTCTTACGGAATTTCGCATCTCCTACCGACAGCACTTCATCCAGGATCAGAATGTCCGGACGCACCACGGTCGCAATTGAAAATCCAAGTCTCGCCTTCATACCGGAGGAATAGTTCTTCAGCGGCACATCTATAAACTTGCCAAGCTCGGAGAACTCCACGATCTCATCGAATTTTTCTTCCATGAATTTGCGCGAATGTCCAAGCACCGCTCCATAGAGGAAAATATTTTCCGCCCCGGTATACTGCATGTCGAAGCCGGCACCAAGCTCAATCATCGGTGCAAGCACACCCTGTTTCTCAATCGTTCCCTCTGTCGGTTTGAACACACCGGCAATCACCTTCATCAAGGTTGATTTGCCCGCGCCATTTAACCCTAAAATTCCGACACGATCACCCTGCTTGACCGAAAAGGTCACATCCTTTAATGCCCAGAACTCCGTGTACGCAATATCATGTTTGACAAGCTTGATAAAATATTCCTTCAGGCTGTCGACCTTTTCCTTATTCAGATGAAACTCCATGCCAACATGGGATAATGTAATTACGTCTTTTCTTGTCTCTTCGCTCACGATATCTCCTCCCATGCCTTACAGATGCAGGATAAACTGATCCTGCTTCTTATTGAATACTGCGATTCCGATCACGATGCAGACAAATGCAAAGGTGAAGGAATAAATCAGCATATGCGCACTCATCGCCCTGCCGAATACACAGTTACGGAAATTATTGATAATGCAAAACAGCGGATTGAATTTCAAAATCCAGCTTACATTACTATTCAAAATCTTCTTTGGATAATAGAAAATTGCACAGGTATACATAATCAGCATCAGCGCAACGTTCCACAGATATTCCATATCCCGGAAATACACGCCGATCGTCGCAAGTATCATACCCACGCCAATGGACAGCAGAAACAAATTGAGCAGCGGTACGATGGCAAGCAGTGTACGCCATGTCGGGAACACGCCCAGCACTAGTGCAACAACCGCAAGCACCACAAGCGAGATCAGAAACAAAATATAATTGAAGCAGATATTCGCAAGTGGATACAGGTATTTTGGAACATACACCTTCTTGATCATCGCCTCATTCTGGCGGATGGACTTTAAGGCAGACGTTGTTGACTGTGAAAACAGCGTATACATCAGCCGTCCGGTCAGAATATAGACCGGAAATGATTTCTCCTTGTGTCCAAGCAGCGTACCGAATACCAATGTCAATACGATCATCGTAAGCAATGGCTCAATCATCGACCAGACGATTCCGAGATACGACCGTCTGTATTTTAATTTGATTCCTTTTCTGACAAGCTCCGTAAATAAATTGTTATATTGACGAAACTCCTTGATTTTTGTTCCCATATTTTTCCTATTCCCTGTCTACATGATTTCCCGAAGCACCTGTACGGTGTGGGAAAGTCCGGTCTTCATATCGTATTGTGGCACAAAGCCAAGTTCTGTCCGAAGCTTTGTCGTGTCAAGTGTTGCCTTGGTCGCCTTCGAATAGCCTGCCTGCTCCGTTGCATCCGGTAAGTCAAACACGACCTGTTTATCTGCGAGATCCGCGAGCTGCTTTGCCACATCGCGAAGCTGCACATCCGAATCCTTCGAACAGATATTGTATGCCTCACCATCTTTGCCATCTAACATGACAGCAAGGATACCTGCGACACAGTCTGCCACATAGGCATACGAAAATTCCTGTGTTCCTTCGCTCTTTAACACGATATCTTCCCGCTTCACACTCTTTAAGATGAACTGGGACAGTGCTTTTGTATCACTCATCAGCATCGTCGGACCATACACACGGGACAAACGTGGGATTACAACATCCATCTCCATTTGCTTACGGTATGCCTGACACAATGCCTCTCCGGTACGTTTGCTCTCCGGATATCCGGCACGCATCGTGTTGCAGTCGATATAGCCAAGATAGTCCTCTGTGAATTTATCGGTATCTCCACGGTTTTCTCCGTAGATTTCAACCGAAGATAAAAATACAAAACGTTTACAATCCGCTTCCTTTGCATAGTCGAGCAGATACTGGGTTCCAAATACATTTGCGGTGATCGTTCCAATCGGATCACTCGCATAGGCAACCGGGTGAGTGTTGCTCGCCGCATGGATCACATAATCGATCTTCGCTGGCAAAGCCGGATTTCCGACTACCTTCTCATTGATATCCTGCTTAATAAAATGAAACTGTGGACAATCCGCATAGTCCGCGAAACGGGCACGTGCCTTGTCCTCGTTTCTGCCTAATATATAAATCTCTGTCTGCGCTCCATAATTCTTATTCGCATATAAAAGCGCATCAATCAGGAAGCTTCCAATCATCCCGGTTCCACCGGAGATCAGCACGGAAGCACCGGCAAGCTCCTGTACCTGGATCATACTTGCAACGGCACACACATCCTGCATATAAAGTTCACTGTCATATAAATGCATCGCCATTTCTCCTACTTTAACCATTTATCCTTCTCTGCGGTCAGATAGCCCTTGAAGATTTCTAAGTCATCCTTCGTCGTAAGCTTGATGTTCTTGTCTGAGCCCTTTGCAAAATACAATCGTTCGCCAAGCTCTACCATCATCGTATTCGTATAAGAGGAACCATAGATACCGATTTCCTCTGCAAAAGCCTTCTCATACGCCCACACAAGTTTATCAAATTTGTATGCCTGCGGTGTTGATACACGGCGCAGTGTCTCTCGCGGAATGTATTTCGTTGTAGATGCCTCATCGTCGATTACAAAGATCTGCTCATTGTAAGGAAGGGACGTAACACCATTTCCAAATTCGTTACATTTCGCGATGACATCCTCCAGCACTTCATCATCGACCAATGGCCGGATACCATCATGAATGATGATGTTATCATCTGCAGAGCAGACATCCTTCAGGTTATAGACACCATTTCGGATAGATTCCTGGGCGCTGTTTCCACCGGATATCACCCATTTTACCTTTGTAATATTGAACTGCTTGGCATATGCCCACAATACATTATGCCATCCGTCGATACAAACAACCTCGATTGCATCGATCAGATCATTTCTCTGAAAACTCTCCAGCGTATAGATCAAAACCGGTTTGTCATATACGTTGATAAACTGCTTCGGGATATCCTGTCCCATTCTCTGTCCGGAGCCTCCGGCAATAATCACTGCTACATTCATGTGCGATACCTTTATCCTTTCTCGTTTTTATCCTTTAATGCGGTCTGCTGATTCTTATCCACACCCTCCGAGCTTTCCTTACGGAACACGATACGGAAGGTCAAAAGCAATAATTTCAGATCCAACCGATAGGAGTATTCCTGAATATATGTCAGATCCAGTTTCAATTTATCAATCGGTGTGGTGTTGTATTTCCCGTACACCTGTGCATATCCGGTCAATCCCGCCTTTACCTTCAGACGGAAATCAAAATCCGGTACCGACTCCTCGTATTTCTCGAAGATCTCCGGTCGCTCCGGTCTTGGACCAACCATCGACATATCGCCGGCAAACACATTGAACAGCTGTGGCAGTTCGTCCAGATGGAGATTCCGCAGCACCTTTCCAACTGGTGTGATTCGGTCATCATCTTTCTTCGCAAGCTGCGCACCGTGCGCCTCCGCATCAATACGCATACTTCGGAACTTATAGATCATAAACTGTTTTCCACCCCGTGTCAGCCGCACCTGCCGGTAAAAGACCGGTCCGTGGTCATATGCCTTAATCACGATCGCAATGATCAGCATGATTGGGGATGCTACGATAATTCCAACCCCGGATATTAACAGATCGGTTGCGCGTTTGAAGAAACGCTGATCTGCCTGCAAGCCGATATTTCTTGACAAAAATACCGGTGTATCTACCAGATGCATATCATCCGAGCCTTTCATGATAATATCCGTGATCTTCGGAATGACATAGGTACGGATGGAATGCTTAAAGCAATATTTTAATATATTATTTCGGTCTTCTGATGGCAGATCATACAGCACGACGCCTTCGAAATCCAATACATCCTGCTGGATCTTCTCCATACCCTGCTGATAGTTTAATACCTCACAGATCTGATAACGATCACGTCTGGCATTGATCTTAAGAAGGAAATTCTCCGGCGGATAAATACCATAGATCACGATCAGCTTCCGCGGTGGGAAAAACAGCATGTAGATATGCTGGATCAAAATCACCCAGAGCGTCTCAAACACAATCTGTATGATTACCATTATGATAACCGGAAGCACGTTCATATAATCACGCGATACCATGCAGATGAAAATATACGCAACGGCTCCACCGATCACGATTGCAAGTCCATGTGACAGACACAGATCAAGCACGCGCATATAGCTTAATTTATATCCATTGAAGCTTTTGGTGATCAGAAACAGAAAGACGGCATACAACCCGATCACGACATAATTTCCCCGAAAGAATAACGGATTGTGATACTCTCCAAACCAGATCACGCCAAATGATACTGCCTCAAATACCCATATGATCAAATTCGCAAGCAAACTCAATGCTCTTCTTCGTTGTTCTTCTAAGTACATAGTTCCTCTTTTACAAATAAGCTGCGCTCATTTGTCTCTTTCCAAAAACACGACAGTCGCACCGGAGACATAAACTATGTTCCGATGCGACACCCCGCTTTTTTATTTAAATTGCTGGATCGGTCGGGTCCCACGTCTGGCTGCCCGGTATCTTCTGCAATACCGGCTTACCGAGTGGTCCTGGATCACTGGAATTATAGATCGTAATCTTTGTGCCTCTTGGACAATTATCAAATATCCACTTTGCGTCAATAACCTGTAACCGGACGCATCCATGCGATACACGTTTTCCGAGGTTGTTATAGCTGCTTGGAATCAGTGTGCGCGGATTCGTCTTATTATATAACACCGAATGGAATAAGAAATCACCCTGTATCTGAGAACAATACTGTCCCTGTACACCACCCATCAGTGCATTCCAACGCCATTTACCAGCCAGATAGAAGGTTCCAACCGGAGTGGCGTCACCCGGCGAACAGGCCATTGCCTTGATTGGCACGCCATCCTTATAGATCGTGATGCAGCTCTCCTGCTTGTTTACACGAATCTCATATGTATCCTTCGTAATCGCTGGTGGTTCAATATAAACATACGGCTTCGCCGTTGCCCCCGGTGCCTTTCCGCCCTTTTTGACGAGCTGGATCTGGATTGCCTCCATCCGTTTTCCACCATTGGTTGTACCTGCCATCTGTCCATTTTTCGCCCAGTCAAGCCAGCCGAGTGACTGACAATGGACACGATAATAAATATCGTAATATGCCGTGATATCGCCGGTCAGATGCATGCAGATGGCCTCGATCCGCTTCGACTGACCTGTCGTACCACTCACGCCGTTGTTCGAAACATCCTTTGTCCAGCCAAGGGACTGCACATGGGTATTATAGACGATACCGCCTGTTACACCCTGTGTCTTTAAATCAATCTTGATCGCTTCGAGACGCTTACCCTTTCCAGTAGTACCCGCGATTGTTCCACCTGTCACTGTATTCATCCAGCCATAAGACTGTGCATGTACCTGATAATTTACTGTGGCAGCCGGCGTTACCGATGGTTTCTGGATCAGCTTGATTTCGATTGCTTCAAGACGTTTTCCCTGTCCAACTGTGCCAGCTGTATCGCCGCCTTTTGTCCATGAGCTCCAGCCATACGTCTGCATATGTACACGGTATAATACCTCATAGCGATTTGCAAGTTCACCCGTCAGTTCCATCCGGATTGCTTCCATACGCTTTGACTTTCCAACCGTTCCTGTATACTGTCCTTTGTCTGCAAGACTTCTTGGTGATGCTCCGTTCGTATCAGCATCCACCCAGTTCATCCAGCCATAAGTTTGCACATGTGCCTGATAGCGAAGTCCGCCTGCATAAGATGTCCCATTCTGTTTTAAAGAAATCGCAATTGCTTCGAGACGTTTACCCTTTCCGGTCGTACCTGCCGTCTTACCATTCTGAGCTGGATTCATCCAGCCGTAACTCTGTGCATGTACACTATATGATACTGTCGGCATCGCCTCCGCTGCCTGTGTGGTATTCGTTGGCAATACGATCACACTGAGCAGCATCACAAGCGATAATAAAAATGCTCCTATTTTTTTCATAATCCTGTACGCGTCCTTGAAAGCCCGCTTCTCCTTCACTTGATTTTTGTAAATCACATAATTGACATTTATTATATATAATTTTCCTGTTCTTGTCACGAACTTTCTATTACATTCTGTTTTACTGGATTGTTACACGGATCTCTGCAACCTTTACATCACGGATACGCTGTGCTGCTTCCCCGGATACAGTTGCTGCCTCACAGGACTCTATACTTCCATCAGCCGCCACAAGTTCGTACTTTGTAACTGCATACTGTCCCGGAATTAGATCCCGCTTGCTGCCACAGTCATATACAACCTTGATCTTGCCAAACAACGTTGTCTCTACCTTGCCGTCATCCTTCACAAGATATGCCGGGATTGCTGGTGCAAGCTTAAATGTAAGTGTACCATCCTGCATTGTAAATAACTTCTCGCCGTTCATCATAAGCTCCCACATCTGTAAGAACTCTGCAGTTGAACCACTCAGTCTTGCGACAAAGCCCTTTCCGTGGATCTTCTCATTGAAGTTTGCAGAGCTTACTAAGAAGGATGAATTCTCGAGCGGACTTCTGCCGTATGTCTCATAAGGCAGGAATGGAACGCCCATCTTCTTTAAGTCTGCGAAATACGCTTCATACAGTCCGGACTTCAACAGTTCCAGTAAATATTTGTACTCCATATGCAGCCAGATGGATTCGTTCTCCAGCCAGCCCGGGGAGAATGCACGCGCACGTCCAATCTCGTAAGAGCATTTTGTAAGTGGTGCATTTACCTTGTACATATCAAGCTTCTTGTCATACATATCTGAAGCCTTTACCTTCTCATAAAGTGCTTCCTTCGCCGCATGTGTCTGTGGCAGCTTCAGGTAACGAACCGGTCCCTCTAAGAACAATGGGATATCAACGACCTGCAGATTCTCCGGTGTGATCACGCCGTCCTTTTCTGTGTAATCCGACATGCTGTATGCCATATAAGCCGGTGCAATGCCATCTTTCATCGCACAGCCAAGTTCGATTCCTTCCTCTACATATGCGATCATACGGTCAAGAGTTGCAACAAGTGTTGCAGCCGGAATCGTCTCTTCTTTTCCATCAATGCCAAATGCGGTTTTCTCACGATATGCTTCCTTTGCGATATTCACAGCATTCCATACTGCCAGACGGTCACCGCCCTTTGTATAATTCTTGAGTGCTACATCTGTCTTTTCAATCAGCCCGGCAAGCTCTGCAGGAACGTCTACCGCACGGTCAAACTTTGCAAACTCCTCACGCAGGAACAATAACATCCGCTGTAATTCATAGGTCTCGCAGACAGAAGAACCGAATAATCCCGGCAGACCATTTAACGCGTCATACCAGCCCGGCTTTCCACCTTCCATCTCGACACCGATGCCCTTCATATCGAGTGCATCGAACTTGAGCGTACTCATCAGCACAAGCTTCGTTGCAAGATTTGAAGTATAAACATCACCCTTTCCATACGCTGTACGCGCCTTGTCAAATGTTACCTCTGCCTTCTTCTCCTCGTCGATCGAGTTGTACTGTCTGACACCCTTGTCTGTCTTGACATAACGCTTCACACGTGGAAGCACCGTTGCCTTTGACTCATAGTAGGTGTAATCCTTCTCATCAAAGAGCATCGTCTCTTCCTTCTCCGGATAGACAGACAGATATGCATCCACAAGATCGAGATTGTATGTCCAGTGGTCACTCCAGTAGCCCTCACCGAAATCTGCATTCAGATTCTCAACGCTGTGTTCCATCACTACGGCGAAGAACTTGTCTTCCTCAACGGTAAGTCCAACCTTCTTGTTGTAGATCTGTGCGTATAATTTACCCGGTGTAAATGGTTTTGCAAACAAGTTTTTCAGAACATCCGCATGCTCAGTTACATAGGAGAGCACTTCTGCTTCTGCCTCCGGCTTTAATGAATATGTAATCTGCTTTACCTGCAATGGATTGTAGCCATCCAACTGCAGCAGATCGTAAAATACTTTGATATTGTAATCGCCGACGAAGTTCGCAAAATAGATATCGCTTCGACGGTTCTGGTTTACATCACGGAAGTTTCCATTTCCCTGTGAATAATATTCCGGAAGCATGGAGAAGAAATTGTAATCACGCTCCACATCGCCGTGCTTTCTGGAATATACATAGAAGATATGTCCACCCGGAAGCTTCACCGGATATCCGCCACGCAGGACGTTGTCAATATAGGTCTGCTTGCAGTACGCATCGAAGACTGGATCTGCCGTTGTCGTTGCGATCGTGTCTGCAAGTTCATTGATGATCGCATCATTTTCTTCATGCTTTCTTGCAAAATATGCTGCATTCAAACCAGCATCTGCAAATGTATGGAACAGCTCCTTCGTGCCTGCCTGACCATATACAGAATAGATCGTGTAGCTGTCTGTGATTTCCTCATGCGCACACGCAAACCCTGCCGGTACCTGATTCGCACACAGCTGATGCTCTGCCGCAAGTGCAAGCACTTCTGTCTTATAGAAATTCACCGGTTTTGTCAGGCTTGTATCGTAATCAAAGATCAGCTCCGGATCTGCGATGATCGGAAGTTTTTCGCCATCCTTGTTCACAGATACCATGAAGTTTCCTGCCTCTACCTCGGAAACCTCTGCCGCATCGGCAAGTGCGATACGCACACGGTAATATGGGAGCTTCTCGTTTACATCCTCGACCTGCATCCACGCCTTTGTCGTCTGCGCTGTCTCCTTCATATCCTTTAATGCAATACCGTATGGAAGCAGTGCCGGCATACCGTCTAACACTTCCACATCCTTCTTCGCACCGGAGAGATTCGTGATCGTCACGGTACGGACCAGACCACCGAGACGCTCGTTCGGCATTGTGTAATACAAGACGTTTACTTTGATACCGAGTGCTTCGTTTGTCTCCTCGATTTCCAGCTCGTTCATACCGATGTACATCTTGTGTGGCATATCATCGTCCACAAATGGCTCATAGAATGTTCCGTCTACCTTCAGGAACGTGCGGAAGCCCATCGTCTTTGTAAACTGGTAGGACTGATGTGCCGGATAAAATTCCATGATGGAATGATCTTTGTTCTCTGAGCCGAAGCTGCAGATTGCCTGTCCACGGTTAACGTAGAAGTTCCAGAGCGGGGTTCCGTGGATACCGCTGATGCCTGGGAGGAAGCTTGCGAAACAGGACTGTTTGTTGTAGTTTTCTATTACAAAGCGATTCTTATTGTCAAACATATTTTTCCCTTTCTAAATCGTACGGATAATTGTAATCTGTTTTATCCGTCGTGAAACGCATGCATTTTACAACGCATAAATTCATTCGCACGAGATATGATATAAATGTATTGCAACCAAGAAGTACTAAACATATCTATATCTTATCTCGTGCAATGAATCTTATGTGATGTACTATATAGTATTGCGTTTCACGACTATACATAAATAGCTGTTCAATTATCCTGTTTTATTTATAAACCTGATTTATCTTTGACTGCAAATTTTACTTTGCTGCGTTTGCCAATTCAACTAATTGCTTTTCGTCGAGTGGCAGGATTGGGGAGTTGTCGTCGCAGGTGTCGCGGTTTTCTACGATCACGACTTCGCCGTCTGTATCCATGATATGGTTATGCCATGTGCCCTTCTTGATGTTGTAGATCTTGTGCGGCTCCATGTGTACGGCTGTAATCTTGCCCGGCTTGTCGCCCTCACCTGCAAGGAACAGTGTACAATGTCCCTGTACCAATACGAATACCTCATCCGTATATAAATGCTTCTGCATTGTCTTTACATTCTCGATCAGCAGATCGTCACAGAACTTTAAGACTGCGACTCTCCAGCTTTCGTAATCCACAAGTGGTTTGTAGCCTTCCGGCTGAAAATCTATAATTTCAATTCCTTCCATAATTGGTTCCTCCTTAAGCAAGTGTTACTTCGATTGTGTGCTGTGCATCCTTGGAAAGTGCCTCGATATTTGCACGCTTGATCACTGGTGTTCCGGCAAAGTCGTAGGCTGCGCCATCGATTGTGATTGCGCTTACCTTGTAATCAGCCGGCGCCTTCTTCTCTGCATTCTTCATAACGATCTTGACATTTCTGTCTGCAAAGATCATAGAAAGTCCTGCTTCCCCATTTGCATCAAACTGCTCCGGCAGAAGCTGTGGCACAAACGCCAAGTCTCCCATCTGTCCACGCACACCAAACATCTGTGTGATCACCGTTACAAGCAGCCAGCTTGCAGCACCGGTCAGATAGTGGTACACGCCACGCCCCTTGGCATCCACATACTCCGGCACACCCGGATAGATGCGGCTCTTCTCGACATCGTTGCAGTGCTCAAATAATGTATTAAATACCTTATACGCTTCCTTCGCAAAGCCTCTTGTATAAAGTGCATTTCCAAACATTGTTGCCATGTGACAGAACACAGCACCATTTTCCTTATGTCCGTAAGCAAATCCAAACATACGGCCAAGATCCATCTTTACCTCATGGAAATCGGTGTTCAGACGGTAGCCGCCAACAGAAGCATCATACAGATACTTGTCTGCGGACTTCACGATCTGGGCCACCTGATCTTCGGTTGCTGTCTTCGACATGATTGTAAATACTTGTGAGGTAAGCATCATGCGGACACCACCATTGATATCGCCCTCAACCGCCTTGCCGGAGTTATCATAATAACCGTTGAAGAAGCCATCGCCCTCTGCAGTCTGTACCCACTCGGTCTTGCGGATGTGCTCACGCATCCAGTCTGCCTTCCCCTTGAGGTTTGCAGCAAGCTCTGCTACAGAGATCTCTACCTTCTCGCCAGAAAGTGTATGTCTGCATGTCTCGCAGTAATTCATCAGTACTTCACGCTTCTTCGCTACGTCGTCATACAGATCTGCACCGGATACAAGAAGCTGCTGCATCTCCTTTGCGATCTTCACGGTCTTTTTGCCGGATGCCTCAAATGCCGCAAGCAGTCCTGCAATATGATCCATATTGTCTGCATACATCGTTGTAAATGCTACACTCTCGCCGCGCTGTGCAGCCATGTCGAGTGCGTCGTTCCAGTCTGCACCACGCAGACGGATCTCATTGTGATCTCCAACATCATAGAACGAAGACAGATTCTGAATCAGCAGATGCTCAAGCAATGTGCCGGAGTATACATTTCCTGCTGCATCCTTCTGCTTTTCGCCCTGTGAGATATCCCAGTCTGTATCGCGATCCTCACCGCGACAGATCAGAAGATCCTTGAAATATGTATTTTCTTCTAACAGGATATCCAGATCTCCTGTCTGGTTGATATAAAGCTCCGTTGTCAGATATGGCCATACGCCGTGATCCATCCATACACGCGCAATACCGTTACGGTCAGCGATAAATTCGCCCTGCTTGCTTCCGATGATGGTTGCGTTTGTACCATCGAGACGCACACCACCGAAGTTGTCGATCAGCATCTGACGCACACCGTCCGGATTCATGATCAGAAGTGCCAGACAATCCTGCCACAGGTCACGCCATCCACGGCCGCCCTTACCATAATCATGATGTGGAAGGAATGAACATCCATAGATCCGACGAAGCATCGGCTGGAAGCTTACCCACTTCATCCACTGGTCGAAATCCTTGTTGCCTGTGTGGTAAGAGACATTGACCTTCTCCTGCCAGTATGCGATTGTCTCATCCCATGCCTTATCAAATGCCTTGACACTCAGAAACTTGTTCGCAGCCGCTGTAAGTTCTTCTGCGCTGTCGCCATAGCCCATTGCGATCACATAGGAGATTGTCTCGCCGGCAGCCACCTTCTTCTCTGCAAACACAACGCCGCCCAATGCTTCGTAGCCGTCGATGCCTTCGCCCTTTGCATATGGCGCAAGTGGATTCTTGTAAAGTGCACGTGGGTTCTCCAGATTACCGCCCTCGCCGATGAAATCCTCTACGATTGGGTAGTAACCGATTGGTGTCTCGTTCTCATTTCCACCAAACACACCATAGTTAATCTCATTGCGCTTATGTCCACGCTCATCAAATGTCATCGTCGGCTTTACAAGGATGCCTGTCTCATTGGTTGTGATACGATGAAGCAGAGCCGTTACGTGACGGTGGTCACGGATGTTGTCTGCGGATCTTGCGTAAAGCGGAATCGCAGTTACGACCTGCATTGTCATTTCCTTGTCTGAAATATTTGTAAGTTCTACCTTCAGAAGTTCGAGTTTCTCCCCGCTAATCGGAGATACACTAGAAAGTGCTGCCTTCACACCATTCTTCTCAGATGTACGTGTGATCTTGTGATGCATGAAACCTGCCTCCAAATAGGTCGGCTCCTTGTCCTCTGTAAAAAGCTCTGCCTGCTGGGCAGCGGAACGCCCAGTCAATGACCAGAGTGTCTTGCCATTGATCTTGCACCATACATTTCTGGATGACTTGTCATTGTGCAAGTTCTCACAGCTCACCGGTGGCATAAGGAATGAATTCTGACTCATCTTCGAGTCGCCTGCGAGATCGGGTGCAACCGAACTCATAACCCCTGATTCATTTGCGATTGGAAAATAAAGATAACTAAGCATCTCTGGATTCTCCATAGTAAAGTCGCCCTGATTTCCTACATAATTAATCTTCATTTCAACACTCCTTTTTATTAAAATTCTTATATTATTTTCTTGTTTTAGAGGTTGTCTGACAGTCTCTGCAAACAACCAGATGCGCGCAATCACGCACATTACAATTATATCGTATTTTTCCACATAAGAAAAGAGACGTCTATCATTTACGTCTCTTTTTTTAGTAAAATTTTACTCATCATTTGCATTTTTATTTTCGGTTGGCAGGGTCCATCTGTTCCCGCCAAAAAAGTCTGCCTCCACAGCATCGTGTGTCACCAGAAATGTTGTCTTCCCCGCAGTCTTTTCCTTCACATACTGCATCACGATCTGCTTCGTCGTTACATCCAATCCTTTAAATGGCTCATCTAAGATCACGCATTCTACATCGTACAGCAATGCCCGAAGCAAGGCGATCCGCCGCCGCATGCCACCACTTAGTTCCATGACGTTCTGTTTTAAGTCATCCGCCGTGATACCAACCTGTGCTGCCTCCTGTTCTATCCTGCACTTCTGCGCATCCCTTTGTGCATGCGTCTTCTTACGTTCCAGCACAAGGGCAATATTCTCATAGGCTGAAACATCCTCGCACAACCGGTCTTCCTGAAACAATACAGCTACCCGCTCTGGCATGCCAGTTACTTCGCCGCTGTCCGCCTTTTCTAATCCTAACAGAATCCGAAGCAGGGTTGTCTTGCCACAGCCCGACGCGCCCATGATCACAGTCGTCTCTCCCGATGGGAACTCTTTCGAGATATGGTTTAACACCTGCTTTTCGCCATACGTTTTCGATATATTTTTTATTCTAACGTTCTGCATCCGTATCCTCCATGAAATGTAAATAAGAAAAGAATCGTTCTGTCACCGGTGTGACACGTTCGCGATGTGGATCTGCTATCTGCGACGACGCATGCGAAAATAAATGGTTTTTTCTACCAATATTTTCCACGAGTTTCTGTGCTTCGGCCTCAGTTTTGTCGTAGGATTCTATCAATTTCTGAACCGCCTGTTCCTTTGTGGTGCACAGCTTCTTTAGCAGTTTAAACATAGCTTTAATACTTTCTTCTAACACTTCCTGCGCCTGTTCCCGTTCTTCTTCTGCCTGATCTGACCGTTCCCGTTCTCTCTTGGTATTTGCACGTTCTTCCTGTATGTTCATTGGCTCCATATTCTCAAACCAGTTTCCCATGCTCCCGCCTCCGATCATAAACCATAGCATACAACTTCTGAAAATGTAAAGCGTAAGTTTGGAACATTTGGAAAAAGCAAGGAAATATGCGGGTTTGAAGGAAAAGATATTTTTATTTATGCTCATAATAATGTTAAAAACGGAAGGCGTACTTTGCTATTGAAGTACACCTTCCGCATTTTTTATTCTTATTCTTCAATTATATGATTATTACTTCTTGATATAAGCCTTTGTATTCACAGACTGAATACCCTTATAATTATTCGCTGGTGCCGCGCTTCCCTTCGGTACCAAAACAATCTGGATGCCTTCGAGACGCTTTGCATATCCGGCAGTTCCTGCCTCTTCTCCGTTCTTCGCCCAGCCAAGCCAGCCGTAAGACTGCGCATGCACACGATAATAGACATCAAAGTGGTTTGCCATCTCGCCGTAAAGCTTGATCTGGATTGCTTCCAGGCGTTTTGCCTTTCCGCTTGTTCCACTCATCGCCCCATCTTTTCTCCATTCTTTCTCCCAGCCATAGGTCTGAACATGGGTACGATACTGGATTCCACCTGCATAAGCCGCATTCGAAAGCTTGATGTTAATTCCTTCGAGTCGCTTTGCCTTACCGGATGTTCCACTCATCGCACCATTTAATACCCAATTCTGCCAGCCGAAGCTCTGTACATGTGTCTTATACATAATATTTGTGCTGTCGGTTGATCCCGGAATTGTGATTGCGCCGTTTGTCTTTGCTATATATGCACGGGAATCATGCACACCCTTCGATGCATTCACCCTCGCATAATCAAGTCCTGGCGCCTTTTCATTCTTCTTTACAACTACAATCTGAATTCCTTCCAGACGCTTTGCATAACCGGCTGTTCCAGATGGCTCACCATTCTTCGCCCAGCCAAGCCAGCCGTAAGACTGTGCATGCACACGGTAATATACATCGTACTTGTCCTTATCTGCACCGGTCAACTGAATCTTGATTGCTTCGAGTCGCTTTGCTTCTCCGGTTGTTCCACTCATCTCTCCGTTTGCAGACCAAGGCAGCCAGCCATATGTCTGACAATGTGTAGCATATTGAATACCCAGATTTTTATTGCCACTGACGGAGATCTCAATACCTTCCAGGCGCTTTGCCTTTCCGGTTGTTCCACTCATCACACCATTTGTAACTGGGTTCTGCCAGCCAATAGACTGGACGTGAGTGCGGTAGGAGATGGTAATGTCTGCTACAGGTTCCTCAATTGCCTTAAACGTATAACCATTTTCCTTTGCATAAGCTTCTGCATACGAACCTGTATCACCATAGATTGTTTTTAGACCAGACTGGTCGAACGCAGCTTTTCCAATACTCGTTATACTCTTTGGTATTTCAATACTCGTCAATTCACTGCAATACGCAAAAGCAGAATTTCCAATACTTGTTACACTTGTTGGTATCTTCGTATCCTTACATCCCTGAATCAACTTATTTGTTTTTGTCTCAATAATTGCATTGCAATTATCATTACTATTATACGTTGCATTCTCTGGAGACACAATTATACTCGACAATTCTTGACACCCTATAAACGGAGAGCTTCCAATGCTCTTCACACTCGCAGGAATCTCAACATTTTTTATACAATGGCAATTCCAAAATGCAGAATCTCCAATACTCGTTACACTTGTTGGTATCTTGATACCTGTCAACTCGTAACAGCCCATAAACACCTTATTTCCAATACTCGTTACACTCACTGGTATCTCAATATTTTTCAAGCCAACACAATCCGCAAATGCAGAATCTCCAATACTCGTTACACCCATTGGTATCTTCGTATTCATACATCCCTGAATCAACTTATTGGTTTTTGTTTCAATAATCGCATTACAATTACCATTACTGTTATACGTTGTATTTTCTGGAGATACAACGATACTGGTCGGCCCATTCATACCGCCGCAACCCCTGAATGCATAAACTCCAATACTCGTTACATTCGCGGGTATATTAATATCAGCAAACCGCGAACAATCATAAAACGCATACTTTCCAATACTCGTCACACTCACTGGTATCTCAATATTTTTCAGCTTGTAGCAACCCCAAAATGCATGATGTCCAATACTTGTTACACCCTCTGGCATCTCCACACTCGCCATACCAGTACAATCCATAAATGCAAAACTTCCGATGCTCGTTACACCCTTTGGTATCACAATGCTCGTCAAATTATCGCATCCTTTGAATGCAGAACTTCCAATGCTCGTGCATTTCTCTGGAATCTTTACATCCCCACCTTTACCAACATACCCAACAATCGCGGTTCCGTTCCATTTAAAACCATCTGCATCCGCTTCACTTTCGTCATAAACAGCTTCCTGCATCTCATCCAAAGCCTCTGCATCCGTTTCCGTCGCTTCCGCAGACACCACCTCGTCTGGTTCTGCCGCCGATACCGTTCCTGCCGGAACATTCACCAGCAAGCTTACGCCCATGCACGCCGCCAGAGCAAAGCTTGCAAATCTTTTTGTTCTTCTCATACGTTTCCTCCTCGTTCTTACATGTGTTCATACTATTTTCTATTGAAAATACAATTTTGACTCATTTTACCATCATATGCCAAATGCCTGCAATAGGTGAATATCTATTTACAAATCCATCTCACACATGCTATGATGCAACTGTTGAAACATACACTTATTGTATGTGTTGGTTATCGGATTTCATCCGATAATCTGTGATATAGCTCTTATATCTTATGTCACCACGCGATAGCGTGATGACCTACGCACGCATCAGCGTGCTTCATTATTCCAGAAAAATCCCAATTATTTTATTATGTATCGCTTGTTGTATTTGATTTATGTGGTAAAATATCTCTAATTATAACTTGACGACATGGCAAAGGAACTTTACGAGGATAACCTCGTCTTTGCCGACACAATGAACGTGCTGTTCTTCGATGGAAAGCCAATGATCCGCGCACAGGATTTATCGCCGCTCGACCCGACGGAAGAACACACAATCTTCGATGATGATCTTGTCAGCAAAACCGAACGTGAAGAAAAAACTGACAAAACACAAAGCAAAACAGAAGTATTCAGCAATCAGAAATACAACCGGGAGAATCACCTGCTTAAATCAAAAAACGAATTTCTATCAGGGATCAAAAAGGGAGAAACATTTACCCCTGTTCTTACGGTCGTTGTATACTTTATGTACTAAAGTCAAGTCGATTTCTTGTAAGTCTTCTAAATATATGCTATCTTAATTTTATATTATTTTTTAAGGAGCGTGATTCTATGAATTGTCCAACATGTGGAGCAACACTTACAGACGGCACTACAACCTGTCCTACCTGCGGAGCGTCGATCTCCCAGCCGGCAGATTTCAACCAAATGCAATATCAACAGCCTCAGGCAAACTATAATCAGCAACCATACCAGCAGCCTCAGGCAAATTTCAATCAGGCACAATACCAGCAGCCTCAAGCAAACTATAATCAGGCACAGTATCAGCAGCCTCAGGCAAATTTCAATCAGATGCCATATGCAAATTCTGCTGGCGCAGGATTCAAGCGGAAATTCAATGCCGGACATTTTGCAGTGATGGGTGGAAGCCTCCTCTGCCTGATCTCCGTCTTCCTTCCGTTCCTGACGGTTTCCCTTTTTGGATACAGTGAATCAATGTCGTTATTTAAGGACGGCGAAGATGGCGTCATCTTTTTGATAACTGCAATCGTGATCATTGCATTGTCTATGCTGCGGGTAAATACATTGAATATTATCCTGACCCTGATTCAGGGAATTTTTGCAATTTATGAAACTATGAGCGCAAAAAGCGAACTTTCCGATTATGGTTCTATGGTTCAATATGGTGCTGGTTTCTATCTGCTTTTGATCGGTGGTATCGTTGCATTTGTCGGTGCCATTATCGGCTTGGTTCTTCATATCAATGCAAAGAAAGCATTTAATCAAGCCTAACATACTTTTATAAAAGGAATAAACCATGAACAAACGAAGCTTACGCATACTAGAGTTTAATAAAATACTATCTATGGTGACAGAATATGCGACCTCCCCTATGGCAAAACGCCGGGTGGACCGCATGAAACCCCAGCGTGACATCGAACAGATCCGAAAATTACAGGAAGAGACAAATGATGCACTGAACCGTCTGAATCGTCATGGAAATATCAGCTTTTCCGGGTTATGCGATATCGGTGCATCCATCAAACGGCTGGAGGTACAGGGTACCCTTACTTCTAAGGAGCTTCTGGACATCGCAGCCGTCTTACAGGTTGCAAAAGCAGCCAAACAGTACGGTGACGGTTCCGATCTGACCGAAGCACTCGCCAACCGGAATCAGGAGCCTGTTTCACAGACAACCTTCGATTCTCTGACCGAACGTTTTAACATGCTGCTGCCATTGGAACACATCGCATCCGAGATCAACCGCTGTATCTTATCAGAAAATGAATACGCCGATGATGCAAGCTCAGGCTTGAAGAACATCCGCCGGGAAATCCGTCTCACCAATGACAAGCTGCATCAGCAGTTGGATAAGATTATCAAAAGTGACGCGAACCGTGACCAGTTGCAGGATTCTCTGATTACCATGCGAAATGGAAGATACGGTGTCGCATTCAAGCAGGAATACCGTTCAGAATTCCCGGGCATGATCCACGATCAATCGTCGACCGGCTCCACGCTTTTCATCGAACCAATGGCTGTCGTCAATCTGAATAACCAGATCAAGGAGCTTGCGAACGAGGAATTATTAGAAATCGAGAAAATACTGGAGAGCCTGAGTGCGCAGGCAGCTACTTATGTCTCTGACATCGCCTACGATCTGGAATTACTGACCGATCTGGATTTTATATTTGCAAAGGCGAAATTCGCCCGCGCAACAAACAGCACAAGACCGATCTTTAACACCGACGGTATCATTGATATCCGACAGGGCCGTCATCCATTGCTGGAGAAGCACACGGTTGTGCCAGTCGATATCCGGCTTGGCGAGACATACAACTTGCTCATTATCACAGGTCCGAATACCGGTGGTAAAACGGTTTCCTTAAAGACACTGGGATTGTTTTCTCTCATGGGACAGGCAGGTCTGCATATCCCGGCGATGGAGGAATCCCGCCTGGCTGTCTTCGACGATATCTTCGCAGATATCGGTGATGAGCAGAGCATCGAGCAGAATCTGTCGACGTTCTCCTCTCACATGAGCAACATTGTCTATATCGTGCAGCATGCAACCCCGAACACACTATGTCTGTTCGATGAGCCGGGCGGCGGAACCGATCCGGTCGAGGGTGCGGCACTGGCAGTTTCCATCTTAAATTATCTGAAAAGTATGGGTGCCCGTTGCATGGCGACGACACATTACAGCGAATTGAAAACCTACGCCCTTTCCACCGATGGAGTAGAAAATGCATCGTGCGAATTCTTTTAAGTATAACTGTGTCCAACCTACCGTCTGACAATCGGTATTCCGGGCAAATCCAACGCATTTGCCATCGCAAGCAAGCTTGGTCTGCCAGATTATATCATCAACTCCGCAAAGGATCAGATTGACAGCGATGCGATCGACATGGAAACCCTGCTCGCGGATCTCGAAGCAAGCAAGCGATCCATGCAGGAGGACGAAAAGGCAATCGAGGCATATAAACAGGAAATTGAATCTCTGAAGGAATCCTTGCAGAAGAAGGAAGAAAATCTCGATACGAAGAAAGCCGAGATTCTGAAAAAAGCAAGGGAAGAAGCCAGAGACATAATCGAGGACGCCAAGGATGTGGCGGATCAGACAATCCGCGATTACAACAAATGGCGCAATAACCCACACAAGGCCGACATGCGCACGATGGAAGAACAGCGCAGCAAGCTTCGAAGCAAAATCAAAGATTACGAGAAATCCGGTGCATCCGAGACAAAGAAACAGACCTCAAACCATAAAGCATCTGATTTCCATATCGGGGATACCGTGCAGGTACTCAGCATGGGAACACGCGGTACAATCACAAAACTGCCAGACAACAAAGGCATTGCAGGCGTACAGATGGGTATTTTAAATTCTATGTTGCCGATTTCCGACCTGCTGATTATCCCGGAAAGTACCGTATCAGTAAATGGAACAAAACAAAAATACAGCGGCAAACGTGCAGGCGGAGATCATACATCCGTCAGCAAATCTATGACATTCTCTCCGGAACTGAACGTCATGGGGAAAACAGTCGATGAAGCATGCTTTGAGATTGACAAATATCTGGATGATGCAGTTCTGGCACACATTTCCCGTGTCACGATCATCCACGGAAAGGGAACCGGTGCCCTGCGCAAAGGCATCTGGCAGTATTTAAAGAAACATCCACTGGTGCAGTCCTATCGCTCCGGCGAATTTGGCGAGGGCGAATATGGCGTTACCATCGTCGAATTGTAGACGAGTTACAACCATACAACACACTTTTATTGGAGGGGAACATGGAGAAACAACGAATCCTGATCGTCGATGACGACGAAAATATCGCAGAGCTTATCTCTTTGTATTTACTAAAGGAATGCTTTGCAACTGAAATCGCATACACAGGCAAGGACGCACTTGCACTCGCAGCCACCTTCAATCCTGACTTGATCTTATTGGATATCATGCTCCCGGATATTGATGGCTATGAGGTCTGCACGGAAATCCGCAAGACACGCCAGACACCGATCATCATGCTTTCCGCGAAGGGGGAAGTGTTCGACAAGGTGCTCGGCTTAAAGCTCGGCGCCGATGACTATATGATCAAACCGTTTGATTCCAACGAACTGGTTGCAAGAGTCAAAGCGGTTTTGCGTCGTACCGTTATGACCCAGGCTGTAACCACTGCTGCACCTGTAAGCATCGCTGAAGTTACCGATCATCAGGGTGAATTCGTCGAATATGACGGCTTACTTATCAATATGACCAACTACACTGTAACTTTGGATGGTGAATCGGTGGAGATGCCGCCGAAGGAGCTGGAGCTTTTGTATTTTCTTGCCAAACGTCCAAACCAGGTATTTACACGTGATCAGCTGCTTGACCGTCTCTGGGACTACGAATATGCCGGAGACTCGCGAACGGTAGACGTCCATATCAAGCGTCTGCGTGAAAAACTGAACGAAAATCACAACTGGTCAATCTCTACGGTATGGGGCAAAGGTTATAAATTCGAGGTAAAGTAACATGACATTACGCCACTCTCTGTTTGATAAAATATTCATAAGTTTTTTGGTTATTTTTACGGTTTGTTTTGGATTTATCGTCCTCTATGCCTCCAACGTCACACGAAGCATGCTTGTCGATGACCGAACAGAAGTACTGACAAATGAAGCATTTTTAATCGCGGATCAGACAGTCGCAGGATATGTGCAGGGCGTTTACACCAAAGATGAATTGCAAGAAAGTCTACGCTATTACAGTGACAAACTGAATGCCAGCATCTGGGTTACCAACGAGAAAGGCATCATCTATGGATTTGCGAATGCGGATGGGCATCCAGATAACCCTAAAAATATTTTCCTCGTTGACCCGGATTTTGATATCTACACCGCGCAGTCTTTTAATGGCAACTTTTACAATACGTTCAAAAGCAACGTTATTTCTGTTGCCATTCCAATCCATATTAACAACCAGCCAAACGGTATGCTATTGATTCATTCTACGGTGGAACAGCTGCAGAATATTCAGGAAAAAATCGTAAAACTGATTTATGCACCATATCTGTTTATGATTATCATTTCCTTTGCCCTGCTCGGTATCATTTCTGGCAAGATCATGCGTCCGATCCGGAAGATCAACTCTGTGGCAGAGCAATATTCCACTGGTAACTTCGACACGCCAATGGATATTCATTCCAACGACGAGATTGGTCAGCTTGCATCCACGCTGGAATATATGGCTTCGGAACTGGAGAAGCTGGACGATTACCGAAAGGCATTTATCTCCAATATCTCACACGATTTCCGCTCTCCGCTCACCTCGATCAAAGGCTATATTGAGGCGATTCAGGATGGAACGATCCCGCCGGAGAAGCAGAGTCATTACCTAGATATCGTCGTGCAGCAGACAAACCGGCTGACAAAACTTACCTCCAGTCTTCTGGAGTTAAATAACTACGATTCCTACGGTATCTGGCTCGTATGCAAGGATTTCGATATTGTCGAGCTTGTCCTATCTGCGATTAACTCCTTTGAGGGGCGCTGTATCGAGAAGCAGATTGCGATCCGGTTAAATAATCACACCGAACATTCGATTGTTCATGCAGACAAGACAAAGATCGAGCAGGTCATCTACAATCTGCTTGATAATGCAATCAAATTTACGCCAAATGGTAAATCAATTTACGTGACATTGTCGGAAAAACATGATAAAATTTTTAATCCAGCGTCCTATTGCCGTATTCATGGATTTTCCTGCCCGTTTCATACTCGGGCTAGTGACATATAATACTTTGCCTATATCATTGCTTCCGGATATTGCCATTCCGGAGATAACAATACAGGTGTCTGCCGCCAATACCTCTGCCCGTGAACTGGAAAACACGATTGTGAAACCTTTACGGGGACAACTGATTCAGGTGTCTACATTGAAAGATATTCATAGTGAATCGAGAGACGGAGCAGGTATGATCCATCTGTCTTTTGATTTCGGTACTAATACGGACCTGGCCTTTATCGAGGTAAATGAAAAGATAGACGCTGCAATGAACTATCTCCCGAAGGAAACGGAACGTCCGAAAGTCATTAAGGCGAGCGCAACGGATATACCTGTTTTTTACCTGAATCTGACTTTGAAGAATGACAGTGCTTATAGCATTACGGGACAACAGTCCTTTCTGGATCTGTGTGAATTTGCGGAATCGGTCATTAAACGTAGGATAGAGCAGCTTGAAGAAGTGGCTATGGTAGATGTGACCGGATTGGTGGAACGTCAGGTGCA
>OGHU01000452.1_pt1 | contig 28485 bp, 20 predicted proteins | sample 1571521 | NCBI WGS metagenome assembly OGHU01 (sample SAMEA2581963, study PRJEB24529) | metagenome | biome: Human gut stool | place: China | collected 2011 | reverse complement strand
TATCATAGGGGTCTCCAAAACCTTTGGTGGGAGTTCGATTCTCTCCACCCCTGTTTATAAAGTTTAGTGATGAAGCGGTAACGCTTCTTTTTTTATATTTTTATAATTTTAGCAAATACGGCATACGCATCTAGTGTATATATATTTGCTGAAATATGTATTATTCAGCCGTATTCGGGCAGTTATTTCCCAATTTACATTTATCAGAACAAAATCTATAACAGATGTTACATTCTCATCTTCTTTAATTACAAATTATTAAACTGTAAATGAATATTCATTTAGGTAAATTTTGGTTCTTTACAAATAAAAGGTTATATGCTATTCTAACTAACGTTAGTTTAGGCAAACATAAATTTGGAAAAACTAATATAAATTAATTAGAACTAATATGAACATTAAAGAGGAATGAAAACGAAGATGAAAAAAACATTATATCAATTAACTGCCGCATTTTTTGCGATTGTAGTATCATTTGCCGCAGTACTGGCACTGGCAGGCTGCGGTTCATCAAAAACAACAGATTCAAGTAACAGCAGTAAAACGGATAAAAAAGCGGTTGAAGCTGTTGCAGGAGATTATTATCTGGATTTATCAGAGCTGGGAATGAAACTGGTGATTTATCTACGGCTGACAGAAAACGGTACATTTCAGTTTTCTAATACAACGGATTTTGAAATCAATAAAAGCTCAGGTGTCGTTCAGAAAGGTGCAAATGACTATGTAATGGTTTATGAATCGGTAAACGGTGCGGATAAGAGCATTTCGGATGGTTTGACAAGCAGCTTTTTTGTAGATGACGAGGGCAGACTGGATTTTACCCATTGTGAAAAAATTTATTATGGTTCGGCATCAGCAACAACAACGAGCGACAGCTCCGATGCGAAACTGCTTGCAGTAAAAATTCCGGAAGGATATGAACAGCCGGATACCGAATCAGCATTTACAACGGGAACTTACACGGCAACAGGTGCGAACAGAACGTATACAGCAACTTTTTATGTGGACAATACATATGTAGTGACAGAAAGCCGGACGGAAAACGGTGAGAAGCAGTATTTTTCGGAAACGGGAACATACGGTGTGAACACATCACAGCTGGCATTGACACCGGAGGGAAAAGAGCGAATTTCATGTGAGGTGCTGAGTGATTTGGAATTACAGATTCAGGTTTTAACAGGAGTGGATACAGACAGCCGCGAAACATTGACATTCAAAAAGCAGGAAGTTAAGGAAGTTACGGCAAAACTGACAGGAACAGGAACGGTTACGGGAACGAATGAAAGCTTTGATGTGACGGTGCTGTTATATTCGGACGGCAGTTATACCAGCCGGGCAGGCAGTTTTACGGAAAATGGTGTGATTGTCCCGGACAGTAAAGACGGAACATTTAAAATTTATCCGGATAACAACGAAACCAAACTGCGCGGTTTAAATCAGATTGCAACTGTACCTGCAGGTACATTAAGCAGTGAAAGCGGCAGTTTAAAGCTTGAGGGCTTTCGTGTCAGAAACTCAGACAATCTGACACGATATAAGTGTGAAATTTCAGAAAATTGAAATAAAAGAAACAAAGAAACTAAAATAAAGGAGAATACTATGCAGTCATCAAAAAAATTTTTTAACTGGGCGTTTAATACGAGGGCAGAAAATGTTATCAAATTACAGAAAGGGGAAATGACATCACCGGAGAAGATGTTTTTAAGCTTCTGTTCACATGAACCGGCATTTGTATCCTACGGTCCGGCGGGCTTAAACGCATCGGTAAAGGGTGTCGGATTTTTACCGAAGGACGAATATCTTGAGGAAACGCTGGAGATTTATTTAAAGCATATTGCAACATATGAGCCGGGCGATAAAAGCTACGGTGAGCGTGGTTTAAAGCTTTTAGTGGAGCAGATGTACGGCGAAGAAGCCAGAAAGCGGATTGATTTTACAAAGCTTGGCAGTCTTGAAATGGCAAAAAAGCAGAGCTGGACAAACTATCAGGTAAACCCCGAAGCGTGTCTGATTTTTCATCAACCGCCGATGATTTCCTATAAGCTGAAAGGAAAAGTAGAGATTTACGATGAGAATTTATCCGGAAAGCGGGAGCTTTACCAGCAGTTTATCAATGCACAGCATGACGTATACCACAATCCGACCGGAATGAAACGCTGGAAAGAACAGCCGGCATACATTTTTAGAATTGAAGAAGTTTACGACAACAGTGCAACAAAAGACGGTTTTGGAGAACGGTTAGAATATCCGTATGTGGAAGAATAAAATGCAGAGATTAAAAAAACTGGCGGGAGTGCTTGCCATGGTATTTGTGGTGTCGTTTTTATTTAGCGGGTGCGCGGACGCCTCGATTGCGGAGCGCAGGCAGGATACGTCATCGACCTTGTATACAGGATACGTGGGAACGTCTTTTCCGACTTCCTTTATGCCGTGGCTGTCGAGGGACGGTATTGCGCCGACCGTTGCCAGCATGATTTACAACACACTGTTTTCATATGACACGGACAGCGGCACGTATGCGCCACTGACAGCAAAAAGCTGGTGCTATGTGGATTTGGAAGGGCAGCCGCTGACACAGGATCAGACATTTCAGACTGCGAATGACAATGAGGCAGTAGAAAATTATTACAGCACACGCAAAGAAGATTATATGGCGGTGCGGATTGAACTGTATGACAATGTGTACTGGTCGGACGGTGAAAAACTGACAGTGGAAGATGTGTATTATTCCTTTGACCTTGCAACCGATTATGCGCTGTCTAATCATGCAGGCGCGCTGGCGTGGACTGCCGATTTAAAGCATGAATCAGACGGCGGAAAGCTTGTCACACAGGGCATGTTTACGGCAAAACACCCGGATTTAAGCGGTACATACGGGATTCTGCCGGGTGAGGAAGATACGGTGATATATCTTCTGGTGAATAAATCTTTCGGTGCGGTAACAACGCTGTTTAATACGATTTTGATACTGCCGGAGCATATCTGGGAACCGATTGTAAGCAGTGAGTGTCAGTTAAACAGTAAAAATCCGCAGGGTGAGCTTTTAAAACAGTATGAAAATCCTGTCGGAAGCGGTGCGTGGATATTGGAAAAGGACGAAACGAATACGCAGGTGATTACACTGGTGCAGAATCCCAATTATCATCTGAAAGCGCAAGACGGTTCGGCACTGTATAAAGTGGATAAAATCAAAATTTTATTGTATCTGGATTCCAATACCGCCATTTTTGCCCTGCGCAAAGGCTATATTGACATTCTGGATTCGGCGGTAAGCAGTAATTATCTGAATCTGCTGTCCGGGGAAAAAGACATTTTCGTATCGAATGCACCGGGAAACGGTATCAGTTGTCTGGTGTTCAATGTCAATCCGTCAAAGCCGTATGATTCCGGCATGAAAATGCTGTTACAGGATATTGAAGTCAGAAAAGCGATTGCACTTGCGGTTCATCAGGAAGAACTGATTGCAAATGTGCTGGACGGTGCGGGAAAAACGGCATCGGCGGGACTGATTTTGGTAAATGACGAACTGCTGTATGAACCGCAGGCGGATATTTTATCCGGACCGGTTGAGGAGCGGATTACTCAGGCCAATGCGATTTTAGATGAACGTTTTCAGGATAAGGACGAGAGCGGATACCGTTTATACAACGGGGAGCGGATTCATTTTCAGATTGTGACGGCGGCGGCAAATCAGGATTTGGTGTCTTATTTACAGCGCCAGTTGCAAAAAATCGGAATTGAAGTGACATTACAGGCGGCGGGCTCAACACCGGAAACAACGTATCTGTACAACAGTAATTTTGACATGACGGTGCAGCCGGTGATTTTGTCCATGGCAAATGCAGATGTCATGTATAAAGCGCATTTTGTGACGACAGAGCGTTCATCCAATTACGGAAAAATACAGGATGAAGAATTGACAGATGAAATCAATGCCATGCGTAAAACGTTGAATCAGGAAGCGCGTATTGCAAGGATTCACCATTTGCAGGTGCTGACGGCACAGCAGTATTACAAGATTCCGCTGTATTCGTCCAATGTATTGTCCGTTGCGCGTACCGACAGATTTACAGGGTATGTGGTATCGGACGGCCAAACGGTTTTTAACAATGAAACACTAAAGAATCTGGTACAGGTAACAGGAGAGTAAAAAGATGAAAAATACTTATATCATACAGCGCATTTTATATACGCCTTTTATCTTTGCACTGGTTGTTACTTTGTGCTTTTTTATTCCGCGGATCGGCGTGGAAGACCCGTGTGCAAGATATTATCCGGCACAGGGCAATATGAGCGATGAAAATTATGAAATGATTAAGGAGCTCACAAGACAGCAGTACGGGTTAGACGGCTCGAACTGGTCGCAGTATGTACGGTATGTCAAAAATCTTTTAAAGGGTGATTTAGGCACGTCCTATCAGGCGGGTTCGCCAAAGGTGTGGAGCCTGATAGCACAAAGACTGCCGTGGACACTGGTGCTTTCGGTGTCGAGTATGCTTATCAGTCTGTTTTTCGGAATCCTTATCGGTGCGGCATGTGCCGCAAAACGCGGCGGCATGGCAGACAGGATGCTGATGAATGCTTCCACGGTAACAACGGCGGTTCCGTCCTTTTTTATCGCACTGCTGTTGTCCTTTTTTCTGGGATTTCAGTTAGAGTGGCTTCCGGCATATACAGACCAGAATATGGTATCGGAATTTGCATGGAATTTAAAAAGCGTGGAAATGGTTGCCTACAATGCCGCCCTGCCGGTGTTATCGACAGTGGTTGGCGGTATTGTATCGTATGCGCAGAGTACCAGAAACAGTGTGATTGCCGTTGCCAATGAAAATTTTATCGTTACGGCAAAAGCAAAAGGTGTATCGCAGAATGGTGTTGTTTACAAACACATTTTAAGAAATGCACTGCTTCCGATTGTGACGGGGCTTGGAATGGGGCTGTCCGGACTGATTGGTGGTGCGGTGGTTATCGAAAAAATATTTAACTGGCAGGGAATCGGCATGCTGTATCTGGAAGCGAATAACAATAACGATTATCCACTGATGATGGGCATTATGATATTTATGGCGGCGGTGGCACTGCTTGGGAATCTGATTACCGATTTGTGTCTGGGGCTGTTAGACCCGCGCGTTACGGTGGACTAAGAAGGCAGAAGATAGAAAGAAACGAAAATAGAGGATTAAGATGAAGGGATTCAGACTGATAAAAAAGATTGCACAGAATAAACAGGGCAGAATCGGACTGATTATTTTGCTGGTGCTGGCGGTAACTGCCGTATTTGCACCGCTCATTGCGCCGTTTGACCCGTATGATGTGACCATGCGCGATGCAAAGGGGCTTGCCCCGGATAAAATCCATTGGCTGGGGACAACGATTACAACCGGACAGGACGTATTCAGCATGTTAATTTACGGAACGCGCGTGTCGCTTGGAATCGGTATTATTACCGGGATAGCAATTTCTGTGCTGGGGTCGCTCTTAGGCGTTGCCGCAGGGTATCTGGGACGAGCCGTCGATATGATTATCATGCGGATTGTCGATGTGATGTTAGTCATACCGACACTGCCGCTGACAATTCTTATCACCAACATTTTTGGCAAAAGCTATGTTGTGATTGTACTTGTTTTTGTGCTGTTTGGGTGGCCGGGACTGGCAAGAACCGTGCGTTCCCAGGTTTTACAGATGAAAAATGCGGATTACGTCAAGGCGGCGGAACTTTCGGGCGCAAAAAAAGGCTATATTATGCTGAAACATATCCTGCCAGGCGTATCCCATCTTGTAGTCATGAGCACGGCGCTTACCAGTGCGGGCATTATGATTGCGGAAGCGGGTTTGAGCTTTCTGGGACTTGGAAATCCCACAATGATCAGCTGGGGGAAAATGCTTTCGGAAGCGCAGAGCAGTGGCGCGGTGCTGTTTGGACAGTGGTGGATGATTGTTGCGCCGGGAATCGGAATCTTTTTATCGGTGTATTCATTTATGCGTGTTGGATTTGCGATTGAAGAAGTCTTAAATCCGAAAATGCACGGACAGGGCAGTGTAAAAAAGCTGTGGAAGCATATGAACGGAACTTATTTGGACGAGGTTTTTGACACAATGGAGGAACCATGCAAAACGCAATTGAAGTAAAGAATTTAAAAGTGGTATTTCCTGACAGGGGCAGAGTGATTCGTGCGGTCGAGGGTGTAGACTTAACGGTAAAAAAAGGGGAATGTCTTGCGCTGGTGGGAGAAAGCGGCTGCGGTAAAAGCATGACTTCCTTATCGTGCATGAAGTTACAGCCGTCTTTGGCAGCGGTGCGGTTGGATCAGCTGTGTATCTGCGGAGAAGATGTCACAGACTACACAGACCGTCAGATGCAGGCACTGCGCGGCAGTAAGATTTCCATGATTTTTCAGGATGCACTGACGGCATTAAATCCTGTGATGACGATTGGAAAACAGATGGACGAGATTTATCGCTGTCATGAAAAAATCAGCAAAAAAGAAGCAAAAATGCGTTCGATTAAAGCTTTAAAAGCTGTCGGCATTCCGGATGCAGAACTGCGGTATCACGCATTTCCACACGAATTATCCGGTGGTATGCGCCAGCGTGTACTGATAGCCATGGCATTTGCCTGTGAACCGGAGGTTATCATCGCAGATGAACCGACAACGGCATTGGACGTCACGATACAGGCGCAGATTTTGGAGCTGCTTTCAAAAATGCAGAAGGAAAAGCAGACGGCACTGCTTTTGATTACGCATGATTTGAGTGTGGTACGCAGTATGGCGGACAGAATCGCCGTGATGTACAGCGGAAAGATTGTTGAGGAAGCACCGGCAAAGGAACTGCTTGAAAATCCGCTTCACCCGTATACAAAAGGGCTTATGGCGGCAGTAGCGCGCCTTGATGACGACAAAAAAGAATTTGTACAGATATCCGGACATCTGCCGGACCCGGCGGATAAGCCGGCAGGCTGTTATTTCCACCCGCGCTGTCCGTATGCGGCGACAGCGTGTAAAAAGGCAATGCCGTTACTGACACAGAATCAACAGGGAAGAAAGGTGCGCTGTTATGAGGCAGGAAAATTTAAAGAATAACAGGGATATTTTGCTGGAAACCAGAAATTTAAGCGTTGAATTTCCTATGAAGAAAAAGTCTTTTTTTGAAAAACAAAAAATGCTGTCTGCCGTATCGGACGTATCCATACAAATCCGGAAAGGAGAAACGTTTGGACTGGTCGGGGAGAGCGGCTGCGGTAAATCAACGTTTGCCAATGCAACGCTTGGTTTTGTAAAGCCCCGGTCGGGAGAAATTTATTTTAACGGACAGCCGCTTTATACGCAAAAAAAGGCGGTGCAGGAAGCAAGACTTCACATGCAGAAGATTTTTCAGGACCCGGCATCGTCTTTAAATCCCCGCTTTACGGTGCGGGAAGCGGTCTGCGAACCCATGCGGATACGCGGCGGATTTGACAAAAATGAGGTGGAGCGGAAAGCGCGGGAAATGATTACGGCGGTCGGACTGACCGGGAAAGATTTAGACCGCTATACTTCGCAGTTTTCGGGCGGACAGCAGCAGCGTATTGCAATAGCAAGAGCATTGATATTAAACCCGGAATATATCGTGTGTGACGAACCGGTCAGCGCATTGGATGTGTCGGTTCACGCACAGATTTTAAATCTGCTTATGGAAATGCAGGAAAAGACACAGACGACCTATTTATTCATTTCCCACAATCTGGCGGCGGTGAAAAAGCTCTGCTCACGATTGGCGATTATGTATCTGGGCAAGGTGGTGGAATACGGTGACGCGGCAAAAATATTTGCAAATCCCGTGCATCCTTACACGAAAGCCCTGTTATCAGCGGTGCTTACGGTGAATCCAAATGAGGAAACGAAGCGTATTGTGTTAAAGGGCGATGTGACAAGCCCAATCAATCCGCCGTCCGGGTGCCGTTTTTGCAGCCGGTGTTATCAGGCACAGGAGGACTGCGCAGACAGGGAATGTGTGCTGACGGAGGTTGAGCCGGAGCATTTTGTGGCGTGTCCTGTGGTGACAGGACTAAAAGCAGATATAGAACAGTAAACGATAAGGAGAGAAAGATGAGAAAGACGACATTGGTGGCGGCAGGGCTGGTTATTGGTCTGAGTATGGGACTGGCGGCATGCGGTTCAAAAGATACGGCAAATCAGAACACTTCAAAAAGCACAACGGAGGCGGTAACGACAGCAGAGAGCAAGACCGCGGCGCAGGCGGCAGGAAAAGAAGGTGCTGAGGTCAGTAGTGAAGTTCTACAGGGCGAACAAGGGGATACAGAAGTGTCCGGGCAGGAAGCGCCAAATCCGGATACACAGCCGGCAGAGGGTGAAGCAGGGAATGAGGAAAGAGCAGTAGTTGTATCCGAACCGGAAGCCTCGGTGGCAGAAGAGGCGCCGCAGCCTCCGGCAGAAGAAGCACCTGCACCGGCGCCGGAAGCCCCCGCACAGGAAGAAAAGCACGAGCGCAGCGTGGAAGGAATTTATACCGGTTCAACCGATAAATATGTAGATGCAATGGGCAGTTACATTCACTATGAGGTAACACTGACACTGTCCGGCGGAAGCTATCAGTATGCGGTTAGCATTACGGTATCGGGCGGTCAGCAGTACAGTTCAAGCGAGAATTATGACGGCAGTTATACGGTAAACGGCGATAACATTTCAATGACAGGAAAGTTAGAAAGCGCCAAAGCATACGACGGTGCCATGACGATTACGGGATATTTGTCCAGTTTTGCGGGAAGCAGTGACAGTATTACAGTGTATCAGATGTAAAAGACCGATACATTTATTTTAAAATTTAGGCTTTACAAATGACATAGATAATGATAAACTTAGTCACGACTAACGGATATTAGAAACATCTAACGAAAACAATAAGGAGAAAGAGGTTTATGAAAAAAAGAGGAACAGTCGGACTTTTAGGCGGTGCGCTTGCGGCAGTGTTACTTGCAGGCAATGTATTTGGCGGCAGTTATCCGGCTTATGCGCAGGATACACAGTATCATGACGGAAACTATACAGCTTCGGCACACGTAGAATTCCATGAAGCAGTTGTCAATTATGATTTGTATGTGACGGTCAGCGTTAAAGACGGTGTAATCAGTAAAGTAGCTTTAAATGATGCGAAAAATGCAGATATTGAAGCAGTCAATGTGCCGTATGTCAATTATGCGATGACAGCGATGGCACAGTCTTATATTGGTACAACCGGTACAGCAGCAGATACGGTCAGTGGTGCAACGTATTCAGCCAATGCGATTAACGAAGCGGTTGCAAAGGCAATGGTTAAATCACAGGCAAATGAAGCCGATGAGAATACGGCAGATACCCCTTCCGGTGACAACGGACAGAACGATAACCAGAACGGCAGTGACAACACAAATGATACAGCAAATTCCGGCGATACAGGAAACGGCAGTTATAAACGCGTGTTAAAGACAGGCGCTTATGAACTCACAGCAGACAGCTATGATGCTTCTGCCATGATGAAGATGCCTGCATTTATCTGTATTGATGCAGAAAATAATACCTTCAGTGTACATCCGTATAAGAACGGTGTTGTTGATTATACAACCAATAAGGGTTCAGGTTCGATTTCTTTTGATTCTACAACCGGTGTATACACGATGACGTATGAATCCGGTGTAACGGTTGTGGCAATTGGCGCAACAACAACATTTACAGCAGATGCGGACAGCATTACATTTACAAGTCCGTTACGCTACGGTGCGGCACAGATGAATACAACCGATGCAGACGGTAATTTTCTTTCTTACACAGCAAAGACATCTGCTTATGAAGGCACATTGACAAGCGGCGCATATGTACTGACAGCAGACAGCTATGATGCTTCTGCCATGATGAAGATGCCTGCATACATCGGAATTGATATGGAAAATAAGACATTTGTAGTTCGTCCATATAAGAATAATGTGGTAGACACAGATACGAATAAGGGTTCAGGTTCGATTTCCTTTGATTCTGCAACCGGTGTGTATACAATGACTTATGAATCCGGTGTGACAGTTGTTGCAGTCGGCAGTACAACAACATTTACAGCCGCAGACAACGGCATCACATTTACAAGTCCGTTACGTTACGGAGCAGCACAGATGAATACTACCGATGCAGACGGAAATTTCCTTTCTTATACAGCAGTACCTTATACACAGGAAACACCGGATAATGGTGCGGCTGATGACACACAGGGCAAAGAAGAACAGGGAAATACATCAAATGGTGGTGCATCAAATGACAGCACACAGTCGGGTGAATCCACAGGAAACAGTGCATCAGAGAGCAGTGCCAATGCGTCTGAACAGGACTCAGGCAGTACGCAATCCGGCGCACAGACATCAGGCAATAGTACCGTAGAGACAGGTGATGCAGCAATGACAGGCATTTATGCTGTATCAGCCGTTGTATCAATTGGTCTTCTCATTGCGGCGGCAGTATTGAAGAAACGTAAAAGAGTACTGTAGGACATGATACGCAGACAGAGGTATGTTTAAAAAAATAAAAAATATAAAACAGCACAGAGGTGTAATGGCAGCAGCGTCCGTATGGTTATGCGGGCGCTGTTTTGCACATTTTTTTTCAGAAAAGAATTGAAGTTATGCGGCTGATACGGTATAATTCAATATGAAAATTTATGTTTAAGTTTATTGATAGATGGAGGACAAAGAAATGACAAGAACATATCAGGTAAAATATAAGAGCAAGAGTAAAATGCTGACAACACCGGAGAAAGTTGAAGATACAAAAAAGACGATTTTAGAAGTACCGCGTGTAAAATCCGTAGAAATTAAAGATGACGGACAGATTGTCAGCATCGAAGTAGAAAAAGAAGAAGATTTTGAAGAAGTGATGAACCGTGTGGTAAATGTATTCAGAAGAATCGATGACAAATCCGAGGTTTCTTATAAATTTGCATTAAATGCATAGTACTGGGCGAAGAACAGTGAAAAGGGCTGTCACACTAAGGTGAAACATTGCGTTAGTGCGGCACCCTTTCATCATTTCAGACAGACAGAAAATAAGAAGTAAAACAAGGAGAAATAAAATTGGCTGACATTAGAAGCGAGATTGAAAAAAGAAGAACATTTGCCATTATATCCCACCCGGATGCCGGTAAAACCACACTGACGGAAAAGTTTCTGCTCTACGGCGGAGCGATTAACCTGGCAGGGTCGGTAAAGGGTAAAAAGACCGCAAAACACGCGGTTTCAGACTGGATGGAGATTGAAAAGGAAAGAGGTATTTCCGTAACGTCATCTGTATTACAGTTTAATTATGACGGATACTGCATTAATATTCTGGATACACCGGGACATGAAGATTTCTCGGAGGATACGTACAGAACCTTAATGGCGGCGGATTCGGCGGTCATGGTAATTGATGCGTCAAAGGGTGTGGAAAAACAGACGATTAAGCTGTTTAAGGTCTGTGTTATGCGTCACATCCCGATTTTTACATTTATCAACAAAATGGACCGTGAAGCCAATGACCCGTTTGAATTGCTAGATGAAATTGAAAATGTATTGGGTATCAGCACCTGTCCTGTGAACTGGCCAATCGGCTGCGGCAAGGAATTTAAGGGCGTATATGACCGCAATACAAAGGACGTTTCTTTATTTAAAGCAGCAATGAACGGACAGAAAGAAGTTGAAACAAAGGAAATCGCCGTAGATGATGAAGCACTTCTTGCAGAAATCGGACAGGGCTATTTTGACAAGCTCACAGAAGATATTGAACTGTTAGACGGCGCGAGTGCAGAATTTGATTTAGAGCAGGTGCAGGCAGGAAACTTAACACCGGTATTTTTCGGTTCGGCGCTGACGAATTTCGGTGTGGAAACATTCTTAAAGCACTTTCTGGACATGACAACATCACCATTGCCAAGACATTCTTCAATTGGGGAGATTAATCCGTTTGAAGAAGACTTTTCGGCATTTGTGTTTAAGATTCAGGCAAATATGAATAAGGCACACCGTGACAGAATCGCATTTATGCGAATCTGTTCCGGAAAGTTTGAAGCGGGCATGGAAGCCAACCACGTACAGGGTGGCAAAAAAATCCGTCTTGCCCAGCCACAACAGATGATGGCACAGGAACGCCACATTGTTGAAGAAGCCTATGCGGGAGATATTATCGGTGTCTTTGATCCGGGTATTTTCTCTATCGGAGATACAATCTGCAAGTCCAACCAGAAGTTTGAATTTGACGGAATCCCGACATTCGCACCGGAACATTTTGCGCGTGTCAGACAGATGGACACGATGAAAAGAAAGCAGTTTATCAAGGGAATCAGCCAGATTGCGCAGGAAGGTGCGATTCAGATTTTTCAGGAATTTAATACCGGCATGGAAGAAATTATTGTCGGTGTTGTCGGTGTCTTGCAGTTTGAAGTGCTGGAGTACCGCCTGAAAAATGAATACAACGTAGAGATTAAACTGGAACAACTTCCATATGAATATATCCGCTGGATTGAAAATCCGGAAGAAATCGATGTAAACCGCATTGTCGGTACTTCCGATATGAAGAAGATTAAGGACTTAAGGGACAATCCGCTGTTAATTTTTGTGAATAGCTGGAGCGTCAATATGGTACTGGAAAGAAATGAAGGCTTAAAGCTTTCTGAATTTGGTAAGAACAATTAACTTGTAAACGGCAGAGTAAGTGCAGGAAACAGTACAGAAATGAGGACACTATGGGGAAGAACGTACATGAAAAAAGAAAACGTTTACTGACAAAAATGAAAGCTGCGTGTCTGGCGGTGGTGATGTGTGTTTCAACGCTGCCGGTGCTTACGGCACAGATACAGCCGGTGACGGCTTATGCACAGGAGAAGACAGGAACGGTCAATGCCGGTGTCACAGGACTTCGTATCCGTTCATCGACAGATACCTCCAGTACGGCAAATGTCATTACAAAGGTCAGCGGCGGATTCCATTTTGAAATTCTGGATACGGTGCAGACGAGTGATACCTACGCGTGGTATCAGGTGGGTTTTTATTTAAACGGTACTTACACCAAGGGCTATGTGACGAGTGAATATGTCACGTTAGACAGTACGGATATTGACTATTCGGACGATACGGATTTTGAGAGCTATCTTTCAAGTCAGGGCTTCCCGGAATCTTATAAGGAAGATTTGCGCAGTCTGCATGCGAAGTATCCAAAGTGGATATTTGTTGCGGATTTTGTGGACAAGGACTGGGATACGGTCGTTGAAAATGAAAATGTACTTGGCCGGAGCCTGATTTATGCTTCGGCAAAAAGCTCGTGGAAGTCAACGGCGGATGGCGCATACGACTGGGAGAGCGGTTCGTGGTATGAATTGGACAGCGGAGGCTGGGTACAGGCTTCAAGCGCATTGGTGCAGTATGCCCTTGACCCGCGTAACTTCTTAAACGAAACAAATGTGTTTATGTTTGAGGATTTGTCCTATAACAGCTCCGTGCAGAGTGAAACCGGCGTAAGCAGTATTATTGAAGATACGTTTATGGACGGTTCGTCCCATGACTTGTCGTATGACGGAACGGATTTTAATTATCCTTCGGCGCTGATGTATGCAGGACGGGCATCGGGTGTCAGTCCGTATCATCTGGCAACGCGCATTATCCAGGAGCAGGGCAGAAAAGGACAGGGCAACAGCATTTCCGGAACGGTGAGCGGCTATGAAGGGTATTACAATTACTACAATCAGGGTGCTTATAAAACCGCAACGGCAAGTGCGGTGGTCAACGGCTTAAAGTATGCCGCCAAAACCGATGCAGCGACATTAAGACCGTGGAATACCCGTATGAAATCTGTTATCGGCGGTGCGATTTACATAGGAAGCCGTTACATTAACCGTGGACAGAATACGATTTATTATGAAAAATTTGATATGGTAACACCGTATACCCATCAGTATATGACAAATGTCTTAGCACCGAGAAGTGAGTCTTCGACCGCTTCACAGGCATACAGCGATACGACTAAGAAAAATACGGCACTGGTGTTTAAGATTCCGGTTTATAAAAATATGCCGGACAGTGCGTGCGAGCTTCCGACAGGGGAGGGCAGTCCAAACAATGCCTTAACAAGTCTTTCGGTTTCAGGTTATTCGCTGACACCGACGTTTGATATGTTTACAACTGAGTATGGTGTAATTGTGGAAAATGAAATTTCTTCTGTGGATATCGAAGCACAAACAGCAGATTCCGGTGCAAAACTTACAGGAACCGGCAGTCATGCGCTAAAGGTCGGCACGAATGAGATTGAAGTGACGGTTACATCACAAAGCGGCGAAACAAAGACGTATATCATCCGTGTTGTGCGCAAAGAAGCGGCTTCCGGTGATAGTGGAAACAACAGTAACAACGGCGGTACAGATTCCGGAAACAGCGGTGGTGACAGCGGCACGGATAACGGAAACAGTGGCGGCGATTCGGAAAAGAGCGGATATTCGACAGATTTTCTGCTTGAAAACGGCAAGATATCCAGAGTCGGTGTCGGGAGTGCCGCACAGGACGTTTTAAATCACATTTCCTTTACGGGCGGCGCATACGGAAAAGTAACACACAGTGACGGCAGTGCCAATGACGGTATTGTGGGAACTGGCGATGTGCTTACAATTTACGATAAAAACGGCGGTGAAATGGCACGCTACACGTTTGTGATTTACGGTGATGTCAACGGCGACGGAGCGGTGACGAGCATGGATTTACTGTATGTGAAGCGCCACATTTTAGGAACAAAGCTGCTGGAAGAACCGTATCTGACGGCGGCAGATGCAAACCGTGGAAATGACGGCATTACATCAATAGACTTGTTATATATTAAAAGACACATTTTGGATATCCGGTACATTGAACAGTAGGATTCAGACAGTAGTGGGAGTTGCCAAAGAAATGTGATTGAGGTGAAAAATGACGGGAAAATGGAAAAAGGCAGCCGCAGTGCTGCTGGCAGCAGTAATGGCAGTTTTGCTGGTACCGCTGCCAACGTATGCAAAAGAAACAGCAAAGATATCCGTAGGCTCAGGCTCTTGTGATATTGGTGATGAAGTGACGATATCGGTCAGTGTCAGCAGCAGTGTGGACATTTATATGTGTGACATCTGGCTCAGTTATGATTCAGGCGTGCTACAGCCGGTTTCCGGCTACAGCGGTGGGGGCGGCGGCAGTGTGCGCCTGCTCTCTACTGACAGTACCTCATTCAGCGTGCGGTTTAAAGCAGTATCGGCGGGAAGTTCTTCGATTTCTGTAAGCACTTCCAATACGATTATCAGTTCGGCAGATGAGGATTATATGGCAGTCAGTGCCGGTTCGGGTTCAGTAACCGTAAAAGCACCGGTCAGCTATTCAACCGATAATACGCTTGCATCGTTAGATATCAGTCCGGGCGTGTTATCTCCGGCATTTTCACCGAATGTCACATCGTATACGACGACAGTCGGTTCAGACTGTTCACAGCTGGTTGTCAGTGCGGTTGCAAATGATGAAAATGCTTCGGTATCTGTCCGCGGAACGCGCATGGACCCCGGCAGTAATACGACAACGATTACGGTAACGGCACAGGACGGCTCTAAAAAGGTCTATACGATTTCAACAACAAAGGACGATTCTGCGGCGGCGACAACCAAAGCGGACGAACAGGAAACGACCAAAGCCGGAGAGCAGGAAACAACGACTGTCAGTTCGGAAGAACCGACACAGAGTGAGGAACAAATCCGCAGTATACAGGTAGCAGGTGCACAGTATGAACTGGCTGATGACTATACGGCAAATCCGCTTCCGTCCGGTTATGATGAAGTGGATTATGAATATAACGGCATTACCGTTAAAGCCGGAAAAGGCGTGAATACGAAGCTTATTCTGATGTATCTGAAAAATACGGACGGCAAAGGCACATCGGGCTTTTATGTGTATGATTCAGTTGCGAAAACATTTTCATTATATATAGAAGCAAGTGAACCGGATATTACTTATGCGGTGCTTCCGATTACGGATTCCATGGAAAAACCGGATGGATATAAAAAGACGACTTATACGATTGGCGGACAGACGGCAGATGTGTTAATGTCTGAGGATGGCAGTTACTGTCTGTTTTATGGTGTCAGCTCGCTGGGCGTTACAGGGTGGTTCCGTTATGACTGCAATGACAATACAATACAGGTATACAGTGTGATGTCCGCTCCGGCGGGAAATCTCACGACACAGACCGAATCACAGGGAGTAAGCGCTGCTTCTGACAGAATGTGGAAAGTAGTGGCACTGGTGCTTTCGGCAGTTGTGGTTCTTTGTATCATTGCGATTGTAATGCTTGCAGTGAAGCTTTCAAAGAGTAAGCGGGCATTTGCAGCGGCGGCAGATGACGGCTATGACAGATATGATGACGATGAATATGATTTTGATTCTTATGAAGAAGATGATGATGAAGATTTATCGGAGGACGTGCTGGCAGATGATGAAGAAGACAGCGTGTCAGATGATTCGTCGCGGCATCAGCCGAAGGCAGAAACTTTGAATAAAGATGACGAAGAAGATGAAGTGGTGCGTGCGATTTCACAGGCACTGAGCCAGCCGGACGATGAACTGGAGTTTCTGGATATCGAAGATGTAGACGATATTAAAAGAACATAGTGTGAAAAAGTCTTAAACCAAAGCTTTTTCACACAGCACTTTGTGCCGCAGGCGCCACAAAGTCGCTCAGAAATGAGGATTAGTGCGTAGCATTTTGGAGTTTGGCGCAGAACAGTAAAAAGGAACAGATTACAGCACTGATGTGCTGTTGTCTGTTCCTTTTTTAGCTAAGGTCAGTCTATTGGCATCTGCCAGCTGGCTGCCTGTGTTTCATAATCCTCTGCCTGTGATGAAAAAGCAGTAAAAAGAGCATGGTCGTGATTCTGCTCTGCCCGTGCGGCAAGAGTGCGGTAGCATCGAGCAAGACACCGAAGCGGTGCATCACCTGATGAATGGATATCAATGATGCTTGGCGTTTCCGAAGCGGCATTCAGATACCATAAGACGGCTTCCTCAAAATCTTCCAATGCATAAAAATAATGTCCTAACTCCATACAGATTTCTGCACAGGGGTTTTGTGCCATATCCTTTAGGCAGATTTTAAAGAAATCATTGTACGCATTGGTCAGACGATAAATGCGGGCTAGTACACACGCAATATTTTTCCGGCAGTCTTCGGGACGGTCTTCCTTTGCAAGTACATTTTCAAAAATATCATGCACATTTAAAAAGTCTTCATCTTCACCTGAAATAAAAAGTTCTTTGCAGAACATAATTACAACATAATTCTCAAGTCGGACACCACGGCGGACGGCATTGATAAAAACACCAAAATCCCGTCTGGTATGGCTTTCTTCCGGCAGATGAAGAATCCTGATGTCACTGTCAAATACGACAGGCTCTAAGCGGACGGTTTCATGAATCGGAGAAATCCATTCAAACGTACGCAGGCGCTTAAACAGCTTCGGGCGGTATTCTTCTTCAAAATTATAAACGGTGTTGTGCGATTTGCTGTTGACGTAAATCATCTGTACAATGTCAATTTCCGGAACAAGCACCTGTTTTAAATTTAAAAACTGGCGGCGGTTTTCCTCGTCTAAGACCTCGTCCGCATCGGCAGAAAAAATGTAGTCGCAGTTTGCTTTTGAAAAGGCAAAATTTCTTGCGGCGGCAAAATCGTTGTTCCATGGATAATCATAAATCAAATCCGTATATCCGGCGGCGATTTCTTTGGTGCGGTCGGTTGAACCGGTATCTACGATAACAATTTCATCGCAGACCGGACGGTACGAATCCAGACAGCGTTTTAATAACTTTTCTTCATTTTTAACAATCATGCAAAGACTGATTGAAATCATAACGTACTCCTATCTGCCAAACGGCGTATATTTCAAATCTTTTATTACTGTAAGTATGACATTTTTGTGGGAAGACTGTCAACGGGAAGTTTCATAATGGGGAAAAGTATGGTATACTGTTTTTAGTTTAGAATAAGTGGAAAGTGAGGCACAAAAGTATGAAAAAAAGAAAGGCAGCAGTGTTGGCGGCAGCTGCGTTTGCAATAACGGCGGCATGTTTTTTAAACAGCACCCAAAGGGCAGAAGCGGCAGACAATGTTGTAGTGATGTTAGATCCCGGACATGACAGTACACATACAGGGGCGGCAGCATATGGTTTAAAAGAGCAGCAATTAAATTTAAAAATCGGACTGGCGTGCCGTACAGAGCTTGAAAAATACGATGGCATAACCGTTTATATGACACATGATACCATTGCGTGTCCGTTTGAAGGCAGTACAACCAAACAGGACTTAATACAGCGGACAGAATATGCAGGAGAAGTCGGAGCGGACCTTTTTGTAAGTCTGCATAACAATTCGGGCGATGACAGCGGATATGAAATTTATTATCCCAATAATCACTATGTATCAGAATTTAATGATATAGGATATGCGGTATCTGAGCATATTGCGGGTTACCTGAGTGAAATGGGCATATACCGGAATGGATTGTATACAAGAGATAGTGATGGCGAAGAAGATGATGATACCAACTGGTATCCGGATGGAAGCCGCGCGGATTATTACAGTGTCATCAGAAATTCCAAGTACAACGGTGTACCGGGAATTATTGTAGAACATGCTTATCTTTCAGATGCGGGGGATACACATGTATTTTTGTCCAATGACAACATGCTGGTACGTATGGGACAGGCAGATGCCAGCGGAATTGCAGATTATTTCGGACTGCATAAGAAAAATGGTCTATGTACGGATAAATACGGTGACTGGCATTATTACGAAGACGGTGAAGTATCGGATTACACGGGAATGGCGGTCAATGAATATGGCTGGTGGTATGTTACAGACGGTGAAATAGATGATTCTTATACAGGTATTGCAGAAAATGAGTATGGCCGCTGGTATATGCAGGACGGTGTTGTAAACATGGATTATACCGGAATGCTTTGTGACGGAGCAGAATGGTACTATGTTCAGGGCGGTTATATAAATGATGCCTATACGGGAATGGCATGTAACGAGTATGGCTGGTGGTACTTTGAAGACGGAAAGTTAAACTGGAATTACACGGGAATGGCGTTGAATGAATACGGTTGGTGGTATTTTGAGAATGGCGTATTAAACTGGGATTATACCGGAATGGTATGTAACGAATATGGCTGGTGGTACTATCAGAATGGCAACTTGAATCGTGAATATACGGGAATGGCGTTGAATGAATACGGCTGGTGGTATTTTGAAAATGGATTTTTAAACCTGAATTATACGGGAATGGCGTTGAATGAGTATGGCTGGTGGTATTTTGAAAATGGCAATTTAAATGATGCCTATACGGGAATGGCGTTAAATGAATATGGCTGGTGGTACTTTGAAAACGGTCAACTGAATCGTGAATATACGGGAATGGCGCACAATGAATACGGCTGGTGGTATTTTGAAAATGGTCTGTTAAATGAGGAATATACCGGTATTGGCGCAAACAGTTACGGTGAATGGTATTATCAGCAGGGCAGAATCGGATATGACTTTAGCGGAAAAGTGAAATTTGATGATACAGAATATACCATTACAGAAGGTTATGTCGTAGAAAAAAGGATTGTAAATGAAACAGAAGCAGATACAGCAGATACAGTACATACAGCAGGAACGCTTCCAGCAGGCGAAGAAAGCAGTACTCTCGGCAAATAGGCATAATAAAGGGATTGGAACACTTTCCGAAAAGACGGTACATAGTGTACTGAAAAAATTTTTTGAGCCGGAAGAAGACAACCATGAAGTTGCGCTTGAGGGTTATTTTGCGGATATTTACAATGAAAACGGGGTTATTGAAATCCAGACAAGAAGCTTTGAGCGGCTTCGTGAAAAGCTGGCAGTCTTTTTGAACCACTATCCGGTAACAATTGTCTATCCGATGCCCTGCAACAAATGGGTGTTCTGGGTTGATGAACAGACAGGGGAGGTGAGTGAACCAAGAAAATCACCGCGCCACTACACGGTCTACGATGCTTTTACGGAGCTGTATAAAATCAAACAGTATCTGCATCATCCACAGCTGACGGTCAAACTGGTACTGATGGATATGCAGGAGTATAAGACGTTACAGCAGCGGATTCGTACCAAAAAAGGAATCCGCAGGCACGGTGAAAAAAAGGACAGAATCCCGATAGGCATACGGGAAATTGTGACAATTGAGCAGCTTGAAGATTATATGCAGTTTGTGCCGTATGAACTGGAGGGCACATTTACATCGGCGGATTTTGCAAAAGCCGCCCATATTCCGGTGGATACGGCAAGAATAACGCTTAATATTTTAAAGGACACGCAGACGGTTACAAGAGTAGGAAAGCAGGGCAGGTCGTATCTTTACGAGGTGAAGGAAAACAACAGATGTATGTAATAAAGGACAACGTAATTAAACTTTCAGTCCGCGGACTGGTTGAATTTATCTGCCGCAGCGGTGATATTGATAACAGAACCGGCGGATTTTCAGATGTGCGTCTGATGCAGGAGGGTACGCGCATGCACAAAAAAATACAAAAAAGCATGGGCGCTTCTTACAGGGCAGAAGTTCCGTTAAAAATTGAACTGCCGGAAACGGTGGATGATATTGATTACATCATACGTCTTGAGGGCAGGGCAGACGGTATTATCAGTGATTTTCACGAAGAAGCGGACGGCAGTAAGACACCGGTTGGAAAGGTTATTATTGATGAGATTAAAACCATGCAGTCCGATGTGGAAAAGTTAGAACAGCCGGTGCCGGTACATGAAGCGCAGGCAAAGGTGTACGGCTATATTTATATGGTACAGAACCATCTTTCCGGTATCGGCGTACAGATGACCTATGCCAATCCTGAAACAGAAAAAATAAAGCGTTTTACAAAAGAATATTCAAAAGAAGAACTGACAGAATGGTTTGAAACGCTGATCAACAGCTTTAAACGGTGGTCAGATTTTGTCTTTTGCGAACGTGAAAAAAGGACGGCATCGATTAAGAAGCTGTCCTTTCCGTTTGAATACCGCAAAGGACAGAAAAAACTGGTAACAGGTGTTTATCACTGCATCGGGGAAGCAAGAAATCTTTTTATTCAGGCATCAACCGGTGTTGGAAAAACCATTTCAACTATTTATCCGGCAGTCTGTGCCATGGGACAGAGTAAGGCAGACAAAATCTTTTATCTGACCTCTAAGACGATTACAAGAACCGTTGCCGAAGAAACCTTTTCAATTCTGCGCAGGCAGGGGCTTTCTATGCGTACGGTGACACTGACGGCAAAAGATAAAATCTGCATTCTGGAGGAAAGAAACTGCAATCCTGTTAAATGCGAGAGGGCAGCAGGACATTTTGACAGGATTAACGATGCGGTCTATGACATGATCACACATGAAATGGTGATTGACCGTGAAAAAGTGATGGAATATGCAAAGAAACATTGTGTCTGTCCGTTTGAGATGTCGCTGGATATTTCATACTGGTGTGACGGCATTATCTGTGATTATAATTATGTTTTTGACCCAAATGTGGCACTCAAGCGCTACTTTGGCGAAGGAAACAGGGGCGAGTATATTTTTCTGGTGGACGAAGCACACAATCTGGTTGACAGGGCAAGGCAGATGTACAGTGCTATTCTTGTAAAAGAGGATTTTCTGACAATAAAAAAATATGTAAAAGATACAGACAGGGCATTGTATAACAGCCTTGAAAAGTGCAATGCCGGATTGTTGGAATATAAAAGAAAATGTGATACAATAGATGTGATTGATTATCTGGGAACTTTTCCTGCGGCACTGGAACGGTGTTATGTAAGATTACAGCATTTTCTGGAACATCATAAAAATCATCCGCAGCAGGAGGAAATTTTGCAGTTTTTCTTTACACTGCGGCATTTTCTGAATATGTATGACTGCATGGATGAAAAATATCTGATTTATACAAAGCATGATGAGAACAATCATTTTTATATGAAATTGTTCTGTGTAGACCCGTCAACGAATCTGTCGGAAAGACTGGCACAGGGAAGAAGTGCCGTGTTTTTTTCGGCGACGCTGCTTCCGGTCAATTATTTTAAAGAAATGCTGACTGCAGATACACAGGATTATGCAGTGTATGCACAGTCTTCGTTTGACAGTAAAAAGCGCAGAATTGTTATCGGAAAAGATGTCAGCAGCAGATATACAAGAAGAAATGCAGGGGAATACCGGAAAGTATGCCGCTACATTGCCGAAACGGTACAGGTGCATCCGGGACGGTATCTCGTATTTTTTCCATCATATGGATATTTGCAGCAGGTAAAAGAAAACTATGAACAGATGTATAAACCGGATGAAATCATCATGGGCGCAGAGGGCGGTACACCAAAGCTTACAGCAGAACAGAATCTGATTGTGCAGCTTCCGTCGATGAAAGAACAGGAAAAAGAAAATTTTCTGTCTTTATTTGAAAATGTGCAGGGAAGTGGAAGCCTTTTAGGATTTTGTGTAATGGGCGGCATATTTTCAGAAGGGATTGACTTAAAAAGAGAAAGTCTTATCGGAACGATTATTGTCGGTACGGGAATTCCGATGATATCAAAGGAAAGAAATCTGTTGCGGGATTACTTTGACGGATGTGGAAAGGATGGTTATGCGTATGCCTATATCTATCCCGGCATGAATAAGGTATTACAGTCGGCAGGGCGCGTTATCCGCACAGAGGAAGACTGTGGAGTGATTATTTTACTCGATGACAGATTCTTAACACCCGGATATGAAAAGCTGTATCCGAGGGAATGGAATGAGGTTTATCCGGTAACAAAGCACAATTTTAAAAATATATTAGCAGATTTTTGGAAAAATTTAGTGCAATAAAGTTAAATATATTGTATAATAATTAAAAGAATTAATGTAAGCTGTATATACAAGTGTGGCTCGTGAGTGAAAAATCCAACGCAATATTAGGAACGTCTGACAAAATAATTGGCAGTGAGTGGAGAATAGCATATGGAGAATAGTATTAAGAATCAATTAGAAGAAAGCAGAAAAGATGGTACTTTAAAGGAAACGCTTCAGGGGATGGGGTTTAACCGTCTGCAGTCCGTAGAGATTGCCAAAGGCTTGAACAATGAAGTGGATATTACAAAATATGCGGATAAAAAGTATGACGCAGCGCAGATGAAGTCTATCCGGCTGGCACTCGAAGAAGGCATGGATATCACACCGTTTGCAGATAACCGTTATAATTATATGCAGATGGAGGAAATTAAAGCGGTTATCAGGGAACATATGGATTTAGATGCGGTATGCAATCCGGCATATGATTATTCGGTCATGAAAGAGATCCGTTTATCGGAACGGATGAATTATGATATTACAAAATACGCAAAACGGGGATTTTCAGGAAATGTTCTTAGACAAATCCGCAAGGCAAGGGAAAAAGAGATTGATTTATCGTTCTTTGTCAATGAAGGATTTGATGAATATCAGCTGCGGGAAATCCGTCTTGGTATTGAACACTGTGTAGATATTACAAAATATCTGCTGCATGAATATACGGGGGACCAGATGAAGCAGCTGCGGCTTGGATTACAGGCCGGTCTTGATGTCAGCTGGTATTCGATGGTTGGATTTTCATCCGCCCAGATGGAACAGGTACGGCTGGGACTGGAAGCCGGAATTGATGTTTCAGGCTATGCAGATCCGTTTGTCGATGCACTGGAAATGGAAGATATGAGGTTAAAGCTTGAGGGCAAATCCGAAGGCGGCGGGCTGGATGAATTGCAGAGCCAGGAAGTCCTTTTGGGACTGGAAAGCGGTGTGAATGTTAATCTCTATGCAGATGCAGCATATGATTTTAAACAGATGGAGCAGATAAGACTTGGGCTGGAACATGGGATTGATGTGACAAAGCTGCTCAATCCGCTGATACCAAGTGATGTTATGATGAATATGAGGCTTGAGTCAGAAGCATTAAAAAAGTAGGATATTGATGAAATAGGATATGAGGCCTTTTGGGGCAGAATTGAGGTACATATGGGAACACCTGAACTTTTTGATGAAATGGGACAACTTAATAAAAAAGATATTCAGGTCATAATAGCCGATGACAATATGTCTGCGACCCTTTTTTTAAGTGAACCTGCAAAAGAGGAAGACCCCTATACATATGAAGAAGTGATGCGGGCTTTGTCTAATGCCGGCGTAAAGATGGGGCTGGATGATGCCAGGATTCATCATATGGTGGAGGAGCAGATTTATAATACGGCGGTAGTCGTTGCACAGGGGAAGATGGTGCAGGATGGCGCAGACGGTTACTATGAATTTGAATTTGAAACAGATTTGAAGGCAAAACCGTCTGTGCGTGAAGACGGCTCGGTTGACTATTATAATATGAAGCTGTATGAAAAGGTGAGTGAGGGTGATAAGCTTGCACAGTATTATCCGCCGACGAAAGGTGTGTTTGGATTTGATGTAAAGGGGAAACTTTTAGCACCGAAGGCGGGCAAACCAAAATCCAATCTGCGCGGCAAAGGATTTACCGTGTCAGAGGACGGTAATACCTATTATGCAGCCATTGACGGTAAAGTTGAATACTGTAACTATGATTTGCGTATCGTGAATGTATTGGACATCAGTGGTGACGTTGATTTGAATATTGGTAATATTGATTTTAATGGGGATGTCAATATCACCGGAAATGTTATTACCGGTGTAACAATCCGGGCAATGGGCAGCATCTATATCGGTGGCTATGTAGAGGGTGCGGTGATTAAGTCGAATAAAGATATCGTTTTAAATAAAGGCGTCAACGCCAATGGCATCGGACAGATTGAAGCCAAAGGGAATATTTCGGCACGTTTTTTTGAGAATGCGATTGTTTATGCGGAAGGCGATGTCAATGCAGGCTATATTTTAAGCAGTAAGATTATGGCACTTGGCAAAGTCATTGTACAGGGAAGCAGAGGAACGATTCACGGCGGTGATGTAACAGGTGTTATGGGGATTGAAACCTCCAATGCCGGTAATGCATCTTATGCACCGACCAATTTAAGAATCGGTGCAACCAAGAAACTCCGTATGGATTATGCCAATATTATTGTACAGTTAAAGGATATTGATTCCCAGATTGAAATGTATGAGAGTGCATTGAAGAAACTGACGATGGTAAGGGATGTGAAACCTGAGGCATTTGACAGCGTTTCTTATACAAAAATCTGTCAGTCCAAGATTATAAAGAGTGCGGAGAAGGCTAAGTGTGAGCAGGAAAGCAAGCGGCTCTACGATTTGATTAAAGAGTCCGGAAAAGCTGTTGTAAAGGTTGATTCCAAAATCTTTCCGGGAGCACGTATTTATATAGAAGCCAAGGTTTATGAACCGGCGGATACACTGGTACATGTTTTAGTCCGAAAGGTCAATGACAGTATCGTTGTAAGGGATTATGAAGAATAGTGGAGGAACAATCCGATGATAGAGGAAGTTGTATCGGTAGATTTGGCAGTTCATGAAAGACTGACGGTGAGAAAAAACAGACTTGCACCGAAACAGCTTACAGGAAATGAAAAGCGAATTTCCATTGTGACGGGTACGCATGGAGATGAACTGGATGGGCAGTATGTCTGCTATGAGATTGTGAAGCAGCTGAATGCGCATCCTGAGAAGTTGAAAGGAATTGTTGATATATATCCAGATGTGAATCCTCTTGGACTTGATACAGGTTCAAGAGGAATCCCTATGTTTGACCTTGATATGAACCGGGTCTTTCCGGGAGATAACAATGGTGCGATTACGGAATATCTGGCTGCCGGGATTATTGATGATATTATCGGAAGCGATATGTGTCTGGATATTCATTCCAGCAATATTTTTGTCAAAGAAGTGCCGCAGGTGCGTTTAAATGATGACAACGAGGAGAAGCTTCTGCCGTATGCAAAGCTGCTCAATGCGGATTTTGTCTGGATTTATTCATCTATTACAGTGTTGGAAGCAACACTTGCCTACAGCCTGAATAATATGGGTGTGCCGACTTTAGTGGTTGAAATGGGTGTGGGACACCGTATCAATAATGCATATTGCCATCAGCTGATAGACGGCATTTTTAATATGCTGATTCATATGGGAATATGGGAGGATGAAGCACCGCAGGTGAAACAGCCGATTATCTCTACCGAAGGAGAAGTCAGCATTATCAATGCTGCTCAGACCGGTGTGTTTGTTGCAGCAACAGACCATATGGGAGCAATTGAGATGGGAACGCATATCGGCGATATTATTGAGCCGATAGAAGGAAAGGTGATTCAGAGAATTGAGTCACCGACAAACGGAATTATATTTACCCTGCGGGAAAATCCGGTTGTATACAAAGGTGCGTTGATTGCCCGGGTATATGGAGGAAAAGCATGAAAAAGATTGAGTTATATAGATTAAAAGGCCTCTACCGGGAAGATTTTGTTGTAGAGGGCTACCGGTTCGGCGGAGAGGAGAATTCAGCCTGTATCGTTGGGGCGTTGCGGGGAAATGAAATGCAGCAGCTCTATATCTGTTCACAGCTGATTAAAGTTTTAAAAGAGCTGGAAGCACACGGGGCGATTACACATGGACACGGCATTCTGGTTGTGCCGACGGCAAACAGTTATTCCATGAATGTTGGCAAACGGTTCTGGGCAGTGGATAATATAGATATTAACAGAACCTTTCCGGGCGATCTGCGTGGAGATACCACAAAGCAGATTGCGGGAGAACTGTTTGAAAAGGTAAAAGGATACAGCTACGGTATCCAGTTTGCAAGCTTTTATATGCCGGGGGATTTTATCCCGCATGTGCGCATGATGGAAACCGGTTATCAGAATGCAAGCCTTGCGAATCTGTTCGGGTTACAGTATGTAGTTATCCGAAAGCCAAAGCCGATGGATACGGTAACACTAAATTATAACTGGCAGATGAACGGAACAAATGCATTTTCGATTTATACCAACAGCACTGATCTGGTGGATGACCGTTCAGCAAGGCAGGCTGTGTCATCGGTGCTTCGTTTTCTGACCCGCATGGGCATTTTAAAATATAACAACCACAGCGGCTATATTGCCAGTGTGATTAATGAATATGACCTGCTTCCGGTAAAAACATATGATGCCGGATTTTACAGGCATTTGAAAAATCCGGGAGACCCGGTATTTCACGGTGATCTGATTGCACAGGTAATTGATCCGTATGAGGGAGAAGTCAAAAGTGAAATCTATTCCCAGACGGACGGTATCGTATTTTTTGCGCATACGGCACCGATGGTTACGGGAAATGAGGTTGTATATAAGATTATACGAAGAATGCATGAGTAGTTATTGTTTAATTTTGACAGATATGCTACAATGATACTTATTTCAATAATACATTAAAGCGGGGCGCGGTAAAGTTTGCACCCGGCAGAATTTTAGGAGGAAAAGATGAGCGGCGTTAAAAGAGTTTTTGTTGAAAAGAAAAAACCATATGCTGTAAAAGCAAAAGAGCTTCATGATGAGATTGCAGGATATTTGGGAATTAAGACGATTTCACAGGTAAGGGTTTTAATCCGTTATGATATTGAGAATCTTTCAGAGGAAACTTATACACAGGCATTGACAACGGTATTTTCAGAACCACCGGTTGATGATGTATATGAAATGGAATTTCCGGCAGATGCTGATGATTTCGTATTTTCCGTAGAATATCTTCCGGGACAGTTTGACCAGAGAGCAGACTCCGCAGAGCAGTGTGTGCGTTTTTTCAATGAAAATGAAACACCGGTTATCAAAACAGCAGTTACATATGTATTGACGGGTGCGTTAACAGCTGATGAAAAAGAAAAGATTAAGGAACTCTGTATCAATCCGGTAGATTCAAGGGAAGCATCCAGTGAACTGCCAAAGACACTGGTGACAGAATTTAAAGTGCCGGCAGATGTAAAGATTTTTGACGGATTTAATGAAATGTCAGAAACTCAGTTAAAGGAATTATATGATTCTTTAGGACTTGCTATGACTTTTAAGGATTTTGCATTTATCCAGCAGTATTTTGCAGGAGAGGAAAAGAGAAATCCTTCCATGACGGAAATCCGGGTACTCGATACATACTGGTCTGACCACTGCCGTCATACGACATTTGCAACCGAATTAAAGAACGTTACATTTAAAGACGGTTATTACAAAGCACCAATGCAGGCAACTTATGAAAAGTATCTTGCAGACAGAGCCGTAATTTATAAAGACAGAAAAGATAAATTTGTCTGCTTAATGGACCTTGCCCTGATGGCAATGAAGAAGTTAAAGGCAGAAGGAAAGTTACAGGATCAGGAAGAATCTGATGAAATCAATGCGTGCAGTATTGTTGTGCCGGTTGAAATTGACGGAAAAACAGAAGAATGGCTTGTAAACTTCAAAAATGAAACACACAACCACCCGACAGAAATCGAACCGTTCGGTGG
>OGHU01000403.1_pt1 | contig 30098 bp, 23 predicted proteins | sample 1571521 | NCBI WGS metagenome assembly OGHU01 (sample SAMEA2581963, study PRJEB24529) | metagenome | biome: Human gut stool | place: China | collected 2011 | reverse complement strand
TGCCCTGAACTTCTTTTCCGGCCAATACTTCCCACGCAGAAACGACATTACTGTTTTCAACCGGCATCGGCAATGCCATATTATGTGCGCCGACTGCAAGAATTACGGCATCATATTGATTAAGTTCTTCCGCCTCTGCTTCTGTATTCAGTTTTATATTTACATTCAGCTGTGGCAGAATTTTTTCATAATATGTAACCGCTCTTAAAATTTCACTCTTGCGCGGCGGTACTGCTGCAAGATGAATCTGACCGCCGATTTTATCGGATTTTTCATAAACGGTAACATGATGTCCACGTTTGGCAGCAACTCTGGCTGCTTCCAGTCCTGCAATACCGGCTCCGACGACTGCAATATTTTTTATCTTTTCTGCCGGTTTTATAAATACTGTGCCTTCGTTACCATTTTCGGCATTTAACACACACGAAATATATCTGCGTCCCTGAATGGCATCCACACAGCCTTTATTACAATTCAGACATTCACGGATACATTCTCCTGATGCTGCTTTATTTGCAATATCCGGATCTGCAAGCATGGAGCGTCCATATGCAACAATATCGGCATCCTGATCTTCAAGAATCTTTTCGCCTGCTTCCAGACTGATAACCCGTCCGACTGTTGCAACCGGAACCGATACTGCCTTTTTCACGGCTCTGGCTGCCGGCAGTGTCCAGTTGTAATCAACATCACCCATTGGCGGAATGGTATCCCCCATATTACCGGTATGGTTTGCCTGTGCCACCTGAATCATATCAACACCGGCTTCTTCAAGCAGTTTTGCAAAAGCCACTCCTTCTTCGGCTTCAAGTCCGCCCTTGCCCCGCAGTGAACCGTCTGCATTTTTTGTAATAATCGGCAATTTATATTCAATCATCAAATCCGGAGCAGCCTCTTTAATCGCTTTTACAACTTCCAGTGCATACCGGGTGCGGTTCTCAAAGCTGCCTCCATATTCATCTGTTCTGTGGTTTAAAACTTTTGAACACAGCGAGCCGACCAGACGGTCACCATGGACTTCAATTGCATCAATTCCCGCACTTTCAGCTCTTTTAGCACATGCTGCAATGCCTGTTTTGATTTCCTCTAGCTGTGCAGCCGTTGCTTCACTGACAAAATGCTGCATATCATGATGCAGTTTGGCATATGCATCTTTAGTAATCTGCTCTGCAAGCTGTGTCTGTTTTGCAGCTTCCTGTTCATTGCCCTCTTCCCGGGCTTTTGCCGCAGCCTGTCTTGCCATGCCTGCCTGCATAATCATTTTCCCGACACCCGGCACGTCATATTCCGGGTGGAAAATCTGCAATGCCACTTTACAATCATACTGATGCAGCGTATCTGCCAGTTTTTTGTATACAGGAATCTGGCTGTCATCGTAAAGTTTTGGTGTCGGCGATGCCGTTCTGACCGGTGCCACATCACCGATTACTATGTAACCGGTTCCGCCCTTTGCAAGGCGCTCGTAAAAATTCAGGCTTCTTTCTCCGATTGAACCGTCCCTTTCCTCATATCCTGTTGTCAATGGCGGAAACATAATTCTATTTTTTAATGTAAGACGCCCTGCCTTTACAGGTTCTAATAATTTCTTGAGCATAAGCGTGTCCTCCTGTTTTATAATGTCTTTGCAAGCTGATAAGCTGCACCAATGGCATCTTTTAAATTGCCGACTTTATCACAGTCCCCAATATAATTTGCCCGTTCATTTTCCATTTTCAGTGGTATATAACCTACTGCAAATACCAGCGTATCCGCATCATCAATATGATGTTCCACACCCTCTTTGACATAAGTGATTGTATTTTCATCTACTTTTGTAACCTGGCTGTTTAATTCAATCTTTACGCCTTTGCGCATTAAACGCTGTGTAAGCTGGCTCTTTGCCGCACCGCCTTCCCCTGTCATCAGCGACGGTGTCATTTCAAGAATGGTTACATCACGGTTTGCCGGGAATAAATCATTAATCAGCGGTGCCAGATAATCTGCCGTTTCACAGCCGACAGAGCCGCCGCCCAATATAACTATTTTTCTTCCCGGGAACGTTCTTCCGGCTAAAATATCGTCTGCCGTCATTGTCTGCTTAAACTGTTTAAAGCTTTCAATTTCCTTTGGTTTTGCACCGATTGAACAGACAACCTCATAATCCTTGAATTCCGTTTCAAGCATTTCCGGTGTTACTTCACAATTCATCCGTACCTCAATGCCTTCATTCTGCAGCCGCCGTGCCATAAATTTGATAACCTTGCACAATTCCTGTTTACTGATCGGCACTGCAGCAATCCGGAGCAGTCCGCCCAGTTCGTTAGATTTTTCACAAAGTACAACTTCATGTCCGCGTTTCTTTGCCACGTATGCTGCCTCCATGCCTGCCGGACCGCCGCCGATAACCAGCACTTTTTTCTTTTCCGTTGCTTTTTCAATCGCGTTGGTTTCTACAGATGGATTTACCGTACATGAAATCGGTTTACCAAACATAATGCCGTTCAGACATCTTCCGCAGCCGATACACGGACGAATGTCTTCTGCTTTTCCAGCGTAAGCCTTATTGGCAAATTCACTGTCACACAAATTCGGACGTCCGATCATACAGATGTCCGTCTTTCCGTTCGCAATCAGTTCTTCCGCAATCCACGGTTCATTAATCCGCGCAACCGTGGCAACCGGAATATGAACATGCTTTTTGATTTCTTCGCTGGAATGAGCGTGCGGTGCCGGTGCCGTACCCGGTGCCGGCATGGAACTGCCGCGTTTAATGGTATTGCCGCCTGATACATGAATGAAATCAACCCCGGCTTTTTCTAACTGTTTTGACACATAAATCATATCATTTAACGTCAGTCCGCCATCGCTGTACTCATCTCCTGAAATACGTACATCAATAATAAAATCTTCTCCGCACATTTTCCGTACTTCTTCAATAACCTCCAGCGTAAGCCGTAATCTTCCGTTAATATCCCCACCATACTCATCTGTCCGCTTATTGTAAAGAGGTGTCAAAAAGCCGCCCAGTAATCCGTGTGCATGTGCGCACTGTATTTCAACACCGTCACCGCCTGCCTGCTGGAAACGATGCGCCGCTTCACCGAACTGTCTGACGATTACGTGAAGTTCTTCTACCGTTGCGGCTCTTGGTGCCGCTTTTGCATAATACGGTCCGACATTTGACGGTGCAATCAGCTGCGGCGTACCCGGCAGCGGAAATGCCATATATGCCGGATGAAACAGCTGTGACAAAATCTTTGTATCGTATTGATGCACGGCATCCACCAGTTTTTTCCATCCCGGAATATAAGAATCATCATAAATGGACATATCACCCGGCAGATATGTATATGTCGGTTCGACTGTCGTGACCTCTGTTACAATCAGACCGACTCCGCCCTTTGCACGATTCGAGTAATGCTCTATCAAAGCATCCGTAACATATCCTTTATCTGCCAGATTTGTTGAAAGCGGCGGCATAAAAATTCGATTTTTAACTGTCTGCTTTCCGATCCGGATTGGTTCAAATAAATGTGGAAATTGATTCATACGTTTTTCCTCCGTTCCCAATTTGAATAAATTGTTTAATTATATTTTATATTTTAAATCTTTTTTTGCATATTTTCAACAAATTCTGATAATTTTTATAAAGTATTTTTATAAAATAAAATAAAAAAGAACGTCTATACAATATCCTGTTCTTATGCAGACACTGTATAAACGTTCTTTTGTTTTTATTACTTTAAATACCGGCTGGAGAGCTTCAAACGTGTCATCGCTCTTGCCATTGAAGCCTGGGAATGATAATATTCCTGAATACTCTGCTTCTGGCGCATCTGCTCTTTGGCACGCTCTAACGCTTCCTCTGCCCTGATTTTATCAATATCTTCCGGACGTTCTGCCGAATCGACCAGTACGGTGACACGGTTATTGATGACCTGGGCAAATCCCTTGCCGACAACGGCATGATGTGTTTCACCGTCTTCGGTACGGAACTTTAAATCGCCCATTTCAATTGCAATAACGATGTTTTCATGGTGAGCCAGAAAAACTTTTTCACCGTCTAATGTCGGAATATTGACCATTTCTGCCTTGCCGGAGAAGAAAACCTTATCACTGGCAATGACTTTTAAAAAAAATGTATTCATTCCACGAACCTCCATTTACAAGACATTAAGCCTGTTCAGCCTTCGCCTTTTCAATGACTTCGTCAATGGTTCCTACATTGAAAAATGCATTTTCCGGATATTCATCCATTTCACCGTCAACAATCATCTTAAATCCTCTGATTGTTTCCTTTAACGGTACATATTTACCCTTTACACCGGTAAAGTTTTCGGCTACGAAGAACGGCTGTGAAAGGAACTTCTGAACCTTTCTTGCCCTGTAAACTGTCAGCTTATCTTCATCTGAAAGTTCTTCCATACCGAGGATTGCAATGATATCCTGTAATTCCTTGTACTTCTGTAAGATTTCCTGTACACGTCTTGCAGTCTGATAGTGTTCTTCACCGACTACATCCGCTTCAAGAATTCTTGATGAAGATTCAAGCGGATCAACTGCAGGGTAGATACCCTGTTCTACAATCTTACGTGAAAGAACGGTTGTGGCATCCAGATGGGCAAACGTTGTTGCCGGGGCCGGGTCGGTTAAGTCATCGGCAGGCACATAGACAGCCTGTACAGATGTAACGGAACCGTTCTTTGTAGAAGCGATACGTTCCTGTAATTCACCGACATCGGTAGCCAGTGTCGGCTGATAACCTACGGCTGAAGGCATACGTCCAAGCAGTGCGGAAACTTCTGAACCAGCCTGTACAAAACGGAAAATGTTATCAATAAATAACAATACGTTCTGATGCTTTTCATCACGGAAATATTCAGCCATGGTAAGACCTGTTTCCGCAACTCTCATTCTTGCTCCAGGCGGCTCATTCATCTGTCCGAACACCAGTGCGGTCTTTTCAAGTACACCCGATTCTTTCATTTCAGACCATAAATCGTTACCTTCTCTTGAACGTTCACCAACACCGGTGAAAATGGAATATCCGCCATGCTCTGTTGCAATATTACGGATTAATTCCTGAATCAGTACGGTTTTACCGACACCGGCACCACCGAACAGACCGATTTTACCACCCTTTGCGTAAGGTGCTAATAAATCAATAACCTTGATACCGGTTTCAAGTACTTCGACAACCGGACTCTGGTCTTCAAATGTAGGCGGGTCTCTGTGAATGACCCAGTGATTTTCATTTTCAAGGCTTTCTCCGCCATCGATGGTTTCACCGACTACGTTGAACAGTCTTCCTAATGTCTTGTCGCCGACAGGCACTTTAATACCGGAGCCTGTAGCCACAACCTCCATATCCCTGCATAAACCTTCACTGGAGGAAAGCATGATACAACGCACGGTATTATTACCGATGTGCTGGGCAACCTCCATAATACACTTTTTACCATTATTATCTACTTCGAGTGCATCTTTGATATACGGGAGGTCGTTATTTTCAAATTCTACGTCCACGACAGGTCCCATGACCTGTACAATTTTACCTTTATTCATTGTATGAACTTCTCCTCTCCTAACGCTTTTTCTTTCTCTTCTGCGCCTTTGCACCGCTGACAACCTCTGTAATTTCCTGCGTAATCGCTGCCTGTCTTACCCGGTTGTACTGGATGGACAGGTCATTTAACATTGCACTGGCACTGTCTGTTGCAGACTGCATCGCAAGCATTCTCAAATTATGCTCACTTGCATAAGACTCAACCAGCGCACCATATACAAAGCCCTGAATATAAATCGGAATAATGTTTTCCATCAGTGCTTCTGCTGACGGTACCATTGCGAGCTGTTCCATCTGTACACCAACCGGAACATTCTTGTTGAAATGTTCTTTTTCAAGCGGCAGCAGATGTCTTGTTTCTGTTTCCGTCTGTACACCGTTTAACATTTTAGTGTAAATGATAACAACTTCATCCAGTTCTTTATTCAGATATTCTTCCAGAATCTTTTCTGTAATATTACGCGCTCTGCTGACAGAAGGATTTTGCGCAGTGTAGTGAAACTGATGTGCAATTTCAAGTCCTTTTTTCTCAAAATAATGCCGTCCCATTTCACCGACTACAAACAGCTTTGCATGGCTGTTGCTTTTCAGACATTCTTCCACATCTTTAAAAATATTGTGGTTGTATGAACCTGCAAGACCTTTATCCGCCGTTACAACAATGTAGCCGACTTTCCGGTCTTCCGGCTTAATTTCCGGACGCTGGTTAAAAAACTCGCTTTTCATATCCGGAACATGTCTTAAAATTCGTCCGATTGCCATCTGCATAGAGTAAAAGTACGGCTCTGTTTCATCCAGACTTGCCTTTGCCTTTTTCAGCTTAGAGGAGGATATCATATACATAGCATTGGTAATTTTCATTGTATCCTGGATACTTTTCATCCGATCCAGAATTTCCCTTGCATTCGCCATGTCCTCACCTCTCCTTATGATGCTTTGTAGCTTGCCTTAAATGCATTTGCCGCATCAAGAATCTGCTGTGTCAGTTCATCTGTCAAAACCTTATCGCGTTCAATTGTTTCCATAATTGCGGTCTGTCTGGTATTAAAATGCTCTAACAAATCCATCTGGAACTGCTTAATTTTACTCTTTTCAATATCCATCATGACTTTATGGGTCGCACAGCATAAGGATACAACCTGTTCTGACTGGCTGAGCGGTCTGTACAGCGGCTGCTTTAACATTTCCATCAGGGAATTACCATACTGTAACTGCTCCTTTGTTGCCGCATCAAGGTCTGAGCTGAACTGTGTGAACACTTCCATTTCCCTGAACTGCGCCAAGTCAATACGGATACTTCCGGAAGCCTTTTTCATTGCCTTTGTCTGTGCCGCACCACCTACACGGGATACGGAAAGACCGACATTGACCGCCGGACGCATACCTGAGAAGAACAAATTACTCTCAAGGAAAATCTGTCCGTCTGTAATGGAAATAACGTTGGTCGGAATGTATGCAGATACATCGCCTGCCTGTGTTTCAATAATCGGAAGTGCCGTAATCGAACCACCGCCGAGTGCATCGCTTAAACGGCTGGAACGCTCGAGCAGTCTTGAATGTAAATAGAATACATCACCCGGATAAGCTTCTCGTCCCGGAGAACGCTCAAGTAACAGGGATAATGCTCTGTATGCAACCGCATGCTTTGATAAATCATCATAAACAATCAATACATCCTTGCCCTTGTGCATAAAATATTCTGCAAGCGCCGTACCGGAATACGGTGCAATATACTGTAACGGAGCCGGATCACTGGCTGTTGCGGAAAGTACGATAGAATAATCCATCGCATCATATTTCTTTAATGTATTTACAATCTTTGCAACGGTAGAAGCCTTCTGACCGATTGCAACATAGATACAGATAACGTCCTTGCCCTTCTGATTTAAAATGGTATCAATGGCAATGGCTGTCTTACCGGTCTGTCTGTCACCGATAATTAACTCTCTTTGTCCGCGTCCGATTGGGAACATAGAGTCAATGGCAAGAATACCGGTTTCCATTGGCTCGCTGACAGACTTTCTGTCTACGATACCCGGGGCATCTTGTTCGATTGGGCGGTACTCTGTGCTTTCAATTTCACCCTGTCCGTCAATCGGTGCACCTAACGCATCAATGATTCTTCCCACAAATGCATCACCTACCGGAATACCGGCTTTCTTTCCGGTTCTTACAACACGTGTGCCTTCACGGATACCGGTGTCTTTACCAAAAAGAATACATCCGATTTCGGTTCTCTTGATATCCTGAACCATACCCTTTACGCCGTTGTCAAATACCACGATTTCACCGTACATAGCATGTTCAATGCCGTAAACGGTTGCGATACCGTCACCGACCCATATTACAGTTCCTGTTTCTTTATCTGTCGCTTCACTATCGAAATTTTCGATTTCACTCTTTAAAATCGAGATAATTTCCTCTGAACTAATGGAACTCAAAATATCACCTCTTTACTAATTTCTGTTTCATTCTTGTTAATTTTCCTGCTACGCTTTCATCAATCCGGATGCCGCCTGCTTCAATCACAAAACCTGCGAGCAGTTCCGGTTCATGGATATATTCAAAAACCACTTTATTTTTATGAAAACGCTTTGACAGATAAGCTGTCAATCCCTCAACCTGCTTTTCCTGTGGTTTTTCCACATAGAACAGCTTTGCACGCAGAACATTTTCCTGTTCGTCTGCATAATCGCGGTATGCCTGGAAAATTTCATCAATGAGTGAAACACTCTGATTTCTGCACAGTACCTTGAAAAATGCGCGCATGCTTTCTGGAAAGAGTCTGTCAATTACCACATACTTTTCATGCAGTGTCACAACCGGACTTGCAAGGCTTTCATAAAGCGCATCTGCTGCTTCAAACAATTCCTTACTGTACCGGATATCTTCCTTTGAAACGCCCAATTGATATAAAACAATTGCATAATTAATTGATATCTGTGTCATGGGCATCACCTGCTTTATTTAAAAATTCGTCATACAGTTTCGCATTGTCAAGACTGCCTGCCTGCTCACCAATGACTTTCGCCGCTGTATCAATTGCAAGACCAGCAATCTGTGATTCCAGCCCGCGCAATGTTTTTTCACGCTGCGACACTACCGTCTTCTCTGCATTTTCTATAATCTTACCAGCCTGACTGTTTGCATCGGATACAATCCGGTCATATTCGGTTTTTGCTGTTGTCTTAGCTTCCTGAATAATGTTATCAGCATCGGCATTTGCCGTTTTTAAGGTATCCTCATACTGACTTTTTAATTCATTTGCATTTTTTTCAGCAGCTGCCGCGTTTGCAAACTGTTCTTCTATCATGGCTTTTCTCTTTTCCATAACGGCTACAACCGGACCGAAAAGGAATTTCTTCATTAAAAGATATAAAACCAGCAGATTGATGATTGTAAAAACAAGATTGATATCTACTCTTAACATCTTGTATAACCTCACCTTTCCTTTAGTTTATGTATTACTTTAACAGGATAATGATCAAAAGACCAATTACGAAACCATATACGGCTGTTGCTTCGGCAAGAGCGGCACCAATTAACAAAGTACTTCTGATTTTCTTATCTGCTTCCGGCTGTCTTGCAATCGCATCTACTGCCTTACCTGTTGCATGACCGATACCAAGACCTGCACCGATACCTGTAATAACTGCTACACCTGCTCCAATTGCTAATAATGCTGACATAATTTTAATCTCCTTTTTTCTTCATTCATTTTTAAATTTTTCAATTTTTAAGCTTCTTCCACAGCTTCTTCAATATACATGCCCGTTAAGAAAACAAATACATAGGCCTGTATTAAACCGTCAAAAATATCAAAGTAGCAGCTGAATACCACCGGCACAAAAAGCGGCACTACTATTTTTAACAGTTCCATAATAACAAATGCTCCTAGCACATTACCGAAAAGTCGCATACATAAAGACAACGGTTTGATGAATAATTCCATCACATTGATGGGAGCAATAATCGGGGACGGCTCTACAAAGCTCTTTACCCAGCCTTTCACACCCTTTGCATGAATTCCTGAATACTCAACAAGAATAATGCTCATAACTGCCAGTGCTGCAGTAACGTTTAATGCTTTCGTAGGCGGTTTGAAACCAAACAACCCGATTAAATTGGCAATTCCGATATAGATTGCCACTGTGGAAAGATAGGGAATGTATCTGCGACCCTTCTCTCCCACAATCTCTTCAAAGAAATTGTAAAGTCCTGAAACGGCTGTTTCCAACATCAGCTGTTTCTTTCCGGGATTTTCCACTTTTAAGTTTCTGACTAAGCACAGGCATAAAACAACCAGTACAGCCATGATAATCCATGTGACTACCACTGCTTCGGAAACACCAACCCCGCCAAATACCGGAATGGTAAAGACTGTTTCGCAGTTCAATTCCTCTAAAAGACTGTTCACTAAATCGTCCGTAATATCACTTCCTTTCCAGCACCCTTTTATAATAGGTAGGTTTGCTTTATTTTTCTATAAATCATTATATTCCCTATTGTCAATTTTTCAATTTAAAAAGATGTTTTTTTTGTGTTCGGAAAAATAGGATAAAAAATCCATAAAGCATTTGCCGTTTCTTTCCTTTTTTGTATAATTTTTAACATACATTTTATGCATCAAAGTGAAATTTTTGTGTTTTGATTTTGATACATTGCTTTTTTTATGCAAAATGCACAAAAACGTCACATTTTGAAAATTTCCCAAAAAGATTGTTTTTGTGCATCCTGTATATTATATGTGTATTGTGCAATACATTTTTTATATGTTATGTTGTTTTACGCCCAGTTTAGATTTTGTTAATAAATTTTATAATTGTAATATTTTTTCCAGCAGATATACTCTGTTAAACGGAAATGAGAAGTAATATCCGTCCACAAAATCCGCAGTCTGTGCCATAACTTCCCTTGCGATTTCAATGCCGACAGCTTCTCCTTCTTCCTTTGTAGCATTTTCCGGATACCGTGCAATAATCTGCTCATCGACTTCAATACCGGTCATTTCATTTTTCATAAAGACGGCATTTCTTCTGCTGACAAACGGCATAACGCCGCATAAAATCCGCGCTCCGGTTTCTTCTTTAATCTGCCTTAAAAGGTTTACGCCTTTTTCGGTAAATACCGGCTGGGTGAAAAAGAAGTCCGCACCCATTTCCATTTTTTTACGGATACGGTCAATTTCAACGTTTAAGTTGCGGCGGTTCTGGTTAATCGCACCACCGAACACCACCGGGGAATCCGCAAACTGTTCGGTATTCATATCATGAATGATATTCATTAATCCAATTGAATTAAAATTAAATACAGCTTTTACGGTTTGTCTGGCTACCGCCGGAACCGGATCGCCCGTTACCACGAGAAAATTATTGATACCGTTGATATGTGCACCTAAAAGCTGGGAGCGCATGGCTATGGCATTTTTATCGCGGCAGCATAAATGCGGCATGACACACATACCCGTTTCTTTAGATACCTTTTCCGCCATCAGAATCGAGTCCACACGCGTTCTTCCAGAAGGCGAATCCGGGAAGGTCAGCACATCAACATCGCTCTTTCTTAACGCGTGTGCGGCTTCCATCAGCTTTTTATCGTCACTGCCAAGCGGCGGTGCAAGCTCGACGGCAATGAGTTTCTTTCCCGTTCTCTCTTTCTTCCTATAAAAAGCGTTATTCTGTACCGGCTTTTCATTTTCGCAGATTTTCTGTTCTGCCCTGCGTGCCGTTTTCGTCATACCGGCTGTTTTGGCACTCAGTCGGCGGATATGCTCCGGTGTCGTACCACAGCAGCCGCCAGCAATATCTGCACGTACCTGCATAATATCGCAGACACGTTCTGCAAAATAACTGCCGTTATCAGCAGAGAATACCATACGGTTGCTGATATTGTGCGGATAACCGGCATTGGGCAGTGCCGTGATATATTTATCTGTCTGGATTTTTATATTCTGGAATAAGGAAGCCATATGCCCCGGTCCGATACCACAGTTTAAGCCATAAGCATCTGCAGGGCTTTTCTGCACTTCTTCAAACAGGCGGTGCATACTCAGCCCTGCACTACTGTAGCCATACTGGCTGACTGCAAACTGTACAATCACAAAAAGCGGTGTTTCTTCCTTTATATAGCGGATTACCGGAAGAATCGTTTCCAGCTCTGAAAAGGTTTCAAATACAATGGCATCCACTCCACTCTCCGCAAATAATTTTGCTAAGAAAAGATAGTGTTTTTCGGCGGCTTCCGTATCAAATGCAGCTTCTGCCGGTACCGGTCCGATGTCACCCGCCACATATGCCTTTCCGTCTGCGGCTTCTTTTGCAAGACGGCATGCACTTTTTACATTTTCTGCAAGAAGTCCCTGCCCACAGTTTAATAAGTCCGGATGTGCCGCAAAGGTATTGGTACGAATCAGCTTTGCTCCGGCGGATACGTATTCCTCATGGATTTCCCGTACCCGTTCCGGCGCAGACAGATTAGCAAGCTCCGGCAGCTCTTTGGTATTATATTTTTCTGCATAGTACGTGCCAAACGCACCGTCACAAATTAAAAAATTCTCATTTAAATATGCTGAAATTGGTTGCATTTCTTTCTCCGTTCCTCTGTATTTTACTGCATTTTTATGCACAATTATGATTATCATACCATACCTGCCGGTATTTGTGAACTACACAACTACAGTCCTTGATTCTGTATTTTCTGCCGCTTTCATGTGCAGCTTGCATATATGTCTGCCGGATGCTATCATAAAGACATTGCAAATGACAATAAAAATGGAGTGCGAAACGATGAGTATTTATTTAAAACCGATTCTGACAGCCTGCTATGTCTTCCCGGTACTGGCTGCCCTGTTTACCCTGCCTTATATTATCCGGCAGTACCATAAGTACGGTTCAATCCTGGTACTGCGTACCGGGATTGTATACACATTTATTTTTTATATGATGACTTCTTATTTTATGACGATTCTGCCGCTTCCGGCAATTGACTCGGTTACTCCGCAAAGTGCCACGATGCTTCTGACACCGTTTGATGCCGTGCGGCGCTGGCTGGGCGGGTGTTCTTTTGTCCTTACTGACTTCTCAACCTATAAGGATACATTTACGAACCCCGACTTTTTACAGATTGTCTTTAATATCCTGTTACTTCTGCCGTTTGGCGTATATCTGCGGTATTACTTTAACCGCAGATGGTATCAGGTTTTACTGCTTTCTTTTTTATACAGCCTGTTTTTTGAATGTACACAGTTAAGCGGTCTTTACGGCATTTATCCCTATCCGTACCGCTTCTTTGAAGTAGACGACTTAATCTGCAATACCTTAGGCGGCATGATTGGCTTCTGGATAACACCCGCACTTTTGTTTTTCCTGCCAAGCCGCAAAAGGCTTGACGAAACGGCGTACAGACGCGGCAGTGAAGTTTCGTCCTTCCGCCGCCTGTTTGGTCTGCTTGCCGATTACGCAATCATTTTAGGCGTATATTTTTGTGTGTGGAAATTTACTGATGTTTTACAGTCTTTTTCCCATTCCATACAGCTGTTTTTAATTCCGCTTTTTGCGTTCTGCTACTTTACGGTCTGTGCCATTTTATTTCACGGAACAACCTTTGGTAAATTTTTAGTCAGTATCCGTCTTGAACGCACCGGAAAGAAAAACACGAAAAAGCACGCTGCGGCACATGTACCGGTTTTACTGCTGTTACTGCGGGAAGGAATTTTACATCTTCTGCTGATTCCGTCCCCGTACTACATTTTGCTGATGTATTCCGCACTGTCCGCCGGACCTTCCAAAAGAACAGAAATGCTTTTAGTGTGTGGTGCTTCATCGCTGATTGCATTCGTCATCTTTTTTATTTTTAATTTTTGTTACTGCTTTATCGGCAAAAACCGGGATTTATTTTACGACAGACTGTGCCGGATTCACGTTACCAGCTCCACGTCCGGTACAACACAAACGTCCCAAAGCAGCTTATAAAAAACTAACTGCCCCGGGACGAAAAATCATCTGCAATGCAGATATCCTATTGTCCATATCGGATAAAGCAAAAACCGGAAGGGCTTTCTGCCCTCACACTTATATATACGAGGGAAGTGCCTTTCCGGTTTCTATTTTTTAATTTTTATATACGGTTTTTCCTTCTTTTATCGTTTCAAGTACCACAATGTCTTTAATACATTTTTTATCGGCCTTGAGCGGATTGGCATCTAAAATCACCATATCTGCCATTTTTCCTGCTTCTAATGTGCCTTTTTGATCTTCCTCCTTATACGCATAAGCAGCATTGATTGTCACTGCCTGTAAGGCTTCATAGACATTAATGCACTGTTCCTGACCGATTGGCTGTCCTTTTCTTGTCACACGATTGACAGCACACCACACTGAATGAAGCATATCCGGCTTTGTAACCGGTGTATCCTGATGAAAGTTATAAATCAGTCCGCGCTCTAAGGCGGATTTTACCGGGCTGATTCTTGCCCCGCGCACCGCGCCTAAGTTCTTTAAATGAATATCGCCCCAGTAATACGTATGTCCTATAAATATAGAAGGAATCATTTTTAGCTGCGCCATGCGGTCAAGCTGGTCATCCCTTACGGTCTGGCAGTGTATCATGACCGGACGGTAATCGCCGTCTGCCGTACCCGTTTCTTTTAGTGCCGCCTGATAACTCTGTATAAACTGTTCCGATGCCGCATCGCCGTTACAGTGTGCAAGAATCTGGTACCCGCCGCGTACTGCATCCTTTGCCGCTTTTGTAACATAGGCATCGTCATGGGTCGGATAACCGCAGTAGTTTTCCTCCCCTTCATACGGTTTACTAAGCCATGCAGATTTGCCCTGTGGCGAACCATCTAAAATCACTTTAACACCGCCGATTTTAACACGGTTTTTATATTTTCTGTTGTAATCCGCATATTCTTTGACCGTTTTTTCATAATCTTCCTTTAAAATGTATGCCACAACGTCCAGTTCCAAACCGCCCGATGCTGCAAATGCCGTCAACCCCTGCATGGTCTGTGCCATTGCCGCACCTTCCTGAACGGTTGTAATGCCATATTTTAAATAAAGATGCTGCGCCGCTTTCATCTGTTTTACCATATCCATTTTCATGCGCGGCATGGCTGCGGCAAGCACCTGCATCAGTGCAGGCGTTTCCTCTACATAGCCGTCCGGCTCTCCACTTTTATCCCTGCCAAATCTTCCGCCCTCCGGGTCTTTGGTTTCTGTCGTAATTCCCGCAAGCTTTAGCAGCGCCGAATTGGCAGCTCCCATATGACCGGAGGCGTGGGAAATGTAGATTGGCACGGTTTTGGATACTTTGTCCAAAACCGTCTTATCCGGGTGTTTCTGTTCCGCAAGAAAATTATGGTCGTAACCGGTTGCAAAAATCATGCCGTTTTCGTCAATCTGATTTTTTTCCAGATAGTTTTTCAATTCCGTGACAATATCCTCAAAGCTTTCCGTATCCGACAAATCACACATCTTTATGCTCTGTGCCGTCTGTACGAAGTGACTGTGCGCATCAATAAAGGCAGGCATAAGCGTATGACCCTTTAAATCCCGTTCCCGTGCCTCTTTTCCATAAAGCGCCCGCGCCTGTTTTAATGTACCGGTATACAGAATTTTTTTATCTTCCGTGACAAGTGCTTCACAGGAATCCTTTGCCCCCGTCATCGTAATAATATCACCGTCATAATAAATCGTTTTCATGCCTGCCTCCTTTATCAGCACATCATTGTAATTTTTTACACTAATCGTCTTTACTCTGTGATGAAATCGTATAAGATTCCTCTACCGGCAGGACAAAGATCCGTCCATCGCCGGAGTTGCCGGATTCACCGGTCTGTGCCGTATCCATGATAATATCAATAATTTCATTTTTATCGTCATCATCACATACAATCATCAGCATATTTTTAGACATTTCATCATAAACCAGTTCGCCTACCTGAATTCCATGCTGTTTACCGCGTCCTGCAACACTCCACTTGGTCGATGCGCCGTATCCGGCATCGGCAAGCGCTTTATTAACTTCATAAACCTTTTCTGGTCTTACAATCGCATATATCATCTTCATATCATTTTCCTCCAGTTCCCTGTAAACTTTAATTCCAACTGTTATGAATCATTGATTCAACTGCCGCCGTATCGGTTACATCTACCGTATCATGCAGATACCCGCGTAAGAACGGAATCTCTTCGCCACTTTCCGCGCCATCTGAAATTCTGCCTTTTGCTACGGTAAAGGTCGGCTTTCTTAATACACCAAACACCTTTAACAAAATGATATAAATAAATATTGTCAGGAACATACCGCCGCACGCTATCGGAAGCGAAATCATTTTAAGCCCCGCAAATGTGATAAACAGCATGGTTGGTGTTGAAAAAATCATTGCCATATTCATCATACCCAGTTCCGCACCGGTTGATGTCTGTAACTTCGGGTCAACCATACGGAGCAGTGATACACCGCTTGGTGTTGTACCGGTGCTTGTACCGAATACACCCAGCACCCGCTCGAAATCGTGGTCACTGCCAAGACGTTCTCCAAAGAACAGGCAGATGAAAAACGTAACAATACCGCTTGCAACACTGACAAGTAAAATCGGAACAATCCAGTTTCCGATGATGCCTACCTGAATTGCCATAAAAGCACATACAACCAAATAATCAGAAAGAAATCCTGTAATTCTGCTCTGGAATGCATTGTTAATCAGATATTCAATGTTTAACTTTCTCATCACAGCTTTTACAATATAGGCTGCAAACATGCCCCACATAAACAGCATGGCACTAAACGTTGAACCAAGCGCCGGAATGAAGTTTACCAGCTTCGCAAGAACAAGTGCAAGCAGGTAGCAGACACCCATAATGGCAAAATGGGCTGCCGCTGTTTCAATATTGGCACTGTGGAAAGTCGATTTACCAAGTGGCTCTCTTTGTTCCTCCGGTACAAAATATCCCCGTTCAACAGCTTCATTAATCTTACTTTTATTTCTTGCAAGCCCTTTCTTTAATCCGTATCTTGCAAACGGTACTCCGATTAAAAATGCAGAGAGGAAACCAAAGATTGCATACGTTAATGCTACCATTTCTGCCTTGTCAAATCCATAGGTATATTCAAAAAGTCTGCCGTAGGTAGATGCCTGTCCCGGTCCCTGACAAAATGCAAACGGAACTAAAATGCCATACATTGAATCCATATGAAATGCTTTTCCTGTAATGGATACGATTAAAATACCGACAAGCGGCTGGAGTGCATACAAAATACACCAAATGAGTGCCATACCGATTGCACCTCGTACCGGACCGCTGCTTTTCTTCTTTTTGCCGTCTTCTGTTTTTTTATTCTTTTTCTTTTTACTGCCTGTCAGTCCGATAGAAATAAAGGACATCACAAAAAATACATCTACAATATTACTGAAATCCGTTACACTTACACCGCCGACCGGATATTTTGACAGTACCAGATTCATCAGGATAAATCCTAAGATACCGCCGATAACACTGACCGGCATCAGCATATGCTGAAAGAATTTCACTTTTGCGCGGATTGCCATGCCGATACACAGCATCACGCTTGCCAGTCCAAACGCAACAACAACACTATACATAGGTGTCACCTCTTTTCTCTTGCACTGTCCTTATGCCAGTTTATGATACATTTCGCTTAACATTTCATCGGTAATTTCAACCGGATTGTTATAAAGGTTTGGATGTCTGCTGATTCGTACCAGCTCTGAAATCTGTTCCTCTGTTAAATGCAAATCCTTTAAATCATTGCGCAGTCCCATCTTTGCCTTTAATTCATGGATGGCATCTGCCATTTCCTCTGTATCCTTAAATCCCAATTTTCTTGCAAATTCATCAATTCTTGCACCGTCTGCACCCTTTGCATTGATTCTTGCAAAGTAATCCAGTGTCATGCCGCAGGCTTCTCCGTGCGGAATGTGGTGGATATTCGTCAGCGGAAATGAGCAGGCATGGGAAGAGGTTGTCTTTGGCAGGGTAAATGCAAGTCCTGCAATTAATGAGGCTTCACACATTTTCTCTCTTGCTTCCTCGTCTGCCGGGTCTAAATATGCCTTATACAGATACTGAAATACCAGTTCTGCCGCATGAAGGGCACACGCATCACAGATTGGCTGGTGTCCCTTGCTCCAAAAGCCCTCTAATGCATGGGATAACACATCAATTCCTGTTCCTGCCGTAACCTTCGGCGGCATGGTGTATGTTAATTCCGGGTCGATAATCGCATAGCTTGGGAAAAATCCGTCCGATACAATCGGGGATTTCTTTCCATTTGCGTGATCTGTCAGTACAGATACGCATGTTACTTCACTGCCCGTTCCTGCTGTTGTCGGCACTGCAATTAACGGCAGATGTTCCTGTGGCATGGCAACACCTGTTCCATGGTATTTTCTAATAGAATCGTCTGTTAATGCAATACTTGCTGCTGCCTTTGCACAGTCCATGGAACTGCCGCCGCCAAGTGCTACAACAAAGCCGATTTCCTTTTCACGGATAATTGCCGCACAGGCATCAACCTCTGTAACATCCGGGTTTGGGGATAAATCCCCGAAGGAAGCGATAATCGCTCCTTCGCTTTCCTTTACAATGCGCTCTGCCAGACCGTTTGTAAAGAAGAATGGGTCTGCAACCAGTAAGCCGTTTTTAATTCCCATTTCCTTTGCTAAATCTTTTACTTCGGACACTCTGCCCTTGCCGAACCGGATTTTAACCGGCTGTAAATAATCCCAATTCATATTAACCTCGATTCCGCCGTATAATTTACGGCTTTTTATTAATCACAAAACTTTTCATCTGCCATTGTTAATACTTCATCCAGAATTGGAAGGTATTCTTCTAATTCTTCCTTTGTAATAATCAGCGGCGGGCATACTTCGATGAAATTCTCACGTCCGAAGGTTGCAAATCCTCTTTTCTTTAACTCTGCAAAAATCCAAGGCATTGCTGTTCCCGGAACGCCATACTCCTGTAACGGTTCTCTTGTTTCCTTATTCTTAACCATTTCTAATGCACCGAACAGACCGATACATCTTGCTTCACCGACACACTTATGCTTTTCTACCATCTTCTGCATAAACGGTGCAACGATTTCATGCATTTGGGCTACATGCTGTTCAATGTTGTGTTCCTTGTAATAAGTCAGTGCTGCAACACCGGCGGCACAGGCAAGTGTATGTCCTGAATAAGTAAGACCACACTGTAATACATTTTCTTCAAAATAATTTGCAACCTTTTTATTTACAATAACACCGCCGAGCTGTACATATCCGCAGGTAACACCTTTTGCAAATGTAATCATATCCGGTACGAAATCGAAGTTCTGCCATGCAAACCACTTACCGGTTCTAAAGAAGCCTGCCATAACCTCATCGCAAATCATTAAAATACCATACTTGTCACAAAGCTTTCTGACACCTTCCATATAACCCTTTGGTGGTAAAATCACACCGTTTGCACCGACAATAGATTCCATCAGGATTGCGGCTACATTCTGCGGGCCTTCATATCTTAACTGCAAATCCAGATCTGCAAGTGCTTTCTTTGTAACGGCTTCATCATCAACACCGTATGTATAACCGTCTCTGTACATCTGCGGATTCATGAATTTTACAAATCCGTTTGCACCGCCGATTTCTGCGGCAAATCTTCTCCAGTCACCGGAAGCATTGGAAGCACCGAGTGTTGCGCCATGATAGCTTCTATAGCATGAGAATACTTTTGTTCTTCCTGTTACCATACGTGCCATTTTAATTGCATTTTCATTTGATTCGGCGCCGCCGTTTGTAAAGAATACTCTCTTAAAATGATCTGCTCCGGCAGCTTCAACTAACATCTTTGCAAGCTTGCTCTTTGGCTCTGAAGCATACGCCGGTGCCATAAAGCACATCTTATCTGCCTGTTCCTTAATTGCTTCAACAATTTCCGGAAGTTCATGTCCAAGATTTGAGCAGACTAAAAGGGAAGCCATATCTGCATATTTCTTTCCATCATAATCCCAGAAATAAATTCCCTTTGCCTTTTCAACCGGTAATGCATCTACACCTGATTTTGACCATGACTGCATTACATAATCCTTGTGCATCTGTGCTACTTCTTTTCCTGTTAAATTTCCCATTTGTTTGTCCTCCTGAAAAAATAATTTCTGTTATGCAGAAAAAAACAACAAGGCGCCAGATTCTCCATTTGGAGTTTCTGACGCCTTTGTCATTTCTGTTATCTAACTGATGATTTTATTTTACATTTTTTACCGCCAAATACAATAGTTTAAAGCCTAAACCTTTTTGTGCTTTAGCACAAAGTCCGGATTTACTTTATTTATTTTGAAAACTTCCTTAATTTAGCGACCAACAGCCCCAGTGCCAGTTCATTGCGGACTGAAAACTTTGTAATATCCACATTTAAAAGGGCTTCGATTTTCTTGATTTTGTAATTGACTGTGTTCCGATGCACAAACAGCTCCTCTGCCGTATCCTGTACACTACCGTTGTGCTTCATATAACAGTCCAGTACTTCCACCAGATTACTGTTATTTAACGCATCATATTCATCCAGCGGCCGGATGGTATCCTGATAATATTCTTCAAAGCAGTCTGTATTTTCTATATTAAACAGCAGGCGGTTCACACCCATGGATGCATACGTTTTTGTCGTATCTTCCTCGTTTTCCATTTTGGACAAATCCACAATTTTTCTTGCAATCTGATAGCTTTTTGACAGACGGCGGAAACCCTCTGCAGTATTTCCAACACCAACAAATATAGATTCCGTGTTTTTTAATAACGGTACAATCTGTTCTTTGACAGTCTCTGCAAATTCAGCTGCTTTTTCTTCCTTCATGTCACTAAATACCATTAAAATTCTGTCATTTTCCGTAAATACAACAACATCGTGTTTTTCCTGCTCCATCACACGTGCTGCCTTCTGCGCAAAACGTTCCAGACGGTCTTTTAAAATCGGTGCATAAAATATTTCTTCCTTTTCATTTTCAAGCCGGTCGCAGATGTCCATCATCACAACCACATAATTCCACTCAGCGAAGTAGCCTTTCTGCATGAGTGCAGACACATAAAGTTCCTCCTGCTTCGGTGTAAATATCGCATACCGGAATGCTGCCGACAGCTGCATTGCGCGCTGCTGGGACTGCGTAATTGTAAAACAAATCATCCGCATCATATCTGCCATATGCACACTCCACGGCACTTCAAAAACCGGAAAATCGTGTGCATTGCCAAAATCAATAACCTCCTGCGGAATTTCAGCCACATAAGGTCCGATGTTTACTACCATTGCACTGGCATGATTTTTATAGACCCGATCCACCAGCGTAAGTAAAGACATTTTTTCACTGACACCGATTCCTGTTGTAAATGCAATTTCCCCACCGGACAAAAAATCGGCAATTTCTGTTGTATCTACCATATGCACCCATTCGACTGCATTGGTCAGACCGTTTTTCCCGGCGACCAGCTTAATATCTGCACAGCCCGCCTGCCGGATGGCTTCTTTTAAAACTACACTCATAACCTGCCCTCCTTTATTTATACAATCGCCATGACTCCTGACAGCAGTAATAAAATGTATGTCATTTTCATAAAAATTTCCTGTGGCAGCTTCTTTATCACCTTTGTGCCAATCCATGTACCTGCAAAAACAGGAATAATTCCTGCTATTAACAAAAACCACACATGGCTGTTAAAATGTCCCGCCTGAAACTGGATTCCTGTAATGTAACAGCCAATCGTCAACCAGATTAACGCAATAGTTGCCCTGAATTCCTCCTTATCTTTTAACGCCCCTGCCGCATAAATGACAAGCAATGCCCCGCCGGATACAAACATTCCGTGAATAATACCCGCGGCAAAGATGACAAACAACATAAGTACAGCCGGAAGTCTGAGCTGTTTTTTCACAAACAGCTTATCCAGCGCAATCACAATAATCATAATGCCGTAAAATGTCAGAAGCTGCTGCATCGGAAATACTTCAAATATTTTCATTCCCACAACCATACCGGCTGCCATCAGCACAAACATCTTAAAAAATTCCTTCCAGTTAATATGCCGGAATCCGGTAATTACAATCATCAGACTGGAAATCTGTGCAATTGCATTGAGCAGTGCCTTTGCTTCGTCCACACCAATTAATTTCATAGTCGGCGGCATGGAAATCAATGTCCCCGCAAAGCCTGTAATTGCCTGTAAAAGATTGGCACCAAATAAAATCAAAAGCACTAAAATTTCTTTTACGCCCATCGCTTTTCCTCCTTACAATGCAAAAAGGAGACAGCTGCTGCAATCTGCAACACGGCTGCCTCCTTTGGCAATTTTTTTATATTTTTATCATCTTCTGCAGGCTTGTGTTTCTGCCCAGCAGGACGACACATCAATTAATGTGTCATAAAGAACATAATCGCAAATAACGCGCCGACAACCCATGTGAACGGCTTAATTTCCTTTACTCTGCCTGTAAAAATACAGATAAATACATACGTAATCAGACCGAATGCAATACCGTAGCTGATATTATAGGCAAATGGCATCATCGCGATTGTCATAAATGACGGTACGGCTACTTCCGGCTTATGCCATTCAATATCTGCAACGCCACCCATCATCAATACGCCGACATAAATCAGTGCTGCTGATGTCGCACAAGTCGGAATCAGTACTGCAACCGGGCTTAAAAACATTGCAACGAAGAATAACACCCCTGTTGTAAATGCCGCAAGACCTGTTCTTGCACCTTCTGCAACACCGGCAGAGGATTCTACGAAGGTTGTAACCGTAGAAGTACCGCAGATAGCACCTGTTACTGTTGCAATCGCATCGGATAACATCGCCTTTTCAAAGTTCGGTACTTCGCCTTCTTCTGTGAGCATATTTCCTCTTGAACATGCACCGTAGAGTGTACCAAGTGTATCAAACATATCTACCATACAGAATGCAAGTGCTGTTGTAATCATCAGAATCACTAAATCCGCTGTAGAATGGGTTGCAAGATAAGCGGAAAAATCAAAACCTTCCGTAAATACCTTTAAAAATGCCTGTGAACCCCAGTCACCGAATGCAGTAAACGGATTAAAGTTCATATTTGCCGCAAATCCTTTGTAAAATCCCGGAATGGTGCAGCCAAGGATATAATAAAGACCTGTTCCGCCGAGGATTCCCCATAAAACAGAACCCTTTACTTTTTTGTAAGCTAATACGGCAATAATAATCAGCGCCGCAATTGTAACAAGCTTTGGCATAATTTCTGCCCAGGTTGCATTCCCGTTAAACAGGTTAAAGCTTGTCAGGTTGACACAGGTAGAGCTTGAAGGAACAATAATTCCCGCATCCTGTAATCCCAAAAATGCAATAAACAGACCGATACCGGCTGAAATTGCCATTCTGACACACTGTGGGATAGCATCAAATAACATCTTACGGACACCGGTCAGTGTCAGGATGATAAATACTACACCATCTAACAATACAAGAATCAGTGCATTTGCATAAGATAATCCGAATGTAAAGCAGACTGTGTATACAAAAAATGCATTCAGTCCCATACCGGATGCCAATCCTAAAGGAAGATTTGCGAGGAATGCAATTAAAAATGTACCGACAACGGCTGAAATTGCTGTTGCGATATAAATGGCATTATATGATACAACGCCAAGTTCTGAAAACATATTTGCATTAACCATGAGAATATACGCCATCGCCATGAAAGTTGTAATACCGGCAAGCACTTCTGTTTTCACTGTTGAGCCATGCTCTTTGACCTTAAAAAATTTTTCCATGAGTCTTTCTCCTATTTTTTTCATTTATCCAAACACAGTCTGATTCTGTGCTGAATTCTTTGTATTCCCCAACTCCCTCAGACAGGCATTATAACACACTTTTTTCTTTATATCCACCCCATACCGCGCGAAACTGCATAAATCATATACAAAATATACGCACCAATCATGGCAATGCCCTCTTTCCGCTCTATTTTGTCACCTGTTGCGGCAAAAATATAAATAATAATACTCAGACCGATTAAAATAACCGTGTCATATAACGACTCCGTTATCACCGGAATCGGATGAATAAAAGCTGACACGCCTAAAATCAGCAGGATATTAAAGATATTGGAACCGATAATATTACCTGCCGCCATACCGTTTTGTCCTTTTTTTGCCGCAACCACAGATGTGACCAGTTCAGGAAGTGATGTTCCCATGGCTACAATCGTAAGCCCCACCAGCGTTTCTGTCATATGACAGGCAAGTGCAATGGTTTTTGCACTGTTTACAACAAGCTGTCCTCCGATAATAATCGCAGCTGCACCACCAAGAATGTACACTGCACACTTCCACGCCGGAAGTTCCGCAATTTCTTCATCCTCCACTTTATTTCTAAGCGCCATCAGAACCGTAAAGGCAAGATACGCAATAAACAGCAGAATCAAAATCACCGCATCCAATCTGCCAATTGTTCCTGAAAGCAGTATACCATCCGCAGTAAAGACCTTCTGCCCTGTAAATACATAATCTGCAATCATGACTGCCAGTATCACGGAAACAATAATTGAAAACGGAAAATCCCGCTTCATAATGCCCCTATCCACTGTCACCGGTGTAATCACGGCGCAGATTGCAAATATCAGCACCAGGTTAAAAATATCTGACCCGATAATGTTACTGATTGCGATTTCATTAGAACCCGCTATTGCTGCCGATACACTGACTGCCAGCTCCGGCGCACTCGTCCCCATTGCTACAATTGTAAGACCGATGACCACACCCGGGACTTTCAACTTCCCCGCAACGGCCGAACTGCCTTCCACAAAAAAGTCTGCCCCTTTTACAAGTGCGGCAAAGCCGATTACCAGTAACACCAACTGTATAATAATTGTCATATTTCCCTCTTTTCTTTCAGCCTTTCGTTGACAAATAACCGGAACAGTGCATAACACACCGAACAGATCGGAATAAAGGTCAGAATTCCCACGATACCAAACAAACTTCCGCCGACTGTTACTGCCATTAATACCCACATTCCCGGCAGTCCCACTGAGCTGCCGACTACATGCGGATATATGAGATTTCCTTCAATCTGCTGTAAAACGAAAAACATAATCACAAATATCACTGCCTTAACCGGATTTACCAGCCCTATCAGTATAATTCCCACAACACAACCGATAAAAGCACCTACAATCGGTATCAGCGCTGTAATGGCAATAACAATGCCGATTAACAGCGCATACGGGAGACGGATAACCAGCATGGTTACACAGAACATCGTTCCAAGAATACACGCTTCCAGACACTGTCCTGACAAAAAGCTTGCAAATGTCGTATTGGCAAGCCGTACCACACGAAGTACTTTTTGGGCTGTTTTTTCTTTTGTAAATGCATACAGAATTTTCTTCGTCTGCCTTGCAAGTGTTTCTTTCTGAAACAAAACATAAATAGAAAAAATAAATCCAATAAAGAAATTCGTCACACCCGATACAATACTTGTCACTGCACCGATTCCGCCGCTGATAATTCCCTTTGTACCGGCAGTTACAAAATCCATTGCTGATTTTAACAGCGATTCCCAGTCAATCTGCACCGAAGCCAGCTGCTGTTCAATCTGCGGATAGGCTTTGGCCTGCTCCATCAAAAACTGCTGCACATTTTGAAACTGTCCCGGAATCAGCTTTACAATATCTGCAATTGTAGATACCAGCTGCGGAATCACAATAACCATAGCTGCTGCCAGAATTACAATAATTGCCAGTAATGTCAGGATATATGCACATGTTCTTCTAAGTGCCGCAAATTTTTCAGTCTGATACTGTTCTTTCTGAAAAAGATGCCGTTCAATCTGCTTCATTGGCACATTCATAATAAATGCAATGACCCCGCCGATTAAAAAAGGCATAAACAGTGTCAGAATCTTTGACATCACTGAAAAAATCAGCTGTAAATTCTGTAATGCCCAATATAGAATAATCAGCACTGCCCCAATTGTAATATACTTTTTAACTTCCTCGTTTTTTAAATTCCGATTCATTCTTTCCTCCTTTTTCTGCCTGCAATAAAGAAAAACGAGACTTTATTGCAACACCATCGTTACAATAAAAGTCTCGCTTCCTACAACGTGCTCCGGAGAAATCTATTTTCCCGTACTGACGAAATCACGTTACATATACTGCCCGTATATGCAAGCTACTCCCTTTTATCTGTAAACATCATAACATAAAGAAAATCCGGCAGTCAACCTTAAATTTTTTAAGCCAGTGTGCTATACTGTGTATACATGCATTATTACAGAAGGAGTGATTTTGTGAATCCAACAGCTGAAAACGATTTTTCAACCGGAAGCATTCCCGCACACATGCTGCGTCTTGCGCTTCCTATGACACTGGCACAGTTAATCAATGTCTTATACAATATTATTGACCGTATTTTTATCGGAAGAATCCCCTTTGATTCTACCAATGCGCTCACCGGTCTCGGGGTTGCCTTTCCAATCTGTACGATTACCATTGCTTTTGCAAACCTTGTCGGCATGGGCGGCGCACCGCTTTTTTCCATTGAACGCGGGAAACGAAATGATGCCGAAGCCGAAAAAATCCTCGGTAACAGCTTTGTCCTTTTACTGTTGTTCGGCCTGTTTATTACAATAACGGGGCTGTTTTTGAAACGTCCGCTTTTATATCTGCTCGGCGCAAGCGAAGCCACCTTCCGTTATGCTGATTCATACATTACCATCTACCTGTGCGGTTCTGTTTTTGTAATGTTAAGCCTTGGCTTAAATTCATTTATCAATGCGCAGGGCTTTGCAAAAACCGGCATGCTGACCGTTTCCATTGGTGCGGTCTGCAACCTGCTGTTAGACCCTGTTTTTATATTTTTACTGCAACTGGGTGTACAGGGTGCGGCTCTTGCAACTGTTATCTCACAGTTTATTGCCGCCTTGTGGACATTCACTTTTCTGACCGGGAAAAAGACGATGATACGACTTTCTCCAAAACAATTTGCATTGGGCAGAAAACGTGTCGGAAAAATCCTTACACTGGGGCTTTCCGGTTTTACCATGTCCATAACCAACAGTGCCGTCCAGATGGCGGGCAATGCCAGCCTGTCCATACACGGCGGGGACTTATACATCGCCGCGATGACTGTTATTAACTCCGTGCGCGAAGTGATTCAAATGCCGGTCAGCGGTATTTCCAACAGTGCCCAGCCGATTCTCAGCTTTAACTACGGTGCGGATAAAAACAACCGGGTAAAGCAGACCATCCGCTATATGTCTTTGTCTTTGCTTATCTATACCGTAGCGGCATGGATTTTAACCATGATTTTTGCCAGACAGTTTATCCTGCTTTTTGATTCGACACCGGAACTGCTCTCACTTGGTGCCGCCTGTATGCACATTTACTTTTTCGGATTTTTTATGATGTCCTTTCAATTTGCGGGGCAGTCCGTTTTTACGGCACTTGGCATATCCAAAAATGCCATTTTCTTTTCGCTTTTAAGAAAAGTAATTATTGTGATTCCGTTAATCTATCTGCTTCCGCTCACGCCGCTTGGTGTAAACGGCGTATTCTGGGCAGAACCGGTTTCCAATTTTATCGGCGGAGCCGCCTGCTTTATCACTATGTATTTTACGGTTTATAAGAAGCTGTAAAATACACAGCTGTTCTTAGTTATCTGCAACAATCCTGGCATGGCTTCCGCCGTCCGGTGTCTTGGTAACAACAATCTGCCGCCCGATACGCTCCTTTAATTCGCCGACGTGGGAGATAATTCCCACAAGGCGGTTGCTCTCCGATAACCGCAGTAAAACATCAATCGCCTGTTCCAGTGAATTTTCATCCAATGAGCCAAACCCTTCATCAATAAACATTGTATCAATCTGGATACCACCCGTCTGCGACTGGATTTCATCGGATAATCCCAGTGCCATTGCAAGAGATGCCTTAAAGGACTCTCCACCCGATAAGGACTTGACACTACGGATACTGCCGTTATAGTGGTCAATCACGTTTAATTCCAGTCCGCTCTGCGCTCTTAGATTATCTGCCGTCTTTGCGCGCACCAGTTCAAACTGTCCCGATGTCATCTGCATAAAGCGGGTATTGGCCCGGATAATAATACGGTCAAAAAATGCTGTCTGAACATATGTTTCAAGCATAATTCTGTCCTGACCGCTCAATGCACCGTTTGCCGTATTGCTGAGTGCCCGTACCCACTGATACTGCTTTTCTTTTTCGCTGCTCTTTGCCGCAATCTTTTTTACTGCATCTGCCGCCCGCTCATTGACCGCAATCCGCAAATCCAGTTCCTTCTTTTCGTTCTGATACTGCTTCTGACAGACTTCCTTTTCCTGCCGCAGGGTCAGTAATTCCCCGTACTTTTTCCCACTCTCATTACTTTCATTGTTTTCTTTATCTTCTTCACCGCTTTTTAGCTGTGTGGTTAAATCAAGCACCCTTCTCTGCTCTGCTTCGAGCTTGATTTTACAATCCTGATACTGCTGCCCTGCCTGCTTTGCCCGCTGTTGTATTTCCTCTTTCTGCCGGACTTTCTGCGCAATGCTTTGTCTTGCCGCTTCTGCATTTTCATACTTTAAAGTCTGTTTTAATTCATCCGCCTGCTTTTTTAAAGCTTCACCTTCTGTCTTTAATACAGAAATACGGCTGGTACGCTCTGCCACCTCTTCTTCCAGTTCTTTCTGGCGCTTTTCACACTCCGGTAACTGCCCGGAAATCTTCTGCTCTAATGCGACATCGGCTTCCAGTCTGGCTTTCTGCACCATCAGCTGCTGCTTCTCATCTGCCAGTGCTTCTGCTGCCTGCTGTGTCCGGTAACTCACCTGCTTTATCACGTCAATCATCTGTTCCTGTGATACTTCTTCCGAATCTGATAAATGCGATAAATCTGATACATTTGACATATCTTGTACCCCGGCAACGATCGTTGGATGTGTATCACTTATCAATGCCGCATACTGCGCAAGCATTTCTTTATATGCGCTCTGTACCCGTCCTTTTGCAAGTCCTGCCTCTGAACTGAGTTCAGAACGTATTTTCGTTTTTTTGTCATAATCTTCTTTTTGACTTTTTAACTGCTGTTGTGTCGGCGCATTTTCATGAAGCACTGCTTTCTTTGGGTGGTGCAGTGAACCGCATACCGGGCAGGCTTCGTCTTCACGCAGGTTCTGTGCCAGTATGCCCGCCTGCTCGTCAAAATAACGTTTTTCCATTTCCTCGTAAATGCTTCCTGCCTGTGCCAATTGCTCTGCCGCTATAATATACCGCTTCTGTATGCGGTACATTTCATTAACAAGATTTTTATTCTGTACAACCTTTTCCTGTAAGACTTCTGTTTGCCGACACTGCTGTTCATTTACGGCAATCTGTGCCGCTGTCCGCTCCAGTGCCGCACTGCTGTCCTTTAATCCGCCAAGCTGCTGTTGATACTGCTCTCTTTGCAGTTTCATTTTCTGCGCTTCCTGCCTGCTTTTTTCCAGTAAATGTTCTTCCTTTTCAAGCTGCTGTTTTTTCTGTCCGGTTTCATTCAAAATAAATTCCAGCTTTTCATAGCCCGGAAGTGCGAGCTGCTCCGCTTCAATTTGTGCAGTCAGGGTGTTGTTGTTTTCCTGCAGTTTTTCTACCTGTTCGTATTCTATCTTTAACCGGCTCGAAAGCGCACCCAGTTCTGCCGTCTTCTGCTTTGCCTCTTCAAGTGCTTTTTCTACTACTTCCCGCTGCTGCTGTTTTCCAAGTGCTCTGTCAAGCTGTGCCATTTCCGCCGACAGGTCATCTGATTTTTGGACAACGGATTCCTGTATCTTTATATCTTCTGCCATAATATTTGCAATCAGTTCCAGGATGGCCAGCGTGCGTTCAACAGTTCTGTTCATATTTCAAAATCCCGTTTAAATTATAAAATGTAAAATTGTGAATACGGTTCATAAAAAGAGTAGCACATTCAGCTTCTGCTCGTCAAGTGTCTCGGAAAAATAAATAAGTTTGCTTGGAACAGAATTTTATTTGCAGCAGTTTCATGCACGAAAAATACAAAAATTTGAAAAAATAATGTGTAAAACGTGAACGATTACAAAAAAATGATGCAAAATATATAAAAAACGACGATAAAAATCGCATTGACAGGCCTTTGTGGGGTAGTGTATACTGTGTTTAGAAAAGCTATGAACTTAGTTCATAGCTATGAACCGGCTGGACCGGGAAGCAAAACCAGATAGGATAAACGCTGAGAAAGGTCTGGCGAAAAGATGGCGCTTACAGTTGCGGAAAAGGATCTGAAAAAAAGAGAATTGTTTCTGGAAGGAAATATACTCAAAGGGGTTTTGACGGTGTGTGTGCCCATGGCGGCGTTCCAGCTGTTAAACGAACTGTTCAGAGTTTTCGACCTGGCCATTACAGCCCGCATCAATCCGGAGTCGGTGGCGGCGGTTTCGTTTTTCAACCAGCTAAACAACTCGGTGACAGCCGTGGGAACAGGCCTTTCCATCGGAGCAGGAATCCTTATTGCCGGATTT
>OGHU01000383.1_pt1 | contig 30756 bp, 25 predicted proteins | sample 1571521 | NCBI WGS metagenome assembly OGHU01 (sample SAMEA2581963, study PRJEB24529) | metagenome | biome: Human gut stool | place: China | collected 2011 | reverse complement strand
TCGAAGCAATGCAGGAAGACGGCACATTCGATGTTCTTCCTAAGAAGGAAGTTATTAACTTAAAGAAGGAAATGGATAAGCTTACAAAGAACCTTGGCGGTATCAAGGAAATGAAGAAGCTTCCAGATGCAATCTTTATCGTTGATCCTAAGAAGGAAAGAATCTGTGTACAGGAAGCACAGGCACTTGGTATCAAGTTAATCGGTATTGTAGATACAAACTGTGATCCGGATGAATTAGATTATGTAATTCCGGGTAATGATGACGCTATCAGAGCTGTTAAGTTAATCGTTTCTAAGATGGCTGATGCAGTAATCGAAGCAAATCAGGGTGTAGAAGAAGCTCCGGCTGAAGAAGCAGAAGCTGTAGAAGAAGCTTAATTTACACAAAACACAGATAGAAATGCTGATAAGTAGTTGAGAGATTATTTATAGCTCTAAAATGCTTCAGCCTGAAAGAAACAGGTTGAGGCATTTTTTAAAGTTTTTTAATAAATGAAAGTGGAGGAATTACAAATGGCAGCAGTTACAGCAGCAATGGTAAAAGAATTAAGAGAAATGACAGGCGCAGGTATGATGGATTGTAAGAAGGCTCTTGCAAACACAGACGGCGATATGGACAAGGCTGTAGAATATTTAAGAGAAAACGGTATGGCAAAGGCAGCTAAGAAAGCTGGCAGAATTGCAGCAGAAGGTATTGTAAAGACTGTAGTTGAAGGTACTAAGGCAGCAATCGTAGAAGTAAACTCAGAAACAGACTTCGTTGCAAAGAACGCAGATTTCAACGCATATGTTGAAGATGTTGCAGCACAGGCTTTAACAACAAAGGCAGCTGATATTGATGCATTCTTAGCAGAAAGCTGGAATAAGGATTCATCTAAGACAGTAGCTGATGCTTTAGCAGGACAGATTGCCGTAATCGGTGAAAACTTAAAGATCAGAAGATTCGCTCAGTTAGAAGAAGCAAACGGTTTCATTGCTTCTTACATTCATATGGGTGGTAAGATTGGTGTATTAGTAGATGTTGAAACAGATGTTGTAAATCCTGCAATCGAAGAAATGGCTAGAAACGTAGCTATGCAGGCAGCAGCTTTAAAGCCAATGTATACAAACAGAGATGAAGTTGATGCAGACTACATCGCAAAAGAAACAGAAATCATCACAGCAGCAGCTAAGAACGAAAAGCCAGATGCAAACGATAAGATTATCGAAGGTATGGTTAAGGGACGTATCAACAAGGAATTAAAGGAAATCTGCCTTCTTGACCAGGTATACGTTAAGGCTGAAGACGGAAAGCAGAGCGTATCTGCATACGTTGCTTCTGTAGCAAAAGAAAACAATGCAAACATCAAGATTAAGGGCTTTGTTCGTTTTGAAACAGGTGAAGGTATCGAAAAGAAGAACGAAGACTTCGCAGCAGAAGTTGCAGCACAGTTAAAGTAATCTTTGATTCAAATCATGCACTGATAATACAGATAAATCATAATAGTCCTCAGATTGCCGGGAAGACCGGCAGTTTGGGGATTTATTAGTTATATGAAAAATTTAAGTTTTGGGAGATGGAAAATGAACGGATTGAAATATCGACAAGTAAAGGTAAAAAACTAAAAATAGAACAAATTTTAGGGGCGGTGGCATAAACTAAAAATATGGGAAGACAAAAAATAAAAAAACAAGGTATGCATATAATATGCGTAGTTATTATGATAACTATTGTAATACTGGCAGGAATAAGAATTGTAGATTTATGTTATTACAATTTTTTAAATGGAAAGAATCCTGTGAAGACGATGCAGAATTCCATCGGATTAAATTTGCCAGAATCGGCACAAATTCAGGAATATCAGTATAATAAAGATGGCTCATACTATATTAAGATAGAGATCGATGCAAATGATATTCCGGTCGTAAGGGAACGGCTGTCGGCTCATTTTGACAGAGAGTTTAATTATGATGATGTAGATGAAAAAAACAGATTGGATTTTAGCGCTTGTAAGTGGTGGGACATGGAAAAATATAATGTGGAGTATGCATATGCTGCTGGAATTACGTCACATGGTCCGCGGGGAGCAGTGTCAAGATGGGGAAGAATGTATATGAGTGTGACAGAATGGGCATTTTTGGTAAAAGCCAGTCAGGAAAAGGAATATCTATATATTTCAGCATATTTAAGCATTAAACTTCCAGAAGAAAAAAATTAATGCTGTAAAAAATGATACATTTGAAGAATCGAATAAATCATAATAGTCCTCAGATTGCCGGGAAGACTGGCGGTTTGGGGACTTTTGTGTTATGCTGAAAAAATGCATTATCTAAATCAAAGAATAAAATAACATCTTCATTTATCAGATGTTTTATGATATACTTATATAAGTAATGCAAAGTGGTTGGAGGTATACAATAATGGGCTTATTTAAAGATAATAAAAATGAATCCAGACAATTTTTTGAATCGGACATTCAACCGGATATTTTGGAGGAGAAAAAGGAAATGTTATCTGAAAGTGAACAGCTGGGTTCTGATATTGACAGAGTGATTAATGAAAGAAGTAATGATATAGAGCATATGGACATATTAGATGATGATTCAGTAGAAGAAACAGCAGTCATTACCGCGGGACTGACTGTTACAGGTAATCTTGATTCTACGGGTTCTATTGATATCTATGGTACGGTGGAAGGCGATGTCAGCTGTATGGGGAAATTAACCGTCAGTGGTGTAGTACGCGGTGCAATCGGCGCCAATGAAGTGTTTGCAAATGATGCACAGATAGAAGGTGACATTCACGCGACCGGTTCTGTAAAGATTGGCAAAGGCACTGTAATTATCGGTGATTTATACGGAACTTCTGCGGTAATTGCAGGTGCGGTCAAGGGAAATATTGACATCGAAGGTCCTGTTATTGTAGATTCTACAGCAATCGTCGTTGGCGATATGAAATTTAAGACGGTACAGATTAACAACGGTGCAACCATTGAGGGCAGATGCTCCCAGTGCTACGGTGATGTCAATACAGAGGCAGTGTTCCAGAAGAATCCTTTTGCAAAGGCAGAACAAAAAGCAGAACCGGCAGAGGTGGCAGAAGAAACGGATATGCAGTAAAAGCCAGAAGACATTTAACGGCAGAAGCTGACTTGCCGGAGCAGATATACATAAAGAACAGCATACCGGCAGTAATGAAGAAATAAAAAGCGCGAAAGCAGCAGAGAGGAAATCAAAACACATGAAAAGAGTTATTTTAAAGTTAAGTGGAGAAGCATTAGCAGGTGAGCAGAAGTCAGGATATGATGATGCACTGATTGCAGATATTGCAAGACAGGTCAAGGCAATTATTGATAAAGGAATTGATGTCGGCGTAGTAATCGGTGGCGGCAACTACTGGAGAGGACGTTCCAATGATAATATTGATAGAACAAAAGCAGACCAGATTGGTATGCTTGCAACCATTATGAACTGCATTTACGTGTCAGAAATTTTCCGTTCAGAAGGATTAAAGACCAATATCTTAACTCCGTTTGAATGTGGCAGTATGACAAAGCTGTTCTCAAAGGACAGAGCCAACAAGTATTTTGAAAAAGGCATGGTCGTTTTCTTTGCAGGCGGTACAGGTCATCCGTACTTCTCTACAGATACGGGAATTGTACTTCGTGCGATTGAGCTGGATGCGGATGCGATTTTACTGGCAAAGGCGATTGACGGCATTTACGACAGTGACCCGAAGATTAATCCACAGGCAAAGAAGTATGACAAGATTTCCATTCAGGAAGTTGTTGACAAGCAGCTTGGTGTTATTGATATGACCGCATCCGTTATGTGCATGGAAAATAAGATGCCGTTAATGGTATTTGGCTTAAATGAGGACAACAGCATTTTAAATGCCATGACAGGAAAATTCAACGGAACAGTTGTAACAGTTGACTAATTGTCAAAGATATGATAAACAGATAGTAGAAAGAAAAATACAAAACACAGTGAGGTAATTATGAGCGAAATGAAAGAATTCGAAGAAAAAATGGGCAAATCCGTAGATGCGTTACAGGAAGATTACGCAACGATCCGTGCAGGAAGAGCCAATCCGCATATTTTAGATAAGATTAAGGTGGATTATTACGGAACACCGACATCCTTACAGCAGGTTGCCAACATTTCCGTACCGGAAGCCAGAATGATTCAGATCCAGCCTTGGGAAGCCAGCCTGATTAAAGACATTGAAAAGGCAATTCTCGTATCTGAATTAGGTATTACACCGAATAACGACGGTAAGGTTATTCGCCTGGTTTTCCCGGAACTGACGGAAGACAGACGTAAGGAACTGGCAAAGGATATCAAGAAAAAGGGTGATAATGCCAAGGTTGCAATCCGTAACATCAGACGTGATGCCAATGATGCATTTAAGAAGATGAACAAGGGTGGAGAATTATCAGATGATGAACTCAAAGGCAAGGAAGATGAAGTTCAGAAACTGACAGATAAATATGTAGATATGATTGACAAAGCAATTGACGAAAAGACAAAAGAAATTCTTACAGTATAATATAGGGAAAGCTGTCGCACTAAGGTAAATACATGAATTGTTCCGGTCATAGAAGAATGTATCGGATTCCTTAGTGCGGCAATTTCCATTTTTATAGAAGATGACGGAGTAAAAAAAGAATCTGTGGAATGCAGTTTCAGACTTTTGTTATCGGCAGATATGAATATTGCAGCAGGAAAATGCAGGAATGAGGCAGATATGGATACATTAAATGAAGCATTGGGATTAAAAATTCCGCAGCACGTTGCCGTTATTTTGGACGGAAACGGCAGGTGGGCAAAGCAAAGACACATGCCCCGCACATACGGACATAAGGTTGGCAGTAAGGTTGTTGAAGATATGCTGACGGTTGTAGACGATTTAGGCGTAAAATATTTTACAGTGTATGCATTTTCAACAGAAAACTGGAAGCGTTCTACGGAGGAGGTTTCAACACTGATGACCATTCTGCGTACATATTTAAAGGACTGTGTCAAAAAATCCATGAAAAATAATGTACGGTGCCGTGTGATTGGCAGACGTGAGGAATTAAGTGCAGATATTATCGAAAGCATTGAAAATCTGGAACAAAAGACGAAGAACAACACCGGCTTGCAGTTTACGATTGCGATTAATTACGGCGGCAGGGATGAGATTACAAGAGCGGTGAGAAAGCTTGCCACAAAGGTTTCAAACCACGAACTTGCCCCGGAGGATATTACAGAAGAAATGATTTCTAAGAATCTGGATACATGGGAACTTCCGGATCCGGATTTACTGATCCGCACCAGCGGTGAACAGCGTCTCTCCAATTATCTGCCGTGGCAGCTTGCCTATACGGAATTTTACTTTACAGATGTACATTGGCCGGATTTTAATAAAGAGGAATTGATTCGTGCGTTTGAGAAATATAATAAAAGAGAACGCAGATATGGCGGTGTAACGGAGGAATAGGACAATGAAAACAAGAATTTTAAGCGGAATTGTTCTGGTAATTATTATGGCTTCGGCATTGGTATGCGGAAGCTGGTATTTATTCGGATTAAATCTGATGATTGCACTGATTGGAATGTTTGAACTGTACCGTGTCATTCATATGGAAAAGACAGTCATGGCATATGCAGGATACATAGCGTGTATACTGTATTATATCTGTATCGGGGCAGGACGGGATGAGTATCTTTTACTGGTACTGGCAGCAGCCGTTATGGCGGTTATGGCAGTCTATGTCTTTGCCTTTCCGAAGTACCGCACGGAAAATGTGTGCATTACCCTTTTAGGACTTGTCTATGTGGCAATGCTGCTTTCTTACATTTATAAGGTGCGTACCTATCATGACGGCATTTACACCGTATGGCTGATATTTGCGGCTTCATGGGTAAATGACACCTTTGCATATTTTACAGGGGTATTTTTCGGCAGACATAAAATGGCGCCGAAGCTTTCACCGAAAAAATCGGTTGAAGGCGGTATCGGCGGTGTTGTAGCATCAGCGGTGATTGGCGGTATTTACGGCTTTCTTGTAAGTCCGCATATGTCCGGTGTAATTGCTTACCCGGTTGTGACATTTGCGGCAGCAAGCTTTATCGGCGCATTTTTTGCGATTGTAGGTGATTTGGCGGCATCAGCGATTAAAAGAAACCACGATGTCAAGGATTACGGAACACTGATTCCGGGACACGGTGGCATTTTAGACCGTTTTGACAGTGTTATTTTTACGGCACCGGCGGTTTACTGGGCGGTGTATTTAATCAATCAGTTTTTATAGATTTTAAATGTCAGAAGATTTTATCGGACAGATAAGACAGAAGCGCTGTTTTGGGCGCAGAAAAGAGGAAAAAATGAAGACAATCTCGTTACTGGGTTCTACAGGTTCTATCGGGACACAGACACTGGATGTAATCAGAAGAAATAAAGATATTAAAGTTGCGGCGCTGGCAGCAGGAACAAGGGTCAAAGAACTGGCAGCACAGGCACGTGAATTTAAGCCGGAACTGGTCTGCATCGGCAGTGAAAAACTGGCAGGCGATTTAAAGACAGAGCTGGCGGATATGGACGTACGTATTGTTTCCGGCAGTGAAGGATTAATCGAAGCGGCGACAATCGCTTCGGCAGATATTGTGCTGACGGCAGTTGTCGGCATGATGGGCATTGTACCGACTATCCGCGCAATTGAAGCGGGAAAAGACATTGCACTGGCAAACAAGGAAACACTGGTAACGGCGGGACACATCATTATGCCGCTTGCCAAAGAAAAAAACGTACATATCTATCCGGTAGACAGCGAACATTCCGCAATATTCCAGTCATTAAACGGTGAAAATAAAAAGCAGGCAGAAAAGATTCTGCTGACGGCTTCCGGCGGACCGTTCCGCGGAAAGACAATTGCGGATTTAAAAAATGTAACGGTAGAAGATGCACTGAATCACCCGAACTGGTCTATGGGTAAAAAAATCACAATAGATTCTTCCACTATGGTAAATAAAGGATTGGAAGTTATGGAAGCACAGTGGCTGTTTGACGTACCGGCAGAAAAGGTGCAGGTTGTTATCCAGCCGCAGAGTATTATTCATTCCATGGTGCAGTTTGTGGATGGCGGCATTATGGCACAGCTTGGCAGTCCTGATATGCGTCTGCCGATTCAGTATGCGCTGTATTATCCGGAGAGAAGACCGCTCAATACCGGGCGCGTAGATTTCTTTGAACTGGGTAAAATAACATTTGAAAAACCGGATTTTGAAAATTTCAGGGGCTTAAAGCTTGCCTACGAAGCAGCATCACAGGGCGGCAACATTCCGACGGCGTTCAATGCGGCAAATGAAGTGGCAGTCCGCAAGTTTTTAAACCGTGAAATTGCATATCTGGATATACCGGAAATGATTGCATATGCAATGGAGCAGACCGCGTTTAAAGAAAATCCGGACGTAGCACAGATTCTGGAAACGGAACGTGCCGTGACGGAACTGCTTGAGAGCCGTTGGTAAATAAAGGAGGCAGAGGTTGATAGTAAATGTAATACTTGCCATACTCGTTTTAAGTGTCATTATTATCGTACATGAGTTCGGACATTTTATTGTGGCAAAAGCAAATGGCGTAACAGTTTTGGAATTTGCACTGGGATTTGGTCCGAAGCTGATTCATTTTAAAAAGGGAGAAACCGTATACAGTATCAAACTGCTTCCGTTTGGCGGTTCGTGCATGATGCTGGGCGATGAGTTTATGGAAGCCCAGACCGATGAAGATGAGGACGAACAGGCAGACGAAAAGGACGGCAAGGCAAAGACACTTGAAGAAGAATACGATGCGGACCGTGCATTTTCCAATAAATCTGTGTGGTCGAGAATTGCCATTATCGCGGCAGGTCCGCTGTTTAATTTTCTGCTTGCACTGATTTTATCTATTATTATGATTGGTGTGGACGGTTATGATTTATGTACCGTCGATAAAGTTTATGACAATTCACCGGCGCAGGAAGCGGGACTTACAGAGGGCGATACCATTTTAAAAATTAACGGCGATAAGATGAGCTGTTCGAGAGAATATTCATTTTACCGTTATTATAATGCGGCAAAGACCATGAATATTACGTATGAGCGGGACGGACAGAAGTATACAACGCAGCTGACACCGCAGTATACGAAACTCAGCTCTTATAAAATGGGTGTTGTGATTGAACCAGACTGTACAATTCAGAGTGTGACAAAGGATTCCCCGGCAGAAGCGGGCGGTATGCAGGCAAAGGACATTATTCTTTCCGTAGACGGCATTGCCATGGAAAACAGCACACAGTTTACCGAATATTTAAATCAGTCTACAGGGGAAACGTTATCGGTTGTTGTAAGCCGCAACGGGAATCAGGTGACACTTGCGGTTACACCGCAGCTTGTCGAACAGGAAAGCTATTATACAGGACTGGCATCATACGGAGAGTACGTCAAATTATCTCCGGCACAGACGATTGTCTGCGCATTTAAGGAAGTTGGCTACTGGATTGAAATTGTTATTGAAAGTCTTGGCATGATGTTTACAGGACAGGTCGGCATTAACGATTTGACAGGACCGGTAGGAACGGTCAGTGTTATGAGCTCTGTTGTGGAAAGTAGTAAACCGGCAGGTACGGTAGCAGTTTTAATGACATTATTCAGTCTTGCCATTATGATTAGTGCCAACTTAGGTGTCATGAATCTTCTGCCGCTCCCGGCACTGGACGGAGGACGTCTTGTCTTCTTTATTCTGGAGGTGCTGCGCGGCAAACCGGTTAAAAAAGAGCATGAAGGCATGGTGCATTTTGTGGGCATGATACTTTTAATGCTGTTAATGGTCTATGTCATGTTTAAAGATATCAGAGGATTGTTTTAGATTCGGCAGTAAAATGCCTGTAAAAATAGGAGAGTAAGATGTTTAGGGAACATACGAAAACAGTAACAATCGGCAATAAGAAAATCGGCGGCGGAAATCCGATATTGATTCAGTCGATGACCAATACCCATACAGAAGATGTAGAAGCAACGGTCAGACAGATATTGGAACTGGAGGCGGCGGGGTGTGAAATTATCCGCTGTACCGTACCGACTATTGAAGCGGCAAAGGCAGTTTCGGAAATCAAAAAATATATTCACATTCCACTGGTTGCGGATATTCATTTTGATTACCGCATGGCGATTGCGGCAATGGAAAACGGTGCGGATAAAATCCGCATTAATCCGGGCAATATCGGCGGTGCAGATAAGATTAAAGCCGTAGTGGACGTGGCGAAAGAGCGCAATATTCCAATCCGTGTCGGTGTCAACAGCGGTTCGCTGGAAAAAGAACTGGTAGAAAAATATCACGGTGTGACGGCAGAAGGTATTGTGGAGAGTGCGATTGACAAGGTACATATGATTGAGGAGCAGGGATATGACAATCTGGTTGTCAGTATCAAATCTTCCGATGTCATGATGTGTGTCAAAGCCCATGAATTGATTGCACAAAAAATAGCATATCCATTGCATGTCGGCATTACAGAATCCGGTACGGCATTTTCAGGAAGTATTAAATCCGCACTCGGACTGGGACTGATTTTGAATCAGGGAATCGGCGATACCATCCGTGTTTCACTGACGGATAATCCGGTCAAAGAAGTGGAAGCGGCAAAGATTATTTTAAAGACACTGGGGCTTAAGAAAGGCGGTATTGAAGTCGTTTCCTGTCCGACCTGCGGCAGAACGCGCATTGACTTAATCGGACTGGCAAAGCAGGTAGAAGAAATGGTGTCTTCTTATGATTACGATTTAAAACTGGCAGTCATGGGCTGTGTTGTCAACGGACCGGGTGAAGCAAAGGAAGCGGATCTGGGCATTGCAGGCGGTGACGGCTGTGGTGTGTTAATCAAACACGGCGAAGTGGTGCGCAAAGTACCGGAAGACGAACTGCTTTCAACCTTAAAGTACGAATTAGACCATTGGGGTGGTACAGGTGTATAAATTTTTTGAAGTATTTAAAACACTCCGCCTGCCGGAGGAACTGGGCAGTTATCTGGCAGATACGGAAGTGACAAGAGTATCCAAAACATCGACCAATACGCTTGCGCGTGTATATTTAAAAAGTGACAGGCTGATAGGAAAGCCTGTCATTTATAAAACAGAGGATGCCTTAAAAAAGCAGGTATTCCGCATGAAAAATATGGACGTGCGGATTATCGACCGGTATCATCTGTCCAAGCAGTACACACCGGTAACGATTATGGAAGTATACTATGACAGTATTTTGTTTGAACTTGAAAAATACTGGACACTGGAATATAATCTGCTGAAAAACTCGTCCTGGGAATTTGAGGAAGAAGACCGTCTGGTTTTAGAACTGGAGGACAGCTTCCTTGCAAGAACCTATGCGGATTCTTTGGCAGATTATTTTCATAAGGTTTTCTTAAACCGCTTCGGTTTTGAGATTGATGTGGTATACCGCTATAAGACGAAAAACGGCAGCCATTACCAAAAAGAAAACGAGCATAAGTTAAACCTGCGTGTAAAGCAGATTCAGCAGAAAATGGAAGCGGCAACGGGCAGTCCTGCCGCGGCGGCAGCTGCGGTTCTGGAAAAAAAGTCCGGTGCGGAAAATAAGAAAAAAGCCGCAGGCAAAGAAGCGGCCACACAGACAGCTGCAAAGGCGGCAGGCCCTATACAGGGCAAAAGCTTTGGCGGACAGGAAAACAGAAGCTTTTCAAGAAATGATAAATTTTATAAAAAACCGTCCAACGATGACGTTTTATACGGCAGGGATTTTGATGAAGAACCGATGCCGATAGAACAGATTGATACGGCGCTTGGAGAAGTCGTTATTTCCGGCATGATCCGGAAGGTCGAGGAGCGGGAAATCCGAAATGAGCGGACAATTATGATGTTTGACATCACGGATTTTACGGATACCATTACGGTAAAAATCTTTGTCCGCAACGAACAGCTTCCGGAAATGCGGGAATTTATCAAAAAGAAAAATTTTATCAAAGTTAAAGGCATTGCGGCGCTTGACCGCTACGACCAGGAAATTTCCATTGCCAATGTATCCGGTATCCGCAAGTCCTACGACAACCGTGAAGTGCGCAACGACCTTGCCTTAAACAAAAGAGTGGAGCTGCATTGCCATACCAAGATGAGTGATATGGATGGGGTATCAAGTGTCAGTGACATCATGCGGCAGGCAATCCGCTGGGGACACAAAGCCCTTGCGATTACAGACCACGGCGTTGTACAGGCATTTACAGAAGCCTATCATACATTAAAAGATATTCAGGGCGATTATAAGAAAAAAGGCGAGAAGCTGGATTTTAAATTGATTTACGGTGTGGAAGCCTATCTTGTAGACGATACCAAGCAGATTGTTACAAATCCAAAGGGACAGCAGTTTACGGATACATATGTCGTATTTGACCTGGAAACCACCGGATTTTCGGCGGAAGCCGACCGCATTATTGAAATCGGTGCAGTAAAAATCACGGACGGAAAAATCGTGGACAAGTTCAGCACATTTGTTAATCCGCAGATACCGATTTCGTTCAGAATTGAGAAGCTGACCGGTATCACTGATGCCATGGTGCTTTCAGCGCCAACCATAGAAACGGTTTTAAAAGAGTTTCTGGACTTCTGCGGCGATGCCGTACTGGTAGCGCACAACGCGGAATTTGATACCAGCTTTATTGCCAACAAGGCGCAGAAACAGGGGATTACCGTAGACAATACGATTCTGGATACCGTGCTTCTGGCACAGTTTGTCATACCGAACCTGCACAATTATAAGCTGGATACGCTCTGTAAGCATCTGGGTGTATCTCTTGAAAACCACCACAGGGCGGTAGATGATGCGGGCGCAACGGCAGATGCCTTTATCAAGCTGATTGAAATGTTAAAGGAGCGGGACATTTTCGATTTGGAAATGCTCAATGAAAAGGGAAAGCTCGATGTGGATTCCATCCGCAAGCTCCACCAGTACCACTGTATTATTTTAGCAGCAAATGAAACGGGCAGAATCAATCTGTACCGTTTGATTTCAGCGTCCCACCTGACCTATTTCAGCCGTTTTCCGAAGATTCCGAAAAGTCTTGTCAACCAATACCGTGATGGGCTGATTGTCGGAAGTGCGTGTGAAGCCGGAGAGTTATTCCGTGCGATGTTAAGTGGCCGTTCCGATGCGGAAATTGCAAGAATCGTAAACTTCTATGACTATCTGGAGGTTCAGCCGATTGGCAACAACCACTTTATGATAGAAAAAGAAGACTGCTATGTGCAGAATGAAGAAGACCTGCGTGATTTAAACCGCAGGGTCGTGGCACTCGGCTCGAAATTTCACAAGCCGGTTGTGGCAACGTGTGACGTGCATTTTCTAAATCCCGAAGATGAAATCTACCGCCGTATCATTATGGCGGGAAAGGGCTTTGACGACGCGGACAATCAGGCACCGCTGTATCTGCATACCACGGAGGAAATGCTGCACGAGTTTGACTACTTAGGTAGTGAAAAAGCCTATGAGATTGTCGTGGAAAATACGAATAAAATCATGAACCTGTGCGAGGAAATTTCTCCGGTACGCCCGGATAAGTGTCCGCCGGTCATTGAAAATTCCGATGAAATGCTGCGTAAAATCTGTCATGACAGAGCGCATGAAATTTACGGTCCAGAGCTTCCGCAGATTGTAACGGAGCGTCTGGACAGGGAATTAAATTCCATTATTTCAAACGGCTATTCCGTAATGTACATCATTGCGCAGAAGCTGGTGTGGAAGTCCAATGATGACGGTTATCTGGTAGGTTCAAGAGGGTCGGTCGGTTCGTCCTTTGCGGCAACCATGGCGGGTATTACGGAGGTAAACCCCTTAAGTCCGCATTATCTGTGTCCGAAATGTTTTTACAATGAATTTTATTCGGAAGACGTTAAGAAATTTGCGGGCGGTGCGGGGTGTGACATGCCCGATAAAATCTGTCCAAACTGCGGACATAAGCTTAATAAACTCGGATTTGACATTCCGTTTGAAACATTCCTTGGATTTAAGGGAAATAAAGAGCCGGATATTGACTTAAACTTTTCCAATGAATATCAGAGTAAGGCACACGCATTTACCGAGGTTATCTTTGGAAAAGGACAGACATTTAAAGCGGGAACAATCGGTACGGTTGCCGAAAAGACGGCATACGGCTTTGTAATGAAATATTTTGCGGATAAATCCGAAAAAACAGGTCATCCGATTGTAAAGCGCAGGTGTGAAATTGAGCGTATTTCAGAGGGGTGTACGGATATCCGAAGAACCACCGGACAGCATCCGGGCGGTATCGTTGTACTGCCAATCGGTGAGGAAATTCATTCCTTTACACCGGTACAGCATCCTGCCAACGATATGAAAACGTCGATTACAACGACCCATTTCGATTACCACAGCATTGATCACAACCTGTTAAAACTCGATATTTTAGGACATTTAGACCCGACGATGATTCGTATGTTACAGGATTTAACGGGGCTTGACCCACTTGAAATTCCGCTGGATTCCAAAGAAGTCATGTCGCTGTTTCAGAATACATCGGCACTTGGAATTACACCACAAGACATCGGCGGCTGTAAGCTGGGGGCGCTCGGTATACCGGAATTCGGTACGGATTTTGCCATGCAGATGTTAATTGACACCAAACCACAGTATTTTTCGGATCTGGTCCGTATTGCCGGTCTGGCCCACGGTACCGATGTATGGCTTGGCAATGCACAGACTCTTATCAAAGAGGGAAAGGCAACCATTTCCACGGCGATTTGTACGCGTGATGATATCATGGTCTATCTGATTCAGAAGGGACTGGAGAGTGAACAGGCGTTCACAATCATGGAAAAGGTGCGTAAGGGTAAAGGCCTGACACCGGAACAGGAAGAAGTCATGCGTGCGCATGATGTACCGGACTGGTATATCTGGTCGTGTAAAAAGATTAAGTACATGTTCCCGAAAGCCCATGCGGCGGCTTACGTTATGATGGCATGGCGCGTGGCTTACTGCAAGGTCTTTTATCCGCTCGCGTATTACTGCGCGTATTTTAGTATCCGTGCCAATGCGTTTGACTACGAAAAAATGGCAATGGGCAGGGATAAGCTGGAATATTTCCTTACGGATTACAAGGCGAGAAAAGCCGAAAACCAGCTGACCAATGCCGAAGAAGACGAGTTAAAGGATATGCGTATTGTGCAGGAAATGTATGCACGTGGATTTGATTTTACACCGATTAATCTGTATCAGGCAAAGGCCCGGTCATTCCAGATTATTGACGGAAAAATTATGCCGTCTTTTAAAGTCATCGACAAGGTTGGTGAAGTTGCCGGAGAATCCATAGAGATTGCGGCAAGGGGCGGCGAGTTCTTATCCAAAGACGACCTGCGCCAGCGTGCAAAGGTCGGACAGACGGTTATTGAAAAATTAAGCGATCTGGGGCTGTTACAGGGAATGGCAGACAGCAACCAGCTGTCGCTGTTTGATTTATAGGAAAAGGCAAGTATGAAGAATCCTTAAATCTAAGATTCTTCATACAGATATTTGTGCCGCAGGCAGCACAAATATCTTTTATCGCAGGACTGAATAAATTCAGTCCGCGGTTCCTCTGGCATTAAAATGCCTGCGGAAAAGAGGTACATATGAAACGTGTAGGAGCGGTAATTTGTAATTTTAATAAAAAAGAAGATGTACTGAACTGTATCCAGTCAGTGCTGGAATCGAAATACACAGACTATGATTTATACGTTGTAGATAATGCTTCGTCAGACGGTTCGGCAGAAGCAATCCGTGAAAAGTACGGCAGTCAGGTAACGGTGCTTGTCAACGCAGAGAATCTCGGTGGTTCGGGTGGATTTAATACCGGACTGCGGAAAGCTTTGGAAAAAGGATACGAATATCTGTATTGTCTGGACAATGATGTGCTGGTTGATGAAAATGCAATGGGTGAGCTGGTGGCGTTTTTAGACACACACCCGGACAGCGGCATGGCAGGTTCGCGCGTGTATCACATGGAAAATCCGGGTGTTATCCAGCAGTTCGGACAGATTGTGGATTTTAAAGACTACTGTACCGAAGCCAAATTCCTTGGAAAAACCGATGCAGATGGAATTCCCGATGTCGAATATTCCGATGCGGTTGCCGCCTGCTCTCTGATGGTGCGGAAAAGTCTGATAGATGAAATCGGACTGATGCCGGAAGATAATTTTCTCTACTGGGATGATACCGAGTGGGGATACTGCTGTAACCTTGCAGGTTATAAAGTGGCATCAGTCGGCAGTTCCGTGGTGCTTCACCGCATGGGCGCAAAAAAAGAAGTTGTTAATACATTTCCAACATATTATGCGTGGCGCAACTGGATATACTTCTTTATGAAATATACCCCGCAGGATGAATGGGAGAAAATGTGTGATACCTTTTTAAATTCTGTGTTTGAAGTGCAGTATGAAGGCATGTACCGCGGTGAGTATAACAAGGCAAAAACAGTCATGTTTGCCTATGATGATGCGATTCACGGTGTCCGCGGAAAAGCGGCAGGCGGACGGATATTTGAAGTGGACTGCAAAGATACGGCACTGCGTGAAGTGCTGGCGGGAAAGCAGTGTATTTATTTGGAACGCGGTCAGGGAGAAGATTTTTCCTACGATCTTGCGGAGCGGATTTTAAAAATCAGTCCGCAGGCACAAATCACAGTCAATCCAGACGATACATACGACTGTAAGCTGGTATTGTGCGATTCCGTTTTTGCAGTCAGCGACATGAGCCTGCAAAACGTATATGTTGACAGTGCCATGAACGTCTTTGCGACGGAAGACGATGCCATGAAAATCATCAACTATCCATACGCAAGGGAACTGTTCCGCTTCGCCAACAAGCCGCTGTTCTTAGACAGCCTCCGTCATATGCACGAATAAAAAAATACTTGCTTTTATCAGTATACTTTTGTAACATAGATTGTGTGCACAGCGCATAAAATAAACCGTGTATGCGGAGAGAATGGAGAAAACTAAATTTATGTTAAAAAAATATCTTATGATTTTTCTGGTATCCATGGTGCCAATCGTAGAATTGCGAGGTGCGATTCCGATTTCGCAGGGCTTCCAGCTGCCGTTATTACAGTCCTACATCATCTGTGTTATCGGCAACATGCTTCCGGTTCCGATTATTTACCTTTTTGCAAGACGGGTGCTTGAGTGGGGCAAGGATAAAAAATACATTGGTAAGTTTTTTACCTTCTGTATTGAAAAAGGTCACAAGGGCGGACAGAAGCTGAAAGAAAAAGCAGGAAACGGATTATTTATCGCACTGCTTTTATTTGTGGGTATTCCGGTTCCGGGTACAGGTGCATGGACAGGAACATTGGCAGCCAGTTTTCTGGATATGGGATTTAAAAAGAGTGTACTTGCCGTATTGGGCGGTGTGCTTCTGGCAGGTATTGTCATGGGTGCTGCCAGTGCAGGACTTTTCAGCGCACTTTTTGCAGTCTTTTAAAGAAAAATACAAAAGCGGTTTTAAATTTATAAGCAGAACGGGCAGCAGCAGGGCATGGGAATTCCTTATCCCGGAAGATGCCCGTTATTTTTTGCCTGAAATAAAAGAAAATGCAAAAAAATAAAAAAAGTGCTTGCAATGTGCATAAAAAAAGTGTATTATATGAAAGTACTGTTAAACGCACGTTGTAAATACGGCATACAGTTACAGGAATATGGCTAATTGGTCAAGTGGTCAAGACGTCGCCCTCTCACGGCGAAGACAGGGGTTCGACTCCCCTATTAGCTATTCTGTATTATAGTGTTCTGGAAAGAGTGGGCAGAAATGTCCACTCTTTCGTTGTTAGGCATAATACAGGCGGACTGACAGGCGGGGATTCCTGCGATTTAAAATAATGGAAAGGCGATGAATAAATGGGTAGAAAGATAAGCTACGAAGAAAAAACAGAGCAGCTCATTCAACCGTTCATTGATGCGCATCATTTTGAGCTGGTTGATGTGGAATATGTGAAAGAGGGCAGTGACTGGTACTTGAGAGTTTACATCGATAAAGAAGGTGGCATTACCGTAGATGACTGTGAGGTAATCAGCAGAGAATTTAATGAAGTCCTTGACAAAGAAAACTATATTCCGGATCAGTATATTTTTGAAGTCAGTTCTCCGGGGTTGTTAAGACCGTTAAAGAAAGAAAAAGATTATCAAAGAAGCATTGGAAAATTAATTGATATTAAGCTTTACCGTGCCGAAGACAAACAGAAAGAATTTACAGGCGTGTTAAAAGCATACGATGAAAAAACAGTAACACTTGCATTTGAAAAGGATGAAGAAAAGACATTTGAAAGAGCGAATCTGGCAATGATTCGTCTTGCATTTTGTGATTAATAATAAAGAATAAACGATGCCGCAAGGCCAAATGGAGGAAATTATGAGTAAAGAATTAATAGCAGCACTTGATGCGCTTGAAAAAGAAAACGGAATCAGCAAGGAAGTGATGTTTGAGGCAATTGAAAAATCACTGATGGATGAATATAAGACACAGTTTAACACTGTAGAAAACGGTCGTGTTGTATTAGACAGAATCACAGGGGACTTCCACATTTATTCAGACAGACAGGTCGTTGAAGAAGTATCTGTTCCGGAACCGGAAGAAGGAAGCAATTCCAGAAAAAATACTGAAAAGTATATTTCTGCAACAGAGATTTCCCTTGCCGATGCAAGAAAGATTAAGCCAAACTGCCAGATTGGTGACATTGTTACCGTAGAGGTAAAATCAGAAGAATTTTCAAGACGTGCGGCAAAGAATGCAAAGGGTACAATTGTACAGAAGATTCGTGAAGAAGAAAAGGCAGCACTTTACAATGAATACCATTCAAAGGAAAAAGAAATCATCACAGGAATTGTACAAAGAATTGATGAAAAGGGTAATGTTTTGGTAGACATCGGAAGAACACAGACAACCTTAAAGGTCAGTGATCAGGTAAAGGGTGAAACCTTTGAACGCGGCGACAGAATTAAACTTTATGTTGTAAGCGTTTCCAACAAAGAAAAACCGGGGACACTGGTAAGAGTATCAAGAACATCACCACAGCTTGTAGAACGCCTTTTTGAAGAAGAAGTAACGGAAATCAAAGACGGCATTGTTGAAATTATGGGTATTGCAAGAGAAGCCGGTTCAAGAACTAAAATGGCAGTCCGTGCAAAAGCACCGAATGTTGATCCGGTTGGTGCATGTGTCGGTGTAAACGGTGCGAGAGTAAAGGCAATCGTTAATGAACTGGGCAATGAACAGATTGATATTATCGAATGGGATGAAAATCCGGCACAGTTAATTGTCAATGCGTTAAGTCCGGCAAAGGTTGTATCCGCAACAGCAGATGACGAAGAAAAGAAAGCGGAAATCATCGTTTCAGAACAGCAGCTTTCTCTTGCAATCGGCAAATCAGGACAGAACGTAAGACTTGCAGCGAAGCTTACAGGCTTTGGCATTGATATTAAGAGTGAAGCACAGGCAAATGAAGACATCGACGAAACAGCCGGTGACGAAGAAGACGTTGAACTTGCATTGAGTGAAGAAGAATAAAAGATCAGGGAGTGATTTATTTGGCCGGAACAAAAAAGATTCCTCAAAGACAGTGCATAGGCTGTCGTGAAATGAAGAACAAAAAAGATTTAATCAGAATCTTAAAAACAGATACGGAAGGCATTATCATTGATGTGACAGGCAAGAAAAACGGCAGAGGTGCATATATATGTCCTAATGCGGATTGTTTTGCAAAGGCTGTGGCATCAAAGGGACTGGAACGTTCCTTTAAAATGCCGATAGAAAAGTCTGTGTATGACAAGTTGGCAAAGGAGCTGGAAAATATTGAAGCAGGATAAGGCATTAGCAATGATCGGACTTGCGCAGAAAGCAGGAAAAATCGTAAGCGGAGAATTTGCAACAGAAAAGGCAGTCAAGACCGGGAAAGCCGCACTGGTTATTGTTGCAGGAGATGCATCGGAAAATACAAAGAAGATGTTTACAAATATGTGTGCATTTTATGAGGTGCCTGTTTACTTTTACAGTGACAAAGAAACACTTGGTCATGCAATCGGCAAACAGTTTCGGGCATCACTCGCAGTCGTAGATGAAGGCTTTAGAAATACAATCGAAAAGCATTTAAAAAATGGTTTGGAGCAGCAGATGTAAGCGGTTGTTCGGAAGAGAGGTTAAATGGCAAATATGAGAGTTCATGAATTGGCAAAAGAGTTAAATATATCATCAAAAGAAATTATAGAAACATTGAGTAACGACACAAAGAAGTATACCGCTTCCAACGGTCTGACAGACTCAGAAATCACGTCTATCCGCAGCAAGTTCGGTAAAAAGGCGGCACAGCCGGAAAAACCAAAGACAGAGGCAAAGCAGGAAGATAAAAAGTCCCATATTTCACAGGTGTATTTTCCACAGAATAGTACAAAAGCACCGGGAAATGATACAAGAAATGGAAATCAGAATCAGACAAAGAACGATAATCAGATGAATAATAGAAATAACAATCAGAATAACAACAGAAAATCAGATACACCAAGAAACGAAAACGGTAGAAATAACTATGCCGGAAACCGTGACAACAACCGTAACGACCGTGACAGAAATGACCGTAGCGGGAACGGAGACAGACATAACGGTTACAGAAATGACCGTAACGGAAACGGCGGTGGAAACAACGGTTACAGAAACGATCGGAATGACCGCAACGGAAACGGCGGCGGAAATAACGGCTATAGAAATGACCGCAATGGACAGGGTGGAAACAGCGGACGCAGAAATGACCGTGACAGAAAAGAAAGTCTGCCAAAGAATGATTTTCTGTTTGAAACCAAGCCGGATGCAAGAAAGCCGGAATCCAGAAGGGACAACAAGAAGAACGACAGAAGAAAAGATGAAGAAAAAGAAAATCTGAAGTTCGCAAACAGCCAGGCAAACAAGAAGGTAAACAAGCCGGTAGAAAAAGAAGAAGAAACCATTAAGCAGCTGGTTCTGCCGGACAGCTTAACCATCAAGGAACTGGCAGATAAGATGAAAGTCCAGCCGTCCGTTGTTGTAAAGAAGCTGTTTATGCAGGGAAAAATTGTAACAATCAATCAGGAAGTGGATTATGATACAGCGGAAGAAATCGCACTTGAATTTAACTGCATCTGCGAACACGAAGAAAAGGTTGATGTTATTGCAGAACTGTTAAGGGAAGATGATGAAGCAGAAGATACACAGGTTACAAGACCACCTGTAGTCTGTGTTATGGGTCACGTTGACCACGGTAAGACATCATTACTGGATGCTATCCGTGAAACACACGTAACGGCTAAAGAATCCGGCGGTATCACACAGAAAATCGGTGCGTATACGGTATCAATCAATGATCACCTGATTACATTCCTTGATACACCGGGTCATGAAGCGTTTACAGCCATGAGAATGCGTGGTGCACAGGCAACAGATATTGCCATTCTGGTTGTTGCGGCAGATGACGGTGTCATGCCTCAGACAATTGAAGCCATCAACCATGCAAAGGCAGCAGGTGTTGAAATTATCGTTGCTGTCAACAAGATTGATAAGCCGAGTGCCAATATCGAAAAGGTAAAGCAGGAACTGACAGAATACGAACTGATTCCGGAAGACTGGGGCGGTTCAACCATTTTCGTACCGGTATCCGCACATACAAAGGAAGGTATTGATGACTTACTGGAAATGATTCTTTTAACCGCAGAGGTACAGGAATTAAAGGCAAATCCGAACCGTAAGGCAAGAGGTATCGTAATTGAAGCTGAACTGGATAAGGGACGCGGTCCGGTTGCAACCGTACTTGTACAGAAGGGTACATTAAAGGTTGGTGACCATGTGGCAGCCGGTGCATGCCATGGTAAAATCAGAGCGATGGTAGATGATAAGGGACATCGTGTAAGAGAAGCAGGACCTTCTATTCCTGTTGAAATTCTCGGTTTAAATGACGTGCCGAATGCCGGTGAAATTCTCGTTGCAATGGATTCTGATAAGGAAGCCAGAAACTTTGCAGAAACCTTTATCAGCGAAGGCAGAAAGAAGCTCTTAGACGATACAAAGCACAAGGTATCCTTAGATGCATTGTTCGAACAGATTCAGGCAGGTAATGTAAAGGAACTTGGTATTATTATCAAAGCCGATGTACAGGGGTCTGTAGAAGCTGTAAAGCAGAGTCTTGTAAAGCTTTCAAACGAAGAAGTTGTGGTTAAGATTATCCACGGCGGTGTTGGTAATATCAACGAATCCGATGTTGTTTTAGCTTCTGCTTCCAATGCAATTATCATTGGCTTTAATGTTAAGCCGGATAATCAGGCAAGAATCGTTGCAGAACGTGAAAAGGTTGATTTAAGATTATACAGCGTTATCTACAATGCAATTGAAGATGTAGAGTCCGCTTTAAAGGGTATGTTAGAGCCGATTTATGAAGAGCAGGTTATCGGTCATGTTGAAATCCGCCAGATTTTCAAGGCATCCGGTGTCGGCAACATTGCCGGTTCATTTGTAACAGACGGTAAGATTACAAGAAATGCTTCTGTCCGCATCACAAGAGAAGGCGAAAAGACGTACGAAGGACCGATTGCTTCCTTAAAGAGATTTAAGGATGAAGTCAAGGAGGTAAAGGCCGGATATGAATGTGGTCTTGTATTTGAAAAATTTAACGACATTCAGGAAGGCGACATCATTGAAGCTTATGAAATGGTAGAAGTGCCTAGATAAGTTTTAGAAAGGGCATAAGGTTTTTAGAATGCGTAAAAACAGTGTAAAAAACACCAGAATTAATGGTGAAGTATTAAAGGAACTCAGTAACATTATCAGGGGAGAAATCAAAGACCCGCGGATAAACCCGATGACCTCGGTGGTATCCGTGGAGGTTGCCCCGGATTTAAAAACCTGTAAAGCATATATCAGTGTCCTTGGGGACAAAGAATCCCAGGAAGACACGATGAAAGGGTTGAAAAGTGCAGAAGGATATATCCGCAGGCAGCTTGCAAAGAATATCAATCTGCGCAACACACCGGAAATTACTTTTATTTTGGACCAGTCCATTGAATACGGTGTCAATATGTCAAAACTGATTGACGAAGTAACACAGTATGACAATGAACATCATGTTGAGGAACCTGTACAGGATTCAGAGGACTAAGTATGAATGTTTTAGAAGAATTAAAAGGTGCAGAAACGGTAGGTATTACCGGCCATATCAGACCAGACGGGGACTGTATCGGTTCCTGCATGGGATTGTATTCCTATTTAAAGGATAATTGTCCGCAGCTGGATGTAACAGTTTATCTGGAAACACCGGGCAGTGAATTTCATTATATCCGTGATATTGATAAAATTCAGACAATCCCGGATATCAAAAAAGAATATGATGTCTTTTTTGTACTCGATTGCAGCAGCTTAGACAGAATTGAGCCATTCCATAGCTGCTTTGAAAATGCAAAAAAGACTGTCTGCATTGATCATCATATCAGTAACGGAAGCTTTGCTGATGTCAATGTAGTAGACGCGCAGGCCAGCTCTGCCTGTGAAGTGCTTTACCGTACACTGGAAGATGATAAAATCAGTAAAGACACAGCAGCCTGCATTTACACAGGTATTGTGCATGATACGGGCGTGTTTAAGTACAGCTCGACGTCGGCACAGACGATGCTGATTGCCGGAAAGATGATGGAAAAAGGAATTGATTACTCAGATATTATTGATAACAGCTTTTATGCAAAGACATATATCCAGAATCAGATTCTTGGAAGGGCATTATTAGAGAGCGTTTTATTCTATGACGGCAAATGTATTTTCTCACTGGTTACACAGGATGAAATGAATTTCTATGGTGTTACCGGCAGGGAGCTGGGCGGCATTGTGGAACAGCTGCGTCTGACAGAAGGCGTGGAGGTTGCCATCTTCCTCTACCAGACCGGTGAGGAAGAATATAAGGTCAGCTTACGTTCCAAGAAAGTCATTGATGTGAGCAAAATTGCAATGCACTACGGCGGCGGCGGACATATCCGTGCGGCGGGCTTTACGGCAAACGGTGCAGTGCATGACATTATTAACAATATTGGTGCCAGAATTGAGGAGCAGTACAATGCACTTTCTGACACAGAAAATGTTGAATAAAAACTGTGAAAACAGTATACGAGGAATGTTATGAATGGTATCATAAATGTATATAAAGAAAAAGGATATACTTCGCATGATGTCGTTGCAAAACTCAGAGGGATTCTCCATATGAAAAAAATCGGACATACAGGCACGCTTGACCCGGAAGCGGAAGGTGTGCTGCCGGTATGTCTGGGCAAGGCAACAGGGCTTTGCGGCATGATTACAGACTGGGGAAAAACGTATGAAGCAGTGATGCTTTTGGGAACAACGACAGATACACAGGATACCACCGGTACCGTAACGGCAGAAAATGAAGTCCATGTCACCGAATTAGAGGTGATAGAGGCGTGCAGCAGCTTTGTAGGCGAATATTACCAGACACCGCCGATGTATTCGGCTTTAAAATATAAAGGCCATAAGCTGTATGAACTTGCAAGACAGGGCATTGAGATTGAACGTGCAGCCAGAAAAATTACAATTCATGCACTGCATATCAATGAAATGAATCTGGCAGACGACGAAAAAACCGTTACTTTTACCGTGGAGTGTTCCAAAGGAACTTATATCCGTACTTTATGTGAAGATATCGGAAAAAAACTGGGCTGTGGTGCCTGTATGAAAAAACTGGTACGGACAAGAGTCGGCTGCTTTGGACTGGATGACAGTCTTACACTGGAACAGATTGAAGAAATGACACACAATCAGACGGTGGAAGAACATATCGTTCCGATTGATGAGATGTTTCCGGATTACAGAAAGCTCACCGTCTTAGAGGAGTACGAAAAACTGCTCTATAATGGCAATGCCTTTCCTGCGGCGGCAGTGTCCATGCAGGAAGCGGATCTGATGGAGCAGGAGTGTTTCAGAATTTATGACAGCCATGCGGCATTTATCGGGATATTCCGATGGAGTGCGTGTGTATTTAAACCGGTGAAAATGTTTTATTCGCATGAACAGCCGGGAAAATAGCATTTCGCAGCAAGATGCTCAGACATGGAGATTAATATGAAAGGGGTGTGAACGTTTTGCAGTATATTCAGGGAATCCGTGATTTTAGTCTGGACAGGCCCTCTGCTGTTACGCTGGGAAAGTTTGACGGCGTTCACATGGGACATCAGAAACTGATAGAGATGATTCAGGAAAAAGCAAAACAGGAAAATCTTTTATCGGTTGTTTTTACATTTGATAAAATTCCACTCCGGCTCTGCCCGCAGAAAAACCAGCATTTTATTACAACCAATACAGAACGGCGGATGTTTCTGGAAAAACAGGGCGTCGATGTGGAAATTGAATATCCGTTCACAGAAGATTTTATGAATATGGAACCGGAAGCGTTTATTGAGGAAATTCTGATTGGCAGACTGCATGCAAAGTATGTGGTGGTCGGTACGGATTATCACTTTGGTAAAGGCAGAATGGGCAATGCGCAGATGCTTTTGGAACGTGGACCGGAATATGGGTTTGAAACCACGATTGTCGAAAAAGAGCGGTATCAGGAGCGGGAAATCAGTAGTACATATGTCCGTGAAGAGCTGCGCCTCGGACACATGGAAACTGTCAATGTGCTGCTTGGCAGACCCTACAGCATCTATGGTATTGTATCAAAGGGAAAGCAGCTGGGCCGTCAGTTAAATCTTCCGACGTTAAATATTTATCCGCCGGACAGTAAGCTGCTTCCGCCAAACGGTGTGTACGCATCCGTTACACGGCTGGACGGTAAAGAATATTTTGGCGTGACCAATTTAGGCGTCCGTCCGACACTCGATGACAGTCCGCTTTTAAGCGTGGAAACCAATCTGTTTGATTATAATGATGACGCCTACGGACATTATATAGAAGTACAGCTTATGCACTTTTTACGGCAGGAAATGAAATTTGATTCCATCGAAACTTTAAAAAAACAGATGGAAAGTGATGCTTCATTTGCAAAAGAAATGTTTTTACTTAAAAATTAATGAAAATTAGTATGCAAAATCACATGAAAAGCTTGCATAGCAGATGAATTTATGTTATATTTTTAAAGTATGTTAGCCGTTATTCAGATTCAGGACACTCCGACCTGATTCTTAGTAGCAGGCGATTATTAAAAGGAGGAATATCAATCATGATATCTAAGGAAAAGAAAGCAGAAATTATTGCAGCATACGGAAGAAAGCCTGGCGATACAGGTTCACCGGAAGTTCAGATCGCAATCTTAACAGAAAGAATTGCAGAACTTACAGAACATTTAAAGGTTAACCAGAAAGACCATCATTCAAGAAGAGGACTTCTTAAAATGGTTGGTAAGAGAAGAGCTTTACTTGAGTATTTAAAGAAGAACGATATCGAAGGTTACAGAAACCTCATCGCTCGTCTTGGAATCAGAAAGTAATTTTAAGAAGGGCGGAGATTTCTCCGCCCTTTTGTATTGTGCGGAGCATCATGGAATACCGCAGACCGTAAAACAAAGATAACAGAAGTTTCTACCGAGACTGCTGAAAAATGTACCGTAGGTTGTGAAATGCAATGAGAAAATGGTGGGTTTTTCAGTTGTTTCGGGCTTCTGTTTCTGATAAAAAAAGAGCCGGGCAGAAAAATCAAAAATCCGGCAGAATGGAGAATTTATGTTTAAACAGTTTACAATGGAGCTGGCTGGCAGAACACTGCGTGTTGATATCGGCAGAGTCTGCGCACAGGCAAACGGTGCAGCGTTAATGCACTATGGCGATACAGTTGTGCTTTCTACAGCAACTGCATCCAAAGAGCCAAGAGAAGGAATTGATTTCTTCCCGTTAAGTGTAGAATATGAAGAAAAGATGTATGCAGTCGGTAAGATTCCGGGTGGTTTCAACAAGAGAGAAGGAAAGGCATCTGAAAATGCCATCCTGACTTCCCGTGTAATCGACAGACCGATGCGTCCGCTGTTCCCAAAAGATTACAGAAATGATGTTACATTAAACAACATGGTGATGTCTGTTGATACAGAGTGCAGACCGGAACTGCTTGCAATGCTCGGTTCTGCGATTGCAACCTGCATTTCCGATATTCCGTTTGACGGTCCTTGTGCAACCACACAGATCGGACTGATTGACGGTGAATTTGTAGTCAATCCTTCACAGACACAGTGGCAGGAAGGTGATTTACAGCTGACAGTTGCTTCTACAAGACAGAAAGTTATCATGATTGAAGCCGGTGCCAATGAGATTCCGGAAGCAAAGATGATTGAGGCAATTTACATGGCACATGACATCAACCAGACAATCATTGAATTTATCGATAAGATTGTGGCAGAAGTCGGCAAGGAAAAGCATACATATGTAAGCTGTGCCGTTCCGGCTGAAATGTTTGAAGCTATGAAGCAGATTGTAACACCACAGGAAATGGAAGAAGCAGTCTTTACAGATGACAAGCAGACCAGAGAAAAGAACATTGATGCAGTAACAGAAAAGATGAAAGAAGCTTTTGCAGACAATGAAGAATGGCTTGCCGTACTGGGTGAAGCAGTTTACCAGTATCAGAAAAAGACAGTTCGTAAGATGATTTTAAAAGACCATAAAAGACCGGATGGACGTGCTATTAACCAGATTCGTCCGCTGGCAGCAGAAGTGGATATTATTCCGAGAGTGCATGGTTCTGCGATGTTTACAAGAGGACAGACACAGATTTGTGACATTGTAACGCTTGCACCGCTTTCAGAAGCACAGAAGGTAGACGGATTAGATGATAACGTTACGGAAAAAAGATATATCCACCAGTACAATTTCCCGTCATACTCAGTAGGTGAAACAAAGCCGTCAAGAGGTCCGGGACGTCGTGAAATCGGTCATGGTGCATTAGCAGAAAGAGCATTGATTCCGGTTCTTCCTACACCGGAAGAATTCCCGTATGCAATCCGCGCCGTATCCGAAACATTTGAATCCAACGGATCAACATCCATGGCTTCAACCTGTGCTTCCTGCATGTCTTTAATGGCAGCAGGTGTACCGATTAAGAAGATGGTAGCCGGTATTTCCTGTGGTCTTGTAACAGGTGATACAGATGACGATTATATCGTATTAACAGATATTCAGGGACTTGAAGATTTCTTCGGTGATATGGACTTTAAGGTAACCGGTACAACAGAAGGTATCACAGCCATTCAGATGGATATTAAGATTCACGGTCTGACAAGACCAATCGTAGAAGAAGCCATCGCAAGAACTAGAGAAGCAAGACTGTTCATTATGGATACCTGTATGAAGCCTGCAATCGCAGAGCCTAGAAAGACAGTTGGTGAATATGCACCGAAGATTATCCAGACAAAGATTGATCCGGCTAAGATCGGTGAAGTTGTCGGACAGCGTGGTAAGGTTATCAATGCAATTATTGATGAATGTGGTGTTAAGATTGATATTACAGATGACGGATTTGTATCTGTATGCGGCGTAGAGCAGGCAGGCATGGATCAGGCAATGAAGTATATCAATACCATTGTACAGGATTTTGAAGAAGGCCAGATTTACGAAGGTAAGGTTGTAAGCATCAAAGAATTCGGTGCATTTGTTGAATTTGCACCGGGTAAGGAAGGCATGGTTCATATTTCAAAGATTGCAAAAGAAAGAATCGAACATGTAGAGGATGTACTGACATTAGGTGATAAGGTACGCTGCAAGTGCATGGGCAAAGATAAGATGGGCAGATTAAGCTTTTCTATTAAAGACGCTGAATAATATAGAATAAATTTTACGGGCGGCGGGCATCAGATATGCTTCCGCCTGTAACAATAGAATGGAGGATTATCATGGTAGATAACAATTGCGCATATTGTGTAGAAGGCGATTTAGTAGCAAAATTCGGTATTAAGATTTGCGAACTTGAAACGTCAAAGGTCTATTTATTTAAGGAGCAGAGCCATCCGGGCAGATGTATCGTAGCACATAAGAAGCATGTCGGCGATATGAATGAACTGACAGCAGAAGAACGTGCAGCGTACTTCGAAGATGTTGCAAAGGTTGCAAGAGCAATTATGGCAGCTTTCCATCCGGACAAGGTAAATTATGGTGCTTACGGTGATACGGGTCATCATCTTCATTTTCATCTCTGCCCGAAGTACAAGGACGAATTTGAATGGGGCGGTGTATTCTTAATGAATCCGGATAAGAAGTACTTATCTGATGCCGAATATGCGGAAATGATTGAAAAGATTAAGAGCCATTTATAAAATGAAAAATGGACTGCCGCACTGGGATGAATGTAGGTTCTCTTAGTCCGGCAGTTTTTCTTTTACCTGAAAAAGTGTTTATTATGTCGGCAAAGTATGATAAAATAAACTATAATTGTGCGGGAAGAAGTACATGAAGACATGGAAAGAAAGGGTGACTCCGTATGAGCAGGCAGGAAGAAGATAAGAAAATGGAATTTTCCCCAATGATGACAGAGCAGGGACGCGAAGAACTATATTTATATTCACTACGGAAAATGGCGGAAGAAAGAGCAGACAGTGACAGAGCATCCCTTACGGGACTTTACGGTCCGAAATCATTCTTTTTTAAGGCCAATGAATGTATGCAGCAGCATGAAAAACTACAGTATGCACTGATTCGTATGGATATATACCGCTTTAAAACGGTCAATGAATTCTGCGGCAGGCAGCAGGGCGATAAACTGCTTCAGTACATAGCAGACTGCATACGGGAATACGAATCGGATATGTCTGTTGTCGGTCATCTGCGTGCGGACATTTTTACAATCTGCCTTCCATTTCAGAATAAAAAGCAGTTATCGGATATCGCAGTTGCACTCCATGAAAAAATCTGTGCGTATCCGCTGTTTTGTAAGGCATTGCCTGCATTTGGCATCTGCATTTCAAAGAATCACATGGACATCAGCCTGATGTGTGACTATGCTGATATGGCACTGCAGAAAATTAAAGGAAAAGCCTATGCAATTTATGAGTTTTATGATGATAAAATGCGTAAAGAAATGATGCGTGAAAAACGTATTGAGAATAATGTTGCAATGGCGCTGCGGGACGAAGAATTTAAAGTCTACATACAGCCCAAAGTTGATATGCGCAGTGGAGAAATAATTGGCGGAGAAGCACTGATACGGTGGCACAGCGTCAAAGAAGGCATTATTTATCCCGATGAATTTATTCCGGTACTGGAAAAGAGCGGCTATATCGTGGATGTTGATGCATATGTATGGGAGAAGGTATTCGCAGCAATTCATATCTGGAAGACCAGCGGGATTACACCGGTGCCGATTTCTGTAAATGTATCACGTGTCAGTGTATACAATCCGAAATTAGTGGAAGTGATCAGTGATCTGGTTGCAACTTATAATATTCCACCGGAATTATTTCAACTGGAATTGACGGAGAGCGCTTATACATCCAATCCATATATGATCCGTGAGGCAATGAAAGATTTACAGAAACGTGGATTTACAATATTGATGGATGATTTTGGCAGTGGTTATTCGTCATTAAATGTTTTGAAAGATATTGCAGTAGATGTTTTAAAGATTGACATGAAATTTATGTCGGATACTGAGATACCGGGCAGAGGTGAGAATATACTGGCTTCTGTAGTAAATATGGCAAAGGTGCTTGAGATGCCGGTTATTGCGGAAGGCGTTGAAAAGGAAAGCCAGGTGCGTTTCTTGAAGAATATCGGCTGTGAATATGTGCAGGGGTATTATTATGCAAAACCGATGCCTGCAGAGGAATATGAAAAGATGCTGTTTCGTGATGAGGAGCAGGCATTAGGATAATAATAGATAATGATCAGAGCAAGACAATGGAGGTTGGCATGAGAGTAAAGAAGTGGGCTTTGATGGGGATATTATGTGGAACAATGGTTCTGCTTGCCGGTTGTGGCAAGGCACAGAAAGCCTATAAGCAGGCTGTGGCTTTGGCAGAGAGCGGTAGTTATGAAAAGGCAGCAGCTTCCTTCAAGGAAGCCATTGCAGAAAACAAAGACAAAGCAGAGTATTATATTGATTATGGAATGACATTAAATCATCTGGGAAGCTATAAAAAGGCGATAAAGCAGTTTGAAAAAGCGTATCAGAAGGTTGATAATAAAATTTCCAGACAAAATAATAAGCGTTTATATTATGGAGAGGCGCTTGCCTATTATGGTATTCATGAATATGATAAGGCAAAGAAACAATGTGATAAAGCGTTAGAGATATCAGAAAGTAAGTCACTAAATGGTGATATTTATGCGACATTAGCAATGGCACAGTGGGCTTCCGGAGATTCATTAGGTGCACTTGGTGCCTTAGACCAGCTTATAAAAGAAAATGCAAAGGATGCGGATGGTCTTGTTCTGCGTGGTCAGATCAAACAGAGTATGGGTGAGTATGATTCTGCTGCCGAAGACTTTTTGAAAGCAATTTCAGTTGATGAGAAATGTTATGAGGCGTATTTTGGATGCTATAATGTTTACAACGATGCCGGTAGGGAAAGCGATGCGAAAGATGTGCTTGAAAAATTGGTATCAATACATGGCGCAGATGCAGAAGCCAAAACGCAGATCGGACGAGCTTATATTTGTCTGGATAAGCTTGCAGATGCAGAGGATATATTGAGCGATGCTGAAAAAGAAAAAAGCATAATGGAGGTGTCGTATGAAGAAAATCGGCGTA